>Ga0209467_1000019_pt1 | contig 351023 bp, 339 predicted proteins | sample Higcelwee11metaG_FD_187175 | JGI IMG/M metagenome (GOLD analysis project Ga0209467, IMG submission 187175) | Freshwater pond sediment microbial communities from the University of Edinburgh, under environmental carbon perturbations - High... | ecosystem: Environmental > Aquatic > Freshwater >... | reverse complement strand
TCGCTTTGGACGCTTTCGCCCCCAAACGGTTGAAGACATCCGCCACGGCGCGAGGTCCGCCCACTTCGACTTTGTAGCTTGCGAGTGACTCGAGTTTGGATTCCAAGACGGCACTGACCCGTTTAATAATAGCCGGTGTGATATCCCCGAGTTTTGCCATACGCATCGCCACTTCGGCCCGCAGGTCATCCGGGAAGATATAAAGGGTCTCCGCAGCCCCGGAAGGGTCCATATGGGCCAAAATCAACGCAATCGTCTGCGGATGTTCGTTCATAATAAAGTCGGCCAGCTGCTGCGGTTTGATTTTGGAAAGATAAGCAAAGTTCTGAACACCCTGCATACTTTTGCTTAGACGTTCCAGTACTTTTTTGGCTTCCTCCGGCCCTAACGCTTTGTAAAGGATTTCACGCGCATAATCCAAACCGCCGGTATTGAGGTATTGGTTTGACTGGATAATGGCATAAAACTCTTCCAAAACCGCGGCACCAATATTTTTTTCAACCGAACGGTTAGATGCAATGTATTTGGAGATTTCGGTAATCGCGTCAACATTCATCCGCGAAAAAATGGTGGCGGTGACATCTTCACCCAGCTGTAAAAGCAAAATAGAGACTTTTTCAGCCATCCCCATTTCATCGAAATATTGCTGTTGACTTTGATTTAAATTCAAAGTGAAATCCCGAGAAATGTTTCTTTTAACACTCCATCTCGATTACGTTCCAAGGCAGTCCTTGGGTATTCATCTCGTCCATAAACGGATCCGGGTCGAGCTGCTCCATATTAAATACCCCATGGCCGTTCCAGATTCCCTGAACCATCAGTTTCGCACCGATAACGGCAGGAACACCCGTAGTATACGAAACACCTTGCGATTTAACCTCGGCGTAGCACTCTTCGTGATCTTTTACCTGATAGATATAAATCTTGCGTTTCTTACCGTCTTTAAGCCCTTCGGCGACGATACCGATGTTCGTTTTCCCTTTGGTGCGCGGTCCGAGTGACGCAGGATCAGGAAGCAGGGTTTTCAAAAATTCGATCGGTACGATTTTCATCCCCTGGTGCTCAACCGGCTCGATGCCGAGCATTCCGACATTTTCGAGACATTTCATATGGGTCAGGTAGCTTTGCCCGAAGGTCATAAAGAAACGGATACGCTTAAGCCCTTTGATATGCTTAACGAGTGACTCCATCTCTTCATGATACAAAAGATAGCTGTCTTTCGGCCCTACTTCGGGATAATCCCACACCTGCATAATTTCCATCGGTGCGGTTTCGATCCACTTGCCCTCTTCCCAGTAGCGCCCTTTAGCACTTACTTCGCGCAGGTTGATCTCCGGATTGAAGTTGGTTGCGAACGGATAGCCGTGATCACCCGCATTACAGTCGAGAATATCGATCGTATGAATCTCATCAAAATAGTGTTTTTGAGCATAGGCACAGAAAACATTGGTTGCACCGGGATCGAATCCGCTTCCGAGCAGCCCCATAATCCCCGCTTCTTTAAATAAACCGTCTCTTTCCCATTGAAGTTTATACTCAAACTTCGCTTCATCCGGATGTTCGTAGTTAGCCGTGTCGAGATAAGGGGTTTTGGTAGCGATACACGCATCCATAATAGCAAGGTCTTGGTATGGGAGAGCAACGTTAATGAGAATTGCAGGATTGTATTTATTGATAAGTGCAATTACTTCTTCCGTCTTGTCGGCATCTACCGTTGTAATTTCAAGTGAACCTGCAGGAAGTTCACTTTGTATCTCTTCGCAGCGGCCGATGGAACGGCTTGCCAAAATGATACGATCAAAAATGTGGTTATTCATGACACATTTATGTGCCACTACACGCCCTACTCCGCCGGCGCCGATAATAAGTGCTGTTGCCATAGCAAAACCCCTGTTAAAAATATTATATAAATTATACGCAAAAATCTCTTACGAAAACGTTACAGATAAAATGCCGCATAAAGGGTAAGTCCCCAGATAAACGCCAACATGGTCAACGAAAGAAATACCAGTGCCGCGCCGGCGTCTTTTGCCCGTTTAGCCAGTTCATGATGATCAAACGTCACTAAATCAACCGTACGTTCAACGGCGCTGTTGATAATCTCTGCAATCGGAGGAATAAAAAGAGAGACAGAAAGTATCGCTTTATATACGAATCCTATAGGAAGGCTCCACGCGGCAATCATACCGAATACGAATAATACTATCTGAAGCCGAAAAGATTTTTCATTTTTTGTTACTTCAAGCAACCCGGTTAATGCATAACGGGTATTTTTAAAAAGTGTATATTCAGGCTTGTTGAGTGCCATAATTCTCCTTCAAATGAATAATCGCATTATACACGATGTGCGGTTCACTATCCATACTCAAAGGCTCCCCGTAGATGACACGGACATTTCGGCGAAACCATGAGCGTAACGGAATATAACGCTTCGGTGAACGCGAAAAAATACTTCCGTAAATACCGCATATATAAAAGGGGATGATGACCCCGTCCGAATCGCTGGAAATCTTTTTATATCCGTGCATAAATGTCCCTATTTCACCGTTACGGCTGATGGTACCTTCGGGAAAGAGGCCGATGATCTCACCGTTTTGTAGCCGATCACGTGCATGTCGAAACGATTCTTTAGCCCCTTTTGCAGAGATGGGAATCACTTCTCCAAGCTCCATAATAGGTCGTATCAGAGGTTTTTCATAAATAGAGCGTTCCATCAGATAACGGATACGCCGCTCAACTCCCACCTGTACCAAAATCCAATCGATCCAGCTGATATGGTTACCCATCAACAAAACCGCTTTATCTTTGGGGATATTATGGGTTTGCATCGGAATGATGTTGTATCGCAACGCCAAGAGGCGTTCAAAAATAAACCATACAAAATAATCTTTGTAGCGTATAAGTGTCAACAGCGTAAGGAGTGCGGATACGGCAAGCATCGCATACAAGAGCATCAACGCATCCCAACCCGTATAAGCGAAAAAGGTCGTTAATGCTAAAAACAGGGTCATGAATATATTTTGTATCCAATTGTTCCCTGCCAATACATAAGCGATGTGGGCACGCGGGGTTTGGGAGAGGATCATAGCATTGAGCGAGACGATCATCATTGAGCCTCCGATACCGAATCCGAAGAAGATAATTCCGATCCAAATAAGATTATGAATCAGCGGTAAAAAGATGAGCATAACGGTGATTGTAAACGCTCCGGCGACAATCAGCCCTTTGTGGAGGTAATGACGGGATAGTCGGGCGGCGATAATTGAGCCGATAATGATCCCGAATGCGGCCAGAGCCATAAGACCTTGAACCACAATCGTATTTTGAATCCCCAAGGTAGATTTTGCATAAGCGCCGAATGCCGCCAAAATAACCTGTGAGATCGACCAAAAAAGGGAGAGAAAGAGTATGGCGTCAAAAATTTCTTTTTTACGACGGAGCAAAGTCCAGTTTTTTCGGAGGGAATACCCGTTTAGATATTTTTTAATATTAAAAGGAATAGAAACGCTTTTCCCCTTTTGCGGGAGGGTGAGGGTCAACAAAAACTCGATAATGCTTCCGATAACCAGCAGCCACCCCAGCGGCGCGATTTGTTGGAGGATTTCCGCTTCATTTTTGTATCGGCCGATCAGAGAATTTTCAAACATTACGGTATAGGCAATGATACCCGAGAGAATAGCTACGGTAGTGACCGATTGAACCAACGCGTTCAGTGCACTAAATGCTTTTTCATCCGCGATCTCTTTGATATAGCCGTATTTGGCGGGAGAATAAATGGCCGCCTGTACCGCTAACATCAACGTAAGGGTAAAGGATGTCCAAAACCATCCCTGATAATAGCTGTAGGTAATCAATAATGTAATCAAAATTGCGGCCAAAGCACCGTATCGCATCACGTTCACTTTTGAAAATCGGTGAGAAATATATCCCGAGGGGGTAAAGAGAAAAACAAACGGGAGCAGTATGAGGGCGTTTAGAATAGCGGTATAGATGATTTGGGTTTGATCGTCATAAATTTTAAAAACGGTATTTTGAATAATAATTTTGTGGCCTAGATCGGTAAAGGCATTGAGAAAGAGTGCCAGTGCATAGGGGACAACCCCCTTAATTTTGGTGATGTTCATTATCCCAGCACCGTACTCCATCCCTCATAATAGCCATGCTCCTGCATCGCCGATTCATACAGTGACGTGGTTGTCTCTTCGATAATTGCGGGGGTAATCGCTTCTGTTTTGATCAGAACGACACCGTAGCCGTAATCGCTCTCATCGTCATTAACGTATTCTTTTACCTCAAAACCGTGTGATGAAAGCTGCGATACGGTACGTTCCATCGAACTTTTAGTTTGGAAAAAGAGATAGTGCTCTACTTCTCTTGGGATACTTAGATCATCTCCCGCTTCAACGAGTGCGGCAATAGTATGACGGTTTTGGATACTGAGCAGGCCGTATGCATCGGGATAGAGATTGTCATTGTACATCTCCCATTTGGCATCTCTGGATGATCCGCGTTCATACACAAATCCGCCATGACGACTCATCACGTCCGAACTGATATTTTCAAATCGTTTGGCGTGCGGTGCATAGAAATAAAACTCCGCCCACCCCTCTTTCATTACTCTGCCGGCAAACACAGCGTCCAGCGAGTTGCCTAATGTACTTATAATATCCGTAGTGAATGCTTCTAGAATTTCTGTGAGCGTATCGGCTTTGACAAATAACCATAACAGCCAAGGGCGTTCTTCTTGGGGAGACTCTTCGAGAAGATCCAATTCCACGTCACAGCGATAGGGTATATTTTCATCGTCGAGAAGTTCATAAAATTCTATCATGGAGTAAAGACCTTATTTTTTTGCCATTATAAAGTCTTTATTCTTGGTTTTCTCCCAAATAGCTTCTGTGGAGTTTGACTTTGCTTGCTAATTCTTGGACATTTCTGGCTTCGATCAAGGGAGAACTCTCCCGATCATACGAATCACGTTTTTGGAGCGTTTGTGTCAAGAGCTGTATTTGTGCGCTTGCCTCGGCGGCGACTTGCTCCAAACTGTGACGTATGGCACGGTATTCTTGATGCTCGTACGATTCAAGCGTGACGATAAGTTCACTCAGTTTGCCTTTGGCATGGATAAATTCTTTATGGAGCGTTTCGGCAGAATCAAACAGGTGTGAAAGCGGTTTGAGCGAATCGGAGAGTTCTTTGGCATGAAGAGTCATCTCTTTCATCTGTTTGGAGGAGAGAACCATTTGCTGCATAATGAGTTCACTTTGTTCCCGTGAACCCTGCAGTAAGGCATCATTTTCGAGCAGTGAGGTAACGATGGATTCGCTTTTTGCCCCAAGTGACTGGAGATGATGGGAAAAATCCTGGACAATACGATCCAGCTCTTTTTGCAATACCGTGATGGTATGGTCCGGAAGCTGATGATGGCTCATACGTATGAGAAGATCACGAATCTCATTTAACTGAGTATGTACCTCTTTTTGTTCATCACTGCTGGATCGGGCCACATTTTTAAGCTGTAAAAAGTGGTCTTGTTCCGCAACGCGAAGCATATCGATATGGCGATGAACGACATTATCCAGACTCGGAAGTTCCGTAAACGTAAACTCTTCAAATTTCCCCATAGCATTTTGCTGTTGTGCTAAAAGGGATTCAATTTTTTTGATAAATAACTTTTGATTCTCTTGAATAACGTTAAGTGCGTCAAATTCCTCTTTAAACACGTGCCGTATCTGATCGTGTGTCGAGCCTTCCATTTGGGTTATGAGATCAAGACGTTCTTTTAGTGATGTCAATAAAGCGACTTCTTCACTGATTTGACTAATACGTACTCGATCTTCATGGGAATTGATGACTGAAACCGTTTGATTCATAACACTCATAATAGCCGAGAGTAGGATTCCGACGCTTACGGATAAAAGCGATTCTTTGATTATCGTAATTTCCATAGAACCGCTAAGGATAAAATGCAATAATCCTCCGATAAACCCAAGAGCCAATACCATAGGGGTATAATTAATTTTACTCGGGTCCTTGTAAACAGCGGTATGACGCAAAAATAAAAGTGACATGGCTAAAATTACGAGTAATAAATCCAGACTGATCATACTAACCCTTTTTAGTGATAATATCCAAAAGAGATTCAGGTGTAGAGGCATAATAATCCCCTACTCCCTGAGAACTAAATCCCCATCCCGCGAAAATCCCTTTGATTCCTGCCCGAGCGGCCGCTTCCATGTCTTTGGAGTTGTCACCGATCATCCAAGCATTATCCGTCCCTGAACGATAATTATAGTGTTTTAAATGGTGATTAAGCATTTGCGGATGAGGTTTGGGTTCTTCAACATCATTTGCACCGAGTATCAGCTGAAAAAAATCATCCATTTTTAAATGATTCAGCATCCGTTTTGCAAATTGACTCGGGGCATTAGTGGCAACGCCCAGAATGATATTGTTTTTATGCAAGATAGATAAAAGATCGCAAATTCCTTCATAGGGAGTAACGTTTTGTATGCATTGATCATAATAGTGTTCTTCAAAAAGATCGCGCGCTTTTTGCTCGTAAACGCTCTGAGAATAAAAAATTTCAGACAAATTTCGAACAGGGGCATTGATCGCATCGATTACCGCTTGAACACTGAGTGGTTCGAGATGATAGTACTCTTCTCGGACATGATTGATGGAGAGGGTGATATCCAGTCCGGAATCGATCAGCGTTCCATCCATATCGAAGAGGACAATGTGCTTCATTTATCTCATTTTTTCAAAGAGTTCTTTGAGGGTTTGGACAAACAGCGGATGATCGTTCGGGCATCGGCATACGCGATACGACTCATACCCTAAATCATGGGCGACTTCCGCATATTCGATAGAGAGCTCGAAATCGGTTTCAGAGTTATCGATCGTAAACGCGATGGGGACAATAATGACCCTTTTGTTGGATAGTTCATGTAGAGTAGTCTCCAGTGAGGGTTCCAGCCATTTCATCGGCCCAACTTTGGACTGATAGGCCAAATGGACAGCGTTAAAACAAAGACCGGTCTCTTTCATCATTTTTTCCATTATGTTTACATGGGCAATGACGTGACGCTGATACGGATCGCCCTGATCGACGATTTTTTGAGGCAAACCGTGTGCCGAGAATATGATATCAAACGATTCGGCTTTATCACCATCTAACGCCTCTTTAATGCGTTCGATAAGACATCGGGCATAGGTTAAAGAGGCAAAGAAATGTTTGATTTCTACCGTAATGACATCCCAATTAATCGCGTGCGCGGCTGCTTCAAAATCATCCAGTGAGGATTGGGTTGTCGTAGAGGAATACTGCGGATATAACGGAATGAGATAAACCTTTTCAATCCCCGAATTTTTCAGGCGTTGACATACTTCTGTTGCCATCGGTGGAGTATACCGCATCACAAAATCAACGGTAATGTCATTTCCGACTGCCTCCTGAAAACGTTTGACTAAAGCTATCGTATGCGTTACCAGAGGAGATTTTCCACCGATTTGCCGATATATTTCCTGCGATTTCTCTGTACGTGTCAGGGTGATCATTCCCGCGATAAAACGGCGCAAAAGAGAACTCTTCGTACGTATAATGTAGGGGTCATTGAACATGTTATGCAAAAATATTTCAACTTCGTCCAGATTATTGGGACCGCCCATATTCAATAATACAATCGCTTCTCTCATTGATGCTTATTATCCGTTCGTTTTTGGAGAAAGTGTACCATAACATAGTGTTAAATCTAAATATTATAAAAAAAACTAAAGCTTTTTAATCTATAATGACTACAGTGCAGAAAATAAGGAGGGTTAATGCTGATAAGAAGTACAGTGTTATCACTGGTTTTACTGAGTATAGCCGTACAAGCTGATTCATCGAGGCGTGAGCCGTCTCTCTTCTTAGAATACGAGCGTGAATTGAAAAAAATTAATGATTTTTCAAAAGACGAGGATATCTCCTTTAATCAATCATCTTCTACATTCTCCAAAACAAAAGCTACTCCGCAGCCTGATCCGTCTGTAAAATTGATCGCTATGTCCGAAACCACGGTTTTAAAAAATACTAAAATCGATCCCGACACAATAGGTAAAGAGGCTAATCCTTTTTTAGTCGTACCAAAACCGGCTCCACTTGCGTCAGCAACCCTTTGCGATGTTTCCAAACCGGCGGAAGCACCTAAAAGTACGCCTCAGAAAATAATCAAAAATTTAAAAACTGCTAAAGAAAAACTGCTCTCGCGTGCCAAAGATTTTTTAGGAACTCCTTATGGTTTCGGAGACAAAGACAGCGGACGGACCGATTGCTCAGGATTTACGCAACAAGTTTACCGGCAGTTCGGAATTTCCTTGCCCCACAGTGCGGTGGAACAGGCACAATTTGGAGAAAATGTTAATCCTGATGACTTGCAAATCGGCGATCTTCTTTTTTATCGGACGTACAAATCTGACCCGTCTCATGTCGCTATCTATGCCGGTAACGGCCAAATTATTCATGCCTCCTATACCGCACGTAAAGTTCAATACGATTCAATAGAAAAAGGATACTATAAAGACCGTTTTATGTATGCTAAACGTATTGCCTTAAACGATCCAGATCATGATGAGTAATTATGTCGACTCTTCATTCTACATTGGACAAACACTGGCTTTGGAAAGAGATATATACAAAACTCGATATCTCTTCGCCTGCCTATCAATATTGGAATAATACGCGTCATATTAAACTTAACCGTTATATATTTCTTGAAAAACATACTCTTCCGATCAAATATGCCTACATCGAAGAAGATTTGACTGATCTCTCCGGCTATTTACCCACCCAATATGCCGCAACACAGCTTGGAATCGACAGCCATATTTTTGCCTACAAAAAAATGCGGCTGTACAATCAGTTTGAATATAAATTTGTAAACGATATTAAATTTGTCAATCTTAAGCGGTTTTTTCTCGAAAACGGAATTAAAATCGGTAAAAAAAGCTATATCCATCTGGCACGTCTAGATGAGCTAATCATTACAGCCAACTCACGCTTTTATCGGATTGACGATAATTACGGAGTGGTTGTTTACGACTAAATTATAAAAGGGACGGAAGAATCGGTCTTCCGAACAGATAGCCTTGAAAATACTCGCATCCCATTAATACAAGCTTTTGATACTGTTCTTCTGTTTCAACCCCCTCGGCAATTACTTCAAATCCAAACTTTTGTCCGATTGAAATTATGGTTTCGACGATTATGACATCATTGCGATTCGTGGTTAAGTCCCGGACAAAGGATTGATCGATTTTAAGCTCATCGATAGGAAGCTGTTTAAGATACGATAAGGATGAATATCCGGTTCCGAAATCGTCAATGGAAAGAGAAAGCCCTATGGCTTTTAACTGATGGATTTTATGTAAGGCTTCTTCTGTGTTTTTTATCAATAAACTCTCTGTTAGTTCAAGTCTAAGTCTATGAGCAGCAGCAGGATATTCTTGAATAATAGATTCAATAAGCGATGCAAAGTCATCTTTTTCAAATTGTTTGTAGCTGACATTGACCGAAATGCGCCAATCTTTTTTGACCGGGTCATCTTCCCAAATTTTTAACTGCTTTACCGCTTCTCGCATGATCCATTCACCCAAAGGGATAATCAAACCGCTCTCTTCTGCAAGGGGGATAAATTCTCCCGGGGAAATCATACCGTATTCAGGGTCATTCCAGCGGAGCAGCGCTTCTACACCGACAACGTGCTGATGACGATTGACCAAAATTTGATTTTGATAATGCAGTGCCATAAAATTGTTTTCGATTGCTTTTCTCAGCCGATCGATCATATAGGCTCTATCTTCCATCATCTTTTGCAGAACCGGATCAAAAAAACGAAACGTATTTCGTCCGCTTGTTTTTGCATTGTGCATAGCGCTGTCTGCATATTTCAATAAATCATCAATGGAATGCTCTAAATCCATAAACATTGCTATACCGATACTGGCCGATGTTCTAAAATCGCAATCATCAATATAGAAAGGCTTTTCCAATTCGGTAAGGATCTTTTCTGCTACAAATTGCGCATCGGCTGTTGCCTGAATTTTGTCATCCTTGTTGGTATTGATCAATACGACAAATTCATCACCTCCGAATCGAGCGACCGTATCGCATTGCCGAACAATATTAAAAATTCGTTTTGCCGTTTCCACCAGTATTTGATCACCGATACTATGCCCTTTTGTATTATTGATCGTTTTGAAATGATCCAAATCAATAAATAATATGGCTGCATAATGTTTGGTTCTGTAGGTGTGATGAATCATATTGCTTAAGTGAACCGTAAATAATAAACGATTCGGCAAATTCGTCAAGGTATCGTAATGGGTTAGATTTTTCAAATCTAATTCCAGTTTTTTTTGATCCGTAATATCGATACCGATTTGAACTTTTGCCAATTGCCCGTTTTTCCATCGTATTATCCGGTCATTGTAGAGATAATAACGGCCGTTACGTGTATTTTGATTTTCCCACTCAAAATAGGTGCCCACCGGAAGCGAAAGCGGATCAATAGACTGCTGTTGCATCGGACAATAATCGCATGGGACATTTTGTCCATTCTGCAATACGCTATAGCATGCTTTCCCCTCTATATCACCGAATAAATTTTTACATCGGTCATTGGCATACAAGATTTCATAGCTACTCAAATCGATAACATACACCAAAGCTCCCGTATTGTTTACAATAGCTTCCATCGGCTCAAAATTCTCAATTGAAGGTGTATTACTCATACTTCAACGCTCCGAAGGTAGATTATCAAGGAGTGCAAAAAGTTCTTTGCTGGCTGCTTCCGCCGCTTTGAAATCATTAATGATTTTGGCCGATTCGGTACATAATCCGGTTTTGAGACAGTTGACGGCGTCGATGACATGATGATGAACCTGAGCATGTGGTTGTATCATCGCTTTATAACTTTTCGTATGGGAAAAACGCTCTTTACCTATCCCCGTCTCATACCATTTCCCCAGTCTGCACTCATGATGATCAGAGAAGTGGGTGGATGAGTCTTCATGAAGCATCGAAATATAGGCGTTCGTTTTAAACAGCAAATGATCGAGTTTTACTAGCCCGATAAAGGTATTATCAAGCATGTGGTCAATTGAACTGGCCATAATCTCTCCGTCTTGCGCAAATATTTGAAGTGTTGTTTCAAAATTAGTCGTCAATCGTTCCGATTCTTGTGCGATAGATGTCATTACTTCAGAGGATTCTTGAATATTAGCAGATTCTTGTTTGATCGTATTGATCGTAATTTCTACCTCTTTAGTCGCTTTTTGAGTGCGTTCAGCGAGCTTGCGCACTTCATCGGCAACAACCGCAAACCCTCTGCCGTGTTCACCGGCTCGAGCTGCTTCGATAGCCGCGTTGAGAGCCAAAAGATTGGTTTGGTCGGCAATATCGTTGATCAGCATCATAAGGGCAGATACATCGTTGATGCCGCCGGTGAGCCGTTGAACCCCATCGGCAGAATTATTGATTGAGATAATAAGCCTTTGAAGATTGTCCGATATGGCTGAGAGACTTTCGCGAGAACCTAAAGAAGAGTTTTTGGAATGATTCTGCATTTGGTGCAATTGCTCAATGCTCCCTGAAAAATCTTTTTGTATGATAGGTATATTATGGGTGCAGCCGGATAATAGAAGGTCCGTAAGTTCCTCTTTCATAGAGGCCTCTTTAGCATTTTTTTCTTCACTTAAAGCATGCTCTTTCAGGATACTACTCTCTTGTTCTAACATGCGAACCGTATCTTTTAATTGCCGATTTTCATCCGTTAATGCTTCTAGTTTTTGTGTTAAAGACTCTATTTTACTGCGACCGAACATTGCTACCCTTATTATTAAAATAAAGAGACATTATACTAATAAAATCTCACAAAGTAGTCAAAAATAATATTAACAAACAAATGCAGTTATATTATAAATTAATATTATTAAACTAAAATTTGTATTTATAAGAATAAATTATTTTCTTTTTGCCCATCTAGGGAAAAATCGCGAGGGAGAAAGTAAAGAATTTAGGGCAGAATCGGAAGTTATATACCTTTGAAGTCTTTTTGCTAAATACGGGGCCAGTACGAAACCGTATCCTCCAGAACCGTTTATCATTGTTACATTGGGATAGTAAATATATTCAGACGGAGCAATGTTCTGACCGTGTCTGAGCTGAGGATATTTCTGAAGCGTTGCCTCCGCATCCACAAGATTTCCCAGCATCGGCAGATAATCATTCGAACCTGAACGGAGTCCCGTGTAGTCATTGATAATATTAATATTGTTTAATTTTAATGTTTTAGAAGCTTTTTCGAGAAGTATAGCTCTCCCCTGCTCCACATCATACGCTTCCCCGGTAAACGGTGAATAATGAACATCATGGGTCGCACCGATGGCTACTATCCCCTCTTTGGTCGTGGGAGAGATCGAGACATGATGGTGAAGAATACAGGGGATATGGGTAGATGTTTCGATGTCGATACGGTGTCCCCAGATGCCCCGCAGTCCGACATAATCGATGGGGAGCAGCTTCGGATAGGCTCCGATGGAGAGGATAAGGTGCTTTGCACTCAGTTCGCCGACTTCCCATACTCCGTTCGTATGGATCAGTTTTTCTACTTTGTAAGGATAAAAATCGATCCCCTCCGCCATCGCATGACATACTCCCTGCGCGTCGACGACGGCACCAACGTCAAAATAGATCGAAGGAGCATGAAGCGCTTCATCGCTAAGAAGGGTTTGTATCTTATGGGGAATATTCGAGTGTTTTATGTGGGTTTCACGTTTGAAAGATTCAACTTTTTCACCCTCTTTCGGGCTATTGGCAATGTGAAGGAGCGGTTTTACGAGGGTAAACTGCGGGAAATGAGAGGTATAAAATCTCAAAGCTTCAGTATGAGCCTCGCTCATTATCTCTTTGAGTTCACCGGCCTTGGAGATTTTCGGGGAGATAAAAGCCCCTGCCGCACCGCTGCCGCCCGAAGCGATACCCTCCTGATCAATCAGAGCAACACGTAAACCAGCTTTATGGAGTGTATAAGCGCTACAGCAACCATTTATCCCTGCACCGATGATGATGACATCATAAGGTGATGTTTTTAATGTCGGCAATCGAATAAATCTCAGCGTAGATCATTCCGACCAGCGCTTTACGGTTGGCACGGACACCCAAATCTTCGGCATTGACCATAACGTTGCCGAAGAAGGTATCCAAAGGTGCTTTAAGCGCGAACAATGCGTCCAAACGCTCTTCCAGTGTTTCGTGGCTTCCCGAGATAGCCGAAGTCGCCGCAGAGTATAAATTGCGTTCCGCATCGTTTTCAAACAACGACTCATTGACGCAGAAGCTTTTGTCCATCGCTTCGTCTTTGAGGATGTTGCTGACCCGTTTAAAGGTAGAGAACGCTTCGAGAAACGAATCGGATGACGCGATGGTATTGACGGCACGGATTTTACGGTCGATTTCGAGGAGATCGAGTTCTACGTTCGCATCTTTGGCAACAACCGCTTGGATGATTGACGGATTGACACCGACGTACGCTCCCGCCAGACGTTCGATCACAAACGTCTCAACGTTCTTTTTATACTCTTTTCCTTGCGGGTACAATGACGAGAGCTGATCGATCAGGGTAGAGAAGTTGAGAGGGATTTGGTGCGCTACGGCGATTTTGATAATCCCGTTTACGGCACGGCGAAGTGCGAACGGATCGCGTGAACCGGTCGGAATTTCACCGATGCTGAACATACCGATTAACGTATCGACTTTCATCGACATGGCGACGATGGCACTGAGGATGGTGCTAGGCAATGCACTCTCTTCACCCGTTGGGAGATACTGCTCTTTGATAGCCGTTGCTACGTCGGCGCTCTCACCGAGCGCTAATGCGTAGTAATACCCCATAAGCCCCTGCAATTCAGTGAACTCATACACCATCTCGGACATCAAATCGGCTTTTGCCAGTTCCATCGCTCGATCCAAATGGGCAGTATTAATATTATCATATATCAAGTTTGCGATGGTCGATGCGACCACTTTTTCACGTGTGATTTTTTCTGCCAATGTCCCCAAGCCGTTCATAAAGACAACTTTTTCCAATCCTGCCGTGCTGAGACCTTTTTTGAGGTCATTGCGGTAGAAAAAGAGGGCATCGGAGAGGCGCGGACGGAGAACCCGTTCGTTCCCCTCGATTACTTTAGAGAAATCATCCGTTAATGCATTGGAGACCACAACGAATGCATTAATCAATTTATTGTTTTTAAAGACAGGGAAATAACGCTGATGCTCTTTCATCGAGGTAATGATCACCTCCGGCGGAAGCTCAAGGAAACTCTCATCAAAGCTTCCGAGCAGCGGTGTCGGGTGTTCGGTAATGGCGACAACTTCATCAAGCAAATCTTCGTCTACTTCGATCTTGATGCCGTGTTGTGATTCGAGTTTAGCAAAATTTGCCAATATCGATTCGCGTCGGCTCTGCGGATAAAGATCGACGGAACCCTCTTTGAGAAGATCGAAATAATGATGGATCGAGTTTACTTTTTTGGCTTCGAAATGGCTGATACGGTGGACATACGTCTCTGAGGATGAGCGGACACCGAAGAGTTCCATATCGACGAGTGTTTCGCCGAGGGTGACGTTTACCCAGCGGATCGGACGGATAAAGCTCTCATGGCTGCTTCCCCAGCGCATCGATTTGCCGAAGTTGAGACTTTTGATCCATGTATCGATCATTTCGCCTAAAATCTCAGTGCTCTCTCGTCCCGCAATAGTTTTACTGAAATATAGAACCTCTTTGCCCCCTTTTTCGGCACGGGAGAGCTGATCGAATTCTACACCGCATTTTTTGGCAAACCCTAATGCGGCAGGTGTCGGAGTACCGTCTTTGATAGCAATATCGACCGGTGCACCGTAAAACTCTTCGATACGGTCGTCCTGACGCGTTTTAAATTCACGGTGCCACAATACCAGACGCCGCGGCGTATAGTAAAACTCGAATTCGCCCATTAAGGCATACTTTTCAAGTACCGTTACCCATTTTTTTTCTATATCTGCAAGTTCTTTAAGAAGAGGAACAGCCGGCAGTTCTTCGACACCGATCTCAATCAAAAGTGGTTTTAACATAATCATTTATCCGTTAATCATTTTTAAAGGCCGATTTTACCGATTAGATGGTTAAAAAATGCTGTTGAGTGACGGTTGCTTTGGAAAAAATTAATTCAGAGATAAAATATCTTATTTAGGTGTTGTTAAAAGTTTTGAGGAGTACAATACCCACATCATAATTATTCAATTAAGGAAACATCATGCCAACAATCAATCGTTACGTAGATATCAGTACTGTAGACCGTGAAGCGAAAAAAGATTATATTGATCGTCACTCACCGTTTATCCACTGTGCCGCAAATGCAAAAAAAGGTGAAAAATTTGCCGTTACGGTAAAAATGGGGAACGAATATTCTCATCCGGATGATTTCGATCACTTTATCGCCAATATCACACTTTATAACGGTGAGACTCTTCTTGCCCGTGCCGATTTCGTACCCGGTACACTCGGAAATGAAAAAAACCATGCAGAAGTCACTTTTAACATCGTTCCGACAGGGAAAAAATTGACCCTTGTTGCACACGGTTACTGTACAAAACACGGTGTGTGGGAATCAACTCCTGTAGAAGTTGAAGTCGAAGAAGCTAGCACTTGCTGCGGCGGCGGACACTGTTCGTAAACAATTAAAGCCCGCTTTGGGCTTTATCCCCTGCTCTTTGAAAATTTCTTCATCTGTTTTCTCATTTCACATCATAGTAATGTATAAAAAATAGATATCTATAGTAATAGGGTTGTAATCAAAAGAGAGATTAAAAACAACTCTTTTTAGATATCATAATAAAACTATTTATAAAGATTATGTACTTATGGATGAGAACATCTTAAATCGGGTCAATGTACTCGTCAAAAAAACGTACTATACTTATGATCGATTTGAGGTAGACGCAACCTTTGCCCTGCTGTACCATGAAGTACCTTTAACGGTTGTAGAATTATCCCAATACGTGAGACTTTCGGATCATTTGATACAGCTCGATGCTCATCACTATTTTATAATTTTTGCATTCACGTCCGAAGAAAACGCTTATAAAGCAGCCCAAAACATTATCCATAAGCTAGACGGACATTTCAATAATCACAGCAGCTCGGTCGCATTGGATCCATTGGATGTAACCATGTCGCCGCAACTTGTTTTAAACCGTCTAAAACAGATTATGAAAGAGATCCACAAAGATTCCCATGTCCGCATCGAAACGGAAGATATCCTTCACCGTTAAAAAAACCAGATTAGACTTTTTATCTCCTTTTAACCCCTTCTTATCTATACTCCATTAAATACATAAACGTAAGTGAATGCCGTGGACTCTTTTCAAAATCTTGCTCTTCTCGAAAATCTTTATCGGTTAAAATCGTTAGGTTATTCTTATGTCGATCCGATTACGCCGAATCTTCAGACGCCTTTGAACTCATTGCCCGATTCTCTTGCGGAAATTCATCAAAATATTGCTCAATGTTTTCTGTGTGATTTAAGTAAATCACGCCGTCAAAGTATGAGCGGATACGGCAACGTTAAGGCTCAACTGATGTTTGTGGATGCCTACGTTTCAGCCGCTGAAGATGAGAGCGGAGAGTATTATGTCGGAAGATCGGGCGTAATGCTGCGGGATATGATTGAAAAAGTTTTGAATCTAAAAATTGAAGAGGTCTTCTTTACCCATGCCGTTAAATGCAAGCCGTTCGGTTTTCAAAATCCCTCTCCCAGCGAATGCGGCAGCTGCGCTCCGTTTTTATCCAAACAGATTGAATTGATCAAACCCCGCCTTATCGTTCCTCTGGGAGCGGATGCCTATCGGATACTCAGCGGAGACCACGGAGATTTTGAACGTGTCAGAGGAGAGATCATCCCTTATGGAGATTCTCAATTGATTCCGATGCATCATCCCCTCTATCTTGTACGCAATCCTTCTTGGAAAAAAGAGGCAATGAGGGATTTACAAACTATCAAGAGCCAGCTGTTATGATCTTTTTACGTTTAGCGTTTATCCTTTCGCTTATGTTCGTTTTTTCTCAGGGAAAAACGATGATTATTCAAAAATCATCCGATACTATCAACCCGATTCAAACACACATAGAACCTAAGGAATACATTAAAATTGCTGTAGTCTCTTCTCCCAAGATAATCGGAAAATATGCACAGTCGGTTTATAATGTCGCACTGGCAACGCTCTCCAGCCGTCGAGGTGACCGTTTTTCAATACGACAATATGATATGCAGGATGAATCTCCAATCACTTTGGGGGAAACTTTTGCAAAACTTCGTGAAGACAAAATAGATGCCGTATTGGCTCCCCTTACCGGTGAGGGAGCCAAGAGTCTTGTTCATATCGAGACAAATCTCCCGATATTTATTCCGACCGTTCATAAGCGCGATATCCCGTCAGCTCCTAATAATATCGTTTTCGGAGGGATCGATTATTTGGCACAGATTGAAGCGCTGCACCCGTATATGGCCGATTCAATTTCAATCTTCTACGACAGTTCAACGGTAGGTTCACAACTAAAGTCATCTACCGAAGAGGTTTTTCTAGCCGATGCAGGCGAAAAGAAAAAAGTCAAAAGCTACGCCATAGATAGTAACGGTGACAATATTATTTCCCATCTTTCAAAACCTTCCCTTTTTAACAAAAACAGCGTAATACTTCATATTCCTGTTGTAAAAAGTGCTATTTTAGCCTCCCAACTCACCTTTTTAGGGATCAAAGAACGTAATATTCTCTCCACGCAAATCAATATGGACCCGAATCTTTTGATGTTGACCCAGTATCGAGATCGCAAAAATATGATTATCGCTAATTCCTTAATCGAATTTCCCCCTTCGATTTATGAGGCCAATGAACTGATGAATAATGATCTGGCTTATGATTGGATTCAATACTCCAGCAGTGTCGGTATCGATTATCTGGTATCGATTATGGACGGTACCCCAAGATCATATTCGATGCGTCTTATTAACTCTCAAATAATTTATCCTGTTGAGCTTTTACAGGCAAAAGAGTACGGCTTTGAACCAATTACCTCGAAATAGTCCGCTGTCGTTTGAAAAAATCGGTATTTTTTCCCACTTAACACCGCTTCAGCATAAACAGATCGAACAAATCGGAATTATCCGCCAATACAGCGAAAACGAAATTATTTTTTATGAAGGGGACCAAAGCGATTATTTTCATTTTCTAATCGAAGGGGAAGTATCCATTTTTAAATCGACCGCTTCTACCGAGACAATACTGATACATCGATTTCGTGCTCCCTCCCTTATTGCCGAGGTCGCAACACTGCAGCAGATACCCTATCCGGCATCATGCGAAGCATCCGTACCCTCAACAATTCTTAAAATAGCACGTGATCCGTTTTTAAAACTTCTGCAAAACGACCCCTCATTAAGCATCGCTCTTATCTCCTCCTTAACCCAAAAAATATCCGCTTTGGAACTCTCACTTCAACGGTACAGCGCCCCAAACGCCATGGCAAAAGTCGCACGCCTCATACGAGACGATATTGCTGTTTTTGAGCGTCTAAAAAGGATCGAGATCGCTCACCTACTCGGAATTACACCCGAAACGCTATCGAGAATGATTAAAAAATTAAAATCCGAAGGGATTATAGGATTCTCGAAAAAAAACGGCTTAAACCTTTTATCTTCGGAGAAATTAAATCGGTGTTGCAGATAATTATTTTCCTTTAAGAGAAGCAGTGATAAAGTTGAATACTCTATAAAAAAGATAAGGAGTTTACGATGGGCAAAAGAGGCATTTCACTCCTTCGAGGAATCGAAGCGCAAACAGTTTACGAACTTCTTAATAAAGCATATTGTGATGAATGGTTGGCGTATTACCAGTATTTCATCGAATCCAAAGTGGTCAAAGGTTTAATGAAAGATGCTGCAATCGCAGAGCTTACCCAACATGCAGCCGACGAGCTGCGTCATGCTACGATGGTAGCCGATCGGATTATTCAGCTCGGCGGTACTCCGGTACTTCACCCATCTGAATGGGTAAGCAATTCCAATTGCGGATATGACGCCCCGAGCGATCCCGATGTACGCAAAGTTCTTGAGCAAGCTATCAAGGGTGAACAATGTGCCATCAGTGTCTATTCCAATATCCTCGATATCACCCGGGAAAAAGACATTATTACCTATGACATGGTTTCACAAATTCTGGCGGACGAAGTCGAGCATGAAGAGGATCTTCAGGCTCTGTACGATGATATCCATGATTTTATCGCCGAGTTTAAAAACTAACGAATGAAAAAAATTCTTTTAGTAGTGATTGTACTATCCACTCTCCTGAATGGAACAGAGATCTTGAAACTGGTAAGTTTGCTTGACCGTAACGATACCGCTGCATTTGAAATGCAGATTCAAAATCTCAACGATGCGAATGTCGCCAGAGAGGATAACAATAAAACTATTTTAATGTATGCATGCTGGGTCGGCAATTTGGAAGCGGTCAAGTATCTAGTCTCAAAAGGTGCCGATGTGAACGCACAAGACGCCGGCGGAGCAACCGCGTTGCATCTTGCCGCATGGAAGGGCTTTGCCCCTATCGCATTGTATTTAATCGAAAACGGCGCATCAGGAAGCGCGATGAGCAAAGACGGCATGACACCCCTTGATATAGCACTGATACGTGAGAACCGTGAAATTGCTGAAGCGATTGAAAAAGCGGCACCAAAACTCAAACCCCTTTTATAGTGCAGAAAGAAATTCTTTTTCGGCATCAGGGATTTTTGTCATTTTCCCCGAAAAATCAAGGTGAACTAAGATTATCTTCATCGAAAAAAGCTTCTCGTCGGCTCTAAAAACTTCCTGCAATAATGAAAATGAAGCATTTTTAATCTCGATCAATGTTGTTTTTACATCGAGTATATCAGCAAATTTAGCACTTTTTATATATTCCGCATCGATATGTTTGGCTACGAAATGTCCGTTTTCCAGTATCGGCGAACGTCCGGCATCAAAAAAAAGCTGACTGCGCGCCCGTTCACAAAAATTGAGATAATTGGAGTGGTAGACGACTCCACCGATATCGGTGTCTTCGTAATAGACTCGCATTTGCATTAGTGAACCTCGTATTTTAGACTTTACAAGCCATTTTTTCTTTAGGTGTGACAAAAAGTGTGACAGATTCTTTCAAAAATGCCTCTCTTTCATTTTCATTCGTCGGTACAAACTTCGGATATTTTTAAAGCGTTATTTGAATGCCCCATTATTTTTGAAATCAATCTAAATCAATTTTCTTCGCTAACATCTAAAAGGCGAATGTATGGCGCGTATTATAGACGATTGCGTTGTGCAATTCCTATTTAACTTTTAATACCGGATTTTCTGATACTATCCCCTCGCGCCAAACATCATCAAAAATGTGATTAAGAACTCCACGATATTTTTTAATGGAGCCGGCTGATAATCGTTCTGCAAGTATGTTGTGCCACTCTTTGATTTCACTGGGTTGACATATTTTTGTAAGGTGAGACTTCGTTCCACAAAATCAGCAAAAATCGGTGTATTTGGTGCCCGAATTTTAAGAGCGAACAGCATAAAATTATAACCGATTTTGGTTTAATGGCAATAAAACCCTAAAATGTTATTACCTTCGGTTCTGGAAACCGGATACACGTAACAATCTTTAAGGATGTTGCCCAGCATAGTAAAATGCTTGAATAAATTCACTTTCTCTAATGATTTTAAAGTATAATTCCACACTAATTTATTGAGGATACTATGGCAAAAGGTTTCGGAGGAAAATATTTTTCACTCCAAGCAATTACTGCTACTGTTAATGCAACGACTCTACACAACCATTCCGTTCGCACCAACACCTGTCATACCTATCGCTCATACTCCACCGATGAAAGTATCGATAAGTCTCCCCCTGATGAACTCGATCTCCTCCTCGAAGCATTAGAGCCTTTTACACCGAAAGTTTCCCGCTGTCAGTGCCACTGTAACTGTTTCTTCCGACGACGTACGGCGTGCGTTCTCTATGTCTCATCGCTCACTCCCAAACTTCGATTTTTATTTCGTTATTTTCACACCGATACCTCTCCGCCCTCATACCTCTTATACTCGTAATTATCAGCACCACCTTAGTCCGTTCACCCTGAGCCTGTCGAAGGGTTTGTCCATGGTTCGACAAGCTCACCACGAACGTATAATGAACTATATAAAGGAAAAATATGTCCAACAAAACAGCAGTGCTCGGATTTCCCCGTATCGGTGAAAAAAGAGAGTTAAAAATCGCCCTTGAGGGGTATTGGAAAGGCTCTATAAGCTTTAACGAATTACAAATGAGTGCGTTTGAATTACGCCTACGCCATTGGCAATTACAAAATGATACAGGAATAGGAACTGTTGCTATCAACGATTTTAGCCTCTATGATACGATGCTCGATCTCATGGTAACTCTCGGCGCTACACCGGAACGTTTTAGCGATATATTTGATTCGACACGTCGATATTTTACGATGGCACGGGGAGATGAGAGCCATATCGCGATGGAGATGACCAAATGGTTCAACACCAACTACCACTATCTCGTCCCCGAACTGCATAGCGGTTTTACCTTCGGAAACATCAATCCCGATAAGATTATCCAAGAATACAATGAAGCCTCACTGCACGGATTTAAGGGTCGGATTCAACTCATCGGTCCTATGACATTCTTGGCACTTTCAAAATGTTCTGATGATGTCCGTGTGAGCCTATATGACCCCTTGTTAGCGCAGTATGTTTCGCTTCTCGAAGCGCTCAAATCTCTAGGTGCCGAGATCGTGATGCATGAACCCTTCCTAGTGTGTGATCCCACACCACATGATCTATCCTTGCTCAAAATCGCGTATGATCGATTGGGAACACTCGCGCCTCTTTGGGTAGCAACCTATTTTGAACATTCCAACGAAGCAACGGCGGTATTGGTACACACTCCGATCCACGGACTTTACCTCGATTTCGTTCACGGAGAGAAAAATTTCGAATCGTTAAAGCTGTTAGGCAAAAGCGATAAATTCGTTGCTATCGGCATTATCAACGGACGCAATGTCTGGAAAAACGATCTTTCCGCTTCACTAAAAACCTTGAACACTATCGCTGATCATATTCCCAAAGAGCGTCTGAGCCTCAGCACTTCATGTTCGCTTCAACATGTCCCCTACACGTTGCGCCATGAAACAACATTGAATCCGGACGTAAAAACGTTATTATCCTTTGCCGAAGAGAAACTTGCGGAGCTATCCACTCTCTCGAAAGCATTTTTTAACAATGAAAAGATCGTAGACCAAATGCATAATACCTCTCGCACCGATCCTGCTGTTCAAGCACGCCTCTGCGCATTACAAAGCGGCGATTACAAACGCCCCTATCCTTTTGCCCTCCGACAAGAAGCCGCGCACGATTTGTTCGATTTACCGATTCTACCGACGACAACTATCGGCTCTTTTCCCCAAACTGCTGAGATAAGAGCGCTACGTCAAGAGTTCAAAAAAGGTCTCATCTCCCGAGAACTCTATGAAAATGAAATGAAAAAAGCGATCCGTGATTGCGTCGAATTTCAAGAGTCGATTGATCTGGATGTACTTGTCCACGGTGAGTTTGAGCGTAACGATATGGTAGAGTATTTCGGTGAACAACTCAGCGGATTCGCCTTTAGCAGCAACGGCTGGGTACAGAGCTACGGCAGCCGTTGCGTTAAACCTCCACTACTCTACGGTGACGTGAGCCGTCCAAAACCAATGACGCTAGAGTGGAGCACGTATGCGCAAAGTCTCACAGAGCGTCCGATGAAAGGGATGCTCACAGGACCCGTCACGATTCTCAACTGGAGTTTCGTCCGTGACGATCAACCTCGCGCGCTCACCGCAACCCAAATCGCACTCGCTATCCGTGACGAAGTGGATGATTTACAACGCGGAGGGATTAAAATGATCCAAGTGGATGAAGCGGCGTTCAAAGAGGGGTATCCGTTGCGTCGCCAAATACGTGCCGAATATGAAAAGTGGGCATTGGAGAGTTTCTTGCTCAGCACCGCGATTGCACAGCGCGATACCCAAATCCACACCCACATGTGCTACAGCGAGTTTACCGACATCATCAAAACCATCGAAGCGATGGACGCGGATGTGATCTCGATCGAAACGTCCCGCAGCGGAAACCGTCTTCTGAAAATCTTTGCCGAGGTAGGGTATGCCCAAGAGGTGGGACCTGGGGTATATGACATCCATTCTCCACGTATCCCAAGCGTTGAGGAGATGGAAAAACAGATTTATGCGTTACTCGAAGTTCTCCCATCTAGTCAGCTTTGGATTAACCCCGACTGCGGTTTAAAAACCCGTGGATGGATAGAGACTAAAGCGGCATTAGCGAATATGGTTAAAGCCACTAAGGTGGTACGTAACTATTTGAATTAAGTATGTTTGGATGCCATATCAAGGCATCCAAAACTAATATTATTTAATTTTAGATTGACACGTTTTACAAATGCCATAAATCTGCATTGAATGATCTTCGATTTTAAATCCTAATTCATGAGCTATTTGTTCTTGGCGTTTCTCAATCTCTTCATCAACAAACTCGCTAATACTGCCACAATTAGTACAGATTACATGGTCGTGATGGAGTTTAGCCCCAAGCTCGTATTTTTTCCCTTGTGAACCGAAAGATAAAAAGGTAACCAAACCGGATTCTTCCAGAAGGGCTAATGTCCGATAGACGGTAGCAATACCGGTGTTGAGTTCAGGATGTTTTTCTTGAATGATATGATGAAGTTTTTCGGGCGTTAAATGTTCATCGGAATTGTATAGGGTTTCTAAAATAACTTCTCTTTGGATGGTAAATTTAAGACCATTTGCTTTGATCAGTTGTTTAAAATCGCCTAATAACTCATTATAAGAGAGTGTACGAGCATTTTTATCTATCGATGAACTCAAAATGATTTCCTTTTTTGTAATGAAAGCAAAAAATATTTATAAAGAAAAATAGCATACTATTATTTATAATCAGCTAATTTTTAATACTGATAATGATCATATAAAATAAATATTAATTAATACAAGAGATTTTATACCTACTTCTACGATTGTATAGAAATTAAGTACCTTTGGTATGATCCGACATAATAACATTATAGGCACTAATCCAGAGTCGTTGATTTTGAAAGATAATTTGATAAAACGGAAAATAGGTACCAAAGGTTTCAACAATCTCTATTGCAAATCCCCGCTTAATGGTATATATTGGTGTGGATATAACATTGGGTTCTGACCACAAGGCTGCGTTTTCTACACAAACATGTGCTTTGCGTATTTTTTGTTGGGAGGTAGCAATAGGTTCGTTACACTGTGATTGCATCATTACATCCTTATTTTCTCTAAATCTCATCTACTATGAGACTTAAAGAAAATCTCTCACCAACGTGAGAGATGGCTAAGTGCGATTAGCACGCACACCCTTTTTTTAAAAGACGATGAATTGTGTTTTTCGACTGAATAGGTTTAGATTCACTGTTAGCTTCCATCTTTTTGCCTTATTTAAATGTTGGTAATATTTCGCCAAGCCACTGTGTAAGACGAGCATCTGTAAGATTGCTTTGATTATCTTCATCCAGTGCCAGACCAACAAAGTTTCCACCGCGTAACGCCGTAGAGTCATCAAATTCATATCCGATATTTTCCCATCCTCCGACAACTGTTGCACCATTTTTAATGACAATGTCATATAACGTTCCCATCGCATCGAGATAATTGTCCGAATACTCTTCTTGATCCCCTAACCCGTATAAGGCAACTGTTTTGCCCCTTAAATCGACTTTGGCAAATTTGTTTTCATAACTCTCCCAGTCATCTTGCATATCCCCTTCTCCCCATGTTGAGATACCAAAGATAATATTCTCATATTCTGTATAGAGTTCTACACCGCAATCTTGAACATTATAGAGATTAACTTGATGATCACTGAGTAGATTTTGAATTGAAACTGCAACTTTTTCGGTATTTCCGGTTGAGCTTCCATAAACGAGTGCGATTTTAGACATGTCTTTTTCCTTTTGTGCAGAATGTGAATGAATAAGGGATGATTTTTAGTGCACTTTCGTCACGATTTTGGACGACAATATGGCGGGTGAAATCATCCATTTTTGGATAAACAAGATAATAAGCATCGATTGGATCGTTTGACATTTCATCAAATGCTCTTTCGATATGGTTTTTACGGTGCGATAACATTCCCGGATGAACGCGTTTCCATCGTGGATGGAGTCGAGTTACCCTGCCATTTTCGCAAATATGGATAAATTGCTCATCACGGCTTACAACCGAGCCTTTTAGTGGCTTAATTCGGGTAAATACTGTTTCGGTAAACAGCTGATCTAAGTCCATCAACATACCGATTTGATTCTCTTGTATCATTAACGAAGCTATTACTGCGGCAGGATGATTATAACCGATACTCGATACAGGAACTTGCGCCCATCCGTTTTGAGAGAGAAATCGCCCTTTCGGAGTCTCACTCAAAGCTAAAAATCGATTAATTATTCCACTATCATGGATCAGTATCGTCACTACAGGATGACCGATTTCAGGACGGAGGCGATGCATCGGCAAAAACGACATCACTTTTTCCTGTAACAAGGTAAAAATATCTTCTTTTACTTTTGCGCAGTGTAAAAACTTAAAATGCGCCTGCGTGGGTAAAACAGCGTTCAGCATCGACAAAAACATTTTTCTTCGATTGCTCAGGGAGTGGATATGGTAACTGTGAGGCAGGATCTCTTTTATCTTTCCGTTAGCCCGTATAAAACCTATCTTTCTCATAGCATGACTCCTTTATTTGATAACGAATATCATAATATCAAATCTTGATACCGAATGTCAATAGTGATAAGCATTATTATTTAAAGGTGAGGAAAAGGTTACCATTGGTAATATTATGATATCTATTATCAAAACAAGGATTAAAAGTGTCCATTCTCATTATTGGAGAAGATCTCAACCGCGAGATACAAAAACTGTACCATACCTGCGGGGTTTATCGTACCGAATGTTGGAAGAGTTGTGAATGTTTGAAAGAGTTCCCCGCAGATATTGACGCGGTTGTATTGCTCCAAGACGAGTGCAATTATCCAATTATGGCGCACTACAAACGCAAAGCAACTGAACAAGGTATCCCGTACGTATGCGTCAAAAATCCTAAAAAAGCAAAAGCTGAGTTTGTTAAACTCTCCGACCAATGGTATGCTCTGTGGCATTCAAAGGTTACTCAAACGACCAGAATCAAAGAAGAAAGCTGAAGCGAATTCGATCTGACGCTAACGTCCAAACAACTACACAACAACAGGAGATTAAACCGATGAGTTCAACAATGGTTCGCAGAACAATGCCAGAATTTAGTATGGATGCTTATGATGCTAAAACAGGTCACTATACTACCGTATCAAGTGAAGATTATAAAGGCAAATGGGCGGTTATTTGTTTCTACCCTGCAGACTTTACGTTCGTTTGTCCTACTGAAATCGCAGCGATGAATGCAAAATACGATGAGTTTCAAGCACTAAATGTCGAAACCGAGCCGATCCTCAAAGGGTTAAAACTCACGATGGGTGCCGATGGCAATCAAGAAGTGAGCCGTGCGTTCGGTGTGTTAATCGAAGAAGAGGGAGTAGCCCTTCGCGGACGCTTTTTGTTTAATCCAGACGGTATCTGCGTCGCACAAGAAGTCCAAGCCGATTCGGTCGGACGTAACGTGAATGAATTTTTACGCCAAGTACAAGCATGGCAACATGCGACTGCAACGGGCGAAGTGTGCCCTGCGGGATGGAGACCGGGTAAAAAAGCTCTCCCTGTTAACACCGATGTCGAACAGATGACGGGACGCGTCGGAGATTACATCACTCTCGAAGAGATCCTAAGCTAAATCCAATTCCCTTCGTTTAACACGAAGGGATCGCAGCTCATCTACTTTTTTATATCTTAAATGATTCGGCTATACAGAGCATTTCACGCAAATACCATAAAGTTTTAGAGTCGAAGTGTGTATAGTAAAGCCAAGCGTTTGTACTATCTCTTTCTTCCGTAATTGGATTTTTTTATCGCTAAAGCGGTTGATACAACCGCATCGGATACAAATACAATAGATCGGATGTTCATCTCTTTTGAACTCAAAATATTGCGTATTGGTTGTTTTAAGGACAAAGGAAGTTATCATATTGCCCTCTTCAAGAAGCCATAATGTCCGATAAACGGTGGTCATACCGACCCGTAAATGAGGGGATTTATCCAAACAAAGGCGATGGAGTTGATTAATACTCACCGCTCCGTTTAAATGGTACAAAATTTCAAAAATGATTTCCCGTTGCGGTGTACATTTTAAATGATGCTGTTTTAAAAGTTTTTTGAATCCGCCGAACACATCAGCGTATTGCGTACAAGGTTCAATCATAAATATCCGTTTTTCATTCCTCTCAACAAGTCCGTTTAAAAACTGAGAAACAGTTCGGTATCTTCCAAATATTTTCTATCCGTATGAACGACAAAAACCAAGTTGCTTCCATTATACTGTACGGCTACGGTGGTAATGTAAAAGCTCCCCATAAAAATTGACGATAAGACGGTGCAGACGTAATCACCACTATCACCAAGACGGCATTGCTCTACTCTCACAAATCCACCCTCGTAACGGTTTATGGAACCGAAAAATGCGGCAACATTTTCGTTAGCAGGGGTATGATAAAGTGCTTCGGGAGTATCAAACTGAACGATCTCTCCGCCGTCGATATAGGCAATCCGATCACTGATCGCCATCGCCTCGTGCGGGTCGTGGGTAACGAACAGTGCCGTCGCATTCGTCTCTCGTAAAATTGAGATAAGCTCGTTTCGGATACTCATCTTGAGCGCCGTATCGACGTTGGAAAACGGCTCATCGAGCAAGATAACGGATGGTTCGGTTGCCAGCACCCGCGCCAAAGCCACCCGCTGCTGTTCCCCGCCGCTGAGAGTGTCGGGGTATTTGGAGCCGTAGCCATCGAGGTTGATCAGACTGAGGAGTTTCTCAACCCTATCCTGACGCTCTTTTTTCGATACATGGGTGATACCAAAGGCAATGTTATCGGCGATACTCAGATGGGGGAATAAGGCGTAGTTTTGGAATACGAATCCGATGGATCGCTCTGAGGGATCGACAAATCTTCCCTTGGCACTCATAACCTTCCCTTTGATCTCTATAGCTCCGCCATCGGCAGATTCGAATCCTGCGATGAGATTAAGTAGTGTGCTTTTACCGCTTCCGCTGCGTCCGAGGATCGAGACGATCTCCCCTTCGTTGACGTGTAATGAGACCTTATTTAGAACCTCTTTGGACTTAAACTGTTTGCTGAGTTGATCGATTTTTAGCATTAGCGCTCACTTTTTAAAATAGTCAAAACCATCGGAACGGTCGCGATAAGAATGATCGAGAGGGCATAGACGCTGGACTCATAGACCATTTGCGACTCCGCCATCTCGAAGGTTTTCGTCGCCAATGTCTCGTAGTTGAACGGGCGGAGAATCAGCGTCAGAGGGAGCTCTTTGATCGTATCGACAAACACGAGTGCATACGCGAACATAAGCGGCCGCTTCATCAGCGGGATTTCAATCCGCCATAGAGTCGATAGATGGCTTTTGCCCAACGATCTCGAAGCGCGGTTGATTGAGAGCCCCAACCGCTCGAAACTCCCATCCACCGTACCGATCGCTACCGCCGAAAAGCGGACGACAAATCCGAAAATAAGAACTCCCAATGTCCCATTGAGGAGATTTTCCCCGATATATTCATCGATAGTTGTGGTGATGATCACGATCCCCACCGCGATCACCGCCCCCGGAAGTGCATAGCCGAATGATGCCGCCTTGGAGAGGTAGCGGTTCATGCCGTAGGGGAAATTGCGAGCCGTATAACCGATAAGGAGTGCACCTAGAACGATCAATGCCGCACTCCCCCCTGAAACGACGAAGGTATTGAAAATCACTGCGAGATACTCGACCTCTACCATCTGAGAGATGTTGGCGTATCCGTACGTGAGAATCCACCCCAGAGGAATTAGAAATCCAAAGGTGATCGGAATCGCCATAAATATATAAGCGCCCAGTGCACCTACAAAAGAGAACTTCTCTTTGGGGATTTTGGCGAGAAGTTTTTCACTTTTATACACCGCTCCGCTGCGGGCGATTTTTTCGATAATCAATACGCTGATGACTAAAACGGTCGCTATCGAGGCGATGTATGCTGCGCTTTGGGGATCTTCGAGACCGAACCATGCGGTAAATATCGCGGTGCTGAGGGTATCGACCCCGTAGTATTTGAGTGTCCCGTATTCGCTGATGCACTCCATCACCACGAGCGTCAACGCCCCTGCAATAGCGGGACGCGACATCGGGAGGATGAGTGAGTAAAAAAGTCTCCATTTCCCCGCCCCCAGATTGCGCGCCGGATAGAGAAGGGATGAGCGGCTTTTGGAAAATGAGGCTTTGACAATCAAATAAATATAGGGATACAGGGCTAACCCCATAATGAGGACGACGGAGTAAAAATTGAGAACATCAAAATACCCTTTTACCCCAAAACCGCGCAGCATCAGATGAACAGGACCGAAAAATCCGAACAAATCGCCGTACACAAACCCGACAATATAGGCGGGAATCACAAATGGCATCGCGAGTAAAAGAGCAAACATCTTCTCAAAACGAAACGTATAAAAGGTGGTGATATAGGCACTTCCGATCCCCAAGATCAGAGCAACCGCCGACGTCCCTGCAATCAGGATGAGGGTATTGAGTACCGTCTCTCGCAACACCGTCTCTTTGAGATGGCGCAGCGTCTCCCCCTCGGCACCCAAAGCGTAGGTGATGACGACAAACGCGGGGAGCAAAAGGCTCATCACCCATGCATAGGTATGAATACTCCAACGGTTAATATATCTGCTCACCTTTTAGTTCCAACTGCTCTCGTTAAAGATTTTTACCGCTTTCGCGTTGTTTTCACCGAGTTTGTAGAGTTCGATTTTGTCCTCTTTGAATGTACCCCATGATGAGAGGAGCTTGGACGGTTTCACTTTCGGATTAACCGGATACTCGAAATTCACTTCGGCAAAGATGCTTTGCGCTTCAGGAGAGCTCAAAAACTCGATAAACTTTTGCGCTTCGGTGCGGTTTTTACTTGAAACCGTAATCCCTGCACCGGAGACGTTGATATGCGTTCCCGTCGTTTTTTGGTTCGGAAAATAGACCGCTACCATCTCACCTACCGCCTGATCACTCGGACGATTCGATGCTAAAAGCTGTCCGAGATAATAGGTGTTGATAATCGCCACGTCCCCTACTCCCGCCGCTACGGCGCGGATTTGATCGATATCTTTTCCGGAGGGTTTACGTGCCATATTGGCAACGACACCCCGTGCCCACGCGGAGGCTTTTGCTTCACCGTTATGAACGATGAGCCCTGCTAGAAGCGACTGATTATAGACGTTGTTCGAGCTTTGCACCAGCACTTTCCCTTTAAACGCAGGAGTAGCAAGCGCTTCATACGTTGAAAGTTTGGCAGGGCTCATCGTCTCTTTGTTGTAAACTAAAACACGCGCCCGTTTCGTCAATGCATACCAGTATCCCTGTTTGTCGCGTAAATGAGCAGGAACATTGGCTTCAAGTACTTTGGATTTTAGCGGAGTAAGCAACCCTTTTTCTTTTGCGATATGGAGCCGTGCCGCATCAACGGTGATGAGAACATCGGCGGGGGAGTTTTTTCCCTCTTTTTCCAAACGGGAAATCAGTTCATCGGAACTTGCCTTGATCAGGTTGATTTTTATCCCTGTCTGAGCAGTAAAGCGTTTGAACAACTCTGCATCGCTAGGGTAATGGCGGTGGGAATAGACATTGACCTCTGCCGCCGCGAGGCTCAGGGCTGCAAGAATGGATAGTAATAGGGATTTAACCATGGTGTTTCCTTTGTTTAGATTTTTCGTTCGTGGTGAGCTTGTCGAACCATGAACAGTTCACCCTTCGACAAGCTCAGGGCGAACGGAAGCATAAAGTTCATTTAATCAAATGTTCATACTTCTTGTCTGTGAGCAGTTTCATAAATGCCACCAATGCATCGACTTTTTCGTCGCTCAGCTTTTTGGCTTTCATCTCTTTGGTGCTGATAGAGTGCTCAATCTCCGCATTTCCCCACTCTTTTAATGTTTCAGGATTGAGTTTACGTGCAGGGTTGTTGAATTTATCGTAAAACATCACTACCGTGCGCAAATCTTTAAATACACCGTTGTGCATATAAGGAGCCGTAACAGCGATATTACGTAATGTCGGAACTTTGAATTTTCCCTCATTCTCACGCGCTGCCGCTTTTGGATTTTTTGCCAAGCCGTTATCGACGAATCCCGTTTTAACTATCCCACGTTCAAAGAGCGTTGGATTAGAGGGGACACCGATGTTATGATATTCATAGTTACTAAACGTCTCTAGTGCTTTATCTTCACCTCTGAGCTGATGGCACGTCGCACAGTTGGTGTTGTTGTTCGAGAAAAAGAGCGATTTTCCCAGCTCCTCCTGCGGTGTAAGGGTATATTTTCCCTTGAGATATCGGTCATATTTCGAATCAAACGGTGAAAATTCTTTGGTTGATTCGAATGCTGCGAGTGCACGGCTCATCGCATCGTATCCTTTGTCGGCATTTTCCAACACCCCTTTGCCGTAGAGTTTTTCAAACGTTTTGACATAATTAGCGTTCTCTTTGAGACGACTCACCACCTCCGTTTTACTCCCCATACCCATCTCGATAGGATTCAGCGGCGGCCCTCCCGCTTGACCTTTTAGATCGCTTTCACGACCGTCGAGGAATTGTCCCCCTTTGATCTTTTTGGTTTTAGCATCGATCCCAAAATGGGGAGAGAACACGGCGTACGATGCGGTAGGGGCATTACGATCCCCCAAGCTTTTGCCATCATCCCCCAGCGATACCATTGCTCCGATTCCGTTGTCGCGGTTATCGACGAACCCGTTTTGCGGGTTGTGACACGTCGCACAGCTCTGGGTTCGATTTTTCGAGAGGGAGGTATCAAAAAAGAGGAGTTCTCCCAGTTTAGCCTGCTCTTTCACCCCTGCAAAAAGAGCCGTCCCCAACAGTAAAAATAAAGTCGTTTTTCTCATTGTTTCACCTCCGAATCCAAAATATAGATAATCACCCCGCCCATAATCAACACCACATTTTTAACGATATACTGACCTACCAAGCTCAACGCGAACGGAACCTGTGTAAAGCAGATTTCGGGAAACATCACCAACGGAGAAAACGTCAAGGCCATATGGATAAAAAAGAGTCCCAATACCCATTTAATCTGTTTTCCGAAAAGAAACCCGATCCCGATCACCACTTCCCAAAGTGCCAATAGTTTAATCGCTATAGCTGAGGGGATCAAACCGAACGTTAAAATATCCATCGTCATGATCGCCAACTGTTCCGCAGGACTCATTCCGCTAAAAAATTTGAGCATTCCGAACCAAAGGAAACAAATCCCCAAAGATACTCGTAAAAATAGTATTGCTCTTTCTAATTTCATGTACGCTTCCTCATTTTAAATGGTGTGGACAATAAGGCCCAAATACTTTGATATTCCCCCATCTGCTCACGACGTAATCCGAAGCGGGTTCTCTTAGTTTGTGAGCTAAGGGCTAAAGTCCCAAAAAGGGTATCCCAAAGAGATAATGCTCCGCCATAGTTAGTATTCATCGTCCCATTTGCATGGTGAAGCTGATGTTGCGCGGGAGAGCTGAACACTCTCTCTACCGATACAGGGAATCCGAGTGAAATATGAGAATGACGCAGATTTGACCCCAATGCCAAAAATACTACGACTAGCACATTTACCCCTAGCAGATCGATCATCTCTAAACTTCCGAATGCAAATACAAACACTCCCGTAACGACTCCCGCACTCAGGGCATAGCGGAACCCGAAAAGGAGATTTTCGACCGGATGGACACGGTAAAAAGTGAGCGGATTAAGAACCCGTGCACTATGATGTACCTTGTGAAACCGCCACAAAAGAGGGACACTGTGGAGGAGTCGATGGAGCCAATAGCGGGTAAAATCACTCACGATAAACAAGGTAAGCGTATACAACACCATCACCGATTCATAGCTCATCTCGATTTCGACGTATTCGACATGGGAAGCTAAAAAAGTATAAACAAAACGTGTCACTTCCCCGGCACTCACCACCAGCGGCACGATCAGCAACGCTTTAATCGCAAACGAGATCATAAAATAGCCATAATCAAGCCGTGCGCTCGGATGCCACCAGATCATCGAAGAAAAGGCATACCTAAGCTTTTTCAGATTCCCTACCCTATAGAGTACGGCAATCACTGCCGAGGTTACAAGATAGAGCCAATAAAGACGTTTGGAAGGATCGCTAAAATAATCCCACGGCAGATTCTCAATCACCGTCGGCATCCAGTATCTTCGAGGTCATTTTCAACGCCCCGATGAGTGAGATGTAATAGCCGTTATGGAGCCGTCCTAAATCGCTATAAAGCCCTTTCGAAGCGGGGGAAAACAAATCACCGTTCATCGTTTGTATATTTTTCAGCGCCGATGCTAACGCTCTACGGACAATCACCACCTCAGAATCGGCACCCGCTTTTATCGCGTAATCGCCGAAATCGACATACCCGGAAGCATCCATCACCCGTTTATGGGTCTCCACAATCACTTGCAATGCTTTGAGTGAGAGTCCGCTTCGGTACAAATCAGCACGACGGATATCGCGGGATCCTTTGTATTTTTTCGCCAATCCGCTCGGTTCGCCCACGCGCCACTCTTTGAGCTCATACGAACTCGCAATCAGCTGATTCATCACGAGAGCATTAAAGCGGCTCTCATCAGTGAGAAGTTTTTTACGCTCTTTTTCATACACCTGAACAATGGTAGAGAATTTATCCTCTAAGTTACGTGCCGCGATGAGTGCCATAGCCCGCTCTCGCTGAACATTTACCCCTTTTTTATTCACAAGGTATTCGAGGGCATTGATCGTTTTAAAAGAGTTTTTAAACATTTCTTTGCCTACCTCTTCTTTAGAGACGACAATCCGATCAAGCTGTACCGTGATGTCCTCTTTCGAGTTGTGGTAGATATCGATCTCTCTGGGGGTATCGGCATACGCTTCGTCAAGTTCTCCGGCGATGTAGAGGGCCTGCACCCTCTTCCAATCCATAGCCAATCTCTCAAACGCTTTTTTCTCCATAGACCCTTTCTCAAGAGCATTCACCATCGCTTTTGCACTCTCGTGTGCATTATGGGCATCGGCTAAAATCACTTCATCATAAACCCCTTGCGGAAACGGTTTGTCCGCCGCCATCAAAGAGAGTGCGGTTACGAGTATTAAAACTATTCTCTTCATTATAAACCTTCTAAAAAATTGAGTACGGCACGTCTATCCGCACTCCCAAGAGCTCGGAACCTTTCCTGTGCTCCCCGCGCTTCTCCGCCATGCCACAGTATCGCTTCTTCAATACTACGTGAGCGCCCATCATGAAGATAGTTGCGCTGATTCAATACGAAAGTACGTTTACCGATTCCCCACAGCGGTGCAGTACGCCACTCTCTCTCACTTGCATCAAACTCTTTACGATTATCAGAGAGCCCTTCCCCCATATCGTGCAGCAATAGATCACTGTAAGGTTCGATCATTGTCCCATCCGAGAGTTTAACCGATGGGGTATGACACGATGTACACCCGATTTGAGCGAACAGCGCTTCCCCTTTTTTATTCACTGAGGGTTTAGGAACACGTAAATGGCTCACATAAAACGTGACCGCATTCAGACGTTCATCGCTCACATCCAGTGCATCCCGTCCGTGAGGGGCATTCAAACACTCCGCTTGTTTAGAGGTACAATTTTTATGAGGATAGATCGACGTGCTTAATCCCATATCGTTGTGAAATGCGGAAGCGACCTGATGGCGTACACTCACGGCTGAAGCTTTCCACGTGAAGCGACCGATCGCACTTTTACCTGTGATAGGATCGAACACACGATTGGCCCGTCCTGAAATACCGTCGTTATCCTTATCTTCCGCGTCTTCACGTGAGAGAATTTCGACATCGCTGATCTGATCCAACAGTCCCATTCCGATCAATGCGGGTGCTAGGCGATTGGCGACAACGGTGTCCGCATCCAAAGAACCGTAACCCAGCTCTTTCACCCCCGGAATCGGACGGTGAAGCTCCACACGGCTGCCATCGGCGTATTCGCTCATCACACTCTCATACAACAACGTCGGCTTCCCCTCGAAAGGAACCCCTTTGACACCGTTAATACTGAGTTGCGCTCCATAGATCGGATCAGGGACAAACCCGTTTTTGGAATCACTTTGAGCTCTCCGTGAAAATCGGGTTACGAGCGAGCGGCTGATCCCGCCGTTACTTCCATAGACCGATCCCGCGCCGTTATGGGGATGACAGCTGATGCAGGTATTGGCGCTAAAAAGCGGTCCCAATCCGTCACGCGCCGTAGTTGCACTCGGTGCTTCGACCCACGGTACTCGGAAAAAACTTTTACCCAGAATAAAACGCTCACTCTCCTCATTACTGAGATTTCCGTAAGCTTGTGATAAAAGCGCTTTAGTCTGAATCGTTGTTAGGTGATTGGCTAAAGCGCACGCCCCCGAAAGGACGATTGCCGTGGCTACTCTAAAAATCATGATTACAGCTTCGTCTCTTCAGCGTCCGTAACGTCTTCGGTGCTGAGGCGGATACCATTGGCTTTTGCTACCAATACCATCATATCACCCAATTTACGCATCTCGTTTTTGAGTTTTTTGATCTCTCCCGACATAGCGTTATCGCTGCGGATTTGATAGTCAAAGTGAGCCGTTGTTTTTGCTGTTGTGTCCACTTTAGTGATTTTAGCTTCGATGGAAGCCATTAAGTTTTCAATCACTTTTTTGGTTTTCGAATCCACTTTATCGAGCATACTGGCACCTTTGATAGTGCCGTATTCTCCTACGAGGATATTTTTAAACCCTTGGTAGTTTTGAGCGATATCGCGGTGGGTATTATCGCTAAAGCATGAATGTTCATCTTCTTCGCTCGGAGTCAATACCGCTACGGCGATACGCTCGTTTGCAAGCTCGGATTTGATAAACACACCCAATCCCGCCATGATTTGTTTAAGTGCCTCTTTTGAATCAATATTTTTAACGGCATCTTTTCCTTTGAGCTCACCCAAAATCGCTCCGCGATAGCATCCTGTCGCATCTTTAGAACAATAACTGCTAATAGTGCTGTTCCATGCGCTGCTAACCGTCGTTAAATCAGCGATAATTTTCTCCGATGCCGCAGCGAGATACGCTTTACGACGATCTGCATTAGCATCAGTCGTGTAATCACTCAAAGGGCGTTGTCCCGCAGTTGTTGCCCCGTTGCTAATCGCATCTTTGGTGAAGTTGCTGTAATCTTGATCTTGTCCCCAAAGTAAAAATTCGATCGCATGGTAACCTGTTGCCACGTTTGCTTCGCCGCCGTTTTCATTGAGTGCGGTGATCGCATCGACCGTGATCGACGTTACATCCACCTCTTTTGAGCCTTCACCGCCCGGATTGAATTTCGCGCGGGTATCGATGATGTTTCCGGAAGTACGTTTACCCTCCGCATCAATCGTATAGTCGATCATATTCTCATCGAGCGGCCATGCATTTAGCTGACCCTCCAATGCGCCGTAACTTTCCGCTACCCAGCTCTCCTCCGCATCGATCGGTCCGTTTGAAAGACGGAATGCTTCGGTCGTTCCGTAGCTCTCACGCGCTTTGAGCCAAGCCGATTTTGCATCACTTAATGTGGCATCACTTGGAGCTGCCGTAAAGACTTTGATCGCTTTCTCCAACGCTTTAGCATCATTGAGTGCATCCGTATAGTTCGCCTGTGCGATTGCCGCGTAGTTAGAAACTATCGCACCTTTGGTATCCTTCGCCGGTGCAGCATAGAGCGACATCGCTAATACGGCAGAAAGTGTTGCGGTTTTTAAAATCATTTTCATCTATGGTTCCTTAGAAATTATAGTTGAGACGGACGAGGAAGCGATCATATCCGGCATTATCTCCACCGTCGGCATTGTCGTTTTTATCATCGATCATCGCATAACTGATATCACCAGTAATAGCTTCGCTGAGTTCCATAGATACAATAAGATCGCTTTCGGTTACTTTGGTTCCAGCGGTATCGCTTTTGAAGTTACCATAAAGTGCAGTAAGAGTTACCCCCTCAAGCCCCGCATCAGCAAGATCGAGTTCCGCACTCAACTGATACGCTTTGACATCTTCCATCCCTTCAATTGTCCATTCTTCCATAGAGGTCATGTATGGTCCGCCACCAAATCCGATCGGAGGAGTTTCTCCATCGTTATTTGAACCACGGTTATACGCCGCACCGAGAGTCAATGCCCCTACATTAAATGCCGCACCGATTCCGTAAACGTTACCATCGATATTTGTTTCTGCACCGATTGCATCTTTATCTTCTCTAAACGTCGCATATTGAGCGCTGAGTTCCAATCCCATGGTTTCGGAGAATGGAATTGCGTAGGTTGCATCAGCGTAGTAGAGATCTGCTACTTTGTCCGCGCCGTAGTACCAACCTTGAATGGCTAGGTTTTCGATACTTTCGTTCATTACACCAAGAACCACAGCACCGTTAGATCCTTCAGCCAATTTTTTAAATTCATGTTTAGATTCTACATCTTCCGAATCGTATCCTGCCCATCGAGTCACGTATCCCCCGACGAGAGTTGTTTTATCGATTCCGCTATAGGTTGCAATCACCGCTTCAAAGGTGTTCGGATGCATACGGATGTCATCGGTATCGGCAAACGGAGTATCGATCAACTGACGTCCCACTTTGAGATTCAAATCTCCCATCGTGTAATCGACATACGCTTCACCCACATAGGCGTATGATTTACCATCTATATCGAAAAGCTCAGTATTAAGATTCTCACCTTCTTTTCCGGTAGCACTATGAATTTTTTGAGAAACATAGGCACCTACACCTAGTTTAAGACCGTTCCAATCAGCCGTCTCATATTTCAAGACACCGCCCAGTGAGGTTCCATAATCATTTCCACCAGCATCATACCCTATTGAGGTATATGCCGCGCGAATTTGCCCGCTCGTTTTCCCGGTTACAAATGCCTCATCGATACTTGAAGCGTTTAACGCTGCAACTGCAGCTAAACTCATTAGTAACGTTTTTTTCATGACTACCCTTTTTGATTTCTATTTTGATTTGCATTATTAAAATAACTATGTTATGATAGTTATTATCAACTTAAAATAATATTAATAATAATATCCTTTATCATTATTATTTTTTTTCTTTCCGAACTCTAAATTTTTAGCAATGATCCTCATCAATAATTATGATCGATATTGATTGATTTATTAGGTAGGATATATCTGTTATTTGCTCTGCAACCAGGCTAATATCCCTTGTAAAAACTTCGCCGCATTAGGCATGAAATTGCTCCCCGTGTGGTAAAAAGGGTCTAATGAAGTGACGATAATACAACCATTTCCGAACGGTTCTTCGTACAGTATCATTCCGCCACCCTCTTCCTCTTTTCGTTCTATTATCTTTGTTGCTTTTTCATCTGGGTTATAGACGCCATGATAATGCCACTTACAATCCGCCAGAGAGATATTGGCAAAAAATGGATGATTCGTGTTTTCTTCTTTGTATCCTATATCCCCGTCCGGGTCCAGCCACCACCAGAAATTGGTTGGTGTTGGTTGATATGTAATCCCTTCCATCCAAAGATGGACGTTATTTTCACCTAAAATACAAAGTCTCCCTCCGTTATTGGCAAAATAGATTAACTTATCGCGGTTTTCACGCAAATATCGGATCGGTGTTCGATCAGCGATAATAAGTGTTTCAAACTCATCAAGTGATGCATTACCTAAGTCCCGAACATAGATGGTTTTATCGAAATAGTGAGCAAAGCGCGGATCGGTCATTGTAAAATAATGAAAATAGGTTCCCGCTTCGATCAGTGCTGTTTTTTTCTTCATGCAATCTCCTTTTGTAACCATTCGATCAAATTAGTCCCCATTTTTGATGCGGTTGTTTCGTCATTGATAAACAGCCAAAGATTATTACCCGAATGGATTAATACTTTTCCGCCGATTTTTGGCTCATACACATAATCGATCGGATGAGCGGCATGTCCTAGTGTATTAATAATCACGGCATTAGCCGGTGGAGGGTTATAGCCTCGTGCATAAAAACCCGCAACTCCTTTACGATACATAATATCCTCTGGCATTACCCCTGACCAAACCGGATGATCCTGCACTAAGGTAACAGCATAATCTTCATAGTTTTTGTAATCCATTTTAATAAACTGCCCCACATCATCCAAAAAAGGATAAGCAACTGCTCCGTTAAATACTATCGTTTTACCCGATGCCAAGAAATCATCCAGATAAACTTTCTTTTCCCAGAGTAATTTTTGATCCGCATCCGTACCAATCAGTAATACGGCATAATCTTTCAATTCATCACCTTGAAAATCATACATGTCTACTGCCTCAATAAATTGTCCTGTATTAGGATGGCGGAATATTCCGCCTGAACATTCGCCACCCGTATTGATATACAACGCAAATTTTTCCATCTTATTTAACCTCAAAAGTAAAGATATCATTAGGGTCTTGCATAAGTAGCTTATGCTCGATCGTCTCTTTCAAAATAGCAAACTCTTCCGCATCGGTTACAGACATCTGATTGGATTTCGCTAAACCAAAAAGATCAAAAAAACGTGCAGGCAAGATATGATCTTTCATGATTGCACACACCTTTTTTTCTTTGGTGTAAAGTTCGAAATAATACGCCATCTCTTTATGGGGATTGAATCGTGCATACGGCAAGGTCACATCGACCGTATATACCCCACGTGTCAATGAACGAGTTACAAATTCAAAGGCATCGCGTACACCGGTTCCCGGATGACCGCTAAGAATAGTGATCTCATCAATATGGATCGGACCCGTTGATAGGTGCATTAATGCCCCTTTTACTCCCTGAAATATAGCCGCCAGCATCGCGTAATTACCGTCTGTATGATACATACGGACACACTCATAAGAAATGCTTACTTCTCCGCTCTTTCGAACAACTCTTATTTCACTCATTTTATTTTTCCTTTTTAGTTAGATTGCTATTGCAGCAATTTCTTGTCTGCCTGCCACTTCATATTCGATACATACAATCTCCGTATTAAAGAGTCGTGTCAAGTTCTTTTGATTCAAGACTTCTCTCGTCTCACCATATAAGTATTCATTATCCCCAAATAACATCAACGTTTTATCTGCCAGTTCAAAGGCATGATTCGGTGCATGGGTCGTCATAATGATCGTCATCCCTGAATCCGTCAAATGTTTGAGCAAATCCAGCAACTTTTTTTGATTTGCCAGATCCAATGCACTCGTCGGTTCATCCAAAATAAGAAGTTTTTCTCCATAAGCCAACGCTCTAGCAATCAACACCATTTGTCGCTGTCCTCCGCTGAGATCAGCAAAATCCTCCTTAGCGAGTGAATCCACTCCCACCTTTTTAAGCGATGACATCGCAATCTCTATCTCATGCTCTCCGGGAGTTGAAAAGAATTGTTTTGACGATCCAGTTCCCATCAAAACAATATCCAAAACGCTGAACCCTTCCGGAGGTGTACTCAATTGGGGGACAAATCCGATACACTCCGGAGCGCAAATCGATCCCTCTTGTGTATCCATCAGCCCCGCAAGCAATTTTAGTAATGTTGTTTTACCGCACCCGTTAGGTCCCAAAAGCGCCAATACCTGCCCTTTGCATAGATGAAAATTGAGTTCACGAAACAGCCAGCGTTTTCGATCATAAGAAAAACCGAGTTCAGAGACATCAACCATGTAAAGCCTTTCGCCCGTATCGGCGCAAGAGTATGAAAAAAATCGGTGCGCCGATAAATGCCGTTAAAATACCGATAGGGATTTCAGCAGCCATCATACTGCGTGATAATGTATCGATCAAAATCAAAAAAGATGCTCCTAATAATCCCGAGCCGATAATGAGATAACGGCAATCCGAACCTAAAATCATCCTTGCCATATAGGGAACAACAAGTCCGATCCACCCTACTTCACCTGCCACCGCAACGCCACCGGAGACGATCAACGCTACGGATATGAAAACAATCCAACGAAGCGAAACAGGATTAACCCCAAAAGCCTTTGCTTCATCATCACTCAATGCCAGATAATTCAATTTCCATCGCAACGCTACTAAAACCGTCCCGCCGATCAAAAACGGGATCAGGGCAATATAGACTTTATCGTACGAAGCCCCCGCAAAACTTCCCATTAGCCAAAAAACAATCGCCGGCATATTGGAATACGGATCGGCAAAAAAAGTGAGCAAAGATACGGCTGATCCAAAAAATGCCGTAATAACGATCCCCGATAAAATAAGCGACAAAATAGAGGCTTTTTTGGCGTCCCCGCTTAAAAAAAAGACCATGACTACCGCAAGCAAAGCAAAACTGAACGCACCGGAGACTACAGCGAATATCCCTAACCCGAAAAAAATAGCCAATGCTCCGCCAAACGCTGCTCCCCCTGAAAAGCCTAAAAACTGAGGTCCTACCAATGGATTTTTAAATACCGTCTGCAACGCCGCACCACTCATCGCCAATCCGGCTCCGATAATAGCTGCTAATAAGATTCTCGGTATTCGTACCGATTCGATAATCATCCATTCCGTAGATGATTCTTCATCCAAAATACCGAATAATCCTCTCCCTATGAGAGTAGCTGTCTCCATGGCATTCATTTCGTAACGCCCGAAGCTAAGTGCAATCATCACCGAGATCAATAGCAAAAAGAGCAACCCGATCAGAACAATATTCTTAAAGGTATAATCAAATAATTTCATCTATCAAACTACTATTTAACTTTAATAAGATGATAATTTGCACTCTTGGCATTATCATGCAGATTCAGAATCTGACTAATTTCACCATTACTAATTTCATAACCGTATAGAAATCGATAGGTTTTTTTCATCTCAGAAACCAAATTAATCTTATGTGCCGGATAAGCCAACTGCTTTATCCACAACCACATAAGCGGTGATTCGAGATTCGGAGGTCCCCATCGATAACCACCGATCGGAGCTTTATAGACTGCTTTCTTTTGAACCGCACTGATATTTTTAAAGAAAGGGCGTTTCATAAATTCATCGGGCTTTTCATCGTCAAAATTGCCCAGAATAATCATATCCGGGTTATATCGGATCAGTTGTTCTTCAGAGACTTCCGCAAATCGCTTTATGTCCGATGCAGCCGGATTAACCCCGCCGATCAGACGAATATAAAAATCATCGTAGCTTCCATCGCCCGCAACTCTAAGTCTGTTCTTAGAGTACTGAAGAGAGATGATTTTAATTTTCTTAGCTGAAGTAGCTTCTATTTCAAATTTCTTTTGATACGCTTGCTGCCACTGTATGATTTTTTCAGCTTTAATATTTTTGCCGCTGACTTTGCCCATAATCCGAATCCATTGTTCCAAATCTTTTTGGGTACCGTACTTGAATCCGATAACCGGAATCCCTGCATTTCGTAACGGTTCGATTACCGCATCGCCCTGATCCGCCCATTGAAAGACCACATCCGGCTTCAAACCGATAATCTGCTCCACATTGGGAGCAAATCCTGCTTTTGCTACTTCAGCATTTAATTTTTTAGCTTCAGGATATGCTTTAATCAAAAAACTCTCATGCAAATTCTTTTTTGCATCGGCATGCAGACCAATGATATGTTCACTTCCACCGTCGATTGCCATATACATCGAAGTGAACGGCATCGGAAAAATAACCACTTTTTTAGCCGGAAGTTCCAAAACGTATTTACGGCCATCCTGACCTTTGATCTCTGTTTTATCAGCATTTGCCAAAGAAATCAAACAAAAAAATGAAATAAGTAATTTCTTCATTGATTAAAACCGTGTCGTAAATGCAAATTTGAAATTACGCCCCGGTTCGATCAAAGGATTCGTATCAGAAATAGCTGATGTAATCGCTTCTTGAGTCGTAGCATCTCGATAGACTTTATCAAACAGGTTTTCAACACCTACACGAAACGTTGTTTTATCAAGACTCGGAATAAGGTATTTCATCTCCATTCCCGTATAAATATCATACACGGTATACCCCTTTGAAGCGCGCTCCGCTGTAACATCGATTCGGTCTTTATCTCGACTGTAACGCCCTTCTCCTTCGACATAAAAAATGTCATTGTCATAGCGAATACCTACATTGGCTACAAAAGGGGCAATGTACTTCAACGGTTTTTCCGCCGTTGTAACATCAGATCCTTTGGTATAAGCGCAGTTTCCTTTCAATGTGATTGTATCACTCAATCTGTATTGGGCATCCAACTCAATACCCTCAACTTCTGCTTCACCGATATTAACACGCTGTCTGGACGGCAACCCGAGATACGTTAGTGTCTCATAACTGATCATATCCGTATATTTGCTCTGATAGACGGTCACGTTCGCCGAAAGATCACTGAAGCGCAAACGTGCAGATAGATCGATCGTTGAACCTTTTTCAGCTTTGAGCTCAGGATTCGGCAACAAATATCCTGTACCGTATACACCGTATCCAAACAGCTCATTCACGGTAGGAGTTCGATAGGTCGTGCCGTAATTAGCAGCAAAATGGAGCCATGATATAGGTTTGAATACAGTCCCTAAAGCATAGGTGACAATGCCATCTGACTGATCTTTATTCTCCTGAATTTTTGCTGTTAGTGCGGGGATCGTGACCACATCGGCATCCGTTTTGGTTTGATAATAATCGTATCGTACATTGGCAGATAATATTAGCCATTCGTTCGGTTCATATTCGGCAATCATAAATGCAGCCCCATTATTTTGGGTACTGTCAGACTCTACTTTTTTACGCGCTACACTGCTTACTGTTCCGGTACCGATCGTCTCTTGTTCAGCACCTTTCCAATCTTGAAGATAAAAATCGATCCCCCCCGTCAAAATCGTATCATCCAATACACTTGATGTTACGTACGCTTTTCCTCCATACATTAAAGGACCGACAACGTAACGGTGTGTTTCACTCACGGAAGTAGCATTCGGATATTTTGTTGTGACAACGTCCGTCCACAGCTTACGAGCGTAGATGCTTGCGTCGATTTTGTCTATAAAATCATTATCGGGCTTTCCTGTATACACAAGCCCTACATATCGTTCACGAATAGGATCTTCTCTGAGATAAACCTTTTGTGATTGCGGTGCATCCATCCCAGGCGCACTTCCGAGACCACCCGCACGGTTGGTATAGGTATCGGAGAGTTTAAAATTCAGCTCAATTCGGTTTTGTTTATCAAAACTATACCCCAGCGTTCCATCGATATGTTTAGTGGTAAAATCGCTATTAAGTGCCTTTCCATTCGGTGTTTCATAGTCCTCAGCATCGGTATAGCTCGCACCGATCAGCATATCAAACCCTTTACCGCCCCCTTGTGCTTCCCATCGAGTGGTAAACATGTCATTGACACTTTCATACGCAATATTATTGATGAGCGCATCTACGGTAAACTGATCGGAAAAATTCGGTTCCGGTTTTTTCATCACAACGTTAACCGTTCCCGCCATCGCTTCCGAACCATAAAGTGCTGCAGCCGGACCACGAATAATCTCAACTTTTTCCACTCGTGAGGGATCAATAGTATTGTATTCCAATGTATTACGTCCTCGAAGACGTTCACCATTAATGGTTAAAGGAATTTTCAAATCATTACTGTTAAATCCTCTCATGACCAACTGCCCGCCTAGTCCGCCTGCGCGAGAAAAACTGACACCCGGAGTATCTTTTAGCACCTCAATGATACTCGTAGGTGCTTTTGTTGAAATTTCCTCTTTTGCGATTACTGAAACAACTTTACTGATATCATCGATAGGTGTCTCTTTGAGATTAGCTGCACTCACGCTGATTGCAGAAAGTTGTGTCATATTTTGATCACTATCTGCCAATAAAATTGCAGGAGACAATAATGTCATCGCAATAATACTTCTTTGAATTACCGTTTTCTTCATTCTTTATTCCTTAAGTTTTTTTTGAAAATTGATACTGGCTGGCTAGTCGTAAAAATAGGGTGAAACGCTCGCTGGCTATAAAATTAAACTTACTTATCGTGAGAAATTTTTTGGGTAACTATCGATATTTTCTCAATACTTTGGAGTTTTAGATGATCTAAAATAAAAATAAAATCATCGAAATTTGCTTTTTTGTCACCTCGGACACTGACGGTATCCTCAGAGCTCAATGTGGCAATTTTTTGAGATAAAACTTCTCTCTCAACTACATCATGATTCCAATACAACAGCCCCTGCTCATCAACACTTATAACGATAGCTTGCGTAGGTATTTGAGCAGCACTGGAGGCTTTAGGCAGATCAAGCTTGATTGCACCCGAAGCAACGAAGGTCGAAACGGTGAGAACAATCGCGAGCAGTACCAATACCACATCGATGAGAGGAACGACATTTATCACCTCTACCCTTTTAAGCGCGCGCATCTTCGTATTTCCCCATCAGTAAATCCACTTTACGTAAACATGCGCTGTAGATCATCATCGACGGAATTGCAACAAGAAGCCCCAATGCTGTCGCTTTTAGTGCAAGAGAAAGACCTATTACTACCGCTGAGGGTTCCATCCCTCCGCTTTGACCGATCTCGTAAAAGACCACCATGATTCCGGCGACTGTCCCTAATAACCCTACATACGGAGCGTTTGATCCGATAACCGATATCGCGGTGAGATTACGGGTCAGTTCCGCTTCCGCTTCGTTTTTTGTTTCATAGAGAGAGATATTCACACTGCGGTAATAAAAAAACCGTTCAAACCCATATGAAAAAGCAATCACGCTCATCAATCCCAGAATACCCAATGTCAAGTAATCGACCACTAATTTTAACTCTTCCACTCTTTTCCTTTATGCATCAAGTTTAAATGAAACTGGGACACTTACCCATGATTCCACTGCTCTTTCCCCCTGTTTAGCAGCAACGAATTTCCACTCTCTAACGGCTTCAAGGGCGCTCTGATCGAGTCGATCGAAATCTGAACTTTTTAGAACACTTACCGAGCCAGCAGTTCCGTCGGCTAAAACTCGGACTTTTAACAATACGATCCCCTCTTCCCCCAGACGTTTGGATATTTTCGGATAAACAGGCTTGGGATTGTTAAGATAAGCCGCATTAAACACTGCCGCAATGATCGGGGTTTCAACAGCTTTAGGGGTCACCGGAGCTTTTTGTACGACAGACGATGGCTGAGCAACCGGTGTCGATGCAATCGGTGCAGGTGAAGCCACAGGTGTAGTTTGTTCAACCGATTTGAAAGGTTGTGTCTCTACCGCTTTTTCGACCGGTGGAGAAGCTTTTACCGCCTCTACCGACTTAGTTATCGGGGTCACTTTTTCGATTGGTTTGGATATAACTTCTTTTTGAGGAAGCGAGGGTTGTTCTTCTTTATTAAACGGACACTGCTCCGCCGCATCAACCAACATAACCGATACACTCATAGGGAGAGGTTTAGCTGTTGTGATCTCTTCTTCAATCACTAAAAAAATGATCGAAGAGAATAAAATCATATGAAGTGCAAATGAAGTTGCAAGATAACGCCCGTTACCATGTGAGGGATAAGTATTGCGCTCAAATGTAGCCATGATCTGATCCTTTTCATCAAATTGTTGCTGGCTACTTATTGGCTGGCTATATTAATAATAATTATCGATATACTAACCAATCGTTAATTAAATGTCAATAGTGATAAGCATTATTGTTTCGTACATACCTTTCCGCAATAATCCCTCTTCGTACAAATTTTACTGACAAAACGGTCACGGTAGAAAAATCCTTGCACAAAATCAGCTTCCATAAAATGTGCCAAATCTAAATCTTGTTGAGTTTCTATCCCTTCAATGACCACTTTTTGACCGTTAGCATGAGCAAAACCAATAAACCCCTGCAACAAATGACGGTAACCCAAATGTCCGTGTGCTTTTAAGAAAATAGCCCGATCAAATTTGATCACATCCACTTTTTCAAGAAGCGAAGAGAAATACAATGCTCCCTCTTGACCGAAATCATCCAAGGCTGAACGGCATCCTGTAGGGACAATTTGTGATAAAAAATACTCAATAGATTCTATATCACATCCGTGCATATTTTCAATAATTTCAACCGTCAAATTTTGGTGTCCGCTTAAAAATCCTTGCCAATAGCGTAGAGCATTATCATTATTGAGCAAATGAGGATCCATATTGATAAAGAGAGGATATCCTTCGGGACGAAATGAAAGCTGCACCTCTTTGGTCGCTGCTTCAAGGAGAAAAAAAAGTTCAAAATGGTTATGCACAGCTGCAAATACCAAATCCGGCGGATATTTTGTAGAATCTACAAAAAAACGGCTTAATGCTTCATAAGCATATATTTCATTATTAGCTAAATCTATGATTGGTTGATACTCTACACCGATAGAGTTGGTCGCAAGAATGTGAACGATAGTGTCGATATTGACAGATTTCAATAATATTTCTCCCCTGTTTCAAAATTAACGTGAGCGCTCGCGAAAGAAAACAGGAGGTCGTAATTGAGGAGAATTCAAATGATTATTCGCTGACGCGAGCAAACTCAGTGAAAGTGTAGCAAGAGAGAACCAACTTGTCAATAGTGATAAGCATTATTATTTATATGAATGGATTTCAACGAGGTGTTTTTCAGGGTTTTCCCTGAAAATCGGCTTACGCCATTTGAGATTTTTTCCCAATCTCTTTATCGACAAGATACAATCCGCGACCATCCAGCCCGACGATATCCATCATATCGAGGATCGACCGGAACAAATGTTCCTCTTCATGCTGTTCTGCAACATACCATTGTAAAAAGTTGAACGTTGAGTAGTCTTTTTCCGCCAAACATGCTTCAACAAGAGCATTAATTTTAGAGGTGATAAATTTTTCATGTTCAAACGTTTTTTCAAACACGTCTTTGATCGATGTAAATTCACATGGTGGTTCCGCTAGTGCACCTACACGTGCCATAGCACCTGTTTCATTCACATAAGTAAATAGTTTACGCATATGCGAGTGTTCGTCATCGCTGTGCGCTTCAAGGAATTTGGCTGAACCGCTCAATTTTTGATGTCCGCACCATGAACTCATTGCGAGATACAAGTTAGCAGAATAATCTTCGAGGGCGATTTGTTCGTTGAGTAGATTGAGGATGTTAGGTTTTAACATATGTACGTTCCTAAATGATATTAGCTGGCTAATAGCATAAAGCGTTGGCTTGCGTAAATAAAGTATATCACAAATGAGTTTACTTGCAACCACCGCTGCACGCACAACATTATTGCCTTTATTTTGGCGAATTCCTTCTGCCATTTGAATGAACGGATAAAATGATTTTAAGTAATATGATACATCAGATGGCTTTGCCTTCGCGTATTATACATAGACAATCAATTATTCTCTTAGAAGTAAGATGAATTTATTTTTAAACATCTAAATGATTAAATTTTAATCACCATATTACATCCATCATATATATTTTCGCGTTAAAATTATTTCAGATAAAAAAATCTTAATTAGGAGTGGATATGAAATTAGGTGAATTGAAAAAAGAGGGGCACTGGCCGACACTGCTTGCCGCCTTTTTGTATTTCGACTTTAGTTTTATGATGTGGACGATGCTCGGACCTTTGGCGACCGAGATCAATGAGTCTTTAACCTCACGAGGTTTTTCAATGAATGATGATCAAACTGCCACTTTATTAGCAGTTCCTGTTCTAGCAGGAGCGATATTGCGTCTGGTGTTAGGGATTTTCGTCGATAAATTCGGGCCGAAAAAGACGGCATTGGTCTCGCAAGTGATTGTTATCGCGACACTGTTTTACGGATACGTTGCGGCTGAGTCGATTACCTACAATCAACTGTTGTTTGTAGCTCTTGGTCTGGGATTTGCCGGAGCCTCGTTCGCCGTTGCGCTCCCTCAAGCGGGTCAATGGTATCCGCCGCGTCTTCAAGGGACGGTTTTAGGGATCGCAGGTGCGGGGAATATCGGTGTGGTCATCGACTTTTTGTTCGCCCCGAAGATTGCCGAGATTTGGGGATGGCCTTCGGTCTTTCTCGTCGGTGGCGTATTGTCCTTTATCGTCCTCATCGCGTATATGTTTATGGCTAAAGATGCCCCCTCATCAGTGTATAAAGCCAACCCGAAAAAACTCGGTGATTACATGAAACTGATGCGTGATCGCGACACATGGTGGTTTAACCTCTTTTATGCCGTCAGTTTCGGCGGATTTATTGGGTTTGCCAACTACATGAAAGTCTATTTGATGAATACCTACCAAGCCGATATGTCAGCCTTTGGAATCAATGTCATGGATGAGAACAATGTCAAAGTGATCGCCGGATATTTCGGAGCGCTCTGTATCTTTGCCGGAGCACTCCTTCGTCCGGTAGGGGGAGCAATCGCCGATAAAATGGGGGGAATTAAATCGCTTTATGTGTTTTACGGTAGTATCATCGTATTAGCCCTCATCAGTGCGTTTGTCAGCTTGCCGTTTTGGGGAGCGATTCTTGTGATGTTTCTCATTATGGCGAATCTGGGGATGGCGAACGGTTCGGTGTTCCAACTCGTACCGCAGCGCTTCGGAAAAGATATCGGTGTTATGACCGGTCTGATCGGTATGGCAGGCGGTTTGGGCGGTACGGCTCTGATCAAAACCTTCGGATGGTCACAAGGAGCATTTGATGGCTATACAGCGGGATTTGTTATCTTTGCGGTGATGAGTATGATCGCCATCAGCGGAATCAGTCTGGTTAAAACACGCTGGCGTACAACATGGGGCGCTACATCAGGAGCAAGAATTTAATGCTAAAAGTGCAGTCTTCCGAATTCATCCTCTCCAAAGACGCTACCACAGGCGATGATGCCTGTGCCTACAGCATCATCGATAATGCTCTGCTGGTGAGTGTGTTGTGCGATGGAGTCGGAAGTGCCGCGCGCGGGGGTACCGCCGCCCGCCAATGCGTCAAATTTTTCATCGATCAGTTCAAAAACCGTCCGAGGGCTTGGGATATCCCCAAAACGATGGAGGTCTTTACCCGTCACATCAACAGCCTCCTCTTCAAAGAATCAATGACACAGTATGAAAAGATCGAACTCCTCACGACACTCTGTCTCGCCGTCATCGAGGGGGAGAACCTCTACACCCTCAACCTCGGCGACTCCCGTATCTACCTGCTCAAAGTAAATGGGGAGTTCCATCGGCTCTCTACCGATCATACGATGGATGATGAGTATATGTCCCATGTATTGACCTCTGCGTGCGGGCTGAGTGAAAATATTGAGTTAAATATCCTCTCAACACCTATCGGTGTCGGCGATACTCTCATTCTTTGCAGTGACGGTATTTATAACCTTATGGACGAAAAAACCTTAGCCGATATGGTTCAAAAAGGGTTAGGTGCTTTGAGCATCATCCACAGTGCTGAGCAAAATTGCGATCCCAAAGATCGTGATGACATGAGCCTCCAAATTTTTCGCATTGAAGCTCTCGATCCACTGTACGCCATTAAAAATGCACCTTTGCTCATCCCCGAAACACTCAGTGAGGGGCAAATCATCGACGGCTACACCCTACTCTCTCCTATGATGGAGCACAAACGTATTTGGAAAGTACGCAAAGACTCAGAACTCTATGTTATGAAATTCCCCCTAAAAGCGGATGATGAGGAAGCACTCGATGCCTTTGTCCGTGAAGCGTGGTACGCCAAACAGATTAGCCACAAAGCTTTCGGCCATGCATGGATTCCAGAGGTGCGAAGCATGCGCTATTATCTGATGGAACTGGTGGAGGGGGTAAATCTGTTAGAGTATCTCAAAAACCGCTCACTGTCGGTGGACAATGCCGTCGCTTTGGGAAAATTTCTTCACCGTGCCGAAGCCCATCTGCTGCATCTTGGGTTGGTACACGGCGACATTAAACCCGAAAACATCCTCGTTTACCAACGAGACGGTGAAGCGGGAGTCGATTTTAAAATGGTCGATTTCGGTTCGATTGTCGAGATCTTTTCGACCGACTCCCGTGCCGGAACCCCCTCATACCTTGCACCCGAACGATTCATCGGAAGCGTTATCAACGAATCGACCGAAATCTTTTCAATCGGCGTCACCCTCTACTGGGCACTGACCGGCAAACTCCCTTACGGTGAGATCGAACCGTTCCAGACTCCGATTTTTAAAACGGCTAAACGTCCGGTCAAGCTCAACAGCAATATCCCCCTCTGGCTCGATTCGATCATCATGCGTGCCATTGCCGTTTCGCCGGAGCGGCGCTACACTCATTATTCCGAATTTTTTTATGAGCTTAAAGCACCCGAGAAAGTCAAACCATTCTTTAGCGAAAAGACACCTCTTATCGAGCGTTCACCCGTCATGTTTTATAAAATCGGGTTTTTTCTTGCCCTCACCGCAGAGGTTGTTACGTTTATCCTCTATGTCTCGAAGTAGAATGATATACACTACTTTTCAAGAATAAACAGATTGTTGCTCGGATGGCACTCAGCGACAAACCGCTCTTTCAGCTCCCGGTCAAACGTCATTAGATAAACATTTGTATTTTTTAGCGCGAGCTTTTGAAAGTGCCCCAGTAAAATATCATCGGCGACATTCTTGCCGTGATCGCATTTGGTGAAATTAAACGATTGAAGCGTCTTTTTATAGTCGTACAGATCGGCTTCCCATTGGCTTTTGTATAGATACAGAGAATCGGGATTGGCCGCAACATAAATACGATTATCGGGAATGTCGAATTTCTCGATGACGTCGTTGAACAACGATCCGATGTTGGAAAAGTTTTCAATATCCCAAAACAGATAATCTCCGTGATTTTGTGTCGCTTTGGACTTGTTTATCAGGGTTAGGCGTTTTGAGATGTTGTAGTGATTATGGGCAATATCGTTGATTAATTCGATCTTGTTTTTGAGCTTTTGCGCATCGGTCGCATCAAATTTCAACACCTTTGCGAGTTCGATGTATAACTCGATATCGGCCAGTTCCTCTCTCGCCCCTCCCTTTTGATAACTCTCCAGTACTTTGAGTTTGTAGGGGGGGAAAATAATCCCGATGTTCATCGATTTTCCCTCGCCGAAAGCCCTTTTGACTTTGGCAAAGAGACGTTTTGCTTCCTCTGTATTCTCTAATTCTATTGAACCGAAATATTTTTGATTAATGATGATTTTTTCCACTTTTACCCTTTATCGAGACTATTTTAGCATTTGATACTTCATTTTTTAAGCTCTCTTTCTTTTAAGACATCCATCTCGTATTACTGGAAGTTTTGTATAATGCAGCTATTAGTTTTCTTAGAAGGTACCTCTATGCTCTCCTCTGCCTGTCAAGATACTATCCGTGCCGCCGTATGGCTCTCAACCAAAGAGATCGGAAAGTTTCATCGTATACAAGAAATCAGCGAATCGCTAGAGCTGCCGTATCATTTTCTCTCAAAATCGCTCCAAAAACTGGTTCATGCGGGGATATTGGTCTCTTTGCGGGGTGCGGCGGGTGGTGTGAGCCTTTCAAGACCCGCGTCTGAAATCACCCTTCTCTCCATTATCGATGCCGTAGACGGCAGCGTCTTTTTTGATACCTGTGTTTTAGGTATCGGGGATTGCGAAGCGGAAAAACCGTGCGCTTTGCATGCGCAATGGGATATATGGCGCCAAGAGATGTTGGCAATGTACTCCGCCATGCGCCTGAGCGAGATTACCGATGACGTCATCTTGCGAAAAGTAAAACGAATTTAAACCGTCTCCCCTTGTGCTGTTGAATACTCTCACGTTTTCGGTACTACCCTATTTTGATCCTTCTCAATAAAGACAACAGAGTGATTAAAAAATAATCATAAATTTGTTTTACTTATCGATATTTTAGACTATTATTTTTAAAGATAAAAAAGTCTGAATAAAGACTCCAAGGAAAAATAAGATGCACGGAAAACTCTATTTGATCGGATGCGGCCCCGGCGATGCCGATCTGTTAACCCTCAAAGCACTTAAAACGATTAACAAACTTGATATTGCCCTGATCGACCATCTCCTCACCCAAGAAATCATCGATCTGATCTTGCCGCAGACCAAAGTGGTATTTGTCGGAAAAGAGAAAGGGAAACACAGTTTCCCGCAAGAGACGATCAACGAAATGATTACCGAATATGCCCATCAAGGATACACGGTAGGCCGTCTCAAATGCGGCGATCCCTATATCTTCGGGCGGGGCACCGAAGAGGCGATTTATGCCTCGTCAAACGGCATAGAGACCGAAGTCATCCCCGGAATCTCTTCGGCACTCTCTGGCCCGCTCTCAGTTGGGATCGCTCCGACTGCCCGCGGTGTCAGCACCGGGGTCTCGGTCGTATCGGCACATCTATCCGGTGACCGGGTCAACCTCTCATGGATTCCGATGCTCGGAGTGAGCGATCATACGACGGTCGTGTTGATGGGGCTCAGCCGCATACGCCAAATCGTCAAAGAGGCGCTGGATCAGGGGATCGATCCCCATCTTCCCGTCGCCATCGTCTCCAACGCCACAACCTCGATCCAAAGCTCCATTGTCACGACCCTCAGTGAACTTGTCACAACGGCCAAAGGGGCGCCGAAACCGGCAATCTTAGTCTTCGGAGAGGTGGTCAATCTATCGCAGATTCTCCCGAAATACCGTTATGAACAAAAGGAGGTTTCCTATGACATCGCTCATGCAGGCTAACGAAGCGCGCAGTGCCAAACGGCACAAAACCGAATCGATCAAAGATACTTTTAATGCGGCCGAAGCGTGGGAACGGCTGATAGGCTATTCGAAAAACGGTTATGCGTCGATCAGTGAAGAAGATAAAGATTTTGTCCTCAAAAGTTTCGGTATTTTCGACCGTCCCGCCACACCGGAGCGTTTTATGCTCCGCGTTCGGATAGCCGGAGGGGCTTTAAGCGTCGAGCAGGCTATAGCGGTCGCCGATGTCGCCAAAACGTTCGCTCAAGACTACATCGATCTAACAACCCGCCAGCAGATCGAACTGCGATACCTGCGGATCGAAGATATCCCCGAACTCTACCAACGGCTCGAAGATGTCGGTCTCACGGGCTACCAAACCGGTGTCGATAATTTCCGCAACATTCTCATCGATCCGCTCGATGGCTTGGCCATGGACAACATTATCCCCTGCCGCAGTATTTTGGAAGATATTCAATCGCTCTTTTTAAAAAATCCCGACTGGATCACCACCCTCCCTAGAAAATTCAACATCGGCATCAACGGCTCACTCTCCAATCGCTGCAATATCTTCGGTCAGGACTTCGCCCTCTCGCTCGCCCAAAAAGACGGCATTTACGGGTTTAACCTCTATCTTGGCGGACGTGTCGGATCGTTAGCCCACACTGCCGATATGTTTGTCCTTCCACATGAAGCACTCAACGTTTTTGAAGCGGTAGCAACCCTCTTTAAAACCTACGGCTTTCGGGACAACCGCAACAAGAACCGTCTCAAATTCCTCATCGAAGCGGTCGGAATGGATGAGTTTAGAAAAGCGATCGAAGAGCATCTCGGGCACACTATGGCAAAGGCGGGAGAGTCTCTATCGGCGTTGGAGGGGGGAGATCATTACGGAAAAATTACCCTCAATGACGGATCATTCGCCCTGTATTCGGCAGTCCCCTCAGGCGTGTTCAGCGGAAGCGATCTTTACCACGCGGCAGAAATCGCCCGATCCCAAAACGGCTCAATCCGTCTTACGATTGAGCAAAATCTCATTATCGCCGGTGTCCGCGACGAAGAGAGCGCTCTGCTATCACCGCTGTTTGTCAAATATCCGAACCGACCTTCTGCGTATTTGGCGAACCTCATCGCCTGTGCCGGAAGCGAACATTGTCCTTTCGGGGTTATTCCCGGCAAACCCGATGCTATCGTCATGAGCGAATATCTCGCCCATACCGTACCGATAGACAATGCCAAGATACGCCTCTACTGGTCGGCCTGCATCAAAGGGTGCGGTGTTCACGGAGCGGGAGATTTGGGATTTGTCGGATGTAAAGTCCCTAAAGGCGGCAAAACGGTGCTCGGAGTCGATATCTTTATCGGCGGAACCCTCAGCGGCGAGGGCGGAGAGGGACATCTCCTGCTCAAAGGAGTCGTCCTTGAAGAGGCAAAAGAGTACGTTGCCGAGTTAATGCGTGAGTATCGTGATCAAAAAGCCGACAAGGAAAACCTGGAACATTTTATCCGACGGGTGCAGCATCGATACAGCAACTACGCGATCGGTTTTTTAATGCGATGGAATCGCCTCATGGAGCAAAACTCGCTCGAAGCAAAACTCCGTTTCAATCTTAAAGCGCACGGCGGAAGCCATAAAGAGTCAAACGAAATTTACAATTTCGGTTTGGCACTGGTCCATTCGATAACTAAAACCAAAGCGTATGACGTTGAAGATCCGTTTGTCGAGGGGAAAAAACCGTATCTCTTCGATACCGCATCTTTGGACATACCTTACCGCCCCTACAAAGAGATTATTGAAAAAATGGTCCATCCCAACCCGATGCTTCGGTATCAGGTTTTTACCGAAATCGTAATCGACATCGAGAAAACGCTCCATGAAAACGGATAATACCACCTTAACGAGAAAACGCTCCATGAAAACGGATAATACCACCTTAACGGGATGCCCGTTTTGCGGAACGGGATGCGCACTCTCTGTCGAGTGCGGCGAAAACGGATACAAAGTCAAAGGGGATAAAACCAACCCCTCGACCCAAGGGGATTTGTGTTTCAAACCGATCCAAATGGCAAAAGCTCTCGATGCCAACCGCCTGAACTCTCCACTCTACCGCACGGATAAGTCAAAACCTTTTCAGGAGATATCGTGGGAGGAAGCGATCACTCTCCTCGCCCAAAATATCTCTTCACTTCCGAAAGAGGCACTCTATTTTTACCTCTCTGGGCAGCTCCTGAGCGAAGAGAGCTATCTCTTTACCAAACTGATCAAAGGGTCTTTGGGAACCAATAACGTCGATGCCAACTCCCGTCTTTGCATGGCGAGTGCCGTCGTCGCCCATAAAATGGCATTCGGAAGCGACGGCCCCGTAGGCAGTTACGCCGATATCGACGATGCCGATGCCGTTATCATCAGCGGTTCCAATCCCTCATGGGCCCATCCGGTCATCTTTCGTCGGATACTGGCCCGCAAAAAAGCCCATCCCGAGACGAAAATCATCGTCATCGATCCGATCCATACCGAAACGGCTGAAAAAAGCGATTTGTGGATAGGACTCTCCAGCGGAAGCGATACGACCCTCTACAATGCCCTCTTAGCCGAGCTCTATCGATGCGGTGCCTGTGATACCGCTTTTATCGATCGTGCTACCGAAGGGTTCGAGCAAACCGTAACTGCCGCTATAAATATCCCCTTTGAGAAATCCGTCGCCTCCTGCGGGCTCTCCATAGACGATGCGGAAGCCCTTGTCGAACTTTTTGCCTCCTCCAAAAAAATAGTCGGTCTGTGGTGTCAGGGGCTTAATCAGGCACATGACGGCGTCATGCGAAATCTGGGATTTATCAACCTCTTTTTAGCCACGGGACGATTAAATGCCCAAAAAGGGTTCCCGCTTTCCCTTACGGGTCAGCCAAACGCGATGGGGGGACGGGAAGTCGGGTATCTCGCCAACGCCCTTCCTGGATACCGTGATGTCCGCAACTGCGATGATCGAGTCGTATGCGAAGCGTACTGGAACCTCCCGCCACATACGATTTCCTCTGCACCCGGTATCACTATTACCGATGCGATCGATGCCATAGCAGCCGATCAAATCCGCTTTTTATGGGTTGCCTGCACCAATCCGCTCCTCACCCTTCCCGACGTGAAAAAAACAGAGAACGCACTCAAAAATCCGAACCTTTTTTTGGTTGTCCAAGACTGCGTCCTCAGCGAAACGGCATCGCTCGCCAATCTCGTCCTCCCGACATTTTCGTGGGGTGAAAAAGAGGGGAGCATGACCAACTCGGAGCGTTTTATCAAACGCTTACACCCGTTTAAATCCGGCCCTTCCGGAGCCAAAAGCGACAGTGATATCATTTGCCGCGTTGCGCAGAAACTGGGATTTGAAGGTTTTGACTATACCGGGGCTGAAATGGTCTTTAACGAGTATAAAACGCTTACACAGGGGCGGTTATGCGATCAAAGCACCCAAACGTATGAATCGCTACCATACCAATGGGGAGGCGAGCACCTCTATGGAGACGAACAATTCTCCACACCAACCCGTAAAGCACAGTTTCATCCGATCATCTCCTCGATCCTCCAGCGGGATAACGATACCTTTGTCCTGATTACCGGCCGAACCAAAAAACAGTGGCATACGATGACTCGGACGGGATTGGTAAGCGAGTTGTTAAAAGACGAAGAAGAGCCCTATCTTCTTATCAATGAGCAGGATGCACTGGAAATAGGGGTAAAAGAAGGCGATACAGTGACTATCCGCAGCGAACTTGGTTCTATTGTCCTCCCGCTGCGATACGGTGTATTGGCATCACGGCATCTCTTTGCACCGTTCGGATACGCTCAGGTACCTGTCAACACCCTGATTCCTGTAAAAAATGATCCGTTTTCATTTCAAAGTGCACTTAAATCCGCGTGTGTAACACTTCATTAGTCTCTTTTGACATTGTACAAAGTAAGAATAAAGTACAATATAAAGAAAAAAGAGGTGTATATGAATTCCGAAAAAGTGATTTCCGGTTTTTTTATCATTCTGGCGCTTACACTGAATTTTGGATTTGTCTACGGTGATTTTGATGTGATCGCCTATCATAGTGTTTATGAATTGGTAGCGGCTATTACGGTCAACATCATTGCAACCATTATGAAAATGGGGGATAAAACTCAAACAGGATCAGTTCTCCTGGCGACCAGTTTTGTTGCGGACTTGCAACTTCTTGCCGCAGCGTCCTTCTGGGGCATTGTAAATATGATGGGCGTTATGACTCCTGAGCTTTTTACGATTGTTGTCTCTTTAGCAGCCGGTGCACTGGTTGCTAATGTCATCTCTGTCACACTGTTCGTCGGTGAAACACTTTTACTTAAACGTTGATCTCCCGATTTATGAGTAACGAATCGACAATTTGGCTTTTTTTGCGGAAGATGAGGGCTCCCCTCATTATTCTGAATCTTGCCCATGCTATCCCCGTTATCCTCCTCACTGCTGTTCCGGGTGTTGATGGAGAAGGCAAGACGGCGTATCTCAGTTTTTTTGATGCGATGTACATTGTCGGATACACTGCGACGACGATCGGCTTTGGTGAGATCCCTTATGCCTTTACCTATCCTCAGCGGTTAGTCGTTCTTCTTACCATTTATTCGAGCGTTCCGGCATGGATTTATGCATTGGGTTCTATTATCGCTTTACTGCAAGAGAAAACGTTTACCAATGCGATAAAAATGAATACCTTCCGTCGCAAGGTTCGTCATCTCGGACAAGACTTTATTATCGTCTGCGGCTATACCGATGCAGGTAAATTGTTAATTGACAAACTGAACAAAGACAATCTTTACCGCATCATCGTTATTGATAAAAGTATCGAAAAAATCGAAGCGCTCCAAAGTGAAATGTATCTCCCCTCCATTCCCGCTATCGTTGCCGATGCTTCGATGACGGACGTACTTAAATCATCGGGAATCGAGTCTCCTCACTGCAAATTTTTGATCACACTATTTGATGATGATCAGCTTAACCTGAAAATTTCGGTTCGCGCCCGCGTTTTAAATCAAGGACTTCGCATTATAGCCCGATCAGGAATCAAGCAGGGAGGAGAAAATCTCTCTAATATCGGTGTCGATCATGTCATCGATGCCTTCTCTATTATCGCTAAACGGATCGATTTCGCTCTGCGTTCTCCGTACTTGTTCAATCTTCTGAGTTGGGTGCAAGGGGGCAATTTGCATGTCAGCAAAAGTGATATCCTGCCGATGGGGAAATATATTGTTTGTTCTAAAGGGCGTTTCGGAAACACGCTTCAAAATACTCTCGATAACAACCGTATTGAATACACCTATCTCGATATTAATAAAGATACCCATGAAAAAGTCTCTTCGGATCAGGATTTTTTCATTCAGGCCGGGATTATGGATGCCGCCTGTATTATCGCCGGAACCAATGATGACGCGATAAATCTTTCAATCGTTGCTACCGCACGCAGTCTGAATCCTAAAATTTTTGTTATCGTGCGGGAAAATGAGCTGGAAGAGAGAAGTCTTTTTAGCAATCTCAGGGTGGATAAAATCTTTATCCTCGATCAAATCGCCGCACTGGACGGTTATAACTATATTGATCGTCCGATGACGTTTAAATTTATCGATGAAATATCACAATACAATAAAGAAATGTTTGTTGATACATTGCTGCTGATTACCAAGAAAGTCAATAAGCGCCCTGCCCTGATCGAAATGGAGATCGATGAGCATCATATGTATGCACTAAGCCGTTATCTAACCGAAGCAGCCGTTTCTATCGGGCAATTGATTCGTAACCCCTACCATGACGGCGAAGATCTGGAAATAGTCATTTTGGGGCTTGAACGCGTTAGCGGAGAATTTATACTTTTGCCGGATGAATCTACCTTGCTGCAACCGAATGACCATATTCTGTTCGCCTCTACCCGTCCGAGTTTGGATCGGTTTCAAACCATTGTCAACCATTACTACGAACTCTATTATGTCATTCACGGAGTCGAAGCGCGACGGTTTAAATTTTTCGGCTGATTTATCCATATGAATCTTCCTGTTTTTGACGTTATCGACGATATCCGCCCTGCATTATTAAACAACAATCGTCTTATCCTGCAAGCCCCTCCGGGAGCCGGAAAGACGACAGCGGTTCCCCTGGCCTTGCTCAATGAGCCCTGGCTTAACGGCAAACAGATCATCATGCTGGAGCCCCGCCGTATCGCCGCACGGAGTGCCGCAATGCGTATGGCAGATTTGTTGGGCGAAAAAGTGGGAATACGGGTCGGGTATCAAATCCGTTCCGAGAAAAAACTAAGCAGTGATACGAAAATTCTTGTCGTGACCGAGGGGATTTTGACCCGAATGCTTCAGCGTGATCCGTCCTTGGAAAATATCGCCCTTATTATCTTTGATGAGTTCCATGAACGCCATCTGCACAGTGACGTATCCTTAGCCTTTTCTCTTCAGTCACAGGAATGTTTGCGCGATGATCTCAAAATTTTGGTCATGTCGGCGACACTCGATACCGATTCATTGCAAACACTTTTGAACTATCCCCCGCTCATCACCAGCGAGGGGCGCAGCTATCCGATCACCATAGAGCACTTGCCCCCAAACTCATCGCCGATTGAGCCGAAAAATATCGTTCCCTCTATCATGAGCCTGCTCCAGAGAGTTATCGAACAGGACACGGGAAGTATTCTCGTCTTTTTGCCCGGGACACGTGAAATAAAATCGCTTGAAGCTTCTCTCAAAGAGTATTGCAAAGATATGGAAATCGATATCGCACCCCTGTACGGCGAACTCACCAAAGAAGCGCAGCAACATGCGATAGCACCGTCACAAAAGCGCAAAATCGTCCTCGCTACCAATATCGCCGAAACCAGTTTGACGATTGAGGGGATCAGTATCGTCGTTGACTCCGGGCTGGAAAAAGTGCTCATGTTTGATCCTAGAAGCGCAATGGAGCGTTTAGTTACCCAAAAAATATCCAAATCTTCCGCAGAACAGCGCGCAGGGCGTGCCGGGCGGCTTGAAGCGGGAAAATGCTATCGTCTTTGGAGTGCGGCGGCACACCATAGCCTCTCTCCCCATAAGGAACCTGAAATCCGTCTTTGCGACTTAACCCCGCTGGCCTTAGAACTAAGCGCATGGGGGGATTCGGATCTTTCATGGATTACACCGCCGCCGTCCAAAGCACTGATGCACGGTGTCTCTTTGCTTTGCTCATTGGGGGCGACCGACGATAAAGGCTCTATTACAGTGCACGGAAAAGAGATGTTGGGACTTGGGATTCATCCCCGCTTAGCCCACATGATCCTCACCGGCCGTTCTCTGGGGTATGAGTGCGAAGCGATTTTGCTTGCCGCTTTGCTGGGTGAACGCGATCTCTTTACCCGTAGCGGCATCCGAACCTCCGATATCCGGGAGCGGTTTTGGAGTTTACGCGATGCGTTGATCGGAAAAACGCTCCCGCCTGTAATCGCCGAGAACGCAAAATTTATCATATCAGCGGCGAACGATCTCTCAAAACGGCTCAACTCAGAACTTCGTTTATCCGGGGAGTTCCCTTCCGAGATGATTGCCGTTTTACTCTCTATCGCTTATCCTGACCGGATAGCCCGTCTTCGCACATCCAAAGGGGAGAAGTATCTTCTCAGCAACGGCAAAGAGGGACGGTTGCGGAAAGAGGATGATCTATTCGGCTCAGAGTGGCTCGTCGTGAGCGACGGCGGATCAACGAGCGGAGAGATATACCTATGCGCTCCGCTTGATTTTGCCCTATTAGAACGTCACTCCCCTGAACTTTTTACCACAGACGAGGCGATAACATGGAACATCGATACAGGGCGGGTTGAAGCCAGAATGATTCGCCGTTTGGGAGCCATCGTCATCGAGTCGCGTCCGATTGAGAGTCCTGATCCGATTTTGATGAAAGAGAAACTTTTGGAAGGGATACGTTTAAAAGGGCTTGATGCCCTCCCCTGGTCAATACAGGCGATTGCTCTGCGCCATCGTCTCAAAGCTCTGCACTATCATACACCCGAAAGCAGTTTCGGCGATTTTAGTGACGAGGCGCTTCTGGTGTCGCTCGAAGTATGGCTATTACCGTATCTCTCGACACAGACCTCTTTGAGTGAATGCGAATCGCTTGATCTGTATGGCATCCTCTCCTCACAGCTTTCGTGGGAACAGCGCCAACGGCTTGACTCCTTATTGCCGACCCATTTTACCGCCCCTACCGGAAGTTCTATACCGCTTGATTACTCTGATCCCGAGGGGATCATTTTAGCCGTGCGAATACAGGAAGTTTTCGGTTTGGATAAACACCCGAGCGTATTGGAGGGAAAAATACCGCTATTGGTGCATCTGCTCTCGCCGGCACGGCGTCCGATCCAAGTGACCCGTGATTTGCCCGGGTTTTGGAACGGATCGTACGGTGATGTCAAAAAAGAGCTAAAAGGGAGATACCCAAAGCACTACTGGCCTGATGACCCGCGTAATGCCGAAGCGACAAGCAGAACAAAAAAATATATGGGTAACTAACTTTATCCGTTCGCCCTGAGCCTGTCGAATGGTGAAGTTCATGGTTCGACAGGCTCACCACGAACGGGACTAAATTGATAGTTTTAAATACTTACCCGATCTTCCATCGCTTTGGTAAGCGAGAGGATATCGACGTTTTCCAAACTCACCCCCGTCGGAACCCCCTGCGCAATGCGGCTGAAGCGGACGTCACAGTCATAAAGTTTATCCTCGATATAGAGCATAACCCCCTGATTGGCGATTGAGGGGGTCAGTGCAAAAATAACCTCTTTAATACCGCTTTGGACGACTCCGCGCAAATGGGCGATATCAAGCTCTTCAATGGAGTCTAAAACAAAATAACGTCCGTCAAAAAGTCCGTTTTCTTCGAAGGTTAGAATATCTTTGGCATTTTCAACGATACAAAGGATTTCGTGATTGCGCCGTTCATCACTGCAAATCGAACAAAGCTCATCTTCGCTCAGTCCGCCGCACGAGCGGCATTTTTTTAGGCTCGTGATCGCATTTTCGATTGCATGGGCCAGTTTGAGGGCGCCGAAACTGTCGTTCATCACCATGTGATAGGCTAAACGGGTCGCGGACTTTTGTCCTATAGCGGGGAGCTGCTGCAGAGCATCGACAAGGCGGTTAAATTTTTCAAGGGAACGTTTCATTGGTTATCCATATAGACTTTTAGGATTTCGATGAGTTCCTGATCGTTGATGCTCTCTTTTTCAGTTTTGGAATAGATAGAGATCAGAACCGTTCGATTTTGGAGCTGTTGATAGATAATGATTCTAAAACCGCCGCTTTTACCCGTCGGGATTGAGGAGTTTCTAACCCTCTTTTTAAAAAGATTGTATCCCAAAGAGATACCGACATCATTTTTGGTCTCAATTTCATCGATGGCGTGTTTGAGATCGCTTTTAAGGCGTTTGAATTTTTTGCTGAGCTGTTTCGCTTCTTTGAGAAACGTATCTCCGTACTCAATCATCCAACTCTTCCCACAGCGATTCGATAGGTGAGATTCTCCCCTGCTTCACATCCTCCAACCCCTGCTGAATCGAGAGGAGGATTTCAGCACCTTGAACTTTTTTTAGGGCTTCAACCATTTTTTCGTATTCCTCTTTGGAGACGAGTACCGCTTCGACTTTGTTGTTTCGCAGAATTGCCAGTTTGGAGGTCGAACTCTCTTTGAGCTGCGAGAGGTACGAACCGAACTTTTTGACCAGTTCGGAGGAGGCAATGAGTTCGTTTGAAGCATACGTTACCATATTATTTACCTCACAATTTAATGTATAATTTTATAGTAATTATACATTAAATTTTACTATTTAGAGAAATATGTGCGGTAACAGAGGTTTTTTAAGATTTTGGAGGATATCGACAAGGCGGTTAAATTTCTCTAGGGAACGTTTCATGGAGGTATTGTAGCAAAGGATGTTCCTTATTTATTTAAGCATAGTCCTCTATCATTTTTAGAACAACATTTTTTAAAAGAAGCTCGCCTCTTTTAGACATACACTATCTCTTTCATTATTTTTTCTTTTGCGATAGCTTTGAGAGAACTCTCTATTCCAAGATCGACTTTTAGATTAAATGCTTCCTCAAGCTCTCTTTTTAAAGAGAAAAATGTGTTTAAACTTTTCTTATCGTTTTCCATTTCTATCGCAATATCAATATCACTGCCCTCTTTGAAATCTTCACGGGCGTAGCTTCCAAAAAGCCCTATTTTGGTAACACCGTATTTTTGAAAAAAATCATTTTTATGTTGTGCCAAAAAGTCTAATATAAACGTTTTTGTCATAAAACCCCTATTAATCCACTTTATTTTAGAAGATTATAACCAAAAGTCTCTCTATCCCTTAGCAATCGGCTTTTGGAAGAAAGGCGGTTGAATTTTTCAAGGGAACGTTTCATAATCGATATTGTAGCAAAGGTTGTTCCATATATACTTTAGTCTTAATGACTCAATTAAGCTAACACTCTTTTTGACATGGTATAATTGCAAAAAAATATATTTTTGGAGTTGTTTCGTGGAAGAAATGAGTTATTATGAGATTTTAGAGATTAGTAAAAATGCCAACGGAGACGAAATCAAAAAAGCGTACCGTAAAATGGCTAAACTCTACCATCCTGACCGTAATCCGGATGATCCGACGGCAGAACATAAATTCAAACTCTGCAATGAAGCGTATCAAGTCCTCAGTGACGATCAGCAGCGCTCTATCTATGACCGTTACGGCAAAGAAGGTCTTCAAGGCGGCGGCGGACGCAGAAGCAGCGGCGGATTTGACGATCTCGGCAGTATATTCGAAGAGATGTTTAACGGTTTTGCGGGGGGCGGGCGTAAACAATCACGCGCGGCTGCAGATAAATTTCCTCTCGATTTAGGCGTTGAGATGCGTGTCAGCTTCAAAGAAGCGGTTTTCGGATGCGAAAAAGAGGTCAAATTTACCGCAAAAAATTCGTGTAAACCCTGTAAAGGTACCGGAGCCAAAGACGGCAAAGTCACTTCGTGCAGCCAGTGCGGCGGCAAAGGTCAAGTGTATGTGCGCCAAGGTTTTATGACCTTCTCGCAAACCTGTCCGGCCTGTCACGGCGAAGGAACCATGGCGAGTGAAAAATGCCCCGACTGTAAAGGAAAAAGCTATACGGAGGAAAAAGAGACCGTTACCATCAAAGTCCCTGCCGGAATCGATACGGGAAACCGTCTACGCGTCTCGGGACGGGGGAATACCGGGAAAAGCGGCGTGAGAGGCGATTTGTACGTCACTTTTGAAGTGGAAGAAGACAGTCACTTTATCCGAAACGGCAACGATATCTATCTTGAAGTCCCCGTGTTTTTTACCCAAGCGGTATTGGGCGAAGATATCACGATTCCTTCATTGAACGGCGAACTGACATTGGAACTCGAAACGGGGACCAAAGACGGCCAGCAATACCGTTTCCGAAATGAAGGGATAACGGATGTACACGGACGGGGCAAAGGAGATTTAATCGCTCAAATCCACCTCACCTACCCTAACCGTCTCAACTCGTCACAAGAAGAGTTGCTGCAAAAACTCCAGGAGAGTTTCGGTATCGAATCCAAACCTCACGAGTCGTTGTTTGAATCGGCTTTTGAAAAAGTCAAAGGGTGGTTTAAATAACTATCCGTTCGGGATATCCGTTTTTTCCCCGGATATCATTTGGATGAAATTACGAACTTTTTTGATCACGCTGTGCTGCTCGTTATTCATCCAATGATGCAGTAAGGTTTCATTATGTGAATCATATGCAATACTGAATGCCACTTTCATCATTCCCGGGATATCCATAGTTTCAATATAAAGCGGTATAGCTTCAACTGATAACTTCAGATCGTCGACAATGATTTGTGAATCTAAGGGTTTACCAATTTTGGATGATATAGTTACCAATACTGTCGGATCATCGGTTTGCACGGAAACACCTTTTTCCGATAAATCGTGCAACGGCAAGGAAATAGTTTTCTCATTTTTGCTAAATATATTTAAATGGCCGATTTTTTCTATCGCATAGCGTATATTGTTTCGCAGGTGAAACCCCTCCGAGACAAGGCGAAGATTTTTCAGCCATATTCTTCCCACTTTCAAATCATAACTGGATACATCCCCCGCAATCATCACGTCTTGTTTGATACCGAGTAGCCATTCTTTGCCTGGTTCCGTTGCGATAAGTTGATTTTTTTCAATACTTATTTCAATCATTTCATTGCTGATACTGATAATTTTACTTTCAGCTTTGAGAGGAATCCCTTTATAAAGAACTATTGAAATAAATTTCTTATCTTCAAAGTTCGTTCCCAATGCATTCGCAAGCAATTTCCACTCACTGTTATTAAGGGGTAAATATTCAGGTTTTTTTGGGGGGAGATTTGGAAGAAATTGAGTGCTATTCTTTATAGCTTCTATCGACTGATCCGATATTTTGACAAAGACGAAGATGGTTATATCATCACTAATGCTTCGGCGTTCAATTTGAATGATACTGTTTTGATTTAAAAAATAGCTATTGTTAAAAAGGAAGTCATGAACTGTGTTATGCGTTGGGTTCGGTATTCCTAACCGGTTACCGATAATTTCGATTATGCGTTCCTTAGAGAGGGCGGATAAAAGCAGAACATTTTGAAGATGATCGTTAATAAAAAATAGGGTTCTCTTCTTAAACAGCATCACCCCCACAGGGAGGTGTTTGTATGCATAAAAGAGACCTTTTATTGCATTCTCCACTGTAATATCCTTTTATGGATCTCAACAATCCATTATTGCAGTTTAGTGTTGCAAATGTGTTGCAAAAATTCCAATAGAGTTTCGGGATCGACTCCAAACCTCACGAGTCGTTATTTGAATCGGCTTTTGAAAAAGTCAAAGGGTGGTTTAAATGAGTATTATTCCGGGATATCTGTTTTTTGCCCGGATATCATTTGGACAAAATTTCGGATTGTTCTAATAAGATTGAGCTGTTCCACGTTCGTCCATTCATGCAGTAATGCCTCGTTATGCGAATCGTAGGTAATTTTAAATGCTACTTTCATTTTTCCGGAAGAATTTAAAGGTATTACATAAAGCGGTACTGCCTGAATTTTTATATTCAAATCCTCAGCCGTTACTTCGGCATTGAGAGGTTTACCGATCATCGAAGAGAATGCAAGCAGTATTTTCGCATCATCGGTTTGAATCGAAAGCCCTCTTTCCGATAAATCATGCAGTATTAAGGTTTTTTTCTCACTGTTGATTATCGTTCTGAAATAGCCGCTATTTTCTATCGTATAGCGTATATCGTTTCGTTGATGAAATCCTGATGAAACGAGTTTGAGATTTTTGAGCCATATTCTGCCAAGCTGAAGATCATAACTAGCGACTTTTCCCGAAACCATCTTATCTTCTCTTATCCCAAAAAGCCATGATTTACCGATTTTTGTTGCGATAAGCTGTCTTTTTGCAATGCTAAGTTCGATCATTCCCTCTTTGGTATCAATAATTCTGCAATCTGCTTTTATGGGGATCTCTTTATACAAAACAATAGAAGGAAATTTTTTACTTTCGAATTTTGTTCCCAATGCTTCGGATAGAAGTTTCCATTCCGATTTTTTAAGCGGGGATGTAATTTTTGTTTTTTCTTTGTCAAGCAATCGGAGAGGCAAGGTAGCATCTATTGCTTGCAACGTGGGTTCAGAGAGTTTGATCAAAACAAAGATATTGATCTCATTGAATGATCGATGTTCGATTTGAATGATGCTGTTTTTATATAAAAAATAGTCGTGATGATAGAGAAAATCGTGGAGTGAATGGTGAGAAGGATTTTCCAATCCCAGCATACTGCCGATAATTTCAATAATGTGATCGGTGGGAAGAGATGCCAGCAGTAAAACATTTCGGAGATGATCATTTACAAAAAAAAGGGTTCTGTTTTTAAACAGCATCACCCCGGCCGGGAGATGCTTATATGCGTAAAAGAGTTCTCTTAACGCACTGTTCATAGGATTTCCCCTTTATTTAGTTGGTTGCCCTCTTTTTATAGGCCATCGCAATAACGATGGCAATCACGGCATACGTCCACGGGACAAAATCCGGTACCGGAACGGGATCGCCTTTGGCATACGAGTGCATACCGGCTAAATAGTAGTTTACACCAAAATAGGTCATAAGTACCGACGTAAATGCCAAGAGCGATACGACGCTGAAGATATAGTCGCTGTAGGCACCTTTGATCATACGCAAATGGATGACAACCGCATAGACAAGTATGGTGACCAACGCCCACGTCTCTTTCGGATCCCATCCCCAATAGCGTCCCCAGCTCTCATTTGCCCAGACACCACCGAGGAAGTTTCCGACGGTGAGGAGAATCAAACCGACCAATAGACTCATCTCGTTGATCGCATTGAGCTCTTTGATCGCGAGATTCAGCCGTACAGAATTTTCGGGCTTTTTGAGGATAAAGAGGATGAGGGTAATCATCCCGAGCAATGCACCCAGCCCCAGAAAACCGTAACTTGCCGTAATCATGGCGACATGGATCGCAAGCCAGTACGATTGTAGTACCGGAACGAGATTGGTCACCTGCGGGTCCATCCAGTTGAGATGGGCGACAAAAAGGATAAGCCCCGTCATGATGGCCGTAGCCGCCATCGTCATTACCGAACGGCGCGAGAAGATAAACCCGGCCAATACGCTCGCCCAACCGATATAGATCATCGATTCATAGCCGTTTGACCACGGAGCATGCCCTGAGATATACCAGCGCATTGCAAGGCCTGCGGTATGGGCGGCAAAGAAAAGGACCAGCAAGCCGAATGAAACTTTGCTTAACCACTCCTCTTTAAACGTCGGTTTGATGATTTTAATAAATGACAAGATGAGCAGTGTAAATCCTACGACGAAATAGAGCGGCCATAATTGTTCAAAGACATTGGCTTTGTTGTAGAAAATTTCAACTTTTGATTTTAAATCGTTCGGATAGACACTCGCTCCGACGAATCGCTGATATTTGTCGATACGATCAAGTGCCTCATCCGCTTTTTTCCAATCGCCGCTTTTCATCGCCTGATCGATAGAGCCGAAATAGCTGACGGCGAGAAGGCGGACGATTTCGCTCTCTTTCGGACTTAATGTCTGCAGCGCTTCGATTGTAGCGTCCCATTTATGGTTTTTATCACTCGGCTTAGGCCACATACGGACTAATGAACCGGTATAGACCATATACGCGACGTTGACCCGCTCATCGACCTGCAAAAGGGCTTTATCAAATTTATCCCGTTTACCCGGCGCTTTTCGGTTGGCTTCGTCAACGAGCTGCGCTAGTTTGTATCCGCTGATTTCATCGGGAACTTGAAAAAACTGTGAGAATGCGGCGGTTTTTGCGCTCTCAGGGAGACCGATCAGTTTATTGATCTCTTTGTCGCCTGTGCGGATAATAGCGATCTCGCGCCATGCGTCGGGACGAAGCATCATCCCCAGTACGACTTGGTTCGAGTTCAACCCTAGGAACGTATCGTTACGGTTGAGTTTTGCGAGAATCTCATGGCTCAGTGTATCCATCGGCTTCATTCGCCCGCTGGCATCTTGTACGATAAGATGTCCGAATTTATCAGCGTGTGCTTTATCAAACCCTTTGGCAACCTGAATAACAGGATTTTCTTCGTCCGAAGCGATTGCGTTTGTCGAGCTGAACATTATAAGGGTAATAACGGCTAAAGCCGCCACTGTATTTTCGGCTTTGATCGATTTGAGTTTTTCACCCAGAGCATTGAAACGGCCGTTTTTCACGATAAGTACTCCGAACATTCCGATTGCCAGAAGAAGATAGCCGATATAGGTGATCAATGTCCCCGGATCATGATTGACCGATAAAACGGTACCGAGCTCGTCCTGATCGAATGAGGATTGAAAAAATCGGTATCCTTGGTAATCGAGAATATGGTTCATGTAGATACGGAAATCAAATTTTTCCTGATTGGCGGGATCGATGACGCTCACTTCGCTTGCGTACGATGCCGGAGACATAGACCCGGGATAGCGTTCCAGCTCAAAATCGCGCAGAGCAACCGAAAACGGAAGTTTGCGCTCGATAGAGCCGTAAGCGACGTTGATAACGGTATCGCCCAAGACTACTTTTTTAGGATCGCCGATAGCTCCCGGAGTCCCCAATACCACTTCCGTCGCTTTGTTCTCTTTGGCTGAAAATGTCAGGGTTAAAGCATCTTGAGCGCCCTGCATCATAGGGCCTTTCCCTTTCGGAGCTGAAACTAACTGCATCGAGGCTTTCGGAATGAAGTTTCGCAGTACAAAACCGCTCTGAAGCGTTTGGAACAATGTCCGTTTAGTCATCTCGTGTTTACCGCTACCCAACATACCGTTTTGTTGTGTATCCATGCTAAGGGTAGCAAGGGAAGAAGGGGAAGTGATATAAGGTTTATCCCCCTCGACACTCAGAGAAATGACCGGTTTATTAAACGTTTGGTTTGAATCAAAATCGATGACGACATCGTTGGCTTCAATAAATTCACCCCGTTTGAGAGTGACTTGCTGTGCACCCATCGCTCCGGTGACCATAAGGTTAAAGAGAGGCTCTCCTTTCGGATCGGCGGCAGGTTCATAACGGGCATCCCCCATGTATTTGTCAAGATGAACATTGATCTGCTCACCGTCGACGGCTAAAGTCCGGTCAAAATGGTTTGCAGTACGTTTGGAGAGAAACAGGTTCTCTTTAAATTCGTATTGCTTGCCCCCTTTGTCGACAGTAAAGGTTACATAAGGCTCGGCGCTGACGATGGCGTTATTGCTTTCCCCTTCGCGGATATGCATTGTCCCCTCATATCCGATATATCGGGTAACCGCCGCACCGACAAGGATGATCAAAAAGGCGGCATGAAAAATAAACACAAGCCGTTTTCCTTTTCGTGCCATTTTAAAATTGATGATATTGAGGGTCAAATTAACGGCGAGCAATGCAAGGAGAATTTCAAACCAACGGGCATTGTAGACATCCGCTTTGGCGGTCATTGATCCGTAATCGTTTTCGATAAACGTAGCATAGCCGATCGCGACGGCAAAGATAAGCATAAGAGCCGCCATGGTTTTCATGGAACTCAAAAGGGAGAGAATTTTATTCATTCATAGACCTGTCTGTATAGTATGGTGCAATTGTAGTCGCACATTGGTAAATATTTGTTAATTCACTATTAACAATCATACGCCTTCAAGAATCATCGCTTCGGCAACCCGTTTAAATGCGGCTATATTGGCACCGTCAACAAAATTTCGCTCCACTCCGTACTCTTTTGCCGTCAACGAAACCCGTTTATAAATCTGACGCATCAGCTCATCCAGTTTACGGTCTACTTTGTCAAAATCCCATTTTTCCATGGAGGCGTTTTGGGACATCTCAAATTCACTGACCGAAACGCCTCCTGCATTCGAAGCTTTTCCGGGGGCAAACAGTACCCCCTCTCGTTGAAACAATTCGATAGCATCCGGAGCCGTCGGCATATTCGCCCCTTCAACAAGGGCAACGCACCCGTTTTCAATCAGCGATTGTGCATCAAAAAGGGAAAGTTCATTTTGGGTGGCACACGGAAATGCGGCAAAACAGGGGTATTGCCAAACCGCATGCCCATGCTCGGGATAATCGTGTTTCGGAGTATAGACCGATCCCGGAATACGATCCGCATACCCCGAGAGTGACAAACGTCTGGCGTTCTCTTTAAGTTCACGGACGACGGTGAGATCAATCCCTCTGGGATCATAGATCGTCCCTTCGCTGTCGCTGGAGGTCACGACGAGAGAGCCCAATTGCTGAAGCTTTTCAATCGTATGAATTGCGACGTTTCCCGCACCGCTTACCGTACACACTTTTCCTTCCAAAGATTCCTGCAGCTCCTGGATGAGCATTTCACGGGCGAAATAGACGACGCCGTATCCTGTCGCCTGAGGACGCAGAAGCGAGCCTCCGAAGGCATAAGGCTTTCCGCTGAGTACGCCGTCGTAGTTTTTGGTGATATGTTTGTATTCACCGAAGAGATACCCGATCTCACGGCTCCCTACGCCGATATCTCCGGCCGGTACATCGACGCGTGAGCCGATATAGGTATGAAGTTCCCGCATAAAGGCATGGCAGAATCGCATAATCTCAAATTCGCTTTTCCCTTTGGGATCGAAATCGCTGCCCCCTTTTGCCCCGCCGACCGGAAGACCTGTCAACGAGTTTTTAAAAATCTGCTCGTAAGCCAAAAATTTCAAAATATTGATATTGACGCTGGGATGGAACCGCAGCCCCCCTTTGTAGGGTCCGAGCGAATTATTGAACTGGATACGATAGCCGTTGTTGATACGTACCTGATTGTTATCATCGAGCCATTGGACTTTGAACTGGATGATCCGATCCGGTGTTACAAGGCGTTCCAAAATAGCGTATTGTTCGTAACGCGGATCGCTTTTGATAATCGGTTCCAGCGAGCTGAGTACTTCGCTTACTGCCTGTCTAAAAGTGTTATCGTTAGTACAATTGGACTTATCGAGATTGGCTAAAATTTTTTCGACCATATAAATCTCCTGAAAACTATTTCAACTCACCCCAGTGATTTCCGATATGCATTGAAGTTTTGAGCGGAACCCGCAGTTCTAAAATGTGTTCCATCGCATCGACAAAGCGGACGGCGTATTCATCCGCTACATCCGCATCCACTTCGAATATCAGTTCATCGTGGATCTGCAGAAGCATTCGGGCACGTAACCCTTGCGTACGGATCATAGCGTCGATTTTATTCATCGAGAGTTTGATAAGGTCAGACGCGCTGCCTTGAAACACCGTATTGACAGACTCGCGCTCATATGCGGCGCGGAGCATCGGGGTGGCGGAGGCGAAATCAAAATAGCGTCGGCGGTGCAGCAGCGTCTCGACATATCCCATCTCTTTGGCTTGCTCAACGATGCCGCTAAAATACCCTTTGACACTCGGAAACGTCTCAAAATAGCGCTCGATGATCTCTTTGGCCTCTTTGGTCGTAATCCCGAGGGTATCGGAGAGTTTTTTCTGACCCATACCGTAGAGTAGACCGAAATTGACCGTTTTGGCGATGTTACGTTTACTCGGTGCATCTTCTGCACCGAAAAGGGCGATAGCCGTTTGCATGTGGATGTCATGCCCTTCGTTAAAGGCGTTGACCAATACACTGTCTTGGCTGAAATGGGCGAGGAGACGAAGTTCGATTTGTGAGTAGTCGATCCCGATCAGTTTTTTCCCCGCAGGGGCGACGAACGCTTCGCGGATACGCATCCCCAACGCCGTTTTGACGGGGATGTTTTGGAGATTCGGGTTTTTGGAACTGAGCCGTCCCGTCGCCGTCCCCGTCTGGACAAACGAGGTATAGATGCGGGAGGATGGATCATTTTGCGCCAAAACGATCAGCGGCTCGATGTAGGTGGAGTAGAGCTTGTGATATTCGCGGTACTGCAACAGCATCGGGATCATCGGATGTTCAAATTGAAGACCTTCCAAAACCTGCTCGTCGGTACTGTATCCCGTTTTGGTTTTTTTGCCGTGAGGAAGGCCGAGGCTTTCAAACAAAATGACACCGAGTTGTTTTGGGGAGTTGAGATTGAACACCGTGCCGCACGCGGTGTGAATTTGTTCGGTGAGGGTCGCTATCTCTAAGGCTACCTCTTTTTTAAACGTCTCCAGCACCGCCGTATCGACGGCGATCCCCTCTCTCTCCATCCCCAATAGGGTGAGGGTAAAAGGGAACTCGACGTTAAACGCCTCATTGAGTGCTTCTTCTCCCCCCTTGATAAGGAGTTGTTCTCGCAATACTTCGTAGAGGCGATAGGTGATATAAGCATCTTCTCCCGCGTATTTACACGCATCTTCGATAGCAACGGAGGCGAAGTTTTCCCCTTTTTTGACAGTGTCTTTAAAATGGATCATCTCATGGTTTAAAAGGCTCTGAGAGAGGTTATCCATTGAGAGGGAGCGGGCTGAATCGGTGAGCCATGCCATCACCATCGTATCGGCATAAATATTGAGTCTATCAACGCCCAAAAAGCGGGTGACAAAATGGAGATCGAATTTGATATTATGGCCGATAACACGACGCTCAAAAATCGCTTCTATCGCTTGTTTTGCTCTCTCTATTGCAACCTGATCCCCTACTCCCAGATAACTGTGCATCATAGGAACGTAATAGCCGGTTTTGCCGTCACTGCTGAAGCTGAATCCGACCAAATGATCTTTGGTCGGATCAAGTCCCGTCGTTTCCGTATCGAATGCGATAATCGCATCGTGAGGGATGGCTTGAATGACTCTCATCAGTGCTTCATCGGAATCAAGAAGGATACTGCACCCCTCAATCTTTTCACACGACGGAGTTCCTGAGCTCTCAACTTTTACGGCGACGGCAGAGGGCTGCGACTCTTCAAACAGCGCTTTGGCTTTGAGAGTACGCAACACGGCATTCATCTCATAGTGCACCAAATCATCGTAAATCGGCAAAAACGGATTATCGAAGTGCATTGCAAACTCCGAAAAATCAAGCGTTTCAAATACGTCATCTTTGAGACGTACCAGTTCGCGGGAGCGGAATGCATCCTCCCGGTACGTTTCCAGCAGACCTCGTATCCGCGGAGGCGTGACATCTTCAAGGCGTTCATACAGCGTATCCAGCGTTCCGAACTGCGAGAGAAGTTTCTGTGCCGTCACTTTACCGATCCCTTTGACTCCGGGGACATTATCGGCGGTGTCGCCGATGAGGGATTGATAATCGATAAACTGTCGCGGATGAACGCCGTATTTTTCATCACAATGGCGCTCGTTCATCACTTTTTTACTGATGGCATCGACCAATACGACCCGATCGTCGTCGATCAGCTGATAGAGATCTTTATCATGGGAGACGACCCGAACCAAAAAACCGTGTTGTCGTGCTTGACGAACCACGGATGCGATCATATCATCGGCCTCATACCCGCTCATGGAGAGTGACTTGTACCCCATTTTATCGATCCAGTCGATGGCGATGGGGAGTTGCCGTATCAGTTCTTCGGGCGCAGGTGAACGGTTGGCTTTATAATTGGGGTCGATCTCGGCTCGGAAACTCGGCCCCTTCGCATCGAGAGCAAATATCAGATAATCGCTGCTGTGCTCTTTATGTAAGGATGCGATAAAGTTGATGAATCCGGTCAAAAGTCCGGTAGGAAACCCGTGTCTGTTTTTTAGAGGAGGAAGTGCGTAAAACGAACGAAAGAAAAATCCGAAAGTATCGATTATAGTAACGGTAGGTTGTGCCATCAATCGTCTTTATCAGGCGCGGATTCGAGTAAGCATCGAATCAATTGCCGCTTGAAGTGTAGAGACGTCATAGCCAACATCTTCCGCTTTTTTAAGGCCAAATGAGATTCCGTGCTCACCCAGCGGGTTATTAACCGGGATAATCGTTTTAATGATGTTGAGAGCGGTGGAGTACTCTTTGACGTCATCCGGCGCTTTGTTCGGCGCATCGGAAAATTTAATCATCTCAACAAACTCTTTATCGAAATTCCAGTGGGTAAAAATTTCTGCCGTAACGGAAGCCGTCGTTTCATGAATGTAAGAGCGCTCCACTCTTGCAATATCTATCGTCATTTCTATATCGGCTTTAAAATTAGCGGCTAAATCTTCTTGAATAACGTCGCTTGCGATGATGATTTTCCCCGTCTCCTGTAAAAATGCGGCTAAAAAAAGCTTATCGGCTTTCAGGCGGTCTATTTTCATGTACCATTCATGGATCAGGGCAGCCTGCATCGATGAAATTTCCGCAAAACGGTCCGATGTAATTCCGTAGGGTTCCATGTCGACATTGAGCAGTTTACGTACCGAATTTCCGATACCGATGGATCTCGTCATACTCATCCCGAACAAAGAGACCGCCTGAGCGACATTGAGTATCTCGCGTCGGAAACTGTACAGAGGTGAATTGGCGGCTTTAAGCAAGTTGGCAACGATCATCGGATCTTGTTCGACAGTTTTAATCAAATCATTGATCGAACTGTCGGGATCATTACAAATACGCTGCATCTCTATCACCGTTTTAGGAAGCGGCGGCAAAGATTTAATACTGTTTATTATCGAGCTTTTCATACACTAAAATCCTCTGTCAATGCTGTTAACCTTATTATAGCCTATTTAGCTCAAGAGCTAAATATTTTCCGGTGAAACTTCCCGTTTTTTCCCAGCCCTCGGCAACCTCTTCCGGGTTCCCCTGTGCGACCAGCAATCCGCCGCCGCTTCCCCCCTCAGGCCCCATGTCGATGATATAGTCGGCATTTTTTATCATATCGAGGTTGTGCTCGATTACCAGTACGGAGTTACCGAGTTCGACGAAATTATGGAGAACTTTGGTTAGACGGTTAACGTCGTCGAAATGCAGACCCGTCGTCGGTTCGTCAAGGATATAAAGGGTATTTCCCGTATCGCGGCGGCTGAGCTCTTTGGCCAGTTTAATACGCTGTGCTTCCCCGCCTGAGAGGGTAACGGCATTTTGCCCCAGTGTAATGTAATCGAGCCCGACATCGCTAAGGGTCTGTAAAATCGCTTTGATTTTCGGGATCGGTGCAAAAAATTCGAGTGCTTCGCCGACCGACATATTCAAAACATCGGAGATGGTTTTCCCTTTATACTCGACCTGAAGGGTTTGGAGATTGTATCGGCTTCCGTGACATGAATCGCATTTGACCATGATATCGGGAAGGAAGTGCATTTCGATCTTGATCTCCCCTTCCCCCTGACATTTTTCACAACGTCCCCCTTTGACGTTAAAGCTGAAACGCGATGCCGTATATCCGCGAATCTGCGCCTCTTTAGTTTTGGTAAAGAGATTACGGATTTCGTCCATAACTCCCGTATAGGTGGCGGGGTTGGAACGCGGAGTACGCCCGATCGGGCTTTGATCGAGATAGATCACTTTGTCTAGTTTTTCCAACCCTTCGACTTCGACCCCGGCGACACGGTTGATTTTGCGTGCGTGGTTGAGTATTTCGCGCGTTACGGGGAGGAGTGTCTGCAAAATCAGAGAGCTTTTCCCGCTTCCGCTGACGCCCGTTACACAGACAAAATTATGAAGAGGGATTTTCACGCTCAAATCGGTAATATTATTTAATGTAACATTATTGATCGACATCCACTCTTTTTGTTCGCGTCGGTAAAAATACTCGATTTTTTTGCGACCCGAAAGATACTGCGCAGTAAGGGTATCGGATTTTTTCATCTCTTCAAGTGTTCCGGCAAATACGACGTTTCCGCCGAATTTGCCCGCTCCCGGGCCGATATCGACGATATAGTCGGCGTTTTCTATCGTCTCTTTGTCATGCTCGACAACGATAACGGTATTCCCTTTTTCCTGCAACGAGCGGAGGGTTCGGATCAATTTGAGGGTATCGCGTTCATGCAATCCGATACTCGGCTCATCCAGAACGTACATTACCCCCGTCAAACCGCTTCCGATCTGCGAAGCGATGCGGATACGCTGCGCTTCACCGCCGCTGATGGTGCGGGCATCGCGGCTGAGGGAGAGATATCCCAAACCGACATCAAATAAAAAGAAAAGACGTTCGCGGATCTCATTTAAAATAGGGGCGGCAATCATTGCACTTTGGTCGCTCAGATCATCAAAGGTCTTCGGATCGGCAAACCAGGCATACGAATCTTTAAGAGGCATGGAGATGACGTCACCTATCCCTTTTTCCGCCACCCGTACGGCTAATGATTCGCGTTTGAGACGGTGAGAATTACAGATATTACACGGCTTTTCGGACATATAATCGGCGAGATCTTTTTCATCTTTGAAAATATCGTATGCGATACGTACGATTCCCGGCCATACACGCTTGATCGGATGGTCTTGCCACTTGAATTCGACTTCATCGACGCTGCCGTGAAGGATCGCTTTTTTCTGATACTCTTCGAGGGCATAAAACGGAGCGGTAATACTGATCCCCTCCGCGGCACAGAATGCTTTCAGAAAGGTAAAGTAATACCCCTTGTTAAATCCGTAAACTATTTTGATCGCCCCTTTCTCTATCGGGAGTTCGGAATCGATAATTTTGTCGTAGTCGAGCGCATAGCGGATGCCCAGCCCGTCACACTCCGAACATGCCCCTTTGGGAGAGTTAAACGAAAACGAGAGCGGTTCGAGCGGATCAAAACTCACTTTACAGTCAAAACAGGCGCTGTGCTCGCTGTAGTGGATCAGCTTGTCAACCAGAGCGACCTCTTCGTGATTTTGGATTTCGATTTCCACTTCCCCATACGATTCTTTGAGCGCTTTTTCGACATCCTGCGCCACACGGTCATGGTTGTCATCTTTTATAATGAGACGGTCAATCACGACTTTAAGGGTATGTTTTTTGGTTTTGGAGAGTTCGATCTCTTCATCCAGACGAACCATGACTCCATCGATCATGGCACGCACGTACCCTTTGTGACGGAGCGATTCGAGGATATCGGAAAAAGAGCCTTTTTTCTCCCGGACCAGCGGTGCGAGAATAACGATTTTAGCCCCCTCGGGAAGCTTCAATACCTGCGTGATGATGTCCTGAGCCGACATTTTTGAGATCGGTTTACCGCACAGATGGCAGTGCTGAACTCCGATACGGGCATACAAAAGTCTCAGATAGTCATAGATCTCGGTAATCGTCCCTACGGTTGAGCGGGGATTTTTTGAGGTCGTTTTTTGATCGATCGCAATGGCCGGAGTCAACCCCTCGATTTTATCGACATCGGGTTTTCCGACACGATCCAAAAACTGCCGTGCATAGGAGGAGAGAGACTCGATATAGCGGCGCTGTCCCTCGGCATAAAGGGTGTCAAAGGCCAATGTCGATTTACCGCTTCCGCTGATTCCGGTACATACAACCAGCTTATTTTTCGGGATCTCCAAAGAGATGTTTTTAAGGTTATGTTCCCGTGCTCCGATAATTTTAATCTTGTCCATATGTTACCCCGCGATAAGTTTGTATGCCGTAATGGCAAAAATAATGATATAAAAAACAACCAATACCTGTTTGTAATGAGTCACTTTGACCCGATGCAGTAACGCGATGCCCGCCATAATACCGATCAATGAACTTAACGCCATCGTCATCCCCGCTTCGAGATTGACAAGACCGAGCCATAACAGAGTCGCCAAAGCCGAAACGGAAGAAAACGTAACAAAAAAATGCCCTACCGCTGAAGCTTTCTTCAACGGAAATCCCATAAAACTGACCAAAATCGGCGTCATTAAAATCGAGCCTCCAACCCCTAGCATGCCGGAAAAAACACCGATCACGCTTCCGACAAACGTGTATAACGGCCGATTGACCATTTCCGGACGTGTCGGTTCGGGATTGGAGAGGGCCAACCGCCCCAGCGTAAAGGCGACAATCGAGAGAAAAAGCCACTCCAATACACTCGAATGAAGTGCTTTGACCAATATCCCGCCCATTATCGCACCGAAAATTCCGCCGTAACCGAAATATTTGATATCGCCGATCGCATACGTTTTATTTTTATGATGGATCCATGCCGCCATCAACGAACCGGCAACCATTTGGGTTACCGATATGCCGATTGCCTCTTTGATACCGAATCCGAGATAGAGCAGTATCGGAACGCTCACCGTACCGCCGCCGATTCCGAAAAACCCCGAAAGTGTACCGACCCCGATCCCTAAAAGAACTAATTCAATACTCATATTATTTCTTTGTTTAGTTTATACCGCGCGATTATACCCCCTTCGTGCTTCAACATCCCCCCTTTTCGTTCGTTAGATTTTACGCTATAATCGAATCTCATAGTTATTTAACAAATGTGAGGGATGTAATGTTACCGATTATTGTCGAAGCAGCTACTAATTTTTGTCTTCATCAAATACGCCTCCCTTATGATTTTAAAGATTCAACACCAAAAAAGAGAACGCTTTTTGCTTATATCGATATTGAAACGACGAACGGTGAGATGCACCGTGCTTATATCGGGTGCGATCCGATGTTGATTCAAACCATAACCGAGATATTTTTGGGCGAAGATGAGAGTGATGAACAGACCCTCATTGACATGCTTTTGGAAACAACCAATATGATTGTCGGAAGTGCAAAAGTACTTGCCGGAGAGTTATATGAAACGACTTTATCGATTGCTACCCCTTTTCTTTTGTCGGAGGAGGATGTATCGGCGGTTCAGTTGGATAATTCACAATGTATCGGTATTAACGGCGGAGAAATGACAATTGCATTGCAAAGGCTCTAAGAGATGGATGAAACAGTAGCGGCAGAAACCTCCCTTCATAAAGAACACGGTTTTGATCCGGACAAAGAACTTTCATGGATGGATTATGACGGATTGCTTGACATGGAAGTGGAATTTGTTTCGGACTTGGGACAAACTACCCTTACGCTGGATGAAATACTCAAACTTGAAAAAGGTTCCGTCATCGATTTGGGCAAACCGGCGGGGGAAAGCGTGGAATCGTATGTCAACAGACGCATTATCGGTAAAGGGGAAGTAATGGTTTATGAGAAGAATTTAGCGATACGTATCAATGAGGTACTCGATTCGAGCGCCGTATTGTATTACCTTTCAAAAGAGAGACTATGAGATATTTACTTCCACTGCTGCTGCTTCCCGCTTTTTTATGGGGAGCTAAAATTTTAAGTTACAACGTATATGACCGGAACGACCGCGTCGATGTGATGCTGACATTCGATACTCCGTATGAAGGGGTCTTGCGTCAAAATCGTCAAAACGATACCGTCATCGTAAAGCTTGAAGAGGCGTTTATCGATACTCCCGTAGTCAAAAACGTTACTTCCAAATATCTCAATAAACTTACCATTACACCTGAAAACGAAAACATCCAAATCATTGCCGAACTTTCGAATAACGTCATTATGCAAGCCTCTAAAACCTCCGATTCATACGGGCTGCGTCTACGATTTATGCACCCTGAAGCCGTAAATTCCGCCATACAGAATACACCGGTCGATGAAACATCGGTGGAAGGACTTCCGACAAAAAAGGGAAATGAATTCGAGCAAAGCTATTATGTTGTTATCGGGATATTAATTATCGGGATCGCCATTTTATTCTGGTTGAAACAAAATATAGCCAAACGCACTACAGCTATGAAAAATGAGCCGAAATCTCCGTGGTTATTTGATAAAACGACCGCGACAGAAACCAAAGCGGCACTCTCAGCATCTCTCCCTATGTCAAATGAGAGCGGGGGAGTTCATATCCGTTTTCAAAAATCGCTTGATAATTCCCATACGGTTGCAATGCTCGATTACGGAACAATGAGCTATTTGGTATTACTGGGGAACACTACCATTTTACTGGATAAATTTCAGGATAATATTCCGGTGACACAAAATGACTTCGAAACCCTTTTGCAGTCAAAACATCGAGAACTTGACGGTTATTTTCAGCTCGCCCCCGCACAGGATGAAGTTTTCGATTCCTATAAAGAAAAAGCATCGGGAGTCTATTAATCGATGGATCTAAAACAGAAATTAGTTGATTTCGGATGCGGGAGTGAATTTGTCGATATCGCGTTGGGATACAGAGAATTTTATAACGCTGACGAAGATGTTGAAATATTTATAGAATACGTTGAAGCCGAACATGCAAAAGTCGAAGAAGCCGAAGCGCTAAAAGAGCGGGAAAAAGAGATCGTTAATGCTGAGGCTTTGCTTTTAGAGTTCGAGGATGAAAAAGAGGACTAGCCCTCTTCTCTCCTTTTCTTAAATCTGACGCTTTCCTCAGAGCGCAAAGCACATCCGATTTGATATTCCACCATAGATTTGAACGGATTTAAAAAAGCGTCAAAAGCCCCCTTTTCTATCGCTTCAAGCCCCTGTAGATGCAGTAATTCCAATACACTCAACGTCGATTCGATCGTCGAAAGACAGTATGCTTCGGGTTGTTCTTTGATAAGAAACTGGGACGTTTTGGAATGGGTAAAACTGACTTTCGGCAATTTTTGTAGATTGCGGCTGACTCTGAGCATTTTTACGGAGCACGCCCAGGTCGAATCGATAATAAAGATGACGATCCGTTTACCCTGTGCGTCAATGGTCTGCGTGTTCAGATTGATACTTTTTTTCCCGGGATAAAGGACATAGCAGAGATTATCACTATTTTCAATCAATGCGTTGATAGCACGATGCTCGCTGAAATCGTCATCAATATAGAGTTCGGAATTCGGCAGTGAGAGATGGGTAAGCCTTCCGGTACCGTTTTTGGTTTTTTTAAACTCTTTGGGATGCATTAAGATAACAAATTTAGTCTGTGTCGCTATAGGTTTAACATAGCGGCACATGCAGGATGTTATCGGACGATAGCACCGATAGCATTTTTCTCTGCCTTCAATTATTTTATTCAATTTTTCTGTTACTTTTTTTTCGCAATTATATCGAAATGCTTGGGGCATTTCAGTAACTTAAGCGAATTATTTTTAAGTATTCAAAATCTGTTCAATGCTATACTTGCACGCACAATTTTCTTAAAAGCATAAACGTTAGTTAAAGGATAGAAGATACATACGCAAGAGATAAAAATTATTCTTTTTAGCTTTATAGCACTGATATTTGGCGGTGCATTGCTTCTGTCGCTCCCTTTTGCGCATAACGGAGAACTCCGCTTTATCGATGCTGTATTCACGGCAACATCCGCAGTCTGCGTAACGGGGCTGATCGTCAAAGATACCCCCGTTGATTTTACCTCTTTTGGCCATGTTGTTATCCTCTCTTTGATCCAAATCGGCGGCCTAGGGTATATGACAGCCGTCACTTTTATGGCGGTAATGCGCAAACAAAAGATAGGGCATCGTGACCGTCTTATTCTCAAAGAGTCGCTCAACCACCCCGGAATGGACGGTTTGGTCCGTTTTTTAAAAATTGTTTTTGCCTCAATAATCATCATAGAAGCGGTGGGAATGGTAGTTTTGTCACTCAGATTTTGGGTTGATATGCCGATTGATAAAGCAATTTGGTTTGGAACCTTCCATGCTATTTCTGCCTTTAATAATGCCGGTTTTTCCCTTTTTAGCGACAATATGATGGGCTATCGCGGCGATACGATCATTAACCTGACGCTTCCGGTACTGATAATTCTCGGAGGTTTGGGTTACTTGGTATTGCTGGAGCTTTACAATTATCGACGCGGTCAACTTATCCGTATTTCCACCCATACCAAAATCGTTTTGTATATGAGTGCGATACTGATTTTTAGTGCAATGGTATTACTCCTCTCTTTAGAATGGAATCATGCCTTTGCGTCAATGTGGTGGTATGAAAAGATACTGGCGGCTTGGTTTGCATCCGTTAACTATCGCACTGCCGGATTTAACAGTATCGATTTTTCAACGCTGACCGATTCCAACCTCTTTTTCGCCACTTTCTTTATGATGACCGGAGGGAGCCCTGGCGGTACGGCCGGAGGGATCAAAACAACCGCTGTCGCTTTGGCGTTGATTGGGGTTTGGTATACGCTGCGCGGAGATACACATGCCCATATATTTCGTCGTTCGATTTCAGCTTATCAGATTAACAAAGCGTATGCCGTTATTTTCGTTGCTTCGATCTATGTTGTCTTTTCTACTATTTTGTTGAGTGAAGTTGAACGTTTACCGTTTTTAAGGATTTTGTTTGAAACGACTTCGGCATTCGGCACGGTAGGGTTATCGACGGGAGATGGCGGAGTATTGAGCTACAGTGCCCTTTTCAGCGATTTGGGAAAACTCAATATTATCGTATTAATGCTGATGGGACGGATTGGCGTGTTTGCTTTTACCATCATTATCGTCGGAAAAGCTATAGAGAGCAGAATTAAATATGCTGAAGGAAAGGTAATTATATAAGATGGAAACATTCGCAGTTATAGGTTTAGGAAAATTCGGATTTCATGTCGCGAAAGGGTTGGCTCAACAGGGGCTAAGCGTCATTGCAGTGGATGTGAATGAAGAGCAAATACGTGAAATCAATGAATTCGTTCAAGATGCAATCATCCTTGATTCTACCGATATTCGTGCTCTTCGCGAAGCGGGAATCGGTAATGTCGATGTAGCGGTCGTGAGTATCGGCGAAAATATCGAAGCGAGTATTCTGACCGTAATGGCGCTCAAAGAGCTTGGGGTAGAGACAGTGGTTGCCAAAGCGATTACGACGGTGCACGGTCAAATCCTCTCGAAACTCGGTGCGGCAAAAGTCATTTATCCCGAAATGGAATCGGCGAAAAAAATCGTTAAGAAAATGGTTAAAAATATGCATTATGAAACCATCGATCTCTCTATAACCATGAAAATCGCCAAATTGACCGTCCCTTCATTCTGGGTCGGTATATCAATACTTTCCCCTATGTTCGAATCCGAGTTTGAAGTAAAGCCGATCGCCTACAAACATCAAGGGGTATGGTACACATCGTTTGAAAAAGACGATATCCTCGAAAAAGGGGATATCCTCGTCGTCTTAGGCAACAGCGGCCATATCGAAGCGCTCAGCAAAAAGATTTAAAGTTTATTGGCAATCGTTTTAATTTCATTGACGAGAGCCTGCTGACGGGCATAAATATACTCAATCAGATAACTCTCATACGGTTCGCTAAGGATAAGTTCTACGACAACTTTAGTAAACTCATCCCCCTCTTGAATGTACTGTATTTTCCCGGCAATAACCATTGTCACCATACCGCCCTCAAATCGATCAAGCGGCAGATTGAATTGAAGATTGACTTTGGAATCCAGTTTAAGCGGAACTTTTGAAACGCTTAATTTACATGCAATCGATTTTATCGAAATATCTAAAATCGTACCGGAGATGACGCTTTTGGCAGTCGCAATCGTAACATGCATCCTGTGATCGCTTTGTATCCTGATGTATTGACGGTTATTGCCGGAAGCTTGCAGCGGCTCAAAATTAGACAGCACGGCAATTTTTTTAGCCACATCAACGATTTTGACACTTGCAAGGATATCGAAAGGGATATTGGTCCCCTGAATAACGACATGCTGTTCAAGCTTCATCGCATAGCCCTGAATTTTTTCTATAGAGAGATACACCGTCTCGTTCGAAATTTTGACAATCTGCGCTGCCGTACTGATCCGAATCCCTTTGTAAAAATTCAAAACCTTCACCGGCGTCTTGGACATGATCATCTTTTCAAGATAATGGAGCGCATGCTCCTGCTCATCCACTGATTCTTGCGGCGATGCGGAAATTTCAAAATGGACTAAATGGGCCAAATCCCTAGAGAGGAGCTGCTTGTGTTTGATATGATCGATAATTCCGATCGCTTTATTGAGCTCGACGCCGTGCATATCGATGATAAACGAATCTATTACCAGCGATGCCCCATCAACCGATGCTTCAAGCTTCAGATTTTGATGAAACTTTTCCAACGATTTTTTCAGTTCATCCAAAGAAGCCCTGGATGCGATAAAGGTATAAATATGTTTATTCCATTGCGCGATCTCTATATCATCTTTAAAATGGACTTGTGCAAGTTCAATCATCTCTTTGCACAGATCATTGAATATATTTTCATCGTGCATCTCGATGATTTTGTCCGAATTCTCAATATGCATAATAATAACCGGGATAGCCTCATTTTCACCTTTGTGAATCACAAAAGCATCTTTTAAAAGTTCGATAAATCCCATTCGGTTGTGAAGCTGTTTTTCATTTTTCAGCGGCACAAGCAAAGGGACCATACTTACGAGTTGCTCTCCGTCATTAAGAGGCTGATTTATCACCAAATACTCTTTTATTTCGCCGCTCACATCTTCTTTAGAAATTATTTTTTGAGCAATACCGGAAGATTTAAACAGATCGGCCATATCTTTGTCATGAAAGTAACGGTTCAGTTCATCTAAACTTTTAATTCCGAATTTTCGTTTAAAAGCTTCATTGGCATAGACCGCTTTTTCTTGCTTATGAACCCAAAAAAGGTGAGTGGAAAATTCAGAAATCATCCGCTCATAGTTGTTCACGATAGATTCATTGTGTTTTTTCACCAAAGTTGAAAAAATAGCCATCATTGTTTTGACAAATTCTTCTTCGTTTGAGGGGACGGCACTTACATTCGCAACACGGAAAAAGAGTGCCAATTTAAAAATATTGATATTGGTGTAATCCGGGGTAAAAATGATGGTTTCGAGAGGATGGAGCAAAGAAACCGCATTTTTTAGCGAAGGTTTTTTAAAAAAATCGTATGACCCGCATATAATCAATAAATGGCATGACGTAGATGAAGTATCGGCAATAATTTTATCCGGGGATTTCAAATTGACAGTTCGAAAAACATCGGCCGCATATTCTTGAAACGGTAAAACAAATCCCTCTTCATGTACGATAAGAAGATCAAAGTGTTTAGCATATTTGGCAATTTTTTGAATGGACACCTGCATCCCTAACGTTTTAAAATTTATCGGTTACTTAAATATAGACTATATTATACCAAATCTGATTCTAACACTTTCAGAAAGTGCCCAAAGTTGCCTTAAACGGAGTTTCTGCTAAGATTATAAAAAAGATTTAGGAAATTTTACATGCTCCGTTTTGCCCCAAGTCCGACCGGCGATATGCACATCGGCAATCTCCGTGTCGCTTTATTTAACTATATATCCGCGCTACAGCGTGAAGAACCGCTGCTTATCCGTATTGAAGACACCGATAAAGAACGCAATATCCCCGGTAAAGAGAAAGAGATATTTGAGATTTTAGCCCTTTTCGGGATCCAATACCAAGAACAGCAGCTTCAAAGCGATAATCTCCGTTTTCACCGGGCGATGGCTTTACAGCTTCTTCAGGATAAAAAAGCGTTTAACTGTTTTTGTACTCCCGAAACGCTTGATGCCAAACGCGAAGCGGCAAAAGAGGGGAAAATCGCCTATCGCTATGACGGCGCTTGCGAAAACCTCCCCCCTGAAGAGGTTATCGACAATCCTCTTTCTTTTACGATCCGTCTTAAAAAACCGGATCATCCCATTACGGTTACCGATTTGATCAAAGGGGAATCGACATTTGCCCCCGATGACATTGACAGCTTTATATTGATGCGTGCCGACAAATACCCCACCTATAATTTCGCGTGTGCGGTAGATGATATGCTTGCCGACGTATCGTTGATCATTCGCGGTGAAGACCATCTGAGTAACACCCCTAAACAAATAGCGATCCATGAAGCGCTCGGGTATACAAAAAAAGTCGAATACGCCCATCTTCCGATTATCCTCGGAAACGAGGGGAAAAAGATGTCGAAACGCGATGACGCTTCGAGTGTAAAGTGGCTCCTTGAAGAGGGGTATCTGCCTGAAGCGATCAGCAATTACCTTATCTTGATGGGGAATAAAACACCGGTTGAAATCTTTAGCGTCAAAGAGGCGATCAAGTGGTTCGATCTTAAAACCATTTCCAAGGCCCCTGCCCGTTTCGATATCGATAAACTAAAGTTTATCAACCGTGAACATCTCAAAGGGCTCGATCCGAAAGAGCTTTCGCGCTACGTCGGGTTCGCCGATGAAGAGATCGGAAATCTCGCTAAACTCTTTTTGGAAGAAGCCAGTACCCTTAAAGAACTTCGTACCAAAATCGGGGCGATTTTCGGACCGAAAAATGTTCCGGACGAGTACAAAGAGGGATTTGAGACCTTACGTGATCTGACCCTTAAAGCCCCCCACTTTGACGATTATGACGCCTACAAAGGGTATCTGATGGAACACAGCGGATTGAAAGGCAAAAATCTCTTCAAACCGCTTCGTCTTCTCCTCAGCGGAGCGGAACACGGGCCGGAAATGGGAGATTTGTACATGCACATTAAAAATTATCTGAAAGAGGTGGTCAAATGATGGGGGGTATCGTTTCAGGTTTGGGCGGAATCGTCCACTCGCTTATCACCGTTTATATCTGGGTTCTGATCATCGGCGCCCTCCTCTCATGGGTACGGCCTGATCCGTATAATCCGATCGTTCAGATTATCTACCGCCTTACCGAACCGGCATACCGTGCGCTTCGCCGCCTTATGCCGACGGTTTTCAACGGTATTGATCTTGCCCCCCTTATTTTGGTCATTTTGCTTCAAGTCATTGACGTTATTTTAGTCAATGTCATCAATGCATTGGTATTCTCTTCATGATGCGCTCCGCCTTTTTAGCCCTGCTGCTCACTTCCGGAGCATTGGGCATTACCCTCTCGGATATCAATGACAAACCCGCATCGCGTCAAAAAAATTTTTTGATTTGGCAGTTTTTGCATCAGGATATCAGCGCTTCGGAAGCGGCAGAAGCGTTCTATCAGGTCGAAAATGTCAACGAACGGTTTTTATTCGATTATGCAACAAAAACGGATGAACCGGAAATCAAATATACGGCAACATGTATGCAAGAGCAGGCATGCAATCTGCCCGTGATTGAGCAGGATGACTGTCTCATGCTCGCACTCACTCCGGCAAAAGCCGCGGCATTAAAACCTGAAGAGCGTGAAAGTATCGCATCACGGCTGAATAACCGATTCGGAAATACCGAGTGGCTTCGGGCGATGAATCAGGAGAGCCTCTATACGTCGACGGATAATCTTATCAATGAGACTGCCGTTTTTCGTCTCGCCGGAGCGCTCTATCGGCATGAGAATTTCAATCATCCCCTCTCCTATGACGTTGTAAACGCGCTGACCAAAAATCCGCATTTCGCCCAAATCGTATTTCTCACCGTTACCGATCCCGAAATGGATCAAATGCAGCAGTCGCTTTGCGCCGTTACAGGCGGCCATTTCGATCCGCAGACCCATTTTTTCCTTGCGATGAACGATATAAAATACGGGAAATTCGACCTTGCGCTCGAGCATTTAAAAGAGGCAAAAGGTCGTTTCTATTCACCGATCGATCGGGACAAAAGTACATTCTGGATGTATCAGATAACCAAAGATCAGACCTATCTGGATGAACTTTCCAAAAGCCTTGATATCAACATGTATGTTCTGTATGCACGCGAGTTACTTCAACTTCCGACAGAAAACTATTTTACGACTCTCCCCACCGTTCAACGCAGCGACAGCATCAACGGTATCGATCCGTTTCAATGGCGGGAATTTGCCGAAGAGCTCAAATCTTCAACCCCCGATACCCTTTCGGCACTGATTGAGCGCTGTGACGGAGAGGATTCGCTCGCCGTTCAAGGATATGCGTTGGAACGGATGTACGAGCCCTATATTCATAATTTTACGATGGCATACGATCAATATATGACCAATTTAAGTACCGATCAAAAAGCGCTTGTTTATGCCCTTATGCGGCAGGAAACCCGATTTATTCCCGGGCTTATTTCACGCTCGTTTGCACTGGGATTGATGCAGATAATGCCGTTTAACGTCGATACGATCAGCAAAGTTCATCCGCTGAAGCCTACGACGTACTTTGATATGCTCAAACCTGAAATGAGCATTGCGTATTCGATATCCCATATGCAGCATTTGATCAATAAACTTAATAACCCAGTATTGATCGCGTACGGATACAACGGGGGATTGGGATCGACAAAACGTCTTCTGATGGAGGGAGGACGATTTTTGCCGGGACAATTCGAACCGTTTTTGAGTATGGAACTGATCGGAAATGACGAAAATCGCGAGTATGGCAAGAGAGTTCTTGCCAACTATGTTATTTATAAGAAGATTTTTGGGGAGCCGGTGTCACTAAAGGCCATTTTTGATAATTTAACACAACCGAGCCAGTCTGATTATTTTCGAGCCGAAGCGCTAAAGAAGACTCAGGCACTGAGTCGAATTTAATATAATAGTACCGGTTCCAATTATTTTGGACCGGCATCAAAGCACGTCTCGGATCTTTTTCGGAAAGAGGTTCGATATGGGTCGCCTTTTTGCCGTTGAGGGATACCGTATAGCCGTTCGATTCCAATTCTCTCGTTTTATAGCTTTTATCATCATTTTCAAAATAGACGGAAACAATAAAATTTTCACCTTCGCTATAGTGAGCCGGATCGGTATTATTAAGATACAAAGATGAAAAAATAGCTTTGGTTTCTAATGAAAGGACGATTGCACCGCTCCGAAGCTGTTCAACCGCACGTTCATGCGCCTCATCCATCTTAAAAAGATCAAATGCCCCTTTTTGCGAACAGCCGCCAAAGACCAATAAAGCAGATATTGCTATCCATGAAAACCGCATTATAATCCTTTACTCATCGAATAATCGTTATTATACGTCAACTCGCCTTAACGAACTTTCAATGATTGTTGACTATAATAGCCATTATTTTACATTGAGGTTGCTTTTTTTGAAAAAACGTTTAGCAGTAGCCTTTACCGGCCCCTCCAATAGCGGCAAAACAACGCTGATCCTAAAAGTGGCGCGTAAATTGATCCATGAGCACGCTCTAGACGTTGCCATCATCAAAAACGATCCGAAAGACAAAGCGCAATTTGACGTTCCCGGAAAAGACAGTTATAAATTCAGCGATACGGGAGCGGAAGTCATCGTCACCTCCCCTACCCGTACCACCTATTTCTCGCAGCGTCATAAAGAGCTCGAAGAACTGGTTGCTCTGTTCGGTGATTTCGACGTGCTGCTCGTAGAAGGGTTAAAAAATCTTCCGCTTCCGAGAATCAGTATTTTCAGAGGTACTATCGATACCGATTATTTTCCGTATATGAACGCTTTGGCGATCGACGAGAGTATCGATACCTCGCACTATACTATCCCCGAGGGGATCGATATTCTCGATCTTAACAACCCCGACCAGGCAATCGAATGGATTTTAACTCACGCAAAGGTAATGCAATGAACCCAATTTTAACGGCGATACAAAAAAGTGCCATCCGTATCAAGCACGCTATTGATGTAAAAGATATCGGCTATTCCCAAGAGCAAAACAGCTCGGGAGAAACCCAGTTGCAGCTCGATATCCAAAGCGACTTGATCATCGAAGAAGAGCTAAGCCAAATCGAGGGTGTCCATACGATCGCGAGTGAAGAAAAAGAAGAACCGATGGTTCTGAATGAAAACGGTCACTACTATATCGCATTCGATCCGCTAGACGGTTCATCGCTGGTCGATGTGAATCTCAGTGTCGGATCGATATTCGGTATTTACGAGGGAGCGTTTACCCCAGAGAAAATGGTCGCTTCGTGCTACGTAGTCTACGGGCCTCGCGTTGAACTTGTTTTTGCTCACGAGGGGAAAGTCAAGCTTTATCTTCTCCAAAACGGCGAGTTTGAATACGTCAAAGAGATCCATTTGAATGAAAAAGGGAAGATTAATGCTCCCGGCGGAACGCAGCAGTGCTGGGCCCCGTTTCATAAAACCATGATCGACAGTTTTTTTGCACGCGGTTACCGTCTGCGCTACTCCGGAGGAATGGTCCCCGATCTGCACCAAATCCTTCTCAAAGGGGGCGGATTGTTCAGCTATCCGGGTGCCAGCGACAAACCGGAGGGAAAATTGCGAATGCTGTTTGAAGTCTTTCCGTTTGCCTTTATTTTCGAAACGGCAGGGGGGAAAGCGGTGGACGGAACGATACGCGTATTGGAAAAAGAGCCTCGCCATGTTCATGACACCAGCCCGTGTTTCTTTGGTTCACGCGATGAAATAAATGAGGTCATAAGTGTCTATGCAGGACAACAGTGAATACGAAGCACGATTGGATGAAGCTATAAAAATTCTCCAAGAGTGCCAAGAGGAAAAAAGCGTAACGAGCTGTTATGTGTGTGAAAAATGTATCGGATGTGAAATTCGCACGAAATACATCCGAAGTGTTTATGAGAGTATGTCCAAGGGTGAAACCGGCGGATTTGATTTTTAGAAGGAATATTAAAAATGAAAAATTACATCACTACCCCAATTTATTATGTCAACGGTGAAGCTCATATCGGTCATGCCTATACTACATTTATTGCCGACACCTTAGCGCGCCATTCGCGCCTTATCGGAAATGAGACATATTTTCTTACCGGTACCGACGAGCACGGCCAAAAAATCGAAGAATCTGCGGTAAAACAAAATAAGCCGACGCAGCAGTTCGCCGATGAGATCAGTGCAACGTTCCGAAATTTGTGGGATGAATTTAATATTAGTTACGATCAATTCATCCGTACGACGGATGATGCCCATAAAAAAGGGGTTCAAGCCGCATTTTTGAAAATGTTCGAAAACGGTGACATCTATAAAGATTTCTATGAGGGGAACTATTGCGTCAGCTGTGAGACGTTTTTTCCCGAATCGCAGCTTATGGACGGTGGATGCTGTCCTGACTGCGGAAGAGCGACCACTATCGTCAAAGAAGAGAGCTATTTTTTCCGTCTCTCCAAATACGAAAAACCGCTTTTGGAATATTATGAAGCCCATCCGGAATTTATCCTCCCGAAATCTCGCCGCAATGAAGTCATCAGCTTTGTTAAGGGTGGATTGAATGATCTTTCCGTTACCCGTACCAGTTTTAGCTGGGGGGTACATTTACCCGAATCATTGAACGAGCCGAAACACGTTATGTACGTTTGGCTTGATGCGCTGATGAACTACGTTACCGCTCTGGGATACGGTTCAGACGAATCGAAAATGGGATTTTGGCCGGCAAACGTTCAGCTTGTCGGGAAGGATATCCTCCGCTTCCATGCCATCTACTGGCCGGCATTTTTAATGAGTCTCGGATTGCCTTTGCCTAAACACATCGGTGCACACGGTTGGTGGACACGCGACGGTGAAAAAATGTCAAAATCCAAAGGGAACGTTGTCGATCCGAGAGAAGTATCCAAACATTACGGAGTCGAAAACTTCCGCTATTTTATGATGCGCGAAGTTCCGTTCGGACAGGATGGAGATTTCTCACAACGGGCCCTGATCGATCGTATGAATTCCGACCTTTCCAACGATTTGGGGAACCTTCTGAACCGTATTATCGGAATGAGCGAAAAATACTCCGACTTTGTCATTGACAGCGGCAATGTTGCACAATATCATGCAAAAGAGCTAAACGATGCTCACGCTATTTTGGATTCACTCGAAACCTATTTGGACGAATTGCAGCTTCACCGCTATCTTGAAGAGTTGTGGAAAGTGTTTACGATCGGCAATAAGGCTATCGAAGAGCATGCGCCGTGGGTTAAGATCAAAGAGGGACGAACCGATGAAGCGCTTGCAACGGTAGCATTGGTCGCGAATTTATTGGCAAAAGCATCGGTTATGCTCAATGCGATCATGCCGGCTACGACGGCAACGATTGCCGATGCGCTCGGATTTGAGATTACGACGGAAAGTTACCGTAATCTTATAGCCAATAAAGCGTTGCTTGCGACGTTTACCATCAAAAAAATCCCGCCGCTTTTCCCGCGCGTTGAAGAGCCTTTGATGCAAGAAGCCCCGAAAGCGATGATCGAAGAGGCTCCTAAAGCGGAAGCCAAACCTAAAACGGAAAATAAAAAGGAGAGTACGCTCTCCCCTGACGGCCTTATTACCATCGATCAGTTTTTCCAAACCTCGATTAAAATCGGAACCGTTCTGGAAGCCGAAGAAGTACCTAAGAGCTCAAAACTGCTCAAACTGCAAGTCGATTTGGGTGAGGAATCGCCGCGCCAAATCGTTGCGGGTATCCGCGAATACTACAGTGCCGAATCACTGGTGGGAACCCAAGTATGTGTCGTAGCCAACCTAAAGCCGGCAAAACTGATGGGAATGCTCTCTGAGGGGATGATCTTAGCGGCCAAAGATGCCGAAGGGCTCTGCCTCGTCCGCCCTGAAAAACCACGCCTGAGCGGAAGTTCGGTTGGATGAGACTGGAAAATATCCTCGCACTGAGTAAAGGATCTCTGTTAGGAGACCCTGCAGTCAGCGTCTTTGAAAATGTCGTATTCGATGCTTCCAAAGTAAAGCGCGGATCGTTTTTTATCGCCTATTCGCCCGAAGATATCCCTGAGGCGCTCCAAAACGGGGCATACGGCGTTATGTTCGATAAACCGACACAGATCAGCGACAGCGAAATCGCATGGATCAAAGTCGATAATATCGATAATGCCCTCAAAAAACTTCTCCGATTTTACCTTCTTGAAAAAGAGCTGCAAGTGTATGCGTGCGATCCGATCACCCTGCATCTCTCGACCATGATTTCCACACCGGCAAACTTTTGCAATATTGAAGGCTCTATGCGCGAGATATGGGAAAAACTATGGCCACTGGAGAAAAAATCGATCGTACTTTTTTCCCCGACGTTGACCGATTCCGATATTTTTGTCGAACACTCGCAGCTTATCCGTGCGCAGGAAAAAACGATCACCATTATCGAACAGACCCTTTTTGAAACCTCGTTTATCCATAACGATACGTTTTACGAACGGCAGATGCTCTCTCCGTTTTTTATCCCGTATCTGGAACATATCCTCTTTTTCTACACCTTTTTACGCATCCCGTTTCAAATCAGAGGATTTAGCAAAATGGGTCACTTTATCCCCGTTTTTACCAATTCGAGGCTGGAGAGCAAAGAGTTCGGCAGCAGTGATCGGGTAGTAATTTTCGAGCCGCTCTTAGAACTGATCGATGAACAGATCGATTTTCTCGATGCGCAGGCCTCATGGGCAAAAATCATCTATTTGCTCCCCGACTCGATGCGTTCTAGCTTGACCATCGGTGTCGAAAATATCTTTTTTTATCGATATCCTGAGGAGGTGCTTTCCATCCTCCAATCTAAAGCGTTTCATTTCGCCTTGGTCGCAGGTGTCGATAAAACTATTTTAAATCCGCCGCGCTCCGCCATGAAGCAGCTGGAACTCGATTTCTTTTAATCTAAATACTCGGTCGGATCGATTTTAATTCGGCACGCAATTTCGATGCCTCGGGTAGATAGTGTTTCACTAGATCATGAAATTGTTTTGAGTGGTTCATATGGCGTAAATGGGCGAGCTCATGGACAATAATATAATCCATCTGCTCGTAAGAGAGCTGCATCATCATCGTGTTAAACGTAACGACCCCTTTGGAATCACAGCTTCCCCAGCGGCTTCGAAGACGTTTAAAACGTAACTCTTTGGGATGGAGGTCCATTTTTCTCGCATAGTGCGAAACACGTGACGGAAGGGTCAATATCGCCTCCTCCTTATAAAACTGATGATAATATTTTTCAATATTAAGTTCATTTTTACATTTTTCGATCTTTTTTTGAAGATATGGAAGTTGTTCGATTGACCGTTTTTCCCCACGAAAACGGATCTCTTTTCCCAATATGGGCCTCTCCTCTAAACTGAGCTGCAATGCATTCAGCTTATCTTTTATCCACTCCTCGCGAAGTTTTAAGATACGGCGGACTGAGGATTCGGTTTTAAGCGGGGTCCGTACCTGTACTTCTCCTATATGGGTAATTCGTATGTACGTATTACGGTTACGGGGACGATACTCGATCAAGACAGGAGAGGTATGCGCGTTAAACATAGTCGATAGGGTCAACCGCTCCGGCACGTTCAAAGCCTCTAAGGCGCAGACGACAGCTGTCGCATACACCGCATCCCTTCTCTTCGTTTTGATAACAGCTCCATGTCAGATGCAAAGGAGCTTCGAGCTTTATCGCCTCTTGGACGATCTGCGATTTTTGGAGACGGACGAGCGGCATTTCGATGCTCAGATTGGTACTCTCTTTCGTACCGAGATTTGCCGCTTTCGTAAATGCGTCGATGAACGATTCACGGCAATCGGGATAGCCGCTGCTGTCCTCTTCGACCACACCGATCGCGATCGCCGAACATCCCTCTTTTTCGGCAATTGCGGTAGCGATAGAGAGAAAGATTCCGTTTCGAAACGGTACGTAGGTGATTGGGACCCCCGGTTCTATCCCCCCTGTCGGGACTGTGAGAGTGTGATCGGTCAGGGCTGAGGCTCCGATGGTTTTAAAAAAATCAAGATCGATCTCGTATTTCTCACTCACCCCTAAATCTTCGCATATTTCTCGGAAGCAGGAAAGTTCTTTAGTCACCGTCCGCTGACCGTAATTAAAGTGCAGTGCGACAATCTCATATCCGCGCGAACGCATGATGTAGGCGACAAGGGTCGAATCCATTCCGCCGCTCATAATACAAAGTGCTTTTTTCATCTTATACCTTTGGACGTGATTGTACCAACGAATCGCTTATGCTACAATACCGCTATGATTGAACTAGATAACCGAACCGATAAAACCTATAACTTTCAGCTTTTGGAGCAGATCGCCGATTTACTGAGCGGCCGGGAGATAGAGCTTATCCTCACCGACAACGGCGAAATCGCTGAAATCAACCGTGAGTTTCGCGGCATTGACAAAGCGACTGACGTACTCAGTTTCCCCAGCGATCCGTTTCCCGGAGCGCCGCTCGGAAGTATCGTTATCAGTGTCGATAAAGTCTCATCGATGGCTGATGAGCTCAAACACAGCGAAAACGATGAAATCGCTCTCCTCTTTATCCACGGGATGCTTCATCTGCTCGGATTCGACCATGAAGTCGATAACGGCGAAATGCGTCAAAAAGAGGTTGAGTTGATCGAGCAGTTCAATCTTCCAAAAAGTTTGATTGTCAGAACTTTGGAAGAGTAGAATTTACGGATTCTTCGGCGGAGTCGTTGGCGCTTCCGTCGGCAGGTTCTTTTTGATATAGCCTAAATCATCAAGCTTATTATAGATTGATGAAACAATGCCTCCCGTCGCTTCTCCTCCATGTCCTCCGTGCTCTACCATGACCGTCACTATAAACTGCGGGTTATCGGCCGGTCCATAGGTTGTAAACCATGCATGTGAACGTTTAAAATAATCCATTGAATACTCTTTTTGACGTTCTTTAACCGTTTGGGAAATCCCGGTCGTCTGTGCCGTACCGGTTTTTCCGGCAATCGGGAAGCGGGTATAGACATACGCTTTTGCCGTCCCTCCCGGATCATTACAAACGCCGCGCATCGCCTGTTGGATAATGGGGAGCTTCTGTTTTTCCGCAGGGGTCAAAACATCCAGCGGCGCAGGAGTATACGGAGCATTACCGATCATTTTGGCCACATGGGGAATCGGCAGCATCCCGGTCGCCATCAATGCGGTTTGCTGCGCAATCTGCATCGGCGTAACCAGCATATCACCCTGCCCGATAGAGGTATTGAGCGTTTCACCCTGATACCACGGTTTATGGAATTTTTCACGTTTCCATGCACGGCTCGGCACGGTTCCGATAAATTCGTTCGGCAAATCGATGCCGGTTTTTTTCCCCAATCCCATCCGAATCAATCCGTTGCTCATCCGATCGATTCCGACTTGCAAGGACCCTTGGTAAAAATAATCATCACAACTCTCTACAATAGCTTTAGTAATATTCGTCGCACCGTGTCCGTTCTTTTTCCAGTCGCGAAACGTACGGTTCCCTAATCGCATCGATCCGGTACTGTTGATCGTCGTATATTCATTCCATACCCCGGAGTTGATGTAAATCAACCCCATATTATTTTTAATCGTCGATCCGGGAGGATAAAGGCCGTTGATCAATTTGTTCGTAAAGGGGGAATCGACACTGCTCATCAATGCGTTCCACTCTTCCGAACTGATTCCGGAGACAAATCGGTTGATATCGTATTCAGGATAGCTTCCGGCGGCATAAATCGCACCGTGAATATCCATAACGATAATAGCGCCGACTTTGGTTTCAAATGCCTGTGTAATAAAGCTTTGAAGGTTCATATCGAGATTCAATACGAGATTATGGTTTTCCTGTGTCGCACTTCGTCCCAGTTCTTCAATTTCAACATTATGTGCATTGACTTTAATCCGTCGTTCTCCCGCAACACCCTGAAGATAACTGTTATAAAATTTTTCGATACCGTTTTTCCCGACATGGCCCAACAGCTGCAAAGAGGGATCGGCATCTATCTCTTTTTGATTGGCTTTTGCCACGTATCCTATGAGATGCGCTCCGATCAGGCCGTATGGATAGAGCCGCTTCGGTGAAGGGGAAATTTTAATCGAATCACGCAGATTCATCAATGCATAAATGGGGATGATTGTCTCATGGGGGACGAAATCGACGACATCGATATAGGCATGATTGTAATACGAATCTTGCATCTTATAGGTTTTCGCTATTTTTTTGGCATCGAGCGTTGGTATCATAGAGATCAAATAAGCAATTTCAGCATCCAGTTTTGATGTATCTTTGCCTTTGGTCAAATGGGGTGCGAACGCGATTTTAAAACCCAGTTCATTAATCGCCACCGGCTCTTTGTTACGATCAAGGATTTCACCGCGAACAGGAGCGGAGAGTTCTGATTTGATACTGTTGTTTTCAGAAAGGTTTTCATAATAATCGTTAAACTGAACGGCAAGGTGAAATACCCTTACTATCAATCCGATCCAAACGATGATGAAGATGGACAATAATATTTTTATTTTCATATAAATACCGAAACAATCAAAAATTCTATAATCATATAAAGCCAAATATGCCAGTCAATGACGGGCGGGCTCAACATCAATACTTGATTCACAAACCACATAAACATCCAATATCCGGGATAGGCCAGAGCGACCAAAACTGCCGCAAGACAAATTTTACATCGGATAGTCTGTTCGACTTTCGGCAGCATATACTGTGTTATAACCGTAAAAAACACAAGTGTACTGCCGAACCAAAACCCTTTTTCAGCTTCAAAAATCAGCAACATCACCGCAACGGTAACCAAAGAAAAAAGGTCATGTTTGCTTAATGCGTCATAATAAAGAAAAAAAAGGACAGCCAGCAAAGGGGGCATAAGCAGGTACATGCTGCTCAGGCTGATATATAAAACGAAAAGAACGACTAAAAAAAGCCGGCTTATAACGTTTTGATAAGAGAAACTTCGTTGCATACCGGAAAATGTTTACATTTAATACAATCGGCCCAGATTTTGTGTTCGGGGATTGACTCTTTAGGAATTTCGACAAATCCCAACCTTTCAAAAAAACGTTGCTGGTACGTTAGTGCCAGAACCTCTTTCAAACCTAAACGGCGCCCCTCTTCACATGCGTTTTCAACTAAGGTCGTACCGATATTGCACCCTCGATACGCCGTGTCTATAATCATCGATCTCAGTTCCGCCAAAGAGGGAGAATGGATATGCAAGGCTACAAAACCGACCAGTTTTTCACCGTCCAGTGCCAAAAAATAGGATCGGATATTGGTGGCGATTTCATCATTGCTGCGCGGCAAAATAACACCGCTTTCGATTTCCGGAGCAACGAGCTGCTGCATGGCGGGGATATCATGCAAGGTGGGTTTTTTATAGGTAATATTCATTGCTCGTCACTTTTCAGCAGACGGTAAAGATGCTCGACGATCGCATCGACACCGCGTCGTTTTGTGTTCGAAACCATAATAGCCCCCGGAAACCGTTTTTTGAGTTCGGAAAGCTCTTTTTGGTTCAGCTTGTCGATTTTGGTAAAAATAGTCACAATAACCTGATCCGGAGAACAAATTTCATGTAAATAGGCGTCTACCGAACGGTCGATTTCCAAATCGGGATGGCGGCAATCGATAAGATGGACAAAAATACGGATCTGCTTGCGCTCGGCGATAAAACCGGTGAGATTGCTCTCCCAATCGGTTTTGAGCGATTTGGCTACCTTAGCGTATCCGAAACCCGGCAAGTCGACAAATTTTGCATTGAGACGCTCATTGCTCTCCCGATCGGCGAACACTACGTCAAAATAGTTGATCAATCGCGTTTTCCCAGGCGTTGCCGAAACTTTTGCTAGTGATTTACGTTTGGTCAACGTATTGAGCAACGAACTTTTCCCGGTATTGGACCTGGCCATAAAAGCGACTTCGTTTTGGTACTCATTCTCCGGCGTCAACCGGATATTCGGAGCCGATGTGACAAAAGAAGAATCAATAATCTCTATCATTTAGTCGAACTTTTGGCTTTTGATTTTTTTTCTTGGAGGGTGAACGTCATAACAACCGGCTCATTATTGGCACTCTCGGCAGAAGCTTGTCCGTAAACCGTATTAACGATGACTTTATCCCCTTTAACACGTCGGTAATCATCAATTCGGATCAAATCGACTTTTTTAGAAAAATGGTATTCATTCTCGTTCGGAAAATAGATTGCGACTTGGGATTTTCCTTTGTATCTCTCTTTCATTTCCGTCACGATGTAAAAAGAGACATCGCCTTCCGCAACATATTTAACCGGCTTTTTGTCTTTGTCGGTGAAAATCGTCACTTTAGATGCGTTCAATTCATCCGATCCTTTGGTCAATTTCACATCACCGGTAAATACGGAAATCCCTTTTTGTTGGTCCCCTTTGAAATTGTCAGAAACAACCTTAAGCTCTTCACCCCATGAGAGTGCGAAAAAGAGAGGAACTAAAAATAGCAGTTTTGGTATCATGAATGTATATTCCTATTTTATTTGGTAACTGCCGCGGATTTTGTTCGCGGATACGGTATCTTCTTGTGTGTTGTAATTCAATGCCGTACCGTCGATACGATTCGCATTCTGCGTAATTACAAACGGCCCTTTTGTCTGAATCAAAGACTCTTCGGTATTATAAACACCCTCATTTGATCGAAATTCAAGCCCGTCTTCACGGACATAACGGACATTCCCGTCAACTTTGATAATGTCATTTCGATAATCTGCGTTATCAGAGCGTATGGTTTGAAATAGATTTTTCGTATTATCGCCAAATTTTGCTGATGTTATCACATAATAGTCGTCAAACTTTTTCCCCTCTTTCCCTTCCAGGATATGGTCAATCCTTTTATGGGAAATTTCATACAGGGTAAAATCGATTAACTCAATTTTCGGGATATTACGGTTGTCTTGCAAAGCTTTATAATCAGGGGTAAAATAGCTGTACATCCCTATCAGCAGGCCCAACAAAAAAACAAAAAACAGATTGATCGACATTTAAATCCAAAGCGCCAAAAATTTTTCTTCTTCGCCGTTGCGACGGATCACTTTTTCGATCATTTCCCGGACACATGCATCGCCTCCGCAGCGGTCCAGCACTTCGGCAAATGTCTTGAGATAATCAGAGCCGTCTTTCGGAGTATAAGCCAATCCCGCCCATTGCATTAGATTATAGTCGTTCAAATCGTCACCGATCACCGCTACTTCATGCGGCTCGATGCCGAGCTCTGAACACATCTTCATTGCGACGGAACGTTTATCCTTGACCCCCTGATACAAATGGGCTATATCAAGCTCTTTTGCTCGATGTTCAACGATGCTTGAATCTCGTCCGGTAATGATTGCGGCACGATGCCCCATCTTTACCCATGCTTTGATCGCAAAACCGTCTTTAACGTTAAAATTTTTTAGTTCTAACCCGTCGGCAGTATAGATTATCTTGCCGTCACTCATACAACCGTCGACATCAAGAATCAACAGTTTTATCATAGAACACCTTTGGTACTCGGGACACCGGCTCTGTCATTATGTGCCAAAGCACGGCGAAGCGCGACGGCAAGCGATTTAAACGCCGCTTCGATAATATGATGCTTATTTTTACCGCGAACCATAACCATATGTGCCGTAATTCCGGCATTAAAGACAACGGCACGAAAAAACTCTTCGGCCAGTTCAGTATCAAAGCTGCCGATTTTCCCCGAAACCGGGACATCATAAACGAGAAACGGCCGATTACTCAAATCCAAATCACAGGTCACAGCCGCTTCATCCATAACGACGGTGGCACTTCCGAAACGTTCTACTTTTTCAATCGGGTAAATAGCCTCACGGAGCGCTTGTCCTAAAACGATCCCGATGTCTTCTACGCTATGGTGATCGTCAATATGAGTATCCCCGTCACACGTGACCATCAAATCAATTTGAGCGTGTTTGGCAAAACTTTCCAGCATATGATCCAAAAAACCTACTTTGGTCGATATCGTACTTTTGCCCTCTCCGGCAATTCTTAATGACAAGTCGATATCGGTTTCTTTAGTTTGACGTTTTTTTTGGATCATGTTATTCCCCTATGATAAAAGAGCCCGGAAAGTAGCCCCGTGAAATGAAATCGCGAGCTTCGGCTTCACTTTTAAATCCGCTCAGCCATACACGAAATAGTCGTTTGTTATTATACTCTGTATCTTTAATAATTGCAGAGTAGCCGTGAAAAGAGGCGTATTTTTCTTTGATATATTTTGCCCCTTGAAAGCGTGAGAACGAACCTATTTGAACATAAAAAGTATTGAGCACCGATTGTTGGGGACCGGATGAGAGCTGAGCCATATTGATGGTGCGCATAGAACCCGGCTCAAACCCAAGTACTTCCAAAGTCACAAACGCCGTCCCTTTTTTTGCAAGACCGATCTGATCGGCTGCCGCATACGAAAGATCAATGATCCGACTCTCTACGAACGGCCCCCGGTCATTGATCCGAACAATCGTTTGGGCGTTATTTTCGGTATTGGTAACTCTGAGCACCGTGTTCATCGGCAGTGTTTTATGTGCGGCCGTCATGGCATACATATCATACGCTTCGCCGTTGGAGGTAGATTTCCCGTGAAAATCCGGCCCGTACCAGCTTGCTCTTCCGTTAAACGTGTCTCCGACGTGAACAACGGTCGGATAATACTCTTTTCCCATAACGGTATAGGGGCGCATGGTGGCTTGAAGATCGCCGTTACTTTTGAAAACATTGGATGAGCTCATTGCAAGTTTTTCTGAAGGATATTTTTGAGACGATTTGGCCGGGTGGTACGAATAAGAACCGCTTTTCATCGTACATCCGCTAAATAAAACCAATAAAAATGTTAAAAATACTCTAATCACCTATTTTTACTTCCTCTCCCTCATACAGTGTACTTGTAATAAACGGGTTTTTTAATTTTAACTGTTCAAGTTTTATATTATACAATTTTGCGACTGAAGCGAGGGTTTCGCCCGATTTTGCTTTGTGAAGCCGTGAATTTGTCAAGAACGGCTTATTAATCGGTATTCTGACACGGCGGTTGAGATTTCGTCCGTCATCGGTTCCGATCATATTTTCCATCATAATAGCTGTTTTAGGAACGTTGTACCGTTTTGAGAGCTGTTCCAACGTCTCTCCTGATTTTGCAGGGTCCAAGACGAAATACCCTTTTAGCTCTTTTGTACGGTATTTTTTACGAAATTCATCCAGTTTATTTTGCGGAATGTAAACGGGATAGGACTGCTCGTTCGGCGGTGTAATCCCTTTTTTCAGATGGGTATTCAGTACCACCAATTTCTTTTTCGGCATCTCCAGCACCGCTGCGATCCGATCGAGATTTTCCCCCTCCGGAAGATAGACCGTAGCGATCGGGCTCTCTTGCTGAGTGTTGGCAAACGTGTCATATTGCATCTTCGATATAAAAACGTCATCCGTCGCCAGCAAAGATAAGGCTACAACTTTTCGGATATATTTTCGGCTCTCAGGAGGCAGATAGGCACGTTTCGGATCGGTCAATACCCTAATATCGCTGGTTCCGGCTTTGGCAATAGCACGACTGAGCCTTCCGTCACCGCAATTGTAGGCGATAAGCGCCAAGTACCATTTACCGAACTGCTTTTTCAAGCCGCTCAGATAAGCGATAGCGGCACGGGTAGATTTGATATGATCGCGCCGCTCATCTACAAATTGATCAATCTGCAATCCCTGAAGCTTTCCGGTTCCCTCCATAAACTGCCATAATCCTGCAGCACCCCGCGAGGAGGTAGCACTCCCTTCCAATTGTGACTCAACCAGTACCACAAATAAAAATTCGCTCGGCAAGTCCGATTGGGCGATGAGCGATGAGAGCATCGGAATAAAAATATCGCTGTTTTCGGAGGTATCGGCAAAGCCTTGGAGGGTACATTCGCGTTTTTTCTGATCGTACATATCGTGCAGGTAAGGATCTTTTAAATAGGAAGCCGGAATATCGAAGTGGCTAAGAACTTCTATTTTTTTAGGATCTGCAGGGTTGAATCCTGACCCTAAAAGCCATAAGGGGATAACAAGTATCAGTGCTAAACAACCTTTCATATCCCCTCCATAACGCTATCCTATGCCGAATAAAGTTTTTGCGTTTCGTGTCGTCAGCGACGTGACCGTTTCGGAAGGCAACTCTAGCAGATTGCCCATTTTATCCGCAACCAAACGGGTGTATGAAGGTTCATTACGGCTCCCTCGGTGAGGATGCGGGGTAAGGTAGGGGCCATCCGTTTCGATCAGCAGTTTTTCCCGGGGGATGCGGGGAAGGACATTAACCAGCTTTTTGGCATTTTGAAAGGTGATGACACCCCCGATACCGAAATAAAATCCCTCTTTGGCAAGAGATAAAAGCTCATCATCGGCATTGTAGCAGTGCAGTACTCCGCCGACTTCCCCTGCCCCCTCGTCCAGCAATATCATTTTAGCATCATGGCTGGCATCACGTATGTGGACGATGAGCGGCTTTTTTACCTTTTTGGCAAATCGGATATGAAAACGGAATACTTCATCTTGACGACTCTTTTCCGCATGCTTCTCTTCATCGGAGCCTTCAAGTCTGAAGTAATCCAAACCGCATTCTCCGATCGCCACACATTTCGGGTGGGCTGCGTAATGTTCAAAGTCAACCGATTCGATATGCTCCATATCATAGGGGTGAACCCCTATCGCAAAATAGACGTCACTGTAGTTTTCACAAATCTCTACGGCTCTTTCCAAGGTTCCCGGATGTGCCCCGGGGATAACAAACGCTTCCACTCCCGCTTCGCGGGCACGTGCCATCATAGAATCGAAATCCTCTCTATAGCGTTCATCATCCAAATGGACATGGGTATCTATAATCATGCTATTCCTCGGGAACGTTCAAATAAATCTCTGGCAAATCCCAGTGCTTCCGCAGTGACACTCTCACCGCTGATGATACGGGCAATCTCCTCGATCCGCTCATTATCATTCAGTTCCCGCACACGGCTCTCATCCTCTTTGTAGATTAAAAAATGTTGCTGCCCCATCGACGTGAGCTGAGGCTGATGGGAAATGACAAAAATCTGATAGCGAGATGAGAGATGGCGCAATACTTTCGCAACACTCATCGATTCCTCCCCGCTCAAATTGGCATCGATCTCATCGAGCATCAATACTCCCCCGCTGCCTTTCATACTTTCAACACCCATAGCCAATAATGCTAAACGGAGGCGATTAAACTCACCCGAACTCAGTTTATCGAGCTTTGTCCCTGCTAAACCCAAAATAGCTTTGTCACATCCTGTCGCACTTAATGCACAAGTCTCAAGTTCTAACGTTGCCTCGCGCAAATACAGCATACCCAGATACGAATTTAATGAATTAACAGCTTCATTGAGGATACTTTGTCGGTTTAAAGAGAGTATCTTGGCAGATTTGTCCAATGCCCCTTTAAGAGATTCAATCGTTTTGATTAGATCATCTTTTGAGTGTTCGATCGTTTCATACGACTCAAGTTCCCGCATTTTCTGGTCTCTGTAGACCAATGCTTCTTCAACTCCCCCGTAACGGCGCTTAAGTTCTGCGATCTGCTCGATTCGGTCAAGTACGGACTCAATCGAAACCTCTTCAAGTTCATCGAGACGTTCAGATGCATTCTCAAAAATACTGCGCAGCTCATTTATCGCATCATCAAAAAAGGCACTATCGGTTTCCAGCAGACCCAAAGCGGAGCTTACCGATGATTCATAGGCAAAAATAGATTGTGCCGCAGATATAGCCGTTTCTATTTTCTCTTTTTTTGAGAGCTGTCTTTTGATTGAATTCAGCTCTTCATCTTCACCGATTCGAGGTTTTATAGCATCGATCTTGCCGATCTCAAATTGGGCAAACTCTTTAAGGTCGGATAAGTTTTTCTCTTGTTCCTCAATCGCTTTTAGCTGATCCGTGAGAGATTTGTACTCAGAGTAATTGTTTTTATGCTCGTCCAGAACCCTTAGATGCTCTGGAAATTTGACTCCGATGCGTGCATCGATAAGATTAAGCAGCGATGAGGGTTCAAAATCGCTGTAGTCTTTGAGACTTAAATGACGGAGATATCGGGAGCTTATCGACTCCATTGAACTTTTTGAAGTACTCTGATTATTGATGAAATAGCGGGTCTTCTCTTTTTTGACATGGCGAAAGATATTCGTTGATTCATTTTGAAGACCGTAAAGTTCTTCATCGATATCCCAGGCTACACTCGATTCGCAGATGTGAGCGTCGACGTTATCCAATCCGACCGAAGCCAAAATAGAACGCATTAAAATCGATTTACCGCTCCCGCTCGGTCCCGTAAAGACGACAAGCCCGGGATGAAACTCCAAATCCGCCTCTTTAAAGGTTAAAAATTCTTTTAAATAGAATCTCTCTATCACCTATTAATTCCCCCACCCTAATTTCTCTTTGAGCACTTCAAAATAGTTAAACTCTTTTCGATGGATCAAGTGAGCCGCGCCGGATGCCAGCTTGATATGAACCGTATCGCTGTCGCTGATCTCGACCAGATCCTGCCCGTCGACAATTACCAAAGCACTGGCATCGGGAGTTTTCATCTCAATTTCAAAATGTCCCGGCAGAACAACGGGACGCTGTGTCAATGAATGGGGACAGATAGGCGTCAGTGCAAAAACCTGTGTCAAAGGGAAAAGCACCGGCCCGCCGGCAGAGAGGTTATACGCCGTAGAGCCGGTAGGAGTAGAGATTACGACACCGTCTCCGTAGTAGGTGTTAAAGCTTCGGCCGTCGACAAAAGTTTCCAAACGAATCATCTTCGCAATCGAAGGACGGGTAAGGACGATATCGTTGAAAGCAAAGATTTCGCTTTGCCCGGTAGGGGACGTGATGGTAGCTTGCAAAACGGCCCGTTGATCGATGCGGTACTCGCCTGCAAGCATCTTATCCACAAAAATTTCAAGCTCGGCAAAATCAAGATCGGCTAAAAAGCCGAGTTTACCCGCATGTATCCCTAACACGGGGAGCTGATAGCGGTATGAGCGGCGAACGGCGGAGATAAGGGTACCGTCACCGCCGATGGTAACCAGAAAGTCGCTGTTTTGACACAACATCTCAAACGGCTGCCCCATGACATCGATCATACCGCCGCTGATGTTATCGATGATGACTTCGATCCCGCGCGATTCGAATATCCGTTTCGCTTCAAAAAACATATCTTTGAGTTCCGGCGTCGAGGGGCGAAGAAGCATTCCGACACGTTTGATATTAGTTAATTTCAATATTCCGCCCCTTTTTTCTCTGTTTTTTATTATAGCTAACTTCCCGTTCAGGTCAAAATTTTAGTGCAAATTGAAATATTCCAAGGCAATTCCTTCGCGCAATCCGTCATCAATGATTAACGCTTCCTCATGCCCTGAAGCCTCATAAATCGCCGTTACCATTAAGATTCCGGCCATAATGAGATTTTCTCGTCCAACGCCTACATACCGGGTACGGGTTGTTTCATCCATCACTAAGAGTTCATCGTAAACACGAAAACAATCTTTTAACCGCAGCAGGGTCCCGTTAATTTTATCCGGATCATAATTCTGATAATCCATTCCGTTGAGATAGGCTGCCATGGTAGTCGGCGTACCGGCGGTGAGGACCAGTGTCTCAGCACTCTTCGTACTGAGCGACTCGCTTACCTTGCGTTTAAACTGAGAAATTTTTTCTTCCAATAGATCAGAAGTGATAGAACTCTCCGAGAGGGTAACGATTCCCATATTGATACTTTCCGATTGAACCGTACCGTTCTCGTAGCGTATCAATTCGGTAGAACCGCCTCCGATATCGGCGAGAAGAAACGATGAAGGTGTTATCCCCAGTTTGCTCAGACGAAAGCGGACGGCATTAAGGGTAAGGGCGGCTTCTTTTTGCGCATCGATAATGGCAAAGGAGATGCCCGTTTCCCCTTTTATTCTTTGTAACACGGCCTCACTGTTCTTAGTGAGTCTCATCGCGGCCGTGGTATATCCCACAATGCTCTGCTCCGAAAGATCTATTTGTGTTCCTGCCTCATTAATGGCATCGACAATCCTATTTATTGCCTTTTCGCCGATGACTCCGGTTTCATAAATCCCCTCGGCAGACCGTACGATTTTCTCAAAGCTTTTGCCCCATCTCTCTCCGTCAAATTCGATAAAACGGATCGTATTGGAACCTAAATCTATCGCTACCATTATACTATTACCGTAATATCGTCGATCCGCATAGCGGGTGTCCACAACACGGATGGAACTTGCTCGAACGTCTCAATATCCAGTGGCGATTCATACAGCAATTTAAAATAATTATTTACGCTTCGAATCCCTTCGTCCATCCCGAATATGGAGATGTACTGACGAATACCGTATTCGATATTTTCCTGAGGGGCCTTGAACTGTATTTTTTGCTCCAGCTGTACACAATACGCTTGTGCCATTACCCCTCCCATCGCTCTGTATTTATCCCGTATGCCGAAATAAGGCTCAAAAACCGCCAAAGTTTCCTGCACACTTCCCGTCGAAGCGAATCGTTGCGCATTATCGGTAATAGCATTCCATTGGCGCTCGATCAACTGAGCTTCCGGAAGCTCATACAGGAGCGGATAGGAACTGAGATAAGAGAACGCATTGGAGAGATCATTTGCGGCAATCGCTTGGAAAAAGAGATGTTTAATACGGATCGTATCGTCCATTTCCTGAGCCTCTTTGGCATAATCCGGAAAAGAGATCAGAATTTTGCACGCTTTGCGCACCGTCGCAAAGTCACCTTTCGCATATGCTTTTTGCGTCTGTATATAAAGAATATCCCCATATTCCATTGTCGATGCATATTCAGAAAATTCTTTCAAAAACGGGTACATTTTTATGAGTCCGAAAAACTTGACGTAATCGTTTTGAGAAAGGATCTTCTTCATGTACAAATACATTTTACGCTGTTCAAACAGCTGCTGTATCAGCATCGTTTTATCCGAAATACCGCGATAGGGAGCCAGTAACGCTCGTGCTTGTTCCTCCCCGTTCGGAGCTAAAATCAGCTCTTGCGCTTTGAAAAAAATCTTTTTCCATTGCAATTCCATCTTGCGATAGTGTTCCGATTCCTGAAACACGGGATATTGCTTGGCTAACGAATAGGCTAGAGGAAGACGTCCTATTTTAATGTAGTTTTGAAACATTCCGAATTTTTCATACGCACTGAGCATCTGATTGATGAGCGCCGTTTTTTTCGGAATTCCCATGAAAGGGGCAAATAGCTCTTTCGCATTTTCGGATTCATTTTCTTCCAGATACGCACGCCCTTTTTCGATGGCGTACATCCAGCTTTTTTCAGCCAATTCATATGCTTTGGAGTAGAGCAGCATCGGATTGTCTTCAAGAGCGTCGTAAAATGCTTTGTATTGCCCATCTAAAAGCATCTGCAAATATCCCTCTTCATCACCGAACAGCGAATAGACATAAACATTCCCCTTTAGGGTACCGATAGCCAAACGCTCAGGATTGTTCATGAAAGCGAGGGAGGATATTTCCTCGGATATTTTAATAAACCGTTTTGAAACCATCTCCGCCGTATGCAAATCATAAAGCGCCACATACCCCTGCTTCGTCCCGACAAAAAGGAAATGCTTATTTGAACTTACACAAACACAACTGACTTCATCCGCCAGTTTCGGGAGCCGTTTTATCAGCTTCCCGTCGCTCATATTCCATAATATTATTCCGCCGCCGCGATCGAGTGAAAGAAGTTTCGCTTCCGGCATAAATACAATTTCTTTGACCATATCGGCGTGTCCGCGCAGCCTCATGGCCTCATTCATCGTCGCGATATTCAGTAAATTTATTGATTTGTCGTAGCTTCCGGTTGCGATCCATTGTCCGTCGTCGTTAAAGGCCACCGCACTGACAAAGTCGGCATGGGGCGGAAGCGAAAACGCCAGACGGGAGGTTTTAAGAACCCAGGCAAACGACTTGCCGTCTTGTCCGGATGTGACAAAATACCGGCCGTTCGGATCCATACCGACACTTTCGACTTCACCGTCATGAGAACCGACTTTATAAATTTGCTTTCGCTTGGATAAACTAAAAATGACGGCTTGATTTTTATCCGTATCGGTCGAAACCATATATTCCCCGTCATGGGTCATATCGACATAACTGCTGAGATGCCGTTCATGGGTAATATTGGTTTTAAATCCGTCAATAACGGCATAAAGCGCCGCATCGATAATACGGAGCGTATTTTGGGTGTCGACGATACCCAAATTTCCGGTGCTCAGCGTTTTAATAAAAAGAATGGGATCTTTAAAATTTAATGATTTTAAAACATCCATATCATTTCTTTTTAGTGCTCTTCACTGCTGAGATAACGGTGTTCTTTGAGCAAAGCGCGAATTTGGGACTGATGTTCTGAACCTTTTGTTTCCAAATGGATCATGACGTTGGCATCACCGTACGCCAACGTCGTAGACGTTCTATCGTAGGCGATATGAACGATATTGGCATTCAAATCTTGCAGCATACGGGTAAGCTGCATCAGCGCACCCGGTTTATCGATCAGCGTTACGGTCAGTTTCATCTTACGACCCGATTTGATCAGACCCTTTTCGATAATAACGGAGAGGAGTGTGACATCCATATTGCCGCCGCTGAGGACGACTCCTACTTTTTTAGTACGGAAATGATCCAATTTATGATGCAGCAATGCGGCTACACCGACGGCCCCGGCCCCTTCAACCACAAGTTTTTGCTTCTCTAGAAGAAATAAAATCGCATTGGCGATCTCTTCATCATCGACACTGACAAACTCATCTACCGTTTCAAGAATATGAGACAACGTTATCGGAGATGTATCCCTCACAGCAATTCCGTCTGCAATCGTACGGACACTGGTACTGTCAATCGCCTGCTTGGCATCATACGATTCGCGCATTGCCGGTGCGCCTACCGCACCGACACCGACTACACGGATATGAGGGGCAAGTGCTTTGATCGCCGATGCCATACCGGATATGAGTCCACCGCCGCCGACAGGGATCACAATCGCATCCAGATCATTCATCGACTCGATCATCTCTAGCGCGATCGTCCCCTGCCCCGCCATTACCGCTTCGTCGGCAAACGGGTGGACAAATACCATACCGTGTTCCTCGCCATAGCGAGCGGCATACGCATAGGCTTCATCGTAGTTGCTGCCCGCTAAAATAACCTCGGCTCCGTAATAGCTTACACCGTTAATCTTGGTCAGCGGAGTCGATTCAGGCATTACGATCAAGGCATGAGTCCCAAACATTTGGGCCGCCATGGCCACGCCTTGCGCATGATTTCCCGCACTGGCCGCGATTACTCCGCGAGAACGCTCTTCATCGCAGAGCGATGCGATTTTATTATAGGCACCCCGGATTTTAAAAGCACCCGTAACCTGAAGATTCTCTTTTTTGAGATAAACGTTACATCCCGATTCCTGACTAAGTCGCGGTGCATGGGCAAACGGTGTTTCCGTGATCACATTTTTGATGCGTTCATGCGCTTCATATATTGTTTTTAATTCGATCAAACTTTCCCTTTAAGAATGGATGAGTCGATGCTCGACCATACTGCAATGATTTTGTACCACTTTCATCCCCGCATTGCGTGCACGCTCGGCTGCTTCGTTATTGACGATCCCTTTTTGCGCCCAAAATACTTTCACATCCCCCCGGGCTATACACGCATCGGCGATTGCATCGAGCGCGTCGGGTTTGCGGAATATATTAACCATATCAACGGCAAAAGGGATATCCGCAAGAGAGCGGTACACTTTTTCTCCTAGAATCGTCTCTTCTTTCGGATAAACCGGAATAATCGTATATCCTGCATTTTTGAGATACTCGGCAACCCGGTAGCTGTCTTTGATCGAATCGGGAGAAAGGCCGAGTACGGCTATGGTCTTCACCTCATCCAGAATCGTTTTAATTTCATCATCGGTTGCATTAACGGTGGGAAATTCGCACTCCATAAAAGCTCCTGCGCAGGTAAATGTCACTTATTATACCAAATTAACCGAAACATCTTCTAATGCGATCCTCTTGTAATTTAATTTATGTCATAGACTTATTAATTTATATTAATTTCATATACCATAAATAAACATTTTAAGGTGAAAGAAATGGCTTCTACTATACAATCAAACCCCATACGATAAATAGACAATGATGAGGATAATTGATGAAGTTTAGTCGACGCAGCCGTACGGTAGAGATCCGTTTCATTCTAATGGTATTTATCCTTATTGCCGTGTTGCTGATCGGTTCCAAAGCAAACAGTTTGTATCAAATCCACGCGATGAAAAAAATCACCAACCACATTTTTGACTATCCGTTCAAAGTTTCCAATGCCACCTTATCGATTCAATCAGAGATATATAAAATTCATCGCGATATGAAAGATGTTGTGTTATCCGAATCGAATGACGAGTTACAAAAAAGTATCAATGACGTCAACGAACATGAACAACATGTTTATACCTATTTGAGGGTTATCAGACAAGGGATCAACGATGAAGAGGGAAAAAGACTCGAACGTCAAACTGAAACGTTGTTTCGGGAATGGAAACCGATACGGGATGGAGTAATCGACCTCGTCAAAAAGAATCAAAAATCCAAAGCCATCGCCATAACCAAAGGGAAAGGGGCTGATCAAGTTTCAAAATTAGATGCCTCCACCCGGAAACTCAGCCTCTACGCGCAAAATGAGGCAAATCGCTATAAACATTATTCCGATTCCATGCATGAAAAATCTCAAGAAATCAGTATTCTGATCGGTCTTATCCTATTAATTTTGGTATTTCTGATCGCTTATATTACGATTAACAGAATTTCAAGCTATATTGCTAAAAATCAGCACTTAGCCGAAATTTTATCCGTTATACGCGATGTCAATCAGCTGATTGTCAGAGAAAAAAACAAAGAGAAATTAGTTCAGAATATCTGTGACACCTTAATCACGAACAATGTTTATAACAATGCATGGATCGCCCTCTATGATGAATCAAAACGGATTACGCATATAACAAGCGGCAATAATTCTGAAAATTTCTCGCGTTTAAAACATAAACTTCAAAGCGGATGGATACCCCCGTGCATTGAAAATCTTGATAGTCAAAAAGAGGGTTATTTAATTATTAAAAGCACTCAAGAGAGCTGTCTGGAATGCCCATTTACCGATCTCTATGAAAATAAAGGGGCATTCAGCATCCAGCTAAAATATAATGAAAAAGTGTACGGAAGTCTTACGCTATCCCTACATTCAGACTATCTTCAGAATAAAGAAGAAATCTCTCTTTTGCATGAAGTCGCAGGCGATATCGCGTATGCGCTTCATAATCTTGAGACGGAAGAGGATTTACAAAAACATACAAAATCACTCGTAAATACAAAAGAACTATATGAAAACATTATTGACAGTGTTAACAACTTGATCTTCGTCAAAGATACCGATTTTACCTATATCGTCTGCAATCGGGCGTTTGAAAAATTTGTCGGCAAATCCAATGAAGAAATAGTCGGCAAAAACGATTACGAGATTTTTGATAAAGAGGTTGCCGATTTCTTCCGCGGACATGATATTAAGATGTTAAATGAAAAGGCAAGCAAATCCAATTTTGAATGGGTCACCTATCCTGACGGACAACAAGTTTACCTATTTACCGTTAAATCACCGTTGCATAATTCCAAAGGCAATCTGTTGGGGCTTGTCGGAAATTCGGTCAATATGACGGAAGAAAAAAAGGCAGAAATCGCCTTGCTTGAGAGTGAAGAGAAATTTAAATTAACGATACAGCAGTCTCCTTCAGTATTTGAATTGTATGATCTAGACGGCACTCAGATTGACGTTAACCGTGCCTATGAAGAGCTATGGGGGTTTCCTGCCGAACATACCCTCAATACGTTCAATCTTTTTAAAAGTGAAGAGGTTAAACGAACCGGTTTGATTGAGTATATCAAAAGAGCCTATGCGGGTGAGATTGTTACGGTCCCCCCTTATGAATATGATTCGACGGGTACAACGGAAGCCGACGGTCTTGGTCGAAAACGGTGGCTGAACACCCGTATATATCCGCTTAAAGACGCCGCAGGGAATATTAAAAATATTGTGATCACCCATGAAGATATTACAGAAGAAATTTATACGAAAAACGAATTAAGGAAAAGTCAGGAATATTATCAAGTGCTGGCCGATAACGTCATTGATATGATTTGGAAGATGGATATGAATCTGGAGTTTACCTATGTTAATCCATCGGTAGAAATGTTATTCGGTTACACGGTAAACGAGTTTATAGGGACAAAACTGTATGAACATTGTTCACAGGAGGAGTTCATTAAAGCACAAACACTTATCTCCGAAATGCTCCGTACCAACACAGAAGAAAATGCCTCTTTGGAAGTTATTATGTACAAAAAAGACGGCAGTACCATTCCACTAGAGGTCAACGGTAAAATCATTTTCGATGAAACGCATGCTCCGATCGGTTTTCAAGGTTCGGCCAGAGACTTCACAATACAAACCGAAGCACGGGAAAAACTGCATCATGCCCTTACACAGCTTGAAAAAAAATCTAAAGAACTGCAAACCATTCTTCAAGAGGCTCCCAATCCGATCATGATTCATAATGAAGCCGGCGAGGTAGTGATGGTAAATAAAGTTTGGGAGAGTCTCTCAGGCTATACGCATTCAGAGATTAACACCATTGAAGCATGGACACAAAAAGCATGCAATCGAAACAGTCCATTAAATAAACAAGAGGCTAAAACACTCTATTCGATAGAACAAAAAATTAATCAGGGAGAAAATTTAATCACATCAAAAGAAGGGAATGAAATGATTTGGCAAGTCAGTTCTGCCCCTTTAGGGATCATAAACGGTAAACGTACTATTGTCACCTCCGCTATGGATATTACCGAACTGAAAAAGAAAGACGAAATGATGATGGCACAGTCCCGTCATGCCGCAATGGGCGAAATGATCGGAATGATCGCTCATCAGTGGAGACAACCGATCGCAAGTATTGCGATGGATGCAAACAATATGCTGCTTGATATCGCTTTTGAAACCTTCGATAATACCTCAGCAACAGAATATACTCAAGATATTTTAGATCAAACCAATCACCTCTCCAAAACCATCGATGATTTCAGAAACTTTTTCAAACCTGACAGGTCAGTCTCAGCAATTAAAGTAGAGGATATTATAGAAGAGACTCTCTCTATTGTAAAAGAGAGCCTCACGAATCATTCCATCTCCATCGAGACCTCATACAAATCCGAGGCTTTGGTTAATGCTTACCCACGGGAGTTGATGCAGGTTTTTGTCAATATTATCAATAATGCCAAAGATTCAATGTTATCAAATCATACTCAAAGCTCTCTTATCGAAATTAAAATTTATGATGAGGAAAAGTATGTCAATACTGAAATTTGCGATAATGGCGGAGGAATCGAAGAATCCATTTTACCGAAGATATTCGATCCCTATTTTTCGACCAAAGATGAAAAAACAGGAACCGGGCTGGGGCTGTATATGTCTAAAATGATTATTGAAGAGCATCTTCACGGCTGTATTGAAGCTTCGAATAATAAAAGCGGCGGAGCATGCTTTAAAGTACAATTGTTAAAAAAAGAGAATAATAAAATCGTACCAGAAGAATAAGGGCTTAATAATGGATATGGAAATTTTAAAGAAAAAAGTGGAAGAACTGAAAGAAAAAGCAAAAGGCTTTTCTATTCTTTATGTCGAAGATGAAGTGGGACTGCGAGAGAAAGCCAGACAATTTTTTAGTAAAATTTTCGACCGTATTGAAACGGCAGCGAACGGAGCGGAAGGGCTTGATAAATATCTAAATAACCAATATGACATTGTTTTGACCGATATGCTTATGCCAAAAATGAACGGTCTTGAATTGATAAAACATATCAAACAAAATAATGAAAAACAAGAAATTATTGTCCTTTCGGCCGATACGGATTCAGCCATTTTGTCACAATGTATACAATTAGGAGTAACCGGCTATCTAATCAAGCCCATTGATTTCAATCAGGTAATAACCATGCTGGATCTCTCCGTTGATAAATTAAAAGCCTTTCGTGAAAATGAGATGTATAAAACACAACTTGAATCTATGGTCAATGAACGGACTGAAAAAGTTCTTCTTCTGCAAGAACAGCAGGCTATAAATTATACGAATGCAATTAACTCTTTGGTTAAAATGATTGAGGGGCGTGACACCTATACGGGGGGTCACAGCGAACGGGTCGCTACTTATTCGAAAATGATTGCCGAGGCCATGGGATGCGGCAAAGAGAGTTCTGAATTAATTTATCAGGCCGGCATATTGCATGATGTCGGTAAAATAACAACTCCTGATGCTATATTGCTCAAACCCGGAAAATTAACGAATGACGAATACTCACTGATTAAAAACCATGTAACGGCAGGATATGAGATACTTTGCGGTGTTCCTATGTATGAAAAACTTGTGGATATTATTTATGCCCATCACGAACATTACGACGGCAGCGGTTATCCAAGATTTTTAAAAGGGGAGGAGATTCCACTGCCTGCGCGCATTATGGCGATAGCCGATGCGTTTGATGCCATGACGACAGGACGAATCTATAAATCTAGAAAAACGGCAGACGAAGCAATTTCGGAACTCAAAAATCTCAGCGGAATCTGGTATGATCCAAAAATTATCGATATTGCTCTGGATGTACTTAAAACAGTGACCATTGAAAAAGAGATTAATCAGGACCCAAGTTCATATATCGAAGATGAACGCTTTGCTTATTTTTATAAAGACCCGTTAACCCATCTTTATAACCATGATTATCTCGATTTTATATTGAGAAAAAGTAATGAGAAGCAAGAAAACATATGTTTACATTTGATCAATATCAAAAATTTCACCTCTTTTAATCAGGCGCACGGATGGAGTGAAGGCGATCAATTATTGAGTGACTTTAGTTTGTATTTAGAGTCCGAATTTTCAGATTTTCAGATTTTTCGTATTTTTGGAGATGATTTTGCACTCTTAAATACGGTTCATCACGAAATTGATATTGATAAAATTAATGCTACAGCGCTATTATCAAATAATAATCTCTATTGCGAACATAAGCATTTAGATTTATCGCAAGAACCTATCAACAGCTATAAAGATTTACAAAAGTGTTCATTGCCCCAGTATTGTAATAATTGAAATTAGGATAACGATCTTTTTCCTTCCCCGATGTAGCGCTGTCTGGGTCTGGCTATTTTCATCTCCTGATCATTTTTAAGCTCGATCCACTGTGCGACCCATCCGACAGAGCGTCCGATAACAAATATGATAGTGAACATCGACTTCGGTATTTTCAAGGCCGTCAAAATAAGCCCCGAATAAAAATCGATATTGGGATACAGCTTGCGCTGAATAAAATACTCATCGTTCAGAGCGATCTGCTCGATCTTCTCCGCAATTTTGAGCAAATGGTTATCGACACCCAGTTCGTCTTTAAGCTGATCGAGAAGGTTTTTCAGTATTTTGGCTCTCGGATCGAAATTTTTATAGACCCGATGCCCGAATCCCATCAGCTTGAATTCATCGTTCGGATCTTTTGCCCGTGCGATAAAACTATCGACATTCTCGATACTTCCGATGTATTCCAGTTGAGCGATCACCGATTCGTTTGCTCCTCCGTGCGCCCTTCCCCACAATGCGTTAATCCCGGCAGAAAGCGAGGCATACGGATGCGCTCCCGTCGAAGCGACGGCGCGAACGGTCGACGTCGAAGCATTCTGTTCGTGATCGGCGTGGAGTGTGAAAATGGTATCGAGCGCTTTAACCTCGACATCCCGGACTTCAAGATTCTCTCCCGGATAGGCACGCAGCATATAGAGGAAATTTTCGGTAAACGGGCGTTCAATGTCCGGATATATATAAGGAATCCCGAACATTCTGCGATGGGTAAACGCGGCCAGAGTCGGAATTTTTGCGATGATACGCCGTGCCATGATCTGCGCTTCTTCATCGTTACTGACATTGAGGTGTTCAAAATAAAAGGTCGAAAGAGCCGATACCGCCGAAGACATCATCGCCATCGGATGGGCTTTATCCGGGAATGCGTCGAAAAGACGTTTTAGCCCCTCATGAATAAAGGAGCGCTTACGCAGTTCCATATCGAACGAAGCCCTCTCCTGCTCGTTTGGAAGTTTACCGACAAGCAATAAGTAGGCGACATCCAAATAGCTCTTTTTGGTCGCCAGATCACTGATATCGTATCCGCGATACAGCAGCTGCCCTTTTTCACCGTCAATATAGGTGATGGTGGAACTGCAGCTTGCCGTAGACGTAAACCCCGGATCATAGGTAAACATCCCCGTCTCTTTATAAAGAGAGCGGACATCTATAACATCCGGTCCTATACTGGGGCTTAGGATCGAAAATTCATAACTCTTGCCTGTACGGTTATCGGTAAGGGTAACAGTTTGCATACCTGCTCCTTCATTGATTTCATTAATAGACAATATAGCATTATTTGTAGAAATTTTTCCGTTTCAAGAGTTTTTTTGATGTACATAGTATAAAATAGCCTTATCTCTCATTCCATTGAAAGGGTCGTATGAACGATCGCCATTATGAAGTGCTCATCGTCGGAGCGGGAATATCGGGATGTGCACTGGCGTATGAGCTGGCCCGATATACCGACATCGGCAAAATTGCCATTCTTGAAAAATACGGCTCCGTCGCTACATTAAATTCCAAAGGGACCGCGAATTCCCAAACAATCCATGTCGGCGACATCGAAACCAACTATACGCTGGCAAAAGCGGCTGTCACCAAAAGAACGGCTAAAATGGTGGAAAAATATTGTCTCCAGTACGGCTATCAAAACAGCATCCTTTTTTCCCACCAAAAAATGGCACTCGGGATAGGTGAAGAGGAGGTTGAATTCCTATTGCACCGCTATGAAGAGTTTTCGGAACTCTTCCCCTACCTCGAAGTATGGGACAAAGAAAAGCTCAAAATCTTAGAACCGCGCGTCGTATACGACGAAAAAGGGGAGGAACGTCCCGAAACAATCGTCGGAATCGGGGCTAAAGACCAGTGGACGACGGTAGATTACGGAAAAATGGCCCTATCGTTTATCGACAATGCCAAACGTGAACCGAATACGACAGTCGATCTGTTTTTAAACTCGCCCGTCACCGCCATCGAAAAAAATCCTCTGCGCGGTTATACCGTCCGAACGCCCGATGGCATCTATACTGCCGACTTCATCGTAACCGATGCGGGAGCGCACAGTCTCTATCTCGCACACGGTATCGGCCACGGACTGGGTTATTCCTGCCTCCCCGTAGCCGGGAGCTTTTATCTCACGTCCAAACATCTTTTGAACGGCAAAGTCTATATGATCCAGAATCCGAAGCTTCCGTTTGCCGCACTCCACGGTGACCCCGATATTCTCGCCGAGGGGAATACCCGTTTCGGTCCAACGGCCCTCGTTCTCCCAAAACTCGAACGCTTTAGCGGCGGAACCTATTTAGACTTTTGGAAAACGCTCCGGCTTGATCGCAACGTCATAAACGCATTGTGGAAACTTCTTCGAGAGCCCGATATCCGCAACTATATCTTCCGTAATTTTCTGTTTGAAGTTCCATGGTTCAACAAACGCCTTTTTTTACGTGATGCCCGTAAAATTGTCCCCTCTCTTCAACTCGACGAGTTTGAATATGCCCACGGATTCGGAGGAGTACGTCCTCAGGTCATCGATAAAAAACAGCAAAAACTGATGTTGGGAGAGGCTTCTATCAATACTGGGGAGGGGATTATTTTCAACATGACCCCCTCCCCCGGTGCGACAAGCTGTCTGGGGAATGCGGAGCGCGATCTACGTTACATCGTTCAGTATTTAGGAAAATCTTTTGATGAACAGCGGTTTAACAATGAGCTTACCGACGGAGAGTACTGTGTCCTATCCGCACCGATTGAAGAGCAAAAACGGACGGTTAATGCTATCCGAGAAGCGATACAAAAACATGAAAAAGAGTATTACGAGGAGATCCATGTCGGAAAACCGAACGAATCGTTTTGGCACCGTCCGCACAGTTTATGGAAAAGAAAATCATCCGACTCTTATTGAGGGGTCGGAATATTGACGAGAAGACTTGAAAAACGTTCCAAATAATTCCAAAACGATTGAATATATTCCGGATCAATCCCTTCCTCTTCAAGTTTGGGTAAAAGGGATGCAAAAGAAGTAAGCCAAATCTGCCGTCCCCCCTCATCAATCCGAAAACGCTGATGGCGCGCCAACATACGCGGATCACCGCGTGTTTGGGAAAAATAGTCCGGTCCGCCGCATATCTGTATAAAAAAATCGGCTGCATGCTTTTTTACTTTGACAAATTCATCGGGATAATCGACCGGAAACATAAAAGCAATATCGCTATGACGGATATTCTCATAATGATCGTCCACAAGCTTGCGAAAACGCTCTTCACCTACTTGCGTTAAGAAACCGGGATTAGGTTTGATGATCGGCGAATCGACACCTAATACGCTCTCTTTGATCGTAAAATCCATTCCAGCCTTTTCCCTTGTCTCTCATGTAATAATTAAAAGAGTTTCTCAGCCCATATGCCGAAAAAAGATTCGATAATTTCAAGTATTTCTGAATAGCCACTATACAAAGCAATAGTCATAACAATCCCTTGAATCAACAATATGCTTAATCCTAAGCAAAATTCATTCCTAAAAATTGTTATAAACCAGTAACTAACCCCTTAGCAAATCACTCCGCGCCGTATGCCATTTGTATATAACCCTCAAGTTTTCCGTCCATAGCACTCATGATCGATGAAAGTATTTTATCTTTTTCATCATTGCTAAGTTTATTGCCGGTTGATTTCTCAATGGCATAGATTGCCGTTGACGCTGCGGTGTCCAATACATAGTTATTTAATGCCATCGCCATTTTTGCCGTATGGTCACCGACTACCTGAGCGATATGATGCTGTAACTCTATTAATACTTTTTCATCCATTTTAAAATCCTATTTTTAAATTTTCAGCATTATATCTCACCGAAAGTTCCTCTTTATGAAAAGTGCTCTGAAAAATTTTTATTTGATTTTTTTATATATTTCTAAATGCACGGTAAGTATAATTCCCTGCTATTAAAAAGAATATTTAGCAAAGTGTTTTTGGTAAAGGTGTCCTATATGAATGGATTAGTACGTATTATCTTTCTTTGTCTATTCATATCATCTTCGATTTCTGCAAATCAACCTTCTCAAAAAATAAGACTTCAGCTCAAATGGTTCAGCTCTTTTCAATTTGCAGGCTACTATATGGCTTTAGAAAAAGGGTTTTACAAAGAAGCAGGACTTGATGTCACTGTTATTGAACGGGACCCTCAAAAAAACAACATCGAACAAGTTGTCAACGGTGAAGCAGAATACGGTGTAGCCGATTCAGCATTGCTTCTTTATCGAGCTGAAGGGAAGCCTGTTAGAATTATGGCCTCCATTTTTCAACATAGCCCGCTTATATTCATTTCACATAAAAACTCAGGGATTGTCAGCCCCTATGAAATGAAAGGAAAAAAAGTATCCTATCAAAAAGGGATAGATGATGCCCCTTTGCTGGCTATGCTTAATCAAGCCCATATAGCACCTACAGATTATCAATATTCTCCGCTCGATTTTACCAATAAGGCATTTATTCGGCATGAAGTTGATGTCATGAGTGCTTATTCAAGCGATCAACCTTTTCTTATGCAAGAGCTTAATATCCCAATCACTATTATCAACCCTCTCAACTACGGCATCGATTTTTATGGTGACAACCTGTTTTCTACCGAAAAAGAGCTCTCAGAACATCCTGATCGTGCCAAACTCTTTTTGGAAGCATCTATCCGAGGCTGGCACTATGCTCTGTCAAACCCGGACGAAACCATTGCTATACTGCGCCAAAAATACAATGCACAAAGCAGTGTCGAACATCTAAAATATGAAGCACAAGTTACCGAAGATATGATGATGCCTTCCATAGTAGATATCGGATACACCAATCCTCAACGATTTTACCGCATTGCAGAAATCTATAGATCCATGAACAAAGCAAACCAAGCTGATCTTGATCGTGCACTTGATGGTCTTATTTGGAATCCCGATGAAAAACGTCAAATTGATGTACGCTACTTTTATATTTCGTTGGTTTTATTAGCTTCTATCGTAGTTGTTACGATCATACTTATCACGATCAGCCGCAAATTAAGAAGTATGGTTGTAAAGCGCACCCGAGCTTTGGAAGAACAACAAATAATGACCGATAAATATGTCATTATCTCCGCAACCGATTTAAACGGTGTCATCACCTATGTCAGCAAAGCTTTTTGTGAGATATCAGGCTACACGGAGGCTGAGCTTATCGGACAGCAGCATAAGATTATTCGCCATCCGGATACCCCGATATCAGTTTATAATGATTTATGGAACCATCTTCATGCAGGGAAGAGCTGGTCGGGTGAGATCAAAAATATTGCAAAAGACGGAAGTGCCTACTGGGTACTTACACATGTTAATCCAATTGTAAATGAAAATGGATCTATTACAGGCTATCGTAGTATTCAGCAAAACATATCTGATAAAAAATATGCTGAAGAGCTTTCCATTACCGATCAATTAACTCAACTTTTCAACCGAAGCTATCTAGATAAAATATTAAACAAAGAGATGATCCGTTTTCAGCGTTATGGAACACCCATGAGTTTAATTATGATAGACATTGATTATTTTAAAGAGGTTAATGATCTTCATGGCCATTTATTAGGTGATTTGGTTCTTGTTGAGATTGCCCGGATTTTAAAATCAAATATTCGTATTACCGATACGCTAGGACGCTGGGGCGGTGAAGAGTTTATGATTATATGTTCTGAAAATACTTTGGATGATGCCGTTCACCTTGCCGAAAAACTGCGCATGGCTATTGAAGACTTTACCTTTGCGGATATTGGAAGAAAAACTGCCAGTTTCGGTGTTGCCTGCCTCCAAGCAGATGATGATAAACAAGGATTCATACAACGTGCAGACAATGCTCTATATAAAGCCAAAAAGCTAGGCCGAAACAGAACGGTTTACAATTAACACCCGCATCACTTTGTTTCATAAAATTTGAATGAACTTAAAGAATTAGTTGAAAATAGTTTAACTCTCAACTATCACAAATATAAGCTACGATACACTATCCTACATAAATCTATACAATAAACACCTTTGTGCTTTATTCTGCGTTTACATCTGCATAAGGAATCAACCGATGATTACACCCGTTACCGAAGCAACGGCGATAAATTTTGTAGGCCATCCGTTCGGATGGATTTTGCTTGCTATTTTTATAGTCGGCTACTACTTTATCGCTGCTGAAGAGAAATACCATATCGACAAAGCAAAACCTGCACTCTTTATCGGAACACTGATGTTTGTCGTTATCGGACTCTATTATGTCTCGGTCGGTGCTGATCTGACTCCGTTTGAACACGAAGTGGATCATATGATTTTGGAAATTTCCGAAATCTTCTTTTTCCTGTTTGTCGCAATGACCTATATAGAGGCCTTGATTGAACGGGGTGTTTTTAGCGCTTTGCGGGCGAAACTTATCGCAAAAGGGTACAGTTACCGCGAACTTTTTTGGATTACCGGTACCTTGGCATTTTTTATCTCTCCGGTAGCCGATAACCTTACGACGGCATTGATCCTCTCAACCGTTTTGTTGACTATCGACAACAAAACTAAAGAGTTTCTTGTCCCCAGTGCAATCAATGTAGTCGTAGCCGCGAATGCCGGAGGGGCATGGAGTCCGTTCGGAGATATCACGACGTTGATGGTTTGGGCAGCTGAAAAAGGCTCTTTTGTCGACTTTCTTTATCTCTTCCCCGCATCATTCATCGGGTGGGCCGTCACGGCATATTTCCTGAGCCGATACGTTCCCGATCTCGATCCCAATAAAGAGGGTGACCCCGAAACGGCAGAGAAAATCGAAATTCTAAAAGGGGGAAAAGTGATTATCGCTTTCGGCGCATTGACCATTGCCCTGGCTGTCGCAGGCAAACAAATTATTCATCTACCGCCGATGTGGGGGATGTTGTTCGGTTTGGCAATATTACAGCTCTATATGTATTTTCTCAAACAAAAGCATAATGTTGATGTCAGTATTTTTCAGGCGATGAGTAAAATAGAGAACAATACCCTCCTCTTTTTCTTCGGTATTCTTGCGGCGGTAGGAGCACTCCATTTTACCGGCTTTTTGGCGTATGCGGCAAAATTGTACGAGATGTTTGATCCGACCGTCGTCAATATCGGTGTCGGGTTCCTCTCAGCTATCGTCGATAATGTTCCGGTAATGTCAGCGGTCCTTAAAGCAAACCCGGCAATCGATCATGATCAGTGGATGCTGGTCACAATGACCGCCGGTATCGGAGGCTCTTTGATCAGTTTCGGAAGTGCGGCCGGTGTCGGAGTAATGGGAAAAATGTCCGGTATCTATACCTTCTCTTCCCATATGAAATTGGCATGGACAGTACTCATAGGATACATTATCTCTTTAGCGGTATGGTACTTCCAGTTTATCGTTTTAGGATGGTATTAGACAAACCTGAAAATTGCCTTTTAATGAAAAGCAGCTCGTTTACTCGGCGAAATGCTCTTCATAAAAATCATTTGACCAATTATAGCTTTCCGTCGCCATTGCGTTTAGTTTATCTTCGTCAAGACCCAATTTTGTCATACTCTCTTGAAGATTGGAAAACTTCTCTTCCTCTATGGATATTACCAATGAAAGCATTTCCCAGAGTCTCCCATCATTATCAATCAATGCGGATAAGATAGAATCGTCCAGATTAATGCCTGAAAGTACCTCTTTCATAGGCATTCCGAACATTACGTCAAACAAAGAGATCAAACCGGTTAAGAATGACTCATCTTGCATGGATGATGTCGTACAGGATGCTATACAGCTCATCATTTTTCCTCTAAAGAGAGCTGATAAAAGTATCGGCTCCGAAAACATCGGTCCGGTTGCATCTGCGTAGAGAAATAACAAAATCCACTGTTTTAAAGATTGTCTGCCGAGCAATGACATAGCATGCCGCAAAGAAGAGATCGGTTCTCTAACCCCTATTTCAACCGAATTGATATATTTCAAAAGGTTTATGATCAGATGCGGGCAATTCAGCAGTTTTCCCTCAAGTTCTTTTATATCGGCGTTGGCATCGATCAGCGCAATGACTTCTAAAAGAACGCGATGGGAAGGATCGAATTTTTTTTGGCTAAATACCGTCGGCTTTTCATAAAAATAGCCCTGAAAATAGGTAAATCCGAGTTTTTTATAATAGTCGTAATCTTCGAACGTTTCGACTTTTTCAGCCAGAAGTTTTATCTTCTTATACGGTTCGAACAAGCTGATTTTTTCTACGATTTTCTCTTTGCTCGCTGAAAATAAATCGATTTTCACATACGATAAATATTCAAGCAACGGTTCGAATCGCTCAAACATCTCTTCGCTTAAATCCATATCATCTAAAGCAAATGAGTATCCTTGATCTTTGAGATTTTTGACATTTGATATAAAAGTATCATCGACCAAGGTATTCTCCAAGATTTCCAAAACAAATTTTTCTGCAGGGATTGCATTAAAAAGAGGAGTGTTAAAAAAAGTATGATCGATATTGATAAAGCCGAAATGCTTTCCGAGAAGTTTACGCGAACCGAAATTATTAAGGGCATTCACCAAAACACGGCAAGTAGCCTGTGTATTGCAAGAAATGGGGGCCGCATAGTTGTCGAAACTCTGACGAAATAATAACTCGTATCCGTAAATATGCCCATTGAGATCAATAATGGGCTGTCTGCCGATAAAAATGTTATGCATATAATCCCTATACTTGGTTTTTTATATGATATCAAATGAAAGAACTATAAATACTTAATTACTTAGCTAATTGACTAATTATTACAAAAATATTACATTGTTAAATAAAAGTGAGATTTTTTGAGAGTCGCAGAACTGCGTAGAAGAGTGAAAACCGGTGTTATACTGAGTTTTGACTCAATTTCTTTTCTTCATACGACAAAATCGAGCCGCTAAACACTTCATACAGTTTTTTACATTTTTCGATGTCGACGTCAACGTATATTTTTTTGCCTTCTCTGAAACTCTTGATCAGACCGGCTTTTCTGAGTATATCTATATGTGCCGAAATCGTCGGCATGGAATAACTGAACAATGATGCGATCTCGGTAATGCACATCATCCCGTTTTTGTGGATACTTTTATCCCCGTTTGAGAGTATTTGTTCAAAAATCTCAAGCCTTGTTTTATTTCCGAGCGCCTTATAAATATTTACTTTTTCATCAAACGTAATTTTTCTTTTATCGATAAAAGACATACCCCTCCTTTTTGTCCTGTCGTATAATAAATTTATATGATTGTATATTAGATTCGTATTAGATGCATAGGCAAAATTGAGTGAGAATTAATTTTTAAGCTCTTTTAAAAATTATCCTCTAAAACTATCGCCTATGAATTTAGTCTAATTATAGTAGTGTAACGTTGCACCAGTGTTGCATTGAATCGATATAATAAAAGTTTGATGTTGGAAAAAACCGGAGAGTTAAAATAATTCTATCCGGATGAGGAGAAACAATGATTTATGATTTTTGGAAAGAGTATGACGAGCTGCTTTCGTATGAACAGGCATCCTTGCTCGATTATAGGCTCGATAGCATTGCCATCAAACTAAATATCTTTTTCCAAAGACTGATTATCGAACATATCGATAAACGGGAAATTCATTTTTATTTGGCCGGATCATGTGTTAAGGCTGATACATTCAGAGACCTAGACATGTTCTTTCCCTCGAAAGAGGATCAGGAACTCATCAACAATGCAATGAACAAGGACTATTTCGAGTACGAGAACAACTCGTATACCTACAAATACAAAAACGACATTTACCAGCTTGTCTATCGGGAGAGGTTTAAAGATGCTACACTCGAAGAAGTGGTAGAGGGCTTTGATTTTGATTCGACAAAAATCGCATTTGAATGCCGTTACGACACCCTTAAAAGGCTCTTTACCATTGTCAGATGCGACATGAGAATCGAATTTGTCAACTATATCAACACTCGTGTCAACCGTTTATCCAAAGTCAGTCTTAACCCATTTGTATCGCTCCAGCGGGCAATCTACTTTTTGAAACGCGGGGATGACGTCCCTTATGAAGTGTTTTTGCAGATTTGCGCAAAAATCGCATCGTTGCCTATAGACGAAGAAAACGACATGTCGGTCTATTTTAAAAACCTTCAGGGGAATCCGAATAAGCTGGTCAATATAAAAAGTGCGATTGAGCATTATGTAGAGGAGCAGAAAAAGTAGTGAACACACATACTTGACGACTTCTCAAATTAGTGTTATGATGATCCTAAATAGAAAGGTCGATACTATGCAAACGATAGAAGTAGGGAAATTAAAAAGTAATTTTTCCAATATTTTGCATTTGGTTCAAAAAGAGGGAGAGACCTTTATCATTGAGTATGGTAAAAACCATAAAAAAGTAGCGATGATAGTCCCCTACGATCCCTATATCGAAAATCTAGAAGATCGTAAGTTCGGGTTATACAAAAACAAAGGTAGTTTTCGTTTCAGTGATGATTATAGTATGTGCAAAGAGGAACTTTTAGCCTTATAAAATATCTCATTAGACTGATTGTTTGGGACTGTATTGAACAGGGATATACGTTGGTTTCGGATGATTATAAATTCAAGCAGTATGAGGATGTGGGACTCAAATTAATCTGAAAATACAGCAAGCATAAAAGTGAAGATTGAATAACTGACCCCTATTTTAGACCCCTATTTTACTTTTTTCGAGTCATCATCTAATCCAAGAATTTTCATTGTATTAATATACTTTTCCATTTGTGATTTATCATCTAATTTAAGATTCCCGATTGCTGCTTCATAGGCTTTTTGTGCATCTGTAATACCTGTTACTTTCATTTCATCCCAAATAAGTCTTTATTTATTTTATTTTTCATGTCTTCATTTTCTTCTTTTAGTTTCTTTATTGTTTCACTCTGATTATTTATAATATTTAATTTATCGCTTTCTCCATACTGAAATATTTTGTCATTTTTTTGCATCGTTTTTATTTTTTCTATTTCGTTATTTAAATTATTTATTTTTTCACTTTGACTATTTATTGTTTTTATATTTTTTAATGCTTCTTTTTTATATTCTTCAATTTCATCTTTATGATTTTTATTTTCTTTACTTTTTTCCTTTAATATTTGCGTTATATCCTCGATTTTTTTATCTCTTTTTTGAATTTCTTCACTTGATATTTTTTCAAATTCTTCTATTTTTCTTTCATGTTCTACTTTCGTTAGTCTTAGATTTTCTTTTATTGCACTTTTTTCGTTTATCAAATTTTCTTGATCTTCTTTTAGTATACTGATATCTTTCAATTGTTCTTTGATAACTCTTTCTCTTGAATCGATACCCGAAATATTGTCTTTTATGTGTGTAGAAATCATTTTAAAAACAACTGTAACCGAATCAAATATAATTTGAATCACCGGATAAAAGAAAACATATCCAACTGCAAAGATCAAAGGATAAAAAAACTCATTTTTCCATATTGGAAAACCCATAATATCGATTGTTTTAGGATGATATAAATACGTATTTAAATGTCTTAATTTTGCATCTAATTTTTCATCACTAAATAAAATCAGTAAATATTTGTGATTTAGTATAATCCATGAGATGATGAATGAACTCATAAAAGGATTTGATTGAAAATCTTCACTTTTTTGTTTGACTGATTTTTTTATTTCATCCCATATCATTTTCTTTTTCCTTTTAAATTTTTACGTTTTATTTTTTAAATGTATATTTGTACATTTAATTGATCGAGAGGTATTTCTTTTTTTTCGTTTACACTATAGACGTGTATTAGTTCTTTTGGATCTATTCCGTTGTAAGCTCCTATTACTGCATTTTTATCTGTAGTTTCAGCATAGTAAAATTTTTTATTTTTGTATAAAAAATATGATCTCGGTTCTTCAGTGTCATAGTTTGGTATATTTAATCCGATAAATGCATGATCTTTTGTATAAATTATTATTGATTCATAATGATTTGAAATCATCATAGATGCGAGTAAGTATGATCTTTCATCACAATCTCCCTTACCTTCCATAATTATGTCTATCGGATTTCTATCTCTATTGCTTCTTCCAGCTTCATAAGGAATTTTTTTAACATAGTTAAAATAATTTTCAATTTTGCAAAAATCATTTTTACAGTTTCTTTCTAAAGCATCTGTAATCGGTTTAACTTCCCTACTCTCTTTTACATCATACCATTGGTATCTATCTCCGATTTTTATGATGTGATTCTCTTTCATAAATTGTTCTTCAACTTCTTTTGTTGGCTCAATAATATTTGATTCTTGTGTTTCAATTTGGTTTGATTTTGCTTTTTTATTTATATATGAAAATATTAGTACCGCTATTATGATTGGTATTATTCGAATTTTTTTAAACAATTCCATTTTATGGCATCTCAAATAATAATTTTTGTATTGATTTTGATTTTATTGAAATGAATTTTTCTACTGTATTGTAAGCAGAGTAAAACTTATTATGTACATATAATAACATATATAGTGATACTTTTGAAATATTCTAGCTATGTAATGAGAACATTGTGTAAGAGTCATTGATTCAAGAAAATTGATCTGGGGAAAGACTTTAATTTGGTTGACCGATACTACTGACACAATATCGTCACTATCAGCTTTCTAAAGCCCTAAAATAGGGAGTAGGTACAACGTAAGCCGGGTTCTGGATGAAGTGATAATTAATCTACTGCCTAGATCGCTCTAGGCCTCTAGCGAAACAATAGCGATGTAGGACGCTAACCATCTGTTTCTTGCTGCGCGGTTGGGTTTACATAGCTCTCCTAGTTGCCTAAGAGACTGGTGGGCTCTTACCCCGCCGTTTCACCCTTACCTCTTGCGAGGCGGTTTCCTCTCTGTTGCACTATCCCTCATGTTACCATGGCCATCCGTTAGATGGAACCGTGTCCTACGGCAGCCCGGACTTTACCTCTTGAGCTGTGACTCAAGCTATCACCTGTTGTACCTGCATAATTATAGGGGATATTAGATTAATTCCCCATCAGCAGCGGAAGAAGCATAATTGGTTCGGAGCAATTCAAAAAAAGTTTTTTCAGGTACCGGTCTGGAAAAATAGTATCCCTGATAATATCCGCAGCCGCGATTTTTAAGATATTGCATCTGATATTCTTCTTCCACCCCTTCGGCAATGACATGCAAATTAAGCGTCTGCCCCATGGCGATGATGGTATTGAGCAAAATAGTTTCATTTTTTTCACAGCATGAAATATCATCCACAAAGCTTTTATCGATTTTCAGCGAATCGATAGGAAGTTGACGCAAATACGACAACGAAGAATAGCCCGTACCGAAATCATCCATACAGATATGGACACCCAGCGCTTTTATTTTTTTCAATGTTTCCAACGTTATCTCAAGATAATCCAACATGACGCTTTCGGTTATTTCAATCGCCAATAGCATAGGATCAATCTTGTTCTCTTGAATAGCGTTTTTGATTTCTCCGTACAGATTGAGATTTTGAAACTGCCGTGTCGAGACGTTGCACGATATGTGGACACTCTCATATCCCGCATCTTGCAGCCGTTTGATCGTATGTGCCGTCTCTTCGATTATCCAGGTACCGAGCTTCAAAATAAATCCGGTATTTTCGGCAATATAGATAAAATGGTCCGGAGGAATCATCCCTTTTTCATAATGGTTCCATCGGATCAATGCTTCGGCGCCGATAATCTTGCCGCTCTCAATATGTATTTTCGGCTGATAGTAAAGCTCGAATTCCCCATCCGAAAGTGCCCGATACATATCGTTGGCGATAGCAACCTCTTCATGCACTTTGGCGTTCAGCGTTGTCGTAAAGAAACTAAACTGATCACGCCCCTCGGATTTCGCTTTGTACATTGCGATATCCGCATATTTCATCAATTCGTTAACATCTTTGGAATCATCGGGATAGACCGCAACGCCGATACTGGTAGAGAGTCGAAGAAAATGGCTTTGTATTTTCCACTCTTGATGAAACATATCCAGAATTTTCGAGATAACAGGCTCTATCGTCACCGCATTGTTAAAGTCGCTCAATATCATAATAAACTCATCGCCGCCGATACGTGCCACAATATCATTTTCCCGGACAATGGAATTCAATTTTTGCGCAACCGCTTTTAAAAGCTCGTCTCCCACATGGTGTCCGAGCGTATCGTTAATATTTTTAAAATGATCGAGATCCAAAAATAAGACGGCAAATTTTCGGTCGTATCGTTTGGCATTGGCGACCATCAGTTTCATCTGCGTATAAAGACTGTGACGATTAGGCAGCCCCGTCAGCGAATCATGCAGTGAAGTGAAAGTAAGCTCTTCATTAAGGCCCAAGACTTGGTTTTCGGTACGGTTGAGCTCAATGGCGTGTTCCATCTGCAATTTCACAATATATGCGATTACCATAGCTTCTGCGATTACAAAAACACCGTGTAAAATGACGATATCCATCCCGCAGCCGTAGTTAAACACCATAACCGGCATGCCGAAAAGGGAAACTTCGTAGAACTGCAAAAAGTTAAAGATGAAATGATGAACAATCGTCGTAGCCGCAGCGACTACAATAGGAATAATATCTTTATAGAGAGACAGAATAGCCAAAGCGATAAACACATGAAAATGCATCTCGATACGTCCGAGATGCTGCTGAATGTAGATCAAGGAAAAAAGCATCATTCCTACGCCCATTAAAGCACGCATTACCTGCGTTCCCTTAAAGGTACGATACGCCAAAAAAAGGATAAGGGTTATCAGCCCTCCCCCCACAAACCCGTATAGATAGGTATCATAACTGATAGAAGTGATAAAAGTTGCTATAACCCACTGAATAACGATCAGTATCAACATCACTTTATCGGCTTGTAAAAAATGGTCGTTAAAATTTTTTTCCGCAAATACGGGAACGTTCGGCAATCGAAATAATTTATCCAAATCTATAATGCTCATTTTTTCTCTTTGCCCAGTTTTGCTATATCGTTTATCACCATTTCACTCTTCAGCGGGTGCATGGAATAAATTGATTTTAAAATCAGTGTACCGTCCTTTTGTCTCTTTACGAGATAAAGATTATCGCTGTGATCGATCTCGGCAGTATCTCCGATACTTTTTGAAAAATAGACCCCCAATTCTCTGTCTATACCCATCAGCTGTTTTTGAGTTAAATAGACCCCTTTAAACGACGGATTAAATGATTTGGCGAATATGTCGGGCTGATCCGGTTCCAACTCCGGCATTAAATTGACAAACATCAAATCGACATTTCCTTTATTCTTTGCGAACTCTTTTGAATCGTACAGATTATCCAACTCCTGTAAGATCGGCGTACATACTTTCATACACCCTACATATCCGAAAAAAACCAGCATCGTATCTTTATCTGAGCCTTGAAGATAGGGGGCATCGAGCTCTTTTTCAATGACTATTTTACCTGTCGTGTGACCGGCAAACAGCATCGCTTGAACTGCAGGAATGACCAGAATCATTACGATAAAGAAAAAAGCGGGAAGTACTATTTTTTTAGTCATTTTGCTCTCCCGAAATCTTTTCTTCCACAGCGATTTTCAATGTCTCAATCCGATTATTTTTTTGATGTATTATAAATATTACCGCAACGATAAAAACAAAAAACAGAACAATAGCGATAAATATCATATCCAATATAGCCTCGTGAAAACGCTCAAAAAAACTCTTTTCTTTATGTAAAATAACCGCATTGTGCGCCGTATATTCGGAGAGTATTAAACGGGAATTCATCAACGCATCGTGATCGAACATATAAATATTCGGACTTTTTACAACCGAACGGATTGATTTTACCGATTCCCCGTTCAAATAACGAACGACTAAATCAGCCGCATGTTTTCCCTGACTCGCTCCACTGGTCACAAACCCGCCGATCACTCCGCCTGTAACATACGCATCCTCCATGCTGCATACCATCAGATTCGGGTCATGTGTCAAATGCTCTATTGACTCTTTAAGTGTCAAATTATGCCCGTCTTCATCGTTCCATCCCCCTATGGTTGTTAATAAGACAAACGATTTAGGAGTGTTTGGAAGTTTTTCGATAATATCATGGATATGTGCGGAAGCAATAAAATGGAACGTGTACTTAGGGTAGTTGACGATATGTTTTCGGATATCGGCTTCAATCGATCTATACGTCGTCGAATCGTCACCAAGAATCCAAATATCTCTCGTTTGGGGTGAGAACTGCCGTATTAATTCAATATTTTGAACAATATCTTTGGTTTCATACACTCCGGTATATCTTAACGGATCAATCGTTTTGGCAAGCGATAAATCGTTGATACCGGAGAAGAAGACGGGAGATTGTCGAAACAGCCGATTCCCCTGATTTAGAAAAAATTTCAAGGCGTTGTCGTCTGTCACATAAACGGCGTCAGGAAGATAGCTTTTATACTTCGTTTCCAGGTACGTTAAAAAAAACCTCTGATACTCTTCTGAAAATTCAAGTCGCTTCGTATCCAAATATTCCACTGAAATATCGAGTGGAGCCGGAATATTCCCTTTCAATTCTGAAACAAAACTGTCGTTTTGCCGTTTTGTCCATTCATATTCCTGCGAATAAGAGTGAAGGATAAAAATACGTTTTTTTACCGATGTATTTCCATGCAAAGAGAAGAATAAAAGCGCAATCAAAAATATAGATTTAAACATAAAAATTTTGCCTTTCACTTGTTTTTCATAGTAACACAATATTGTTAAAATTTAAAAATAATGATGAAAAAGAGAAGAAGGAAGAGGGAAAATATTGTATGTTTCCCGCAAAAGCGGGAAGAGAGGATTTACATCCCAAGTTTTGCTTTAGCTTCTTTGGCGTATTTGATACCCAAATCCCAAGCTTTGTTATTTACTTCGTGAACTTTTTTCGGTACTTTCGAAAGCATTACCTCTCTCAACGTTTCAGGATCTAAAACACCTGTAAACTCGTTAGTAATGCCGAGTGCGACAACCGATTGGGTAATCACGTTTCCGACCTCTTCTTTTGCAATCGTAATGATCGGAATCTCAACGATGATCCATTTTTGACGGTCTTCTTCAGTTGGATGAACCAAGTTCGGCTCAACAACGATAATTCCGCCCGGTTTTACACCGTTTTTGAATTGTTGATAGCTCACGTTAGCAACGGAGAGCATGAAATCGATCTCACCCTCATTCGCATACGGATAGAAAATTTCATTGTCATCAAGGGTGATATCAACAACCGTTGCTCCGCCGCGAACTTGTGACGTATACGTAGCTGTTTTCAGCCCGTGACCGCCCAATTTGATTTTAGCGGCTGCCATAATCTCACCGGCGAGAAGAACCCCTTGTCCACCGACGCCTGTAAATCGTATCGTATGTCTCATGGTTTCTCCTTAGATTTTTTTCGCAAAGTCGTCTTGCGTGATTTTTCCGCGTTTGCCTTGTGCCGCTTCGATGACCATCTCATACATGTCACAATACTCCGCTTGCTCAACTTCACGCAATACACCCGTCGGGAATTTATTCATTTGCTCTTCCGGTGACAACGCTTCCCATTTTTTCAACGGAGTCGTAATACTGTCGATCCACGCAAGGTTTTCCATCGCATTGGCCATTTTGTTTTTACGGCCAAGGTTGATATGGCAGTTAGACATAATGTCAAAGAACGAGAATCCTTTATGGGAGAACCCTTTTACAAGAACTTTTTCCAATTTTTTCGGATCAAGCATCGTTTCACGCGCTACGAATGACGCACCCGCACCGATAGCAAGTTTGCACGCATCGAACGTCGGATCGATATTCCCGTTTTGCGCCGATACACACCACATACCCTGCGGAGTTGTCGGAGAAATTTGGGAATTGGTCAAACCGTAAATAAAGTTATTGATAAGAATAAAATTCAAATCGATGTTACGTCGGCAGCCGTGAATCGTGTGATTACCACCGATCGCAAGACCGTCACCGTCACCCGCTACCACGATAACGTGTGCATCCGGACGAGTCAATTTAACACCCGTAGCGTACGCAACCGTACGACCGTGCGTCGTATGAACCGTATTACAGTTGATATATGAGCTGAAACGGCCTGAACAGCCGATACCGGAAACGACACACACTTTGTCCATATCCCAGCCCATTTTATCGATAGCACGGATAACCGATTTAAGGATTACACCGTCACCACAACCCCAACACCAAAGTGTCGGCATTTTATCTACACGTAAATATTGATCGTAATTGAAAGCCATTAGAACATCTCCTTAACTTTTGCTACCATTTCAAGCGGAGCGATCGGGCGTCCGTTTGCTTTGTGAAGCGTACCGAAATCGCTTCGGCCGGTTACACGTTCAATCTCTTTGAGATATTGACCCATATTAAGTTCAGTCACGAAAATTTTGTCAAATTTTTGACCGATCTCTTTTAGCTTTTTAGCCGGACTCGGCCAGATAGTAATCGGGCGGAAAAGACCCGCTTTGATACCGTCGTTACGAAGTTTCATAACCGCTTCTTTAGCACCGCGAGAGATACTTCCATACGCGATCATACATACTTCGGCATCATCCATCATAAACTCTTCGTAATCCGCTTCATCGTCCAATCCGTCGTTTTCAGCCGCAACAGTATTGATTTTACCGACTAGACGCTCGATGTTGAATTGGCATTGTGCCGCATCTTCCGTCGGGAAACCGGTCGGGCCGTGATGCAATCCCGTAAAGTGGAAACGGTACCCTTCAAACATCGGATTTAGAACCGCAGGAGTGTTCATAGGAACATCGTACGGACGATAATCTTCCGGTTTTCCGTCAAAACGTTTACGTTTAACGATTTTAGCTTTTACCTCTTCCAAATCAGGAAGAACCGCTTTACCGTGCATGTGACCGACCGTTTCATCCAAAAGAACGAATACCGGAGTCATATATTTCTCAGCAAGGTTAAACGCACGTACCGTTTGTGTGTAGCACTCTTCGAGAGAACCGGCACACAATGTGATAGACGCGTAGTCGCCGTGTGTCGGATATTGTGCTTGACCGATATCGGCTTGAGACACACGTGTCGGAAGACCTGTTGAGGGACCCCCGCGCATAACGTTGACGATAACCAACGGAACTTCGGCGATAAAACCGAGACCGATTTGCTCCGCTTTAAGTGAGATACCCGGTCCTGATGTCGCCGTCATAGACTTTGTACCCGCCATTGAAGCACCGAGAGCAACCGATATACCGGCAATTTCGTCTTCCATTTGGATGAATTTTCCGCCGACTGTCGGAAGAAGATCAGACATCTCGTGCATTACTTCCGATGATGGAGTAATCGGATATCCGCCGAAAAACATACAACCCGCATCAAAAGCACCGAGTGCCGATAATTCGTTACCTGTAGAAATTACTTCTCTTGCCATTACTTGACTCCTACTTGGTCTAAAGACATATATTTATTCGCAATAATAGCCGCTTGACGCGCTTTCGCTTCGTCTGTCAATTTTGCAAATTTAAAGTCGCTTTTGTCCGCTACATAGATTGCGAAGTCAGGACATGTGAGTTCACACTCATTACAGCCGATACAACTCTCAGGATGATTGATCGAGATCATGGCACCCAAAGTCGATGTAGGCTCATAACGCATACCGAGTACACCCGATGGACATACCGATACACAAATATCACACGCTTTACAGTTATCGGTGTTAACCCATACAGGGACATTACCGGGATTGATCGTTTTAAACATCTGTTCTCCTACCTTTTAGTTTTGAACATCACGGAAAACCTCCGCGTCTACACTGGCCGATACGGCACTGAATCTACACCATCCGGTGAAATTCACTTACTGATTCGTCTCTTCGTTTGTTGAAAATTTCCCTACAGCACATGAGACGAAACTCTTGAGCTTCAGGGCGGCATTATCAATAGCACCCTCTTCCTCACCGCTTAGAGGATAGCCGAGGTTTCTTAATATCGCTTTAAACTGTGCTAATTGCGCCTCGTCGGCAATAAATGCCGTCACTTTACGAGGCTCGCACGAGAGATCTACTTGGACCTCTTCAAAACCTGATTCTTTGAGCGCTTTGGTTATCGTATTGGCACACCCGCCGCAACGAATATTCGCAACCTCAAATGTCTGAATCATTATTTTTTTGCCATCACTTCGGCAACGGCTTTACCGATATCCGCCGGGGAAACAACTACTTTTACCCCAGCTGCTTCAAGTGCCGCCATTTTTTCCGCCGCAGTACCTGACCCTCCGGAAATAATCGCTCCGGCATGTCCCATACGCTTGCCGGCAGGAGCCGTTTGACCCGCGATGAACGCAACAACCGGTTTAGTGACGTGTTCTTTGATATACGCAGCCGCTTGGATCTCCAAATCACCGCCGATTTCACCAATCATAACGATCGCATGGGTTTCAGGGTCCGCTTCGAACATCGGCAATAATTGTTTATACGATAAACCGATGATCGGGTCACCGCCGATACCGACCGCAGTCGTAATACCGAATCCCTCTTTCACAACCTGGTTCGCTGACTCGTATGTCAACGTCCCTGATTTAGAGATAAGGCCGATATTCCCTTTTTTGAAAATAAAGCCCGGCATAATCCCGATTTTACACTCATCCGCCGTAATGATACCCGGACAGTTCGGCCCGATAGTCATCATATCTTTCTTAACGGCATACGCTTTTGCGTACATCATATCTTTAACCGGAGCACCTTCGGTAATAATAACCGCAAGCTCGATTCCCGCATCTGCCGCTTCCATAACCGCGTCAGAGACGAAAGCCGGCGGAACGAAGATCATAGAAACGGTAGCACCCGTTGAGCGAACCGCTTCTTCTACTGTGTTAAATACAGGCTGACCGAGGTGTTCTTGACCGCCTTTACCCGGAGTGACCCCGCCGACGATTTTTGTACCGTATGCCATACATTGCTCTGCATGGAACGTCCCCTCTTTACCCGTGAAACCTTGAACGATTACTTTTGTATCTTTATTGACCAAAATAGACATTAATTACTCTCCTTTAGCTGCTGCAACGGCTTTACGTGCACCGTCTGCAAGATCGGTTGCCGCTACGATATTCGCGATACCGGCATTGTTCAAAATTTCAGCCGCTTCGATAGCGTTGGTTCCGTCAAGTCGTACGATAACAGGCACATTGACATTCGTGATTTTTGTTGCTTCAATAATCCCGTTAGCTACACGGTCACAACGGACGATACCGCCGAAGATGTTAACGAAAATCGCTTTCACGTTCGGATCTTTGAGGATAATATCAAACCCTTTTGCCACCGTTTCCGCACTTGCAGAGCCGCCGACGTCAAGGAAGTTGGCCGGACGACCCCCTTCGTAATTGATAGTGTCCATCGTTCCCATCGCAAGTCCCGCACCGTTAACCATACAACCGACATCACCGTCAAGTTTGATATAGCTAAGACCGAATTTACCCGCTTCGATTTCCGTCGGTTCTTCTTCACTCAAATCACGCATTTCGTTCACTTGGGATTGGCGATACAATGCATTGTTGTCAAAGCCCATTTTCGCATCCAATGCCAAGAATTTGCCGTCACCCGTTTTGACCAACGGATTGATCTCGATCATCTCCGCATCGTGATCCATGTAAACTTTATAAAGGGCAGATGCAAACTTGATGAACGTATTGATCTCTTCAACCGGAAGCCCTAAGCCGAACGCTAATTTACGACCGTGGAAGCTTTGGAAGCCTGTCAACGGATCGATTGAGACTTTGATGATTTTTTCAGGCGTATTGTGAGCAACCTCTTCAATCGCCATACCGCCCTCAGTCGATGCCATCATAATCGGCATCTCCAACGCACGGTCAAGCAAAAGCCCGAGATAGTACTCTTTTTTAATGTCGGCACCCTCTTCAATATACACTTTTTGAACCAATTTACCTTCCGGTCCTGTTTGGTGGGTAACGAGCTGCATACCGAGAATTTGGCTCGCCAATTCGCGTACTTCAGATGTCGATTTAGCCAGTTTGACACCACCGCCTAAACCGCGTCCGCCCGCATGGATTTGAGCTTTGACCACCCAAATGTTTCCGCCGAGTTCTTGAGCCGCTTTAACCGCCTCATCGGGTGTAAATGCAATGTGTCCGCGAAGTGTCGGTACATTATACTTTTTGAATAATTCTTTAGCTTGATATTCGTGAATATTCATCCATTCCTCCTGTTATAAGTTTACGCTATCGGTCTTGTCATCTCTTCAGGGATGACGTATTTATCGAACTCTTCCGCACTAAGAAGACCGAGCTTGATCGCAGTCTCTTTCAGTGTAGAGTTTTCTTTGTGAGCCGTTTTGGCAATTTTTGCCGCATTTTCATATCCGATATACGGGTTAAGCGCCGTAACCAGCATCAATGAATTATTCAGATACGCATCGATTTGCTCACGTACCGGCTCGATACCGACGGCGCAATTATCATTGAAGGATACGATTGAATCGGCCAACAATCTTACAGATTGCAAAAAGTTGTAGGCAATAACCGGTTTGAATACGTTAAGCTCAAAATTTCCCTGGCTTGCCGCAAAACCGATACATGCGTCATTTCCCATAACCTGACACGCTACCATTGTGACCGCTTCGCTTTGAGTCGGGTTGACTTTACCCGGCATGATGGATGAACCCGGCTCGTTTTCAGGAATCGTGATCTCACCAATTCCGCAGCGAGGGCCTGACGCCAACCAGCGGACGTCATTGGCGATTTTCATCATATCCGCCGCAAGGGCTTTAAGTGCTCCGTGTGCGTATACGAGAGCGTCATGAGACGTTAATGCGTGAAACTTGTTCGGTGCGGTAACAAACTGATGCCCTGTCAGTTCAGAGAGTTTCGCCGCTACGCGCATCCCGAGTTCCGGGTGTGCGTTAAGCCCTGTACCGACCGCTGTACCGCCGAGTGCCAGTTCACGAACCGACTCCAGAGAATCTTTCGCCATTTTTTCGCATTTGTTGAGCATCTCCACCCATCCGCTGATCTCTTGACCGAGCGTGAGCGGTGTCGCATCCTGTAAATGGGTGCGTCCGATTTTGACGATATCGCTGAACGCTTCCGATTTAGCTTGCAGCGTTTTGCGCAAATGTGTGATCGCCGGAAGTAGACGGGTCTCTACGGCAATAACCGATGCAACGTGCAAAGCCGTCGGATAGGTATCGTTTGAACTTTGCGATTTGTTGACGTCATCATTCGGATGAACCAATTTTTGGGTGCGGAAATCACCGCCCAAAATCTCTGTAGCACGGCTTGCCAACACTTCGTTGTTGTTCATATTAGACTGCGTACCTGAACCCGTTTGCCATACGACAAGCGGATAATGGGCATCCAATTTGCCGGAGAGCATCTCATCCGCAGCCTGAGCGATTGCATCGGCTTTTTCTTTGGATAGCATTCCAAGATCGCAGTTAACCAAAGCAACCGCTTTTTTCAAGTAAGAGAATGCACGTGTGATTTCATACGGCATTTTCTCTTCCCCGATTTGGAAGTTTTCCAAAGAACGCTGTGTTTGCGCTCCCCAGTAAGTGTCGTTCGGTACCCGAACTTCACCCATCGTATCCTTTTCGATGCGATAACTCATTAGTTGGCTCCTTCAAAAAATTTATTGGCATTTAACGTATCGATCAATCCCTGAACCGATTTGCACGATGCGGCAAACATCGCTTTTTCACTCTCATTCAGTGTTACTTCGATGATTTTCTCGGCACCGTTGGCTCCGAGCATTACCGGCACGCCGCTGACGACATCGTTAAATCCGTATTCACCTTCGAGGTACACGGCACACGGATGGATCTGTTTTGTATCTTTTAGAATCGCTTCGACCATAATTGCCGTTGCTTTTGCCGGTGCGTAATAGGCTGATCCCGTTTGGAGCAGTGCAACGATTTCCGCCCCCCCTTTACGGGTACGCTGAACGATCTCTTCAATCTCTTCATGCGTCAATACATCCGATAACGGGACACCCGCAACGGTCGAATAGCGCGGCAGAGGAACCATATCATCCCCGTGTCCGCCCATAACCGACGCACGGATCTGTCCGCCTCCGTAACCGAGTTTTTCCTGGATAAATGCCGCCATACGGGCACTGTCCAAAACGCCGGCCATACCGATAACACGGCTGCGATCAAATCCGCTCTCTTTCAAGGCGACATACGTCATCGCATCCAGAGGATTGGAGACCATAATGACGATAGCATTCGGAGAGTATTTTGCAATCCCTTCGATCACTTCGCGGGTAACTTTTGCATTAATCATAAGCAGATCGTCACGACTCATACCCGGTAGTCTTGGACTTCCTGCCGTAATGACAACGACATCACAATCGGTCATATCCGCCATGCTTTCAGCCACGGTAACAATAGAGTGCGATCGTACCGCTGCGGCAGCTTGTGACATATCGAGTGCTTTACCTTTTGCAATTTCGATTTTGTTGTCACGTAAAATGATCTCATGGCAAGAGCCAAGCATTGCAAGCGAGTAGGCAATCGTCGATCCGACATTTCCTGCCCCTACGATTCCGACGCGTTTTCCTTTTACCATTCCGTACTCCTTGTGTCATATCACTATTTTTCTCTGAGAAGCAGAGAAAAATAAAAGACGATTCAATCGCCTTTTATCTATAGAAAAGCATTCTACAGATAAAAAGCGATTGGGGGATTTCCCCAATCGTTACTATCGTTTAGATAGCGGCAATGATTGCGTTAAGTGTAGCACTCGGACGCATTGCTTTTTCAGTTTTAGCTGTATCAGGGTGAAAGTAACCGCCGATATCTTGCGCTTTACCTTCTACTGAAAGAAGCTCTTCCATGATTTTAGCTTCATTTTCAGACAACGACGCAGCTACGTTAGCAAATTTTGATGCCAGTTCTGCGTCCATAGTTTGCTCAGCCAACGCTTTTGCCCAGTATTGAGCCAAGAAGAAGTGGCTTGCTTTGTTATCCGGCTCACCCGCTTTACGAGAAGGCTCTTTGTTGTTATCCAAATATGCCGCGTTTGCAACATCGAGAGCCGATGTAAGAGCGCTCAATTTGTTATCTTTTTTTGTTTTGTTGATGTGACGTAGTGACTCTGCAAGAGCCAAGAACTCACCCAATGAATCCCAACGAAGGTGTCCTTCGTTTATGAATTGCTCAACGTGTTTCGGAGCCGATCCGCCCGCACCGGTTTCAAACAATCCTCCACCCGCAAGAAGAGGAACGATTGATAACATTTTAGCCGATGTTCCAAGTTCTAAGATAGGGAACAAGTCGGTCAAGTAGTCACGAAGAACGTTACCCGTTGCGGAGATGGTGTTTTGGCCCACACGTACACGTTTTAGTGAGAACGCCATCGCTTTTTCAGGAGCCATGATATGATACTCAACGTTTGCTTTGTTGAATTCCGGAAGATACGCGTTCACTTTTTTGATGATTTCAGCATCGTGAGCACGTTTTTCGTCCAACCAGAACACAACCGGGACGTTTTCGATCTCTGCACGCTCAACCGCAAGACGTACCCAGTCTTTGATCGGAATATCTTTCGCACGAGACATACGCCAGATATCACCTTTTTCTACATTGAACGTCATCAATACGCCGCTATCATCAGAAACACTCACTACACCGTCTTCTGGAATTTCGAATGTTGTCGGATGCGAGCCGTACTCTTCCGCTTTTTGAGCCATCAAACCGACATTCGATACAGAACCCATAGTCGTGACATCAAATTGGCCGTTTTTCTTACAATCTTCGATGATTTCAGAATACATAGTCGCGTAACAACGATCCGGAATCGTCACAACACATTGTTCTACTTTTCCTGCCGGATTCCACATTTTACCGCCGTCACGTACAACAACCGGCAATGAAGCATCGATAATCACGTCATTAGAGGCGTGTAAGTTCGTGATCCCTTTATCCGAATCAACCATGGCCATTGCCGGTTGAGTCGGATACACTGCCATAATAGCCGCTTCGATCTCCGCTCTCTTATCCGCCGGAAGTTTTGCCAATTTTTTGTACAAATCGCCCAGTCCGAGATTCGGATTAACACCGATCTCTTTGAAATCTGCCGCGTATTTTTCAAATACGTCTTTGAAGAATACCGATACTGCGTGACCGAACATAATCGGGTCAGAAACTTTCATCATTGTCGCTTTGAGGTGAATCGACCAAAGGATGTTTTTCTCCTTCGCTTCTGCGATCGATTCTGACAAAAATGCACGTAGTGCTTTTGCCGACATGAAAGTACCGTCAAGTACTTCTTTATCTTTTGCATCGATCTCTTTAAGAACTTTTCCGTTAAGAGCGATTGTTACTTTACCGTCATCTTTTTTAGTGATTGATTGCTCATTTGCAAAGAAATCGCCGCTGTTCATGTGAGCTACGCGAGTTTTTGAACCCTCATCCCAAGCACGAAGTTTATGCGGGTTTTTCTTAGCAAAGTTTTTAACCGCAACGGCTGCACGACGATCCGAATTACCTTCACGAAGAACCGGGTTAACCGCAGAACCGAGACAGGTTGCGTAGCGTGCAAAAATCTCTTTTTCTTCATCTGTTTTAGGCTCTTCCGGATAATTAGGAAGATCATACCCTTGTGATTGAAGCTCTTCAATACACGCTTTAAGCTGTGGAATCGAAGCCGAAATGTTCGGTAATTTTATAATAACGCCGTCCGGTTGAGTTGCAATCACGCCCAATTGTGCAAGATTGTCCGGGATACGTTGAGCATCACTCATTCTTTCCGGAAAAGTTGCGATAACACGACCTGCGAGTGAGATATCACTTGTTACGACTTCCACGCCTGCTGCTTTTGTGAATGCATTTACGATCGGAAGTAGCGAATATGTCGCTAATGCCGGTGCTTCATCAATTACTGACCAAATGATTTTTGCCATCAGGTTCTCCTGTTATTTTTTTTATGCAAGCATCATAACACTGTAGTTCGCTTTTTTTTCACTTTGTAACATCTCAGGAGGATAAAAGTTGTCAATATGTTTCATTTTGTAGCATTTACTATGTTTTTATGGTGTGTAGAAAAGTAACTACTGTAAACATGCTCCCCATCCTTTCCTCGTACGAAATAAAGATAATCGGTATGTGCGGGATGGAGTGCCGCCGCAATCGCTTCTTTAGAAACATTGCATACGGGATATTGAGGCAAACCTTTATTTTTATAGGTATTATAGGGACTTGTGTCGGTTCTGATACGACGAGCCGTCACCTTTTGATGTGAGAATTCTCCATAATTTAACGTACCGTCCATTTGGAGTCTCATCCCTTTTTTGATCCGATTGTCAATAACAGAGCTCACATACGGCATATCGGCAACAGATGAGGCTTCTTTTTGGATAACGGACGCTTTTGTTACAATTTGTAACCATTTTTCACTATCGGGTTGTAAAAGATTCTCAGAAGCTATCTTTTTCATTATTCGATCAGATTCGTTCAAGAGATGAACGATCAGTTTCTCTTCACTGAATTCATTGGGAATGCTGTAAGTTTCAGGGACAAAATTTCCCTCTTTCAAACGGGCATGTTCGTCATACGCTTCACGAAGTTTATTGAGGTCTAATGAAAGTTCATTTGCGAGCTGTTGTAAAAAAACATCCGTCGTCTCTCCCGGAATCAATGTGACGGCTCTGCTCACCGCTTTTGCCGTTGTGAGACGATAAAGGTATCCGATGCGCGTCATATTCCCGTCTTTTATGTCTATCCATCCTTGTTGCGGTTTTCCCAATAAACGTAAAATAAAGGCGTCGATTTTATGGACGTTGACCCCTTCGTTTTGGAGGTGTGATATACTTTTAAAGACGGAACCTTTCGGAATATATACGATTTTGGGTGATGTGACGGTGGAGAACAGGTAGGTCATGAAAGATATAATCATCACCAAAATTATTCCGAAAACCCATAGGAGTATTTTACTTTTTTTAGTTTTTACTTTTTTTCTCGGTTTTTTCACGTTTGTCGCTTTGCTTGAGGGATTTAGCATTGATCACCTGAAATTAGGTGAGGTCAAAGTTGAGAAATTATACCTAAAATGGGACAACTCCCTTCAGATAAAAGCATCAAAAATAGATTTAAGCGGCTTAAAAAACAACGATGAACCTTTTACCCTGAACCCCCTCTCTAAACTTCCCCGATATATACGCTGGATTGAAAAGTGGGTAGAATCCGTTGAGATTGATACTATTAAGTATGACGACAACACGGCTTCATTGTTTTATCGTAAAGGTGAGGTAGGCAAAATATCCGTAGGGGATGAATCGAACCGTACGCAAGGGACATTCGAGCTTAATGAGAGCGACTTTGTAGTCACTCTGCCCTCCTATACATTGAAAAACGGTCTTTTATCAACCAAACTTCACATTAATCTTCTTAATCAGCATCTTAACGCCGCCATCGTGGCGGATTTGCCTCAAACGCCGCGCTTAACACTCACTATTGCCGGAGATTCCGATTTGCTCAGTTTCTCCGTCTACGCGGATAACCCATTGACAACCCTCAAACCGATAATCGACTTTTTCGGTCTTGATCCCGAAATTACCCCATGGATTGTCGACTACGCAAAAGCATCATCTCTGCATCTAAAGCGATTACACGGGACATGCCATTATGATACCCCTAAAGAGCTTGTAGAGACGCTCACGGCGGATGCTACCGTCATTGATGCGGCATATACCTTTGCACAGGGGTTTGAACCTATCCGTTCTCCTCAAATCGATCTGAATTTTCGCAAAGGAAAACTCTATATCTTCCCTAAAGACGGTACATTTTATACGCTTCCTACCGAACAGAGTCATGTAATCATCGATTTTATGAAGCCGCATACCATGCTGGATGCCTATATACGGACACAACATGCCAAACTCAATGATCCGATTTTAGACCTGTTGACGTTTTACGATATCCATTTGCCGATCAAACAACAAAAAGGGGAATGTTCGGTAGATTTAAATCTCTCTATTAATCTGCATTCACTCGATACGACCGGCAAAGGGGAATTCATCCCTACCGCTTCTGAAATACTTCTCGATAAAATCGTGCTAAACACCGAAAACGGAATCGTCAAAGTTAATCGAAATCATGTAACGTTTGAAAATTTTATCGCCCATTACGATAACGATGTTGCCCATGCGAACGTCACCGGTGAGTACGATACCCAAAAAGAGCGGGGAGTCGTTTCCATTAATGCCTATGCCGTATCACCCGTAAAAGGGAGCCTGAGCCTTTTTGATGCTAAAAATCCGCTTCGTATCGCCTACGTTATCGCCCCCGACGGCGATACGCTCAATGTAGAAAAATCTCAGTGGAACCTTTTGGGAGAAAAATTAACGATTGAAGCGTTCCGTGCCCCGTTTGATTATCATCGCGCCTATACGGCAATCAATTCTGTCCCTTTTCTCCTCTCCGATTCCGTAAAAGGGAAAATCAATGCCGCATTTGACGGTACAAAAAAACTATCCGATATTAAAGTCCGTCTGAATGAATTTAACCTCCGTGAAGTCAAGCTCAACCAATCCCCGTTTGATGTAGATTTGCACTACAGCGACGAAATACTGAAACTGCGGGTCAACAGCGCTTCTGCATGGTCGATTCATCAGCTCCCTCTTCTCGTATCCCCCTTCAGTGCAATTCTCAAAAATGATCTTATAACGTTTGATCAGATCGAAACCGTTTTGGGTGATTTATTCAAAGGGAACTTTACGGGAACCTATCGTATGAATACCCATAAGGGGACAATCCGTCTGAGCAATATGATTCCGATTTCTCCTAAATTGACCCCGATTATAGAGTCTAAAGAGTCGATCAATTTAATCGTTGACGCGACAAACGATCCTATCCAGATCGATGCACCTGAACTTAAAGCCCATTTTTCGACCATATCAACCGGATGGAAAATTTTATTGAACGACATTTCTCTGATTTCCAAAAAATCGCCCATCTTACGGCGCTACAATATCAACAACGGCTATTTGAATCTCTACTATACGGGAGAAAGTTCCCGCTTCCTTTTTAACGGAGAAATTGACTACCTCTATCCTCTCATGGTCGTCAATAATATTCCGATTGAGCATTACAAGTTTAGCGGCTCGCATCAAAATGATGTTACTCAAATCAGAGTCAATGACCGTTTAACCATTACCCATTCCCCCGACAATATTTATATTCGTGCAAACAATACGGGCCTTAATATGCCGATTTTATTCAAATTCCTCTCAGCACACACGGAAGAGAGTGATTCATCTTCATCTGACGATGCGTCAAAGCCCATCAATATTCATGCGACCAATTCCTATTTGTATCTCATGAAAGACAGAAAGATCGTAACCGATACGTTAGATGCTACACTCAACAACGATAATTTCGATGCATCGCTTCAACATATGAACGGATCAGCAACCCTAAAAATACGGAATAATCTTTTCTCGATCAACGGAAAAGGATTTAATGATAAGTTTATGGAGCATCTTTTTGCCCTCAGCGATTTCAGCGGAGGAACCTTTGCTTTCGAAGCGAAAGGGAGAACTGATTCGTTTGACGGATTAATGAGGGTTGAGAATACTATTCTTAAAGATTATAAAGTCCTAAACAACGTACTGGCATTTGTCAATACGGTCCCCTCTTTAGCAACCTTTTCATTGCCGAATTACAATTCAAAAGGATTGCCGGTTTATGAGGGATATGCCCATTTTGCCTATCAAAAAGGGGTCGTTTCCGTCGACAACTTCACCCTAAACTCACCGGAAATCAAAATCACCGGTAGCGGCAAAGCCGATTTCGGTGCCAATCAGCTTGACGGTATACTGACACTGAAAACCGATTTGGGGTCTAAACTCGGTAAAGTGCCGATGGTAGGGTATATTCTTCTGGGAGAAGACGGCTCGCTCTCTACCACGCTGACGCTCAGCGGAAAACTGGATGATCCTAAAATCAGCACCGCGATCGCTAAAGAGATCGTCACCGCACCCTTTAATATCCTGCGAAGAACGTTGGTTTATCCGTTTTTGTGGATGCTGGACGATAAAAATAAAAAATAATTTATGATATACGGATAGAAAAGCAGTGCTCTTCGTTTTCATATCGATAAGAGAGTAAAAAACCGTGTTTGGCAACGATCTTGCTGACGATATCGAGTCCGAGTCCGAATCCATCGGTCGTGCGCGAGCTTTCCTGACGGGTAAAGGGTGTCAGGAAATAGCCGAACTCTTTTTCCAACGGTTCACCGTGGTTGTAAACATTAATGCTCTTCGAGGAAGCTTCCAGCCGTATCGGCAGCCGATCGGTGTATTTTAGCGCATTGTCAAGCAGATTTTTTAACGCGAGCGACAGGTACTGCAGATCGCCCGTTATGGAAAAATTCTCTTCGATACGGACCTCAATATTCGATTCATCGCTCAGATGGAGCTTAGAGAGTGCCTCCATGACGAGTGTTTCGGCACTGAAAATTTCCAATTGGATCGTATCGGTTGACTGAAGCTTTTCAATCTCCAGCAGCTCCTGCGTCAGTTGATTAAGTTCTTTAAACGAATGTTTGAGAGAATCGCGTATTTTCGAATCTTCCAGCTGCTCTAGGGCAAACATTCCGCGTGCTATCGGTGTTCTCAACTCATGCCCCACATCCCGCAAAAGCTCCTGACGCGACCGTATCAGGTTTTCTATTGTTTGCGCCATCTCGTTGTAGCTGCGTGCGACTTCGCCTATCTCATCACGCGAATGTATCGGACTGCGGCTACGGTACTCTCCCTGCGCAAATCGGCGCATGCTCGCCGTTATCGAATGGAGTGGTGAGAGCATTCGAAGGATGATAAAAAATATAATGGCCAAAACAACGATATCGGCGATAACAAGGGCATTGAGTATCCACCCCTCTTTCTGAGCCCTCTGAAGTGTTGTATCGCGCAAATAAATATCATCGTCGAAGTAGCGGATATGGAGAATATAATCCCCCTCATCCTCCTTTAGGATTTCCAATAATCCAAAGGTATGCAATTGGCGCAACATAACCAGTTTCGAATCCACAGGAGAGATTTTGACCAGATTCAGACTCCGAAATCTATCGTTAAGCTCATCGGCGGTTGACGTTGCCATCCAACTAAATATTTTTCGTCCGTCAAGGAGATATTTTTGTAGAACGACCGATTCGTATTTTTGGGTATTGATCGTATCGATCTTATATCCGATGCCGACCATCAGAGCCAGACTGATCAAAAATAATACGGTGATTTTTGTAAAAATAGACATACGTTACCCCGTAAATTTATAGCCGATACCCCATACCGATTTAATGTAACGGGGCTCTTTCGCATCGTCACCGATTTTGAGGCGAATATTGCTGATGTGCATATCGACGGTGCGATGTTTCATCTCATCTTCAAGCCCTAAAGAGCCGATGATCTGATCGCGTGAGAGGTTTTTACCGCGATTTTTAATCAGAAGGATAAATATATCGAACTCGATCCGCGTCAAGTCGATCGGATACCCCTCCATCATCACTGTCTTATTGGTTTCGTCAATCGTAAAATCGGATACGGCCAGCTCATTTTTACGACCGTAGCGGCGTAATACCGCCTCGATACGAAGGACAAGCTCACGAGGTTCATACGGCTTGTCAAGATAATCATCGGCCCCTAAATCGTAGCCGTATATTTTGTTTCCGATATCGGTGCGCGCCGATGAGATAATGATTGGAATATCCAACTGAGATTTAATCATCTTTGCCACATCGAATCCGTCCATCCCCGGCAGCATCAAGTCCAGTACGACGATGTCGAACGGCTCTTTATCTATCAACAGCCGATCCAGCGCTTTTTTCGGATCGGCATATCCGTGTGTTTCAAACCCGTACGATTTCAAAAAAGTGATAATCAATTCCTGCAGCGAAAGATCGTCTTCGATCAGCAGCACTTTTCTACTCAATGTCCCACTCCTCCAAATGACGAATAAAACGCCGTTTTTGCTCAGGAGTCAATACAGTATGAAGCCGCTCAAATAACCGTGTACGGATCTCTACGGAAGCTTTCTCCCTCTCTAAACTTTTTGCCCGAAACTTCTCTGCATCAAAGGATGAATCCAAAAATAGTGCCTTGAGTTCTTCTTGAGCTTTCTCGCTTTGATGATGATAGCGGCGATAGGAATGCTGATACTCTTTCATCGCCTCTTCGACGATGCGATGCTGCTGCTTGCTCAGCCCCAAATCATGTAGATCCATAGGGAGCCGATGATCGTCGGCATATGCCGTATTCATTAGGAACATTAGCAACATTAAAAAGGCAATCCGTTTCATCCTGTCCTCTTCTTTATATCGCTTTTATCGCGTTATCTTCGATAATCCCCTGCTCTACGTCACTGTGACACGCTTTGCAGTTCGCACGGCTTTTGACCCTTTCGCTTGTAAAGACATCAGGTGCGATATTTTTGTGTCTCTTTTTCCAAAACGGCGTTTGAGTAATGGCTATCATATCGCGTTTTTGAAGCGATTGCATCATTTTAACCGACATCTCCTGCGTTGAGGTTTCTGCCGAATGGGCTAAAAGATACGCCGATATCGTTTGGTGGTCAAAGGGATCCAGCGAAGCATCATCGCCGAAATGGTTCGATAAATCCCCCATCAATGCCGACCACGACTCTTTGGGAAGAAGGGTCGGCGGATAGAGGGTGTGGCACGATGCGCATTCGTTGACGAAGACCGGGGTTTCCCGTTCATAGGCTACTTTTGGGTTGTGTCCCGCAATTAGCGGGTTATTTGGGACACTCAAGGAATAGATCAGCAACCCGATCGCTCCGCCGATGCCGATGAACGCGACCAGTTTCTGCGGCCATGTAAGAACAGCATTCTCTCCCTCACTGTTTTTGTGCCCGTCGATCATAGAGGGCAGTGTCCGTTCCTCTTTATGCAAAATTCTATCGATAATAACGCCCCCTACGTGCACCGCGATCAATACCCATAACAGATTGACGAAAAATTCGTGAATCTCTTCAAAAACTTTCATATCCTGAAAATAACCGCTGTGCAAAAAGGCCAAAATACCGCGATTTTCCTGTATGCCGTAGGCGAGCATTCCGCTGATCACCGCCAATACGACCGTCATGAGCATCGCTACCGTGACATAGCTTGCCGCGGGATTGTGACCGACATAGCGTCGGGATGGACTCAGGAGCGTCATCAGATACTCTTTGAGTGCGTCGAGTCGGAGCGTGAAATCACCGAAACGGGAGTATCTTGGACCCATTATCCCCCATACGATCCGAAACACGACCACTGCACCCGCCGCCATTCCCGCTGCTGCGTGAAATGAAAGCCATCGATCTTCCAAGGAAGCGATCCAGCTGATAAGGATCAAGGCAACAAACAGCCAGTGAAACAGCCGTGTAGGCAGTGTCCAAACATATACCCGTTTCATAGTTGACTCCTAGAGTGGTTTAATCTTCCCAGCGCCCGTAATTCGGGATGCGGATTTCGCGTTCGCGATAGCTTCCGTTTGCCGCTTGGGTATGGCAGGCGTTACAGTTTGCGAAACTTTTTACATCAGGCTGTGTCACCATTTTTTTGGTTACTTCACGGTGTTCACGGACAAAGTACGGTGTTTCCGATATACGCAGAGCAACTGCACCTTTCATATCACTCATACGATCATTTTTAGACGCATGTGTCGCCAAATAATTTTGGATCGTTTTGTGATCGGAGGGATCGAGCGAGGCATCCGTACCGAAATGGTTCTCCAACGTATTCATCGTCTTATCCCATGATCGCTTCGGCAGAAACTGCGGCTGATATGCCATGTGACACGATCCGCACTCTTTTTGATACAACGCAACGGTTGATTTTTCTTGTGGCGTCATCGGTTTTGCGGCAACGTTCGCAGATCGTACCGCGTGCTCTTCATGCTCATCCTCTGCGTACAGATAGACTCCGCCGGCTAATAAGAGTATTGCAACGGATAGATTTAATAGTTTTGTCATCGGATATCCTTTAGATTAATTTTTCATAATATAGGTGAGGACATCACCTTTTTCCTGTGCGCTCCCCTCACGGGCGTACACATCCATAAAGTTACGTTTTAGCCATTTGTTTACCTCTTTGGTGCTGGTAAGACGCTGCGGATTTACACGAGGCGATAGAGGCTCGATCACTTTGCCGGTAAGAGAGTTTTTTCCCGAATTTGCAAGATTGAGGGTATGGCAGCTGGTACACGCCATCGGTTTACCCTGCTTTCCGGTGTGGGTAGAGGTAAAGATCTCTTTGCCTCTGGCGGCATCAAAGCCGTTAAATGCACTGTTTTCGGCTTTAGCCGTTTTTGAGAGATCATTCATATATTGAAGCACTTCCGGCGATGCCGCCATAAGTGACATTGAGAACATAGTGACGATTGCAAGGTGTTTCATAACCTTCCTCCTGTTTTTTTGATGTTCTAATGCTACGCCAAAGTTGTCAATACGCCTCAGCATATCCCTTGACACTTTCTTGACATTTTCTTCATGCTTATTAAATATTTAGCGTTTAATGACCGATATAACTACGAACCCCATTTAGGAGGTTACAAAATGGATCCGATCAGCAGCAGCAGTTTAGGTAGTGGACTTGAAATCTATGCGATGAAAAAAGCGATTGATATTCAGGGACAGGGGATTATGAAGGTGTTAGAGAGTGCTATGCCCTCTTTTGGTAACTCAGCCAACGCTTCCGGCTCAGAGCTTACAGGTTTAGGTCAAAATCTCGACATAAAAGCTTAGTCTACAGCTATAAATTAGCTGTAGCTATGTTCTACTCATTTCTCAGAACCGTTAAAACATCAACTTCAGACGCTTTTTTCGCCGGATACCAGGCAGAGAGCAATACAATCATAAATGCACCAATGATGATCGAAAAGAAATCGATTACACTCAAATCCAGCGGCAGCGTCGAGGTAGGATAGACATCGGCAGGGAGCGAGATAATATCGAATGTCCCTAAAATCCACATCCCTAAAAAGCCCAAAATTGCCCCCGTCGTAATCCCTAAGACTCCGATTACGATCCCCAGAACCAAAAAGATTTTTTTCACCTCTTGTTTAGAGGCACCGAGTGAGATGAGCAAGGCGATTTCGCTGCGACGGTTCATCACCGTCATCAAGAGCGAGGAGATAATATTGATCGCGGCGATGAGGATGATCAGCATCAGAACGATGAACAGCGACATCTTCTCCATTTTCAGCGCGGCAAAAAAGTTGCCGTTGTCTTCCCACCATCCGCGAATCGATACCGTATCGGGCAGTGCGGCAGCCACACGGACAATATCGGCTTCGGGATTGGCGGAATGGACGTGAATACCGTCGTAGAGGTTTTCCGGGATCCCCAAAATACGCTGCAGCGCACCCAGTGACGTATAGGAGAACCCTTTGTCATAGGCACTGAGCCCGGAGTTAAAGGTGGTTACGACGTTGAAACGTTTAATTTTCGGCGTCAACGCCAATCCGCCCGGCTCCATCTGGGTAAATATATAGGTGAGTTTATCTCCCGAATTAAGTTGGAATTCCTCTTTGAGCGATTTGCCGACCATCACTTCAAAGTTTTTAGGGATCCCGCTTCTCAGCCCTTCGGCAACAATGCGGTTAACCTTGGCTTCCTGAGCAAAATCGACGCCGAAAAGATATCCCCCCTCCATCTGATCCCCGCTTCTGGAGAGAACGGCGGAGGTAACATACGGGCTGAACGAGAGATCGGGAAATTTCTCACGCAGCTGTTCAAGCAACGCGGTGTCACATGTCGCATAAAATTTAGGCTGTATGGTCATCGGATAGTTCATCACGGTAAGTTTCTTTTTAAACTCGTTGTCAAAACCGTTCATAAGCGCCATAGCGATGATGAGAACCATCACCCCAAGCGCGATTCCGGAGAATGCGAGGAGTGCGGAGAGGAAGATAAAGGGCTGCTCTTTGTCAAAGCGCAAAAATCGTTTGACGAGATAAGAGACGATATTCAAGAGGCAAATACCCCTTTTTTAGGTCCCGATTTTCCACAGCAGTTTTTGTATTTGAGGCCGCTTCCGCAGGGACAATCGTCGTTACGGGAAATCTTTTTCTCTTCGTTCTCATGCTCTTGATGATTGAGAGACATTCTAAACGCTTCCTGTCTTTTTTCCAGTTCCATCTGACGGGCAAACGCTTCAGCCTCTTCTTCCGCACTCTCTACTTTAAAACGGATGACATGAAGGGTTTTGATCGTGTCGTATTTAATCGTCTCGACCAACTCGCTAAAGAGGTTATAGCTCTCTTTTTTATACTCGACCAACGGATCTTTTTGGTTGTAGGCGCGAAGTCGGATACCCGTTTTCATACTGTCCATTTGATAGAGGTGTTCGCGCCACGCCGTATCAAGGGTTTTAAGATAAATTTCCCGCTCGATTTCGTTTCGCAGTTTTTCGTCTACAACCGCCATTTTTTCATCGTATTGGTTTTTCAATTCGGCAAGCAGCGTATGTTGAATCGATCCAAACGATTTATCCGTGAACGTTGCTGTATCGATATCGGCGTTCATCTCCTCTTTCAGCGTCATTGCCAGACGTTCTAAATCGATCTCCTCTTCGGCGATACCGTCAAAGATGCCGCAAAACGCCAACGTACGGTTGACGTATTCACCGCGGATCAGATCGATCTTATCGGCAACGTTATACGACGGATCGAGCAGCTCGCCGCGAAATTTATAGACGATTTTACGCTGCTCGTTGGCGACGTCATCGTATTCGACAATATTTTTACGCCCTTCGAAATGCATGCTTTCGACTTTTTTCTGTGCTTTTTCCACCGCGCGGGTCACCATCGCCGATTCGATATACTCACCGTCTTCGACACCCAAACGTTCCATAATTGCTTTGATCTTATCGGAACCGAAAATACGGAGTAGATTATCTTCCAAAGATAGATAAAACTGGCTCGTTCCCGGATCACCCTGACGTCCTGAACGGCCGCGAAGCTGATTGTCGATACGGCGGTTTTCATGACGCTCAGTGCCCAGGATATAAAGACCGCCGAGTGCTTTGATCTCGTCGCTGACTTTAATATCGACCCCGCGTCCCGCCATATTGGTAGCGATTGTCACCGCCCCCTTTTCACCCGCATTTTTGATGATCTCCGACTCTTGCGTATGGTTTTTCGCATTCAAAACCGTATGAGGAATTTTTTCACCTTTAATGAGATGATGAAGTTTTTCCGATTTCTCGATTGATGCGGTACCGATCAAAATCGGCTGGCCGGCGGCATGGAGTTCTTTAACTTTAGCGATAACGGCATCAAATTTTTCCGCCTCCGTTTTATAAATCAGATCGTTTAGATCCTGACGGATAACCGCTACGTTGGTCGGGATCGAAATAACGTCGAGATTGTAGATTTGGGCAAACTCGGTCGCTTCGGTCTGTGCCGTTCCGGTCATACCGCCGATTTTTCCGTACATGCGGAAATAGTTTTGGTAGGTAATATCGGCAAGCGTTTGGGTCTCTTCTTTGATGATGACCCCCTCTTTTGCCTCCAATGCCTGATGTAACCCCTCTGAGTAACGGCGCCCTTCGGAGAGACGTCCCGTAAACTCGTCGACGATAACGATTTGACCGTCTTGGATAACGTAGTCGACGTCGATTTCGAAAATATAGTTCGCTTTTAACGCTTGGTCAAGATGATGCGACAGGGCGGAGTTTTCGATGCTGTAAAGATTGTCGACATCGAAAAGCTCTTCCGCACGTCCGATCCCCTCTTCGGTGATGAGGATAAGGCGGTCTTTTTCATCCACCGTAAAATGCTCGTCTCTCACCATCGCTTTGGCAACCGCGTCGGCGCGGGTATAGTTCTCCAGCGTACGGTTGGTCGGTCCTGAGATGATCAGCGGCGTTCGCGCTTCATCGATCAAAATCGAGTCGACCTCATCGACGATAACGTAGGCATGAGAGCGCTGAACCATGTGTTCGCGCGAATAGGTCATATTGTCACGAAGGTAATCAAACCCGAATTCGTTGTTCGTACCGTAGGTAATATCGCATGCGTACTGATCACGTTTATTCGCGGGGTTGTACCCCTCTTCGACCAATATTCCGGTCGTGTATCCCAAAAAGGCATACAGTGCCGACATCTGCGTACCGTCACGGGAAGCGAGATAGTCATTGACGGTAACGACGTGAACCCCTTTGCCGTTCATTGCATTGAGGATAACCGCCAACGTTGCGACAAGGGTTTTCCCCTCACCCGTTTTCATCTCGGCGATTCGCCCCTCATGCAAAACCATACCGCCGATAAGCTGAACATCGAAATGACGCATACCCAAAACGCGTTTGCTCGCTTCACGGGTAATAGCGAATGAATCGATCAAAACCTCATCGAGTGTTTTGCTATTGTTTTGTACCGACTCTTTAAGAGTCTGGAAAGCCTGCTGTAACGCTTCGTCACTCATGGCACTGAAATGGGGTTCCCGGGCATTGATTGCCGCAACGTTTTTACGATATTTTTTGACTTCTCGATCGTTTTTGGTACCGAAGATTTTTCCGACTAGCGATTGGAGCATTAAAAGCCTTCATTATGAACAGTATTGAAAAAGTTGGTGATTTTAGCATACGAAATCTATGGTTTTGGTAAATGAGCATTGGGTACAATACCACAATTACTTTATTGAAGGATTTTGTGTGCGTTTTTTACCCCTATTGTTCCTCCTTTCCCTTACTCTCTTTGGTTCACCGAAGGATTTGAGTTCGTTTAACTCCAAATTTATTCAGACCATTATCGATGATAGCAACAAAAAAATCGTCTACTCCGGCGAGCTTTGGGCGAGCAAGCCCCAAAATGCCCTTTGGGTATACCAAAAACCGATTCAAAAAAGCGTCTACGTCAACGGCTCCAAAATTACCGTGATCGAACCGCAAATCGAGCAGGTGACGATGCGTACGCTGGATGATGAGATCGATTTTTTACAGATCATCCAAAAAGCGAAGAAAGTGGATGAAGAGAAATACAGCGCAACGGTAAAGGGGCAAACCTATACCGTTCAGTTTAAAAATACCCAGCTGGCCTCTATCGCCTATAAAGACGGCTACGATAACCGCGTAACGATCCAGTTCACCAATCCGGTACAAAACAAAGCGATAGAGGCTAACCGATATAAACCCATAATTCCCGAGGGATTTGATATAATAAAAGACCGCTAATTTTTAACAATAAAACCCAGGTTATTTCTTAATGGATACAGATTGCAAACCATTTAGTCGCATTTATGTATAATTTTGAGTGTAATATATAGTTTTTATGATAGTATTTAAGAAATAACCGTCCAATCAGGGGTAATTTTGAAATTTTCGTCGTTAGCCGTTTTTTATACCTTTATCCCCTTAGCTGTATACGGGTCTGAATTACCTCCTGACACCACTCTCACTGAAGACATAAGCTATACAGGGCAGTTGGCGACACAAACCAATCAGAATATCGACTATCAGCCTTTTATTTTATCGGTATGGGAACAAAAAGATCTTACCCTTTTCGGTGTTCACACCTTGAAAGATGCCTTGATGCTTCTCCCCGGTGTCGATATGATGGGAAATACGAACAATAACCGCACCCCTGTCATCCGCGGTTCCAATCCCCTTTCCTACGGGCAGACAAAACTGGCTATTGACGGCGTTGTGGTCAATGACCGTTCGGCGGATACCTACACCGCATACCTCGATTTTCCGATCGAGCTGATACAGCGTATTGAAGTTGTTCGGGGAGCCGGAAGTTTTATCGAGGGCGTCAACGGATACTCAGGCACTATCAATGTTATTACCTATGCAAAAGACGAAGAGAAGCTGCAAAACGGTGTTATGTTCGGAAGTTTCGGAAGCGATTCGGCTAAACAGGCAGGATTTTGGTATACGCACCGCGCATCGGATTGGAGAGTCTCCGGCGACTTGTTTTATCAAAGCAACGATGCCCTCTCCCCTATCAGTGTAACGGATAAATACCGCCATACGGGCTATGCACCTCTAAACAGCCATCAAGTCGGTTTCGGCCTCTCTTATGTTTATAATGATTTCTATCTTAAAGGTCGGGTTAACCATTTTACGACCGGAAGTGCCTTTGGTAATTTAAGTGCATTACCGAATATGAACGGGACTCAATCATTCCCTTCATGGTACGTGGAAGGGGGAGTTTCGCACAAAATTTCCGATGATTTGACGTTGAACGCAAAAGCGGGAATGATGGAAGACGGATGGGAAGAAGATTCCCGACTGCTTCCCCCCGGAACGTACGGCCTCCTCACATTTCCAAACGGTTTTTGGGGATATTGGGATTTTAATGCACGAATGCTGTATGCCACTGTTTCCGCTACCTATACCGGCATCAAGAATCAAAAAATCACACTCGGCTATAGCCAAAAGTATGAAGACATTATTGATATGAACACCGTCACGACGAATAAAACCGGAGGAACGGCTCTCGTCGATTATACCGATACCGCGCCGTTTTTTGATAGGGGATCGGTATGCCGTCACACCGATGAGTTTTACATCAGCGATACCATTGACATTAGTGACGTACTTGCCCTTTCGCTCAACGCAGGGGGAACCAAAGCTTCTAATTTAGATTTCGAGCCGTATGCCAGAGCGGCCCTGGTTTTTCAACCGTACCGCCAACACATTCTAAAATTTATGGTGGGCAACAGTTTCAGACTTCCCTCCTTTCGCGAACTCTATACCCAAAATCATCCGACCCAGGTCGGCAATCCCGATTTAGAGTCTGAACATGTCATCTCCTATGAAACGCAATACCTCTACAAATCGTCGGTAGATACGACATTCGGAATTAATCTATTTTATCTGAAAAATAAAGATCAAATTACCCCCAATACAACCGATAAAATGTACCAAAATATCGGCAAACGTAATATCAAAGGATTTGAGAGCGAATTTCGAGGCAGTATCGGAGACTATGATACTACGTTTTTCTCATACAGTTATATCAAAGGGGAGACGTTTAAAGGGTCTGAAACAACCGACTATCTTCCGTATGCTTCAACCCATTTGCTTAAGGGTGGGCTTTCCTATGCATTCACACCTCAAATCAATGGAGGAATCGTAGGACGTTACAGCAGTGCAAAAGAACGTCGCCCGAACGATGTACGCAAAAATGCGATGGCATCATTCGCTTCCTATGATCTGATTTTAGGTTGGGAAGATTTGAGCGGGTTCTACCTGCAAGGTGCATTGAAAAATGCCAACAATGCCATCTATCGTTACATATCTCCTCCCGGAACCTATCCGGACGATTACCCGATTGAAGGAAGAACTTTTTGGATTAGAGCAGGGTGGAAGTTCTAATGCGGATTATCCTTTTTTTAATCTTCGGATTTCTCTTTTCATCGGCACATGAATCGTTTATATTAAACGGGCATATCCGAATGCTTCCTAAAATCATGGCACTCGATACTCGGCTGACGTCTAAAACAGATTCATCAAAAGTTATATTTGCCGTGGTATACGATTCAAATCGAAAATCCGACGCCCAGTTTATTGCTGAGGGAATCAATCGGGTTCATCACGAAAAAGTTTCCAATATCCCTTTTACCGCAATCGCCCTTTCCGTCAACGACATAACCGAACGAAAAGATATCGCATTCGTTTATATGATTCAAAAATGCAATTTCAAGTCCCTTAAAAAAGTGGCTGCATGGGCAATTGAGAACTCCGTTCCGACTTTTTCCTATGATGTGGCGGATTTGGAATACGGCATATTGGGCTCTATCGCGTTTGAACGCTCTACCGTCATCTATATCAATAAAAAAACCCTCAAAGAGGGTAAATTTCATTTCGACGGCACCTTATACCAAATTGCGAGATTAATTGAATGAACTTTTTTAAAAATGCCCGCCTTTCCACTAAACTTTTTGTAACACTTGTAGTGGGGACATTCGTCCTTTTCCTCACGGCTACCTTAGTCACTTTTTGGATTGTTCGGGATTTAACATTGAACTCTCAAAAAGAAAAGGCCTATTTGCTTATCGATGCGGTTAATCCCGCCGTATCCCTTTCTCTTTTTTTGGGTATAAATGATTTTGGAAACAAACTATCTGCCATTACCCAACGCAATGAAGTCATTGCCCTAAAAATTTCCGATTTAAAAGGGAACGTTTTTCTGAACTATCGTCAACACAATCTGTCACGATCGTATCAGACGATCAATATTACCGAGAATTTGATGGAACCCTCCACCCTTAAACCGATCGGATCGATTACCCTTACCTATTCAGGTGAAGAGTTCACCAAAACGATGAATCGTTTTTATATTCTATACGGTTGGATTACTATCAGCGTATTCAGTGTCCTGTGGCTTATCATGATGTGGGTAAACCGTCTGTTACAGCCTATATCGTTGATCGCACATAAAGTACGGAATTTTAAACCCGGTGGAAAAATCACCTTTGATTTCCCCTACGCACAGCAAGAATTTACCCAAATCATCCATGCATTCGAGACGATGCAAGAGAGTGTCATTCAATACTCGGATGAGATTGAAACGATCAATAAAAATCTTGAAAAAAAGATTGCTGAACAAACACATAAAGCGATACATCATTTGTATTATGACACTCTTACCTCCCTTCCGAACCGAATCAAGCTCCAAGAAGATCTGCTCAAAAACCCTATAAACACTGTAGCGATCTTAAACATTGACGATTTTAAAGAGATCAATGACTTTTTCGGAATTGATGCCGGGGATTGGCTTTTAACCCAGATCGCCCATTGGCTCAGCGAAATGAAACTAAATCCCTACCGAATCGGCGGAGACGAATTTGCATTTCAATCAAAAGAGGGGAGTTCGAACGTTGAATTTCAACACGATATTGAAATACTCCTCTCGCTGCTTAGTGAAAAACTATTTATGATTGCGGACGAAACCGTCCATGTTCGTGCGACGGTCGGTATTGCCATCGACAGCGATAAGCCTCTTATTCATGCCGATGTCGCCCTTAATAAAGCACGAAGCGTTAAACGCCCCTATTCTATCTACGATCAATCGGAGGGGATCGAACAGCAGTATCAAACCAATATTGCAATGTCGGCTCAAATTCGCCAAGCATTGGTTGAACATCGGATAGTCTGTCAATATCAACCGATCGTCTCGTGTTCGACCGGGAAAGTAGAAAAATATGAAACATTGGTCCGTATTCAGAACGAAGACGGCTCCCTAATCCCGCCGTATGACTTTTTGCCGATTGCGCAGAAAACAAAACTGTATCACCATATTACCCAAGAAGTTGTCTACCAAGCGTGCCATCTCTTTGCCGACCGTGACGAACAATTTTCGATCAATCTTTCCAGTAGCGATATGCTTGACGCTAAAACGCTTACCACCATTGAAAACATTCTCCGCCAAACCGGTACAGCGGATCGTGTTATATTTGAAATCCTGGAATCTGAGGGGATTGAGAACTTTGAGGAAGTCGCCTCGTTTATTTCCAAAATGAAAAATCTGGGGGCAAAATTTGCTGTTGATGATTTCGGAACAGGCTATTCCAATTTCGAAAATATCCTTAAACTCAATGTCGATATCCTGAAAATTGACGGTACGCTGATCAAAACGATCAATGAGAATCCCCGCACCCTCATCGTTGTTGAAGCCATTATCGACTTTGCCCACCGGATCGGAATTGACACCGTTGCCGAGTTCGTAGCCTCCGAAGAGATCCTTCAAAAGGTAACTGAATTGGGTATCACTTACGCGCAGGGATTTCATACAGGTAAACCGCTCTTTTTTGATAAATAACTAATGTATTTTTTAATCCTAACCATGGTACAATTCGCAAATTTTTTACAAGGGCTGATCCATGTTAACCGATCGCGTCAATATACTCTCCGAATCGATTACCATTGCTATCTCTACGTTAGCGCAAGAACTCAAAGCACAAGGGAAAAACATCCTCAGCTTTTCCGCAGGTGAGCCTGATTTTGATACTCCTCAAGTGATCAAAGATGCCGCTATTAAGGCTATCAACGACGGGTTTACCAAATACACCGCCGTTGACGGTATCCCTGAGCTCAAAGCGGCTATCGCACTTAAACTCAAACGTGACAACGGATTGGATTATAAACCGAATCAAATCATCGCCAACAACGGTGCAAAACACTCTCTTTACAACCTCTTTGCCTGTACCATTCAAGCCGGTGACGAAGTGATCATCCCGGCTCCGTATTGGGTAACGTATCCTGAACTGGTTATGTACTGCGGCGGAAGTGTCGTCGAAATTACGACGGATGACGCAAGCGGATTTAAAATTACACCCGAGCAGCTCAAGGCGGCCTTGACCCCTAAAACCAAAATGCTTATCCTCACCTCTCCGTCAAATCCGACCGGTGCCGTCTACTCACGCGAAGAACTTACCGCATTAGGAAAAGTCCTAGAGGGGACAAATGTTATCGTTGCCAGTGACGAGATGTACGAAAAACTCATTTATGACGGTGAATTCACGTCGGCTGCTGCGGTGAGTGATGATATGTACCAACGTACTATCACTATCAACGGTCTTAGTAAATCGGTAGCGATGACGGGATGGCGTTTCGGGTATATGGCAGCGGCCAATACCGAAATCATCCAAGCGACTAAAAAGCTCCAAAGTCAAAGCACGTCGAATATCAACTCTATCACCCAAAAAGCGGCAATCGTAGGCCTTAACGGCGAAGCGGATGCCGATATCGAAGCGATGCGTGTCCAGTTTAAAGCGCGCCGTGACGAAGCGGTCAAACTCTTTAATGAGATTGACGGGTTATCGGTTCTATCCCCTGCCGGAGCATTCTATCTGTTTGTTAACATCAAAGAGGTGAGTAACGATTCAATGCAGTTTTGCAAAGAGTTGCTCGAAGATCAGGGAATTGCGGTAGTTCCGGGGGTAGGATTCGGCTCTGAGGGGTATTTTCGATTCAGTTTCGCAACCGATATCGACAGTATTCGCGAAGGGATTAAGCGAATCGCACTATTTGTTGCTTCGAAAAAATAATTTCTTTACAACCGTTCACCCTGAGCTAGTCGAAGGGTAAACGGTTCATGGTTCGACGGGTTCACCACGAACGGAGATATATACCCCCTGTTTTCAAACAACCTATTTGATACTTTTTAACGCCTCTACAACCGCATCGATATTTCCCATCGGCAGATGAACTTTCCACTCAGGATTTTTTGAGTCCCCCGCCAATGAAATACCGATACTGGCTACGCTGTCGCTTCCGGCACCGTAGGGCTCATCCACTTTGCTGATAGAAATGACACCTTTTTTCGTACCGTCTAATGGGATTTCTTTAATGATAGTTACAGCTGAACTCATAATCTCTCCTAACTAAATGTGTATGGGAAAGAGTGTAGCCGATTTTGGCTAAAGCAATCTTAAAAGAATAAGAATTAATTCGAACCTTGTCCGTTGGCATTATTACCGTAAATAAAAGCGTACATTTTCCGGTAATAACGTTCATTTCGGGTTCGGTCGGTTGCACTGAAATGGTGATAACGTCCCAGCGTTTCCCATGAATATCCGAAGCTTTTAACGAGCTTCGTCAAAATACCGTTAGCCTGCTCGCGGGCGCTCGTATCTTCAAAATATTCCTGCAGCATCGGATTGGGATGGTATTTATAGTTGATTTGGTAAGGCCCGAGATCAAGATTGGTAATGCCGCCGTCAATCAATGCCTGAGTCTGAGCCGTACATTGCTCAGTCGTACCGCATTTAATGATATGTCCTGTCACCGCAAAACCGGCATTGAGTGCACGCTGCGCTTCATCGTCCGCATTGATACGTATGACATGGGGATTGCATGCCCCCCCCTCTTGAAGACACTCACAATGTTTAATCGCATCGAGGACAATGTCAGGCATCCGAATATCGCTCGTAGATCCACTCTCAGCGCGCAATAACGATGTTGCGATGATCAACCCTACGACTGTTAAACGCATCCTTTGTCCCCTTTACCTTAAGATTCCAACATTTTAGCCAATTTTGCCTGCATTTTCAGCCACATTTTATGTTCCATCAACGGAAAGCCGCTATAAACGCCCTTATTGGTGATACTTTTAGTAACACCTGAACGTGCCGCCATGGTAGTAAACGGTGCGATGCTAAGGTGTCCCGCCGTAGCGCTTTGCCCACCCATCACCACATTGCGGCCCAACGTCGTAGAGCCTGCCAGACCGGTTTGAGAGACTAATATGGAGTGTTCGCCGATAATGCAGTTATGGCCGATTTGGACAAGATTATCTATCTTTGAGCCCTGTTTGATGACCGTCGAACCGAATACTGCGCAGTCGACCGTTGTATTGGCACCGATCTCAACATCATCTTCGATGACCACATTCCCGTTCTGATAGAGTTTGACATGTTCTCCCATTGCAGTATGGGCGTATCCGAATCCGTCGCTTCCGATCGCCGATCCCGCATGAATCATAACACGGTTGCCGATACGGCAATCGCGGTACACACACACGTTGGGATAGAGGATAACATCATCTCCGATCACAGCGTCCGCACCGATGTAAACACCGCTCATAATGGTGCAGTTAGAGCCGACAGACGCCCCGTTTTCGATGTGGGCGCTCGGGTAGATGACACTCCCCTCGCCTATGACGGGAGAAACTTCGCTGCTGCGTATCGGTTTGGCAAAATGTTTGGATAAAAGGGCAACCGACATATACGGTTCATCCGACATCAGAGCAATAACCCCCTTAGGAAGAAGATCTACTTTCGATGCGGGGAGAATGACGGCTGAAGCTTTGGTACCCTCAAGCTCTTTTTCATATTTTGAATCGGAGAGAAAAGAGATTTCCCCCTCAGAAGCCTCACGCAAGGTATTCATCCCTCGGATGTCGATAGAATCTTCGACCCCTGAACATCCCAGCAATGCCGCTATTTCAAAAAGTTTCATCTGCTTTATCTCTCTAAAGCGACAGAACCGCTTCGGACGATCTCTTTGGGATGAAACCGCTTGACCGCTTCAAGAAAATGATTTACTCTCATCGGTTCATCCGCAACCATGACAATCATCGTATCACTGCCGACATTGACAATCCGGCCGTTATAGGCGTGGGTAAGCGCTTCGATATCACCCATTGATTCAGACATCGGTATTTTGACCATCGCTATCTCTTTTTCGACTAAATCGGCATGTTCATATACCTTAAGGACAGGAATCAATTTGTGCAGCTGTTTAGTGATCTGTTCAATCACACGTACCGATCCCGAAGTTACAATGGTAATACGAGAATATTTCGACTCGGGAATCGGAGCCACCGTCAACGATTCAATATTGTATCCGCGCCCTGAAAACAGCCCTGCAATACGTGAGAGTACACTGGCTTCATTCATGACAATAACGGAAATAACACGACGTTCTGTTTGTTCCATCATTTCTCCTTGTACTCTAACATCATATTAAAGAGCGATCCGCCCGCCGGTACCATCGGAAGAACGTTTTCGAATCGGTTGACGACAACGTCGATGATCGCGACAACATTTTTCTCAACCGCATCTTTGAGTGCGGCATCAAACTCTTCTTTCGTCGTAACACGGTATCCGACCCCTCCGAAAGCCTCAACCAATTTTACGAAATCGGGCTGTATCGAAAGATCGGTAGAGGAGTGGCGCTTATCGTAAAATAAGGTCTGCCACTGACGTACCATTCCCAAAAAGTTGTTGTTCAAAATAACATTGATGACGGGGAGTTTATACTCCACTGCCGTCATCAGTTCTTGGATATTCATTAATATGGAGCCGTCGCCCGTAATGTTGATACTGACGCGTTCACTATCCGCACGTTTAACACCGAGTGCTGCGGGAAATCCGAATCCCATGGTCCCTAAACCGCCCGAACTTACCCATTGGCGCGGACGGGTAAACGGATAAAACTGCGCCGTCCACATTTGATGCTGTCCGACATCCGTCGAAATGTTCGCATCATCGCCCAAAAGCTGCCCGATCCGTTCAACAACCCACTGAGGCTTGAGGCGATCCCCCTCTTCTTTATAAGAGAGCGGATGAAGTTTGTTAAAGTTGGCGATCGTATTGTGCCAAGAGGCATAACGAACCGGATCGATCTGCTCTTTTGCCAACGGCATCATCTGTTCCAATACGTTTTTGACATCACCGACAATCGGATAATGGGCATGAACCAATTTCGAGACACTCGCCGGGTCGATATCGACATGGATAATCTGTGCGTTTTTTGCAAATTCGGAAAGTTTTCCGGTAACACGATCATCAAACCGAGCACCCAATCCGATAACCAAATCGGTCTCGCTCATTGCCATATTGGCGGCGTACGAACCGTGCATACCGAGCATTGAAATGAGCAGCGGATCATCATACCGAAGGGTTCCGCGCGCCATAAACGTCTCAACGGCAGGAATCTGAGTCATTTTTGAAAATTCTCGCACCAACTCGGCCGCATTGGCGTTGATAATTCCCCCTCCGAGGTACAATAGCGGCCGTTTGGCACTCGCGATCGCTTCGATCGCTTTTTTGATTTGTCGGGCATTCCCTTTGGTCGTCGGCTTGTAGGTTTCAAGCTCGACCTCTTTGGAATAATCGAATGTCGCGATCTGTGCCGTTACGTCTTTCGGAATATCGACGTGAACCGGTCCCGGACGCCCCGTACGGGCAATATAAAACGCCTCTTTGAGAATACGCGGCAAATCGGCAGCATCGGTGACGAGATAATTGTGTTTCGTACACGGGCGGCTGATACCGACCGCATCGATCTCTTGAAACGCATCGGTACCGATGAGCGACATCGGAACCTGACCGCTGATAAGAACCAGAGGAATAGAGTCCATATACGCATCCGCTAATCCGGTCACACCGTTGGTAAATCCCGGTCCTGAAGTGATCATAGCGACACCGACTTTTCCGGTCGCTTTGGCATACCCTTCCGCCGCATGGACTGCCGCTTGTTCGTGACGGGTCAAAATATGTTGAAATGAGCGCTGTTTGTATATCTCATCATAGACGTTCATGATCGCCCCGCCCGGGTAGCCGAATACGACTTCGACTTCCTCGGCGATGAGTGCTTCGATAACCATCTGTGCACCGCTGATTTGCATGTCGTCTCCTTATTCTAAAAAATATAATTTTTATCGCCCTATTCGAAATAAATAGCAACAAAATTAAAAAAATTAGGGGATTATAAAAGACTCTAGCTATAAATTACGTTAAATTCGCTAAGAGGTTTCCCCTTTTTAAGCGAGATCTTCAATTTCAGGCAATAAAATTTCTTCGCTCTCCAACAATAATGTCTCCTTTTGCTCCGATACCGTTTCATCAATAGTTGAGGGGAAAATTTTACGAATCGAATCAGACAGTTTATTAAGCTTAATAGGCTTTAAAAGATAACCGCTGGCACCGGAACGAATAGCATCAATAACCGTCTCTTCTTGGCCGTGGGACGTGACCATAATAATTTTGGCATTCTTATCGATTCTTTTTAACTCTTTTACGGCACCTAGTCCGTCCATCTCCGGCATTGTAATGTCCATCGTCACCAAATCGGGTTTAAGCTTTCGATAAAGCTCAATCGCCTCACGACCGTCTTTTGCTTCTCCGACCACTTTATGCCCAAATGATTCAATCATTTTGATAATGTTACGTCTCATAATTAATGAATCATCCACCACCAAAATATTAAGCATTCCATTCTCCTTTAATTAATCCGATGACATTAAATTCCATATTTCCGTAGGGTGTCGAAAATACTGCGGCTATAATGCCGTTTCCGTTCGTTTTCAATATTGATTTTGCATCTTCAATCGTCACGGGCGGGGTAATCGTTACCCCCTTGCCCCGATTGGGAAAGTCATTTACGGCATGCCCTACAATCATATTGGCGATCTCACCGGCTGCGCTCTCCCTCAATTCCGTCAATTCAGATTCATTAATCTCTCCGTACGAAAATGCCCGGGTCAATTTTTCAAGCAGCAATTCGTTGTAAGAGACATAAAATAAAAGATTGATGCTGCCGCCGATACCGATCGTCGTCGTGTATTTTTTCAATTCTATTTTTTCCATCGAACGGAATTCTCCGTCAAATTTTGCCTCTATATCCATCTCATCACTCATAAAAAGCTCGGCACGGTATACAATGGCAGTGAGAACCTCTTTTAAAATCTCATTATTTTTCATTACTCATCCTTGAGTACCGATTTTTTCGGAATACTAAATATAAAGCGACTCCCTTTTCCCCGTTCAGATACTACGCTGTAACTCCCTCCGAGTTTTAAAACTTCCGAACGTACCGATGCCAATCCGACCCCCCTGCCGGAGAGATCACTGATTTCCTCTTTTGTCGACAGATAATCTTCAAACATCAGTTCAAATACGGCAGAATCATTTTCAAGTTCCAGGAGGGTTTTGCATCCCCTCTCAAGCGCTTTTTGCTTAAGTTTCTCTTTGTCAATTCCACGACCGTCATCACTGATTTCTATCGCGATGGATTTTTCCGTATCGGTTATGGAGAAGAGAAGCGTCCCATGTTCATCTTTACCGCTTTCCACCCTCTCCTCGGGGGTTTCAATCCCATGATCAACACTGTTGCGAATCACGTGTATCAAGGATTTCGCAAACGGTTTAAACTCTTCACCGACCGTAATGTTTGTGCTATCATTTACTTCCATAGGATTCAACGTTTTTTCAAGACGCTCACTGATCATTTCGACGTATTTCGGCAAAGAAGCAAAATATTCTCCTATCGGCTTGTACTTTAATTTTCGTATATCCTCAAGAAGTTCTGACAATTCATGGCATTCATCCGGCTGCGTCTCTAGCAACTCCTTTATTTTGCCGTGCAGTATCTCAAAGGTTTCATCATCAATCGTAATCGTCGATTTTTTATCCATAAAATCATCGCCCAGCGTCTCCCTTAACACATCGATATCTTTTTTCAGCCACGATTCGAAATCGATTTTCGTCAGCATCGCTTGAATCGTTTCATTCGATATCGTCTCATCGTGCAGCCATAAAGAGAAACGTGATTCCACCTTATGAAGTCCCTGCGGTGTGGTTATAAAATCTTTTTGTGCAAAAAGACCTTTATACGTATGAATCAAACGGTACAATTCTGTCAGATTTTGAAACGGCGTATGATCGACATTAACAAAACCGAACCGATGAGACAAAAAGATCTTATATTCATCCAAGAGTTCAAAAAACTCATCGCTGTTACTGATCACCGAAACAATCATTTTAAGCCGGTTACGTTCTCTTTCAACATTTATTTCCAAATTCTTTTTGTCGGTAATATCGGTGAGAATCAGCATGAATCGATTAGGTTCTATCCGATTGTAGGCTACTTGAATCGATTTGTGTCTGATGATAAATTCTTGTTGAAGAAGGGAAAGAATCGCTTCGACTTTTACCTCATCTTCCTCATCAAAAACCGCTTGGATCGTTTGCGCCAAAAAATCTCTTTTCTGCGCATCATCCGGATAGAGCAGCTCACCGATAGGTTTACCGTCAATACTCTCTCCAAAAATTTCCAAACATTTGTGAGAATATTCGTTCTCTACGCATAAAGAGGTCGAAAAAGTCAAAAACCCTTGATTTGCATTATCGAGTAAACGCTTTACGGCAACGGAGCGCTCTTTCAAATCAGCTGTGCGTTCATCAACCAGTCCGGAAAGCTCATTTTGGATCGTCATATTATGCATCCGATACGCAATAAAAAACGGGATTAAAATAAAGGTATAAAAAAGGGTATCAATCAATGCACTGATCAAAAGGGCATGAAGCTGTGCGTCAATATCGCTGATTTCTATATCTGAACCTGTAATATAGACACGTCCGCTTGGGGAGACATGAGGCATATAAACCGACCTAAAATGTCCCCACTGATCCGAAGACTCTTCAAACTCCATCTGACGGGTTTTAAAAGCGTTTAACAATAACGGAGTTACCTCTGTGTACTCATCAAAATAGTAGCTGATATCCTCACCGCTTTTAAGCTCCTGCGGCGTTGCGTTGCTGGAGGTAAAATAAACTTTGCCCTCTTCTAAAATAAATGAATAGACGTATTTAACGTTCATGCTTTGAGAAAATCGGGACAATACGAGACGATTACGGGCATCTTGTTTCGGAGAGATCGATTGCGCATTCATATCGGGTATATGCAAAGATGAAGGGAGAAGCTGATCGGTTACACTGGCACACCGAATCAGTTTTTGATCGATTTTAGCAATCAATTCCGAACGGTGAGAAGTGTACTGGTAGGCCATATACGAAAGTAACGCGATAAGATAAAATGCGACGGCACCGTAATAGTATTTTCTCATCCCTGACGATGCCCCACCAATAAAAATAAAGATGGTTCAATTTTACTGGATATTGTCTTGAGTAAAACTTTAGTACGTCCCCTCACCGACCGTGATGACATAATTATCATCGACTTCGACAACTCCGAACGAATGTTGTCCGCAAAAACTCTCGTTCAATTCCTGAGCCCATGCACGCGCTACTCTATAAGCATTTTCTTTGTCATCAAACGTTTTGATCTGCGGCATATTCTTCCGAATAGCGCATTTGCACAGTTTTTCAACGACTACATGGTATTCCATCATTTAACCTTGACAGCCGCAGCCGCTTACCATTCCGATAACATAATTATCATTGACTTCGACAAGCTGAAATTCATGCTTGCCGCAAAAGTGCCCCTGCATGTAGGCTAATTGTGTTTGGGCCGCTTCCAGGGCAGAATCTTTCGTCTCGTAGGAAGTAATCTGAGACATCTCCTCTTTTTTTGCGCAACTGCAAAGTTTTTCAATAACAACATGGTGTTCCATACTATTTCTCCAACTGTGATTTGAAAAATATCTGCATATGGCGTTCTAGTATCTCCGTACTTCATTAAAAATCGGATTATTTTCGATGAGAAAATCAATTAAACCCTCTTTCAAGGAATCATGTTATACTCTTTTCATAAACACGCAATAATTAAGGTATGTAAAGTATGAAAGATTCACAAAGTTATAAAAATGCTTTGCAGATCTCAGCTTTTTATCTCCTTTTCGGAATGATATGGATTTATTCGTCCGATACCCTTATCGAGCTGTTCACCAATGATCCCCATCAGATATCTCTTCTACAAACGTATAAAGGATTCTTTTTTATTGTCGTAACAGCTGTTTTGCTTTATCTTCTTAGTTATCGTATTTTGCATGAGCGGTTTCTCGAATACACCCGACGACTCAACGAACAAAAAACAGCACAAAGTCAACTTGCCAGACAAGATGCCCTTCTACGAACAATTGTCAACAGTTCCCCAGATGCCATATTTGTTAAAGATTTGGAGGGAAAATACCTTCTCTTTAATAACGGAGCGGGTGAAATTGTCGGCATGTCATCTGAAAAAGTGATCGGTAATTCCGATAGCTTGATTTTTTCTTCGGAAACGGCGACAATGATACATGAACTCGACCATTCGATTATTTCCAGCGGTAAAATTCTAACGAATGAAGAGCATTTAACAACGGCTGAAGGAAAAGAAAAAACTTTTTCGGTCACAAAAGGGCCTCTATTTAATGAAAAAGGGGAAATATTCGGAATTTTTGGGATCTCACGTGACATTACCGAACAAACAGTCTCTCAAATTCGTCTCGAAAAACAAAACGCTCTTCTAACCTCTCTGATTAACAGCACGCCCGATGCCATTGTCATTAAAGGGCTGGACCGCCGCTACATTGTATTTAACGAGGGTGCATCCAAATTTTCCGGTCTTAAATCAAGCGATGCCGTAGGGAAAACGGCTGATGAAATTTTCCCCCCTCAAACGGCCGATATTATCAACGCTATCGATGACGATTTACTGGAGAATCAGTCGTTTATCGAACATGAAGAAACTATGATAATGCCTAATGGGAAAATGTATATCTATTGGGTAACAAAAGGGTTGCTCAAAACGGAAAACGGAGAAATTTTCGGGATTTTCGGAATCTACAGAGATATCACAACTGAAAAGCATCATGAACAAATTATGACCAATGAAAAAGACCGATTTGACTTTATGGCACACCACGATTCACTTACCGGATTGCCTAATCGACAAAGCCTAATGGAATACCTCACAATCAAATGTTCTCAAAATTCGCCGTTTGCCTTTTTGTTCCTCGATTTAGACGGATTCAAAGAGGTTAACGACTCTTACGGACATCGGTTTGGAGACAAGCTTCTTATACGCATTGCCGAAGTGTTAGAGACTATTACACCCAGTAACTCTATAATCATACGTACGGGAGGAGATGAATTCGTTGTTATCCTCGAATGTAAAGAAGAGGAGAACCAGATTGATCTAATGATGCAAAATCTTGTCCATACGCTCCGGCATCCGTTTAATATCGATAATATCGATATATACATCACGGCAAGCGTAGGAATCGCTATGTATCCTTCCGATGCGGACAACAGTGAGGATTTATTCCAAAAAGCCGATGCGGCCATGTATAATGCAAAAAAGAGCGGCAGAAATACCTACAGTTTTTATGAATCAAAATTTACCGAAACCTCAATACAGAGAACAACCCTATCGACAAATCTAAAAAAAGCGATTCAAAGCGGTGAACTCTCTTTGTACTATCAACCGCAAGTCGACCAAGAAACCCAAAAGGTAATCGGGCTAGAAGCGTTATGCCGGTGGTTTACACCCGATGGAGCCGTCTCACCCGGAGTTTTCATCCCGATTGCCGAAGAGAGCGGTCTTATTTTAGAAATCGGAGAATTTGTCCTTAGAGAGGGGTGCTTGAAGACAGCTAAATGGGATAAAGCCGGACTTTTAAACGGGCGTGTCGCTATCAATATTTCTGCACGGCAGCTTTCTCATGTTGATTTTATCGATACACTTGATCGTATCGTATCCGAAACACAGTGTGATCCGAAGCTGATCGAACTTGAGATTACCGAAAGCTCTATTTTAAACGATCCCGAATATGTCATCGCATTACTCCATACACTCAAAAAACGGGGCTTTTTTATCTCCATAGATGATTTCGGCACAGGGTACTCTTCCCTCTCCTATCTCAAAAACCTTCCTATAGATAAACTCAAAATCGATCAATCCTTCATTCGCAATATCACTGACAATGCAAAAAACCAAACCATCGTCAAAACGATTATAGCACTGGCAAAAGGGTTGGAAATCAAAGTACTTGCCGAAGGTGTTGAGACAACCGAAGAACTTGATTTTTTACGTCTAAATCAGATTGATTCGATCCAAGGGTATTATTTCTACAAACCGATGGATAGCCAATCCGTCGAATCGTTGTTTAGAGAGAATCAACCGATAGTAAACTAGATACTATTAAAATATTGATACAATAATATATAATGAAATTTTGCGGATATGGATAAAAATGAGCGATTTATACAAAGAACATATACTTATAACCGATGAAGTCAAAGAGAGCATCCAAAAACTCAAAATAGTTTTCCCTGCAGATTACAGTAAACTCTATACCGAAAAAGCAAAATCACACCATATCGAACTTCAGCCCACTGAAGTGTTCAATTCGGAAATGCTCGATGAAAAAATGGTACGCCATCTCATTACCCTCTCCAAATGCACCGATGAAGCGATCAACGCTATTGAAACGGAAGATAAATTCTCACTAAAAAGAGTACTCGAACAGACAAAGGCCCTTCAGGAAGAGATTTTTTCCCTCCAAAAAATAGTGTATGAGGATGGTTTAACCAAATGCTATAACCGTAAATGGTTCGAAGATACTCTTTGTGAGGGAGATACCATTTCAACGCATGAAAACGGGATTCTTGTCATGGTGGATCTTAATAAATTCAAACAAATCAATGATACCTACGGTCATATTGTCGGCGATAAGGTACTGGTCCATCTTGCCTTCAAGCTTAGAGAAAGCGGAGGGCGTGTCGTTCGCTACGGCGGAGATGAATTTATTATAATCTTCAATTCTAAAATAGCGCAAAACGAAGTTAAACTGAAGATGGAAACACTCTTAAACTATTGCAATACCATTCATTTTAAAGTGGATAAAAACGAATTTAAAATCAATTTTGCCTACGGCATCGCTTCCTTTACCCATGGCGACAATATCAATACCATTATAGAAACCGCCGATAAAGCAATGTACCATAATAAAATCTATGCAGGGTGATTAGGAAAGCGGTGTCGTCTGCACGACAAAATAAAGCTCGTCTTTGAGAGTATTAAGACTTTTGATAACGTTACTGCGACGTGTTTCATCAAGCTCAAAATGCTGCTCGATCGAATCATAGATGCGGTCGATACCGGCGTAAATTTCTACCATCAATTCTGCTTTTAATTTATCCTGAACACTAGCCATACATCATCCTATTTGTTTGACTTAATTTTTCGAAAAAAACTGAATCAAAAAAATCCCTCAGACAAGAGGGAAAATGACGAGAAACAATGAAGTTTTGCCCCCGGGAGGGGACAATCCGATTAGCGAACGAGGTCGAAGAAATAGTCAGTGGTTGCGATTTGTTTCGTATCTTCATCCAACTGATCAAGAACTTTGTTCGTGATCCACGTAAGAAGGTTCAACGCTCCATCGTAACCGCTGATAGAGTAACGGTGCAAGTGGTGACGGTCGAAAATCGGGAATCCGATGTAGATCAACGGAGTTCCTGTATCACGCATCAACTCTTTTCCGTAACTGTTACCGATCATGAAATCAACCGGCTCAGTGAACAAGAGTGAGCGCATGTGCCACAAGTCTTTACCGGCCCATACATTTAGGCTGTCTTTTGCCGGAGATGTATCAAGCAACGCTCTCATCTCAGCTTCCCAACCGTTCGGTGCATTGTGGCAAAGAACGTGAGTCGGCTCAGCACCCATCTCTAGCAAGAATGAAACGACACCGAGTAGGAAGTCAGGATCACCCCAGATAGCGAATTTTTTACCGTGCATGTACGGATAGCTGTCTTGCATAGCGTCGACAAGGCGACCGCGCTCAGTTTTAAGTTTTTGTGGAACTTCAGTTCCAGTCAATTCAGCCAATTTCATAACAAACTCGTCTGTCCCTTTAAGACCGATCGGGTTGCTGTGTCCACCAGCATGTTTCCAACGTTTTTCAACCATTTTCATAGTTTTAGACGTTGCATATTTTTGAAGACTGATAGTAGCAGAAGAGTTGATACAATCTTTTGCGTCTTCTAATTTTGTTCCGCCAGAGAACATTTCGTAGTTACCAGCCGGCATATCCCATTGATCAGAGTGGTCGCCCAACATGATATAGTCTGTACCGAACGCTTCTACGATGCTTTTTACTGAACGGAGGCTTCCGATATACGTTTCAAAACCAGGGATGATGTTGATACGTTGTTTCGTTTCGCCTTTTTGACCTTCAGTAAGCTGAGACATGATACCGTGCATCATGTTGTCATAACCCGTGATATGGCTTCCTACGAATGAAGGAGTGTGCGCATACGGAATCGGGTATTCAGCGCTCAGGAATTCTCCGCCGTCTTCTTCTTTAGCTGATGTAATAAACGCCATCAAGTCATCCCCGATAACTTCAGCCATACAGGTAGTTGAAACAGCGATCATTTTAGGTTTATAAACTGCAGCACAGTTTTTAAGACCCTCTTTCATATTTACCAATCCGCCGAATACCGCAGCATCTTCAGTCATAGAGTCAGAAACACACGGAGTCGGCTCTTTGAAGTGTTTGGTAAAGTATGAGCGAAAATACGCTACACAACCGTGTGATCCGTGAACGTAAGGCATAGTCCCCTCAAACCCGAGTGCAACCATGACAGCCCCGAGAGGCTGACATGCTTTTGCAGGGTTGACGGTGATCGCTTCACGAGCAAGGTTTTTCTCACGGTAATCCCATGACTTCGTCCACTCAGCGATTTCATCCACTTTCGCAGGGTTGATTGCGAGCATAGAAGATTCGAATTGTTTTTTGTTTGCGAGTACATCTTGGTACTCTGGGCGTTTAAACAGGTCTTTCCCGTTTACGATTTTTTCTACTTCTTGCATCGTCTCAACCTTCCTTTTCCCATGGTGCTTTACTGTGAGCCCATACAGGTGAATTAATTGCTAAATCCATATCTTGTGCGAAAATCGCGAATCCGTCGTATCCGTGGTATGGACCGCTGTAATCCCATGAGTGCATTTGGCGGTATGGGAGACCCATTTTTTGGAATACATACTTCTCTTTGATCCCTGAAGCTACAAGGTCAGGTTGAAGTTTTTTAACGAACGCTTCAAGTTCATACTCATTGACGTCATCGTAGATAACGGTTGAGCGGAAAATTTCTTCTTTAGTACGTTTGTAGTCGTCATCATGAGCGAACTCATAACCGGTTCCGATTACTTCCATACCCAAATCTTCATAGGCACCGATAACGTGACGAGGACGAAGACCGCCGACGAACAACATTACTTGTTTCCCTTCAAGACGCGGTTTGTATTTCGCGATAACCGCATCGATCATCGGTTGGTATTTCGCGATAACTTCTTCACATTTCGCTTGGATGCTCTCATCAAAGAACGACGCGATTTTGCGAAGTGATTTGATCGTTTGGCTCGGTCCGAAGAAGTTATACTCTACCCAAGGAATCCCGAATTCTTTTTCCATGTGACGGCTGATGTAGTTCATTGAACGGTAGCAGTGAAGCAAGTTCAATTTTACTTTCGGTGTCAATGCCATCTCTTTAAGAGTTGCATCCCCTGACCATTGTGCGACAACACGAAGACCCATCTCCTCAAGAAGGATACGGCTTGACCATGTATCACCGCCGATATTATAGTCACCGATGATCGCAACGTCATACTCGGTAGGAGTTACATCACTGATTTCGATGTGGCTAAGATCGCCTTCGAAAATGTAGTCACGAACCGCGTCATTGGCGATGTGGTGACCGAGTGATTGAGAAACCCCGCGGAAACCTTCACAGTTTACCGGAACGATCGTTTTACCGATCTCTTTTGCTTTGGTTTTAGCAACCGCAGCGATATCATCCCCGATCAAACCGATCGGACACTCGGATTGAACCGTGATACCGTTATTCAATGGGAAAAGCGTTTCGATTTCATCGATACATTGACCCAATTTTTTGTCTCCGCCGAAAACGATGTTGTTTTCTTGGAAATCCGAACAGAAGTTCATCGTAACGAATGTATCGACACCGGTTACACCGATGTAATAGTTACGACGACCTGCACGGCTGTATTGACCGCATCCGATAGGACCGTGAGAGATATGGATCATGTCTTTGACCGGACCCCATACAACCCCTTTAGAACCTGCATAAGCACAACCGCGTTGACTCATTACACCCGGAACGGTTTTTTTGTTAGAACGGACATCTCCGCACGTTTTTTGATTTTCATCATTGGGAGATCCGACACCGAGATGTTTTTCACGGTTTTTCGCCGCTTTCTCGGGATACGCTTTTAAGATCTCTTCAATGGCCGCTTTTTGTTTAGCTTCTAGTGTTTCTGGACCCATAATACACCCCTTCCTTACGCGACTTCGATACGGAATTGTTCCATCGAATCTAAGTTGTGACACAATTTCATTGTTTCGTCATCTCCGGCGTCAACGCGTTTAGAGATTTCAGACATTTGATAACGGTTCATGTAGATCATGTATTTTTGTTCATTATTCGGGTTCTCTTCTTTGAAGTAGTGAACCAATGCTCTGAACAAGAATGTATTTGTGTTGGTGTAGCTCAACCAAACTTTATCTTTATCTTTTGTACCCATCAACAATTTGATCTCTTTTACATCGCTAATGTCAACACCAGAAATTTTTTCTGCAACCATTTCATCCGGAACTGTATTCCCCATATCTGCTGGGAAGTGAAAACCTAATACAAACATCTCTTCTCCTTTTTCTGTTCTTTTCTTTTCATTATTTTGAAGATGTTAAAAATCATAGTAGACTATGACAGCCATTGAAGATCCCTCTGAAAAGAGGAATCTCCGGGGTTATTTAATTACGCTTCGTGAGCCGCTTTACCGACTTGGCTTTCGTCAACTTCGTCTTCAAGACCGAACTCAAGGAGCAAGTCTTCAAGGTCATCCATACTGATTGGAGTAGGGATAATTTTCATATCGTTGTAAACGATTTTACGAGCAAGCTCTTTGTATTCGCGAGCTTGGTCAGAGTATGGGCTGTATTCTACAACCGTCATACGACGCAATTCAGCATGCTGAACGATGTTGTTACGTGGTACGAAGTGGATCAATTGAGTCCCGATACGAGTTGCAAGTTCTTTTGCAAGATCGTACTCGCGGTCTGTCATACGAGCGTTACAGATAAGACCTGCAAGACGTACTCCACCGGTGTTTGCGTATTTCAAAATCCCTTTAGAGATATTGTTAGCCGCATACATCGCCATCATTTCACCTGACATAACGATGTAGATTTCTTGTGCTTTACCTTCACGAATCGGCATAGCGAATCCACCGCAAACAACGTCACCAAGAACGTCATAAGAGACGAAATCCAAACCGTCTTCATCGTATGCACCCTCTTCTTCGAGGAAGTTAATCGCTGTAATAACACCGCGACCCGCACAACCTACTCCCGGTTCTGGTCCGCCTGATTCCGTACAATTGATCCAACCGCCCGGAGTTTCACGATCGAAAAGACCTTTACCCCAAAGACGAGCTTGTTCCATCTCGACATCTTCGATGGTTCCCATTTCTGCTGCAAGAGAAAGAATAGTATCTTGTGCTTTCTCGTGAAGAATCAAACGAGTTGAATCCGCTTTCGGATCACAACCAACGATCATAATATTTTTACCGAAGTAATGTGACATTGCTGCCAATGTATTTTGAGATGTGGTAGATTTACCGATCCCACCTTTTCCGTAGAACGCGATTTGTCGCAAGCTAGCTGCTCCAGCCATGTTAACCCCTTTTTGTGAACTTCACTTAGGTTGATGCAAGGGGTGTTCTAAGGTTTTTTGCGACATTTCATCCAACAAAGCGACAAAATGACACTTTGCAGACAAATTTGTAGGAATAGGTCTTGCAGGGATGAAAAACGGACAATTTGTATCCCATTCCGATCCTCTTACAGTATATTTTTTGACTATGCTCCTACTCGAATAATAAGAATAATAGTATCATCTGATATAGGCTTGTCTCTATTTTCTCATAAAGAGGTTTTATGCTGTACTTCATTGACTATATCTATTTCTTTTACGGTCTCGCTTTTTTTCTCTTCGGTTACAGTATTCTTTATTATCCGAGCGAAAATTCCATTTTTAAATTTGCCCATGATCTAAAATATCTCGGTACATTCGGCATTTTGCATGGGATCTCCGAATGGCTGGTACTTTTTCAGAGACTGGATACGGATCTTAATAGCGGGATACTTGGGACAGCGGTATTCATCACGATGAGCCTCTCGTACATTCTTCTGCTGTATTTTGCTTCACGTGTTCTATGGGGACACGCGCCATCAAGGCTGATTCTATTTATTGTTATATTAGGAGTACCCCTCATACAACTGAGCGTTGCAAACCATTCTTACCAAGATGCGAATATTCTGGTCCGCTATAGTCTCGGCATCCCGGGAATTTTTTTGACTTCCTATATCTTCGCCCATCCGGCTTACGTCATTCACGGACCGGTCTATGCAACCGTCAAGCGATGTATGTATACCATTGCCGGCGTTTTTTTCGTATACGGTATTCTTGCAGGGGTAATTGTCCCTGAGGGGACTTTTTTCCCGGCTTCTATTATTAATGAAAAAGCATTTACATCACTATTCGATCTTCCTGTTCAGTTATTTCGCGCTTTGTGCGCCATTATTGCCGGATATGCGATCACTCAAATCCTTCGTGTATTTAAGCACCAAAGCGATTTTCACCTTCTCAAACTTTCTAAAGCACTTGAAGCAAGCGGAGATACCGTTGTAATTACCAATGCAGAGGGTCGAATCGAATATGTCAACCGTGCATTCGAACGGCAATCCGGGTATTTAGCGGAAGAAGCCGTTGATCAAAAACCGAATATTCTCCGCTCCGGTGAACATGAGAACTCATTTTATGAACAGATGTGGAAAACGATCCTCCAAGGCAAAACCTATCAGGGTATACTGACCAATAAACGAAAAGACGCTACGTTTTATCATGAATTCAAAACTATCGTTCCCATGAAAAACAGACATGGACAAATCACCAATTTCGTCTCTACCGGAAAAGATATTACCTCCCGTATCCTCTTTGAAAACGAACTGGCCAAAGCGGCAGCTACCGATCCGATGACCGGAGCGGCAAACCGTCTGCAGTGTAACCGATGGCTCAAATCCGCAACCGATCATGCCCGCCAATCAAGTAGCTCTGTGGCCATCATTATGTTTGATATCGATGATTTCAAACTCGTTAACGACACGTTCGGACATAATGCGGGAGACGCCGTTTTAATCAATACCGCCGAAATCGTCCACTCTGTCATTCGAAGTCATGATATGTTCGCACGATGGGGCGGTGAAGAATTTGTTATATTGCAGATCGATACCCCCTATGAGGGGACGATCGCGCTGGCGGAGCGGCTTAGAAAAAAAATCGAACAGACACAGTTTCGAGATATCGGTCATATTACAATCAGTCTCGGTATCGCACAGTTTGATAAAGAAGAGAGTATTGAAGCCTTTGTAAAAAAAGCGGATGATGCAATGTATAAAGCAAAAAAAGAGGGGAAAAACAGAGTCTCGGTTGCGGCTTGATTATCCGTTAATCCGGTACATCAGCCCCATATGGCTGGTTGCAAATCCGTATTTTTGATAAAACGCGACAGCGCCGCTGTTTCGATGGTCGGCTCCGAGTGCAAGCCGGCCGTATTTTTTGTTCGCCGACTCCGCAATCAATGCTTCAAGCAGAGACGATCCGATCCCTTTTCCGCGACAGCTTTGTGTGACGATCATATCTTCGATCAGTCCGACATTCTCCCCTATCGCCGTGGAGACCAGAGACTGCATCGATACCATCCCGATGACACACTCATCTTCTTCGGCAACCAAAACGACCGCATTCGGCATATCGAGCAAAAGTTTTAATCCGCGAGACTGTTTTTCAGTATCGACGGTAAAGTCGTCTTCGATAGCAAAAAGCTCACTGAGCAGATTTGCCATTTCAGGAATATCTTTATAGTCGGAATGACGGATTATCATCGTCCGGTTTTCATCCGTTCTAATATTTCACCCAGTTTGTCATGGCGCAGCTGTATCAGCCGCTCGATCTCCTCATAATCGAATGTACCGAAGTACGCCATATCAAAAAGTCTGAGAAGGGCTGCGCGACAACAGCTCTTGTCACACTCAGTGACGAGTTTTTTCGCTTTTTTATACGGAAGAGATGTCTCTTGAAATATTTTGATTGCATCGGCAACGTTCTTGTTGCCGCATTCGCAGATTTCAAGTGCTAAAACTTCTTCTTTGGTAGCCATAATTCAACCCTTAGAGGGAATGTTCAGCCTTAAACTGATTCGCTTTTTCAACCGCTTCATACAACTTCTGGGCCAGTTCGGGCATTTTAACATGATTCGTCCAAACCGTATCTTCGACGATATCATGAATTTCAGAGGCGATCTCGACCGCTAAACGTTTTAGCTTTGCCAACTCTTTTTTGTGATCTTGTTCTTCAGACATAGCAGACTCCTTTTCGAATCTGCATGCATTTTTTATTCGATAGCGGATTTACCTATACCAGGAACTCATACGCTTGTATCTGATTCCTGCCATTGGCTTTCGCTACATAGAGAGCTTTGTCGGCTTTTGCAATGCTTGATGAGATTGTCTCCTGGTCTTGAAATAATGTAACGCCGAAGCTTGCGGTGATTTTTCCGACTTCTTCAAAATAGGTGTTTTGAACGGCGGTCCGTATATGTTCTGCAATGGTTTGAAGGGATTCAATCGTATCAACCTTTACCAGAACGATAAACTCTTCACCGCCCCATCGGATCAGATAATCTTCATTTCGAATTGATTTTTGTACGGCAGCTGCAAATTCTTTTAAAACTTCGTCACCCCGATTGTGACCAAAGGTATCATTAACCCGTTTAAAATAATCGATATCGCACATAATGATACCGAGTCGATTCGGTTCTATCTCTTTTACAATATCATGAATACTGTTATCCAAGAATTCGCGGTTAAAAGCTCCCGTCAATTTATCATGAGTTACTTTTTGAATCAGTTTGATTTGATCTCTCATTGTATTGCTGATGTCTGCAAAAGCGACAACATAATTTTCATCTTCAAATTCATTGAGAGAAATACTGAATACATGCGTTTTATTTTCTTTATCATAGATGGCGACAATCCGGTTTTCAGGAGAAAGCCGGTTAATGGTTTCTACCCAGTTTTCCCCATTAGGTACTTTACCCAAATGAAAAAAAGTATCGTCTTTTATAAACCTGTCACATATGCAGTTGTAATGCTGGAGAAAATGGCCCAAATTTTCAAAACCGAAGAAATCCAACATGCTCTGGTTAGCCATATTCATTTTTTTTCCGTCTGTTAGAATAATGATATTTTTCTGGAGATCAAAAAGTTTTTGAAGTTTTTGACTGGCATGAAACAGTTCTTCTTTTTGTTCATTTAATACCGACGTTAGCGCATTGATGCTTTTTTCTTTTCTTCGAATGAGTTTATATCCCAGAATAAAAAAAATCGATGAAATAACAATCAGCATACCGATCAGTGCTTTTACCGAATCGTACATTGCTTTGTGTTCTGTTGAGACATCTTGAAGAAATACGACATAACCTATCTTATTTTTTGAAAAATCCGAAAAATCTATTTTTGAAACATAAAATTCATGATTTTGGAATTCGATATCTCTATGCTCTATTGTGCCGTTTAAAATCGATCCCATTTGCGGGGGAACGGCAAAAGTATTATAGGCGATGTAATAATTATCAGCCCGAACTTTTTGTTTGAGCTTCGACTTTACGAAATCAGGAGCGTCCCGATACCTATCTTTTTTAATAGCGATATAAACATTATGCCCCAGTAAATGCGCATATTCATCTATTATTTTGTCAATTTCTTTTCCCACTTCGATATAGCCGATCAGCTTTCCGTTAACATACCACGGTTTTACCACCCGGAGAGTGTAATTCATCTTTAATCCGAATTCCAAACCGTATACAAGTTTTTGCGTCTCTTTGGCTTTTTTAAATGTTGCCCTGTCGATAATGTCATTGTCTCTCTTGTAATCGTGTACTCTGAGTAAAACGGTACCGTCGGTTCTGATAAAGTACATATGAGTTACATCGATATCCCGGTTTAGCCTCGTATACAGTCCCTCCATAGAAGCATAAATTTGTTTCTTGTTTCCTTTTTGGAATTGTGCCGCTAGGTCGTTGTCGGTTTGGATAAAATTGATATATTCACCCAGCACGTCTGCATCGTATTTGACTTTTTGGTTTAAAAATCTTGTGTATTGGTATGAAATATTCTCTTTACCGGTATGAATGGTATTTTCTTGTACGTAAATAACACTGATGACAGTCACTAAAGAGGCAAGGAATAGTGCTAATAATAGTGGAAAGTTTAGATGCAGTCGAAACATTATACTCCTATGTCCGATAACTCGATAAACTGTTAATAATTATTTTTATTATATCAATTTTTCCTATAAAAGAAATACAACATAAACCGTATATTATGTGTAAAAACGTCTCAAACTAACGTATGCGAATACGATTTCGTCCCTGCTCTTTCGCATCATACAATGCAGCATCGATGCGAGAGAGCATATTATCAACGCTCTCAGCCGCCAAAAATGTTCCTAAACCGATACTTACCGTAACCGGCTGACCCATGCTGCGCACGCTTTCTTCAACATTACGACGAAATTTTTCAGCAGCGGCATATGCATCTTCCAGCAAAGTGTTAGGGAATATGACCATAAACTCTTCACCGCCCCAACGTCCATAGATATCCGTTTCACGAAAGCTTTGACGCATCAGTTCCGCCAATTGTTTTAACACATCGTCGCCACATTGGTGTCCGTAGGTATCGTTAACCGTTTTGAAAAAGTCAATATCGATCATCATAATGCTGCAACGATAGTTCATGTAGCGATTGACCTTTTTTTGTTCCTCGCTCAATCTTTCATCGATTTTCAACCGATTGTAAATACCCGTCAGTTTGTCCGTAATGGAGAGTTCCAATAGTTTAGCGTTGTAGCGTTTGAGATCATAATAGCGCCATAGAAAAATAGCCGCAATCAACAATGCCAAAGCGGTATACTGCAGAACCGTTTTACGATCGATACCGTCTTTAACAACAAGCCCCGTATGCTTATTGATGATTTCTTCACGATCAATCGGGGTGATCATTTGGATACCCTTATCCAAAATATCCCGTAATATTTTCTCATCTTTCAACACGCCGATGCGAAGATGGTTTTCATACCCCTGCGGCTGCCCGGAGATTTTTAGATTAAACCACCCCTCTTTTTTGATAATATAAGCAGCTACGATTAGCGACCTTACCGTCATATCGGCTTTTTTCTCCGAAACCATCTCCATGGCATCACCTTCGGAGACAACCGGAATAAATGTGAGATTCGGGAAATCTTTACTCATACGTTCAAGCATAGCGGTTCCGGAGGGGAGAGCGACACTCTCTTGATTGAGCCCGTTCAAATCAGCGACAAAGGGGTGTTCTTCACGGGTAATCAGAATATTCGGATCAGAGAGGAGCGGCTGGGTAAAAATAAGCCATTTTTCCCGTTCGGGTGTTTGATTGACAAAACTGAGGATATCGCATTTCCCGCTTTTGGATTTTTCCAGAGTTTCATCCCACGTTTTTGTCTGAAGAAGTTTGATATTTAGCCCGCTTCGCTTCGCCATCAAAGAAATCAAATCGGCGGCTATACCTTCATGCTTCCCTTCCTCATTGATAATCTCAAACGGTTCCCAATCGGGATCGACGCACATCGTAATCACTTTTTTTTGCTTTAGATAAGTTTCTTCTTCTGAACTAAGAACAAAAGTATTTTTTGTCGCACCCATAGCATCGGATACAACAATAAAAACCCAAAGAAATACAAAAATACGATTCACATATACCCTTACTAATTGATACTATAGATATTGTAGCGTAAATGGATGGCAGAAAAAAAAGTTTAAAAAACATCGGTTACAGCGAATATCACTCTAAAAAGTTCAGAAAATAATAAAATCTATGAAGTTTTTTAAACCCATGTAGCGCGGGATAAGGATGCGCGTAACGCGCATCCAATAAAAAGAAGATCAGGCAGTGAAATTCCATTCCTGAGCAGCGGGACAAATCCCCTGCATTTCAGCCGAGACGACGAAACATCCGGCAATGTCTTGGATACTCATAGTACCGTTATTGATCGCATCCATCCAGTAACCTTTGCCTGCTGCGTCTGAAGCGCGTCCGAGCATGAGTTCATAGAACGTTTCAATTCTTTGGTCGTTGCTCATAGCGTCCCATACGTTACTTGTATTATTGAAGTATTCGCTGGAGCAAACGAAGCTAGTTGCGATAGCGCCGATAGTGTCTCCGTTATCGAATGTCGACGCCCAGTATTGGAATCCGTCCACTTCGGCTTGGCGTCCCAGTACCTGTTGGTAGAGCGATGCGATTTGGGTCAAATCGTTATTATAGGCAATCGTATAGATTCCGTCATCGAATTGGATGCTTTCGACGTTGAGCAGGACATCGGTTTTAGACGTCGCATTGGAATGAATGTACGTAATTCCGTTATCTCGCGTAATCGTATAGTCGTTGATTGAGCCCTGGTAGCTGATGGAGTCTTCTCCGCTTCCTCCATGGACGAATACGTTTTGTGTACCACTGCCGTCTACGGTGGTCGTATCGTTTCCGTCTTCGCCATAGAGAGCCGTCTTATTAACGATAGAATCTGCAAACGTATCGCTTGTCGATAGGCTGTTCAGTGCTTCGGCTCTTGGAGCCGACAAGGAACTGATCGACGGTACCGAAATATGAAACTGATCGTTTCCGGCTCCTGCAAACAGTTGGTTTTGATTGGAAGCTAATGTGGTAAATGTCTGTGTTCCAGATCCGGCAAATACAGTCTGTGATGCGGTACCGTTCAAGACAACATTTAGATTCGATCCGGTCAATACACCGAATTCAATATTAGACAATGTAAGAGTCGAACCCCCTTGCAATGACGTTGCGTCAATAACCAGAGCCTCTTTAGGGGTATCCGTTACGCCGTTGGTTGTGACCGAATTTGCAGTTCCATCCAATGACACTGTAGCAGGAGCCGTACCTGTCGATGTTGCAGAAAGTGTCACTTTATTGACGACAAGCGTATTAATATTTGCCATTTGTGACAAGAAGCTTGAACCGCCGCTCAACATCTCGGATTTAGTGCTATCGGTCGAGGGGACGGTCGTCTGGATATAGTAGATCAAATCATCAATTGCGGATTGATGTGTCTGTGTCGTTGTCGGTGCCCGGTTCCCCTCAGACGACAATATTACGCCGGATGAAACCGATGCGGTTGTCGCAGCCTCATTCCGGGTACTCTCTCCCCAGTAGAGCGGTACTTCAGCCGTTGTTTCGGCACTGCCGCTTATCGGTGCAGTAATTTGTACCGCCTCGACCGTGATGTTGTTCTGTGTGACGGCATGGCCGCTGTCATCGACATAAGTACGTGTACCCGTACCCGTCTGGGTCGTCACCGTTGTCGTCCCTACCGTCGTCGTAGTCGTTGGCGTTGTATGTATTCCTGTATCGCTGATAATGTCGGTAGTCGGTGGTGTCGTACCTCCCCCACCGCCCGAAGGTGCTGGTGCCGGTACATTATTCGTAACGCTGGTGCTGGCAAGTGTTGCCGCATCGTTGAGTGCACTGTCCTGTACGGCGTTGGTATCATCACCGCCGGTTGGATCGGTATAGGCAACTGTCACCGTCTGGCCGTTGCTAATGGCACTCGCTAGAGCAAGCTCGACGGTAGAGCCGCTGACCGCTACACTGCTTACCGTTACCGTCTGTCCTCCGACTTGTACCGTAAAGTCGCTCGTTCCGGCTGTTGAAGCATTTAATGCTTCACTATACGTTAGTATTACTTTTGTTCCGTCTGTGCTTGTTGCGGCGGACGTAAAAGTCGGAACCGTTGTATCGATCACCAAAGTTTGGATAGCTGCTGAACTAATATTGCCCGCACTATCCGTTGCCGTTACGCTCACGCTGTTGTTTCCGTTGGAATTAACCGCTAATGTTCCGTTATCCGGCGTCGCACTGCCTGTATCTACCGACCATACACCGCTGCCGTTTGCCGTTGTCGCATAGGTTGCTCCGGCTATGACGACGGTTACCGTTGCATTGGCCTCCGTTGTACCCGTTACGGTCGGCGTGCTATCCGAACTGCTTGCCAAAGAGGTAATCGTCGGCGCAGTAGGCACTAGTGTATCTCCGGTAATGCTTAGCGTGTTGCTAGCAAGACTATCGTTTCCGCTACCCGTAAAAGCCGCCGCCGCAATCGATACGCTGCCTGAGAGACTTGCGGTATTTGGTGTCGGGGTAAGCGTAGCGGTGTAAACTAACGGATTGCCTGTTACGGCAAGTCCGCTCAACGTTCCTCCACTTACGGTAATATCAGTAGCATCAAACCCGGTAGGCGTTTCGCTGAATGTAAAGGTAACCGTCGCCGTCTGTCCCGACTTCAGGCTCGTGTCGTCGGCGCTGATCGTGACGGTCGGGTTGGAGCTGATCGTGATACTTTGGACTTCATCGTAGGTATTGCCCGCCACATCGGTCGAGCGGACAAGAATGGAGTAGGTCCCCGCTCCAAGTGCAGAGGGATCGTTAACCCGTAGGTTTGAGCCGCTAATGTTGAACGAAGCGTTGTTCGTATCACCCGTTCCAGCTACAAGAGAGTAAGTAAAAGTATCGCCCACGGTTACATCGGTCGATGAGAGGCTTCCCACAACAGCGTTTGCTCCCCCTGAAGTCGAAGCAGTGTTATTGCTCAATGCGATATCGGTCGGTACAGCGGTATTAATTACTACACTTAAACTACTCGAAGCGACCGAGGTATTGCCCGCCGTATCGGTCGCTTTAGCGGTAAGAGTATGCGATCCAGCGGAAAGAGCCGAAGATGTGATATTCCAGTTGCCCGAACCGTTTGCCGTTGCCGTACCCAGTACAGTCGTACCATCAGTATCGTAGAGGGTAATGGTAGAATTTGCCTCTGCCGTTCCCGTAAACGTCGGGGTCGTGTCATTGGTGATGTTATCGGTATTCGACGTCCCGCTGTCGGTTCCTGCACTCATATCCGGCGCAGATGGTGCAGCCGGTGCTGTCGTATCAATAGTTATGCTTAATGCACCTGAAGCACTTGAAGTTTGCCCGCCAGTGGTTTGTGTAGCAGTGATAGAGTGCGAACCGCTAGCAAGCGATGAGTTATAAGACCAATTTCCAGAACCATCTGCAGTAGCTGTGCCAAGCTGCGTTACGCCATCATACACCGTAACAGTAGCACCAGCAGTCACACCTGAGCCATTAATGGTCTGTGATGTAGCACTTGTAATACCATCCGAATTACTTGAACCCGTATCACTACCCGTACTTAGCACTGGAGTCGCCGGTGATGCCGGACCAGATGAAACGGCTAGGTTAACTGTATGCGTATTGGTAGAATATGCGGTTGTGTTACCTCTGGTTGTTGCATTGACCGCACTACCAGACGCATTTCCGTCTGTTTCATCCCAGCCGGCATATGTAAAGCTTGCTGTACCACCTGTTGATGATGCATGAAAGCGTACATAATAGTTTTGGTCTAAAAGCATAGCAGATGATGCAGATGATGCGGAAAAATTTGTCCAGCCCGTAGAACCGTCTGCAGAATACTGCCATGAACCAGAGCCAACGGTTGTAGTAGATGTGATTGCAATACCTTTTGTAGTAGTGCCGTCACTATCTGCATAACTAGTGCCACTCAATCCTAATATATCTGCTACTTTTTGAGGTGCACTATCACTTGATGTGGCAATACCGCTTAAAGAGTTTGATCCCGTAGAAACAGTTGGAGCATTGTTTAGCGAACCGGTAACAGATACGCCATCAGGAAGCGGTCCAGCGTATACTTTTACAACAACATTTTCTGAAGCGTTATACGAGTAACCCATACCACCATCATCTGACATCATATCAAACGTCACCGTATAGGTATGCCCGACCGTTGTAGCAATGCCTTGTGCAATACCATCATATCCACCAACCGCGCCGTCATACCACGTTCCACCACTTAATGTACCGGCCGCACTAAGGCCCTGCTGTCCAATTGCCATCCAATGATCTGGTACATTTACACTGCCAACCGGTGTAGCATTACCCGAGAAACTACCATTTGTGATCATGTTGGTATGACTGCCGTCAGCGTTATCATATACTACGATATTATCAAGTGTTGTATATGATGGGTCATTATTAATCATAAAAGAAATAAGCGTATTTGCTAGCGTAGCCGTAAATGTATAGGTAAATGTGGCAAAACTGCTCATTCCAGGATCTGCGTTCACGCCACCAGTCGGCCATGTCCCGTCAATAACAGCTAATTCCTGAGTATTTACATTTGAAAGCGTTCCGTCAAATACTGCTCTACTTATAACATTTGTCTCCACAGTGCCGATATTTGATTCAAGTACCCAATCCCCACCAAGCGCAGCCGAGCCTGTTAAATCAGTGGATGCGGCGATATCAGCGCCCGTCACTTGGGTGAGACGACCGATAAATTCCGCTCCCGCAGTACCCTCGGCGACGTTACAGCCGTAGAGGAGGATATCGCCGTTTTGGCTTAGGTGCGAACCTATTTGCGCCAATGTATCGGCATAATCGTTGACGTTGTCGTCATTTAGGCTCATAGAACCCAGATCGAGCGCACCGCTGCTCCCGTGGCTTAGGAGGTGAATCGCGCTCAAATCGGAATAATTCGCCGTAATTGCCTCCATCTGCGCCAATACATCTTTATTATGACTATCGAGAACGTAAACAGCAGTACCCTCCGGGATTCCTGCAACTAGAGATTGATAATCGGCGACATTGTCGAGGACAAAAGCAATTTGCGTAGGCTGAAAAGGTGTATCCATCAATAGGTTCCTTGATTAATGTAATATAGATAGAGGCATCCGCCATCCGAAAAACGCTCCTCAAAGCCCTTTGCGCATGTTCCTAAAATAAGCATGATTTTGATTTTTTGCTCTGTCACATTTTTTTAATACTTCGTATATAAATATAAACGTTTAATTGTCTAATAATAGTGTCGCAATCGTGTTGCAAAATAATATTTCGAATGAAAAATAACCATTTTATGACTTTTTTTAATACGCTTATCTTATTAGTCCTCCAGAGGTGATATAAAACTTTATCGAGTCTATCTCGCATCCCTATCGCATCTAAAAATGTTTTTTGCGATACGTTTACGATGTCGATGCGGTACCATTGCTTAAATGACTTGGGATACAATACGCGCCATGATTACGCAGCTTAAAACCAAAACCCTCCTCTTCCTCGAAGACAACGACGAATTTGCCATTAACACGACCGCATTGCTAAGTATCTTTGTCCGCGAAGTCATCCGTGTCTCAATGATCAGCGAAGCCAAGACGGTGTTGAGGGAAAAATCCGTCGATCTCATCGTCACCGATATCAAACTCAAAAGTGAAAACGGGATCGATTTCATCCACCACCTGCGTGCCGAGGATACCGCAATGCCCGTCATCATCATCAGCGGGCACAAGGATGAGGAGTTTCTGTTCCGATCCATCCCGCTGGGACTCACCGCCTACCTGCTCAAACCGATCAAGTACGACGAACTTATCGATGCGCTGTCACGGTGTGCAGAGAAACTCGCCGTCTCTCAAACAGGAACTAGAGAGCTAAAAGAGGGATGGAGCTACGAGAGTGATACCAAAACAATGGTGAATGAGGGAAAACACTTCAGCCTGAATAAAAAAGAAGCCTTATTCATTGAGTTGCTCTCACTTAACCGTAATCGGCTGATTACCAAAGAGATGATCCAAGAGAGCGTATGGGTGGAAGACGAGATGAGCGATTCGGCAATCACCAATTTCATTATGCGGATTCGGCGCCGTTTCGGCAAAAACTTCATCTACACGATTCCCGATCTGGGGTATCGGTTTAAACTCTAACCCAAATCGATGATACATTCATCATCACACTCCATTTTTTTCGAAGCCGCATAACGTTTTATCTTCATATCTTCATTGACGATATGGTCAATCAATGCTTTTTTGATAATGAATTTTAGTTTTGTCTGAATCATCGCCAATGTCGGTGCATTGCTGATCGATGAATTTACAAACTCGATAATCTCGGCATGAAGTTTACAGTGATATTCAAAATCCGGAAATCCTATCTTCTTTGTATACACCTCTTCATCCCGAAAATGTTCATGCATATACTTACTTAACTCGTTTAAAATCTGGCGAAGTTCTTCTTTGGTCGATGTCAGGGCATCAAGAGCGGCAATCCGTCCGACTATATCAAAAAGATACTGATGCTGATCATCAATTCCTTTAATTCCGAGCCGATAATTTTCACTCCATTCCAATCCTGTTGCCATGGTCTCTTTTCCTCAATAAAATTTTGATTATTATTTCATATCTATATCGCAAACAGATCGCAAAAGAACGGTTACACATAGACCGATATCCGTATTTTTGAGTTCCATAGATGCCCCGTATTTAGAAACGATCTCTTCACACATCGGCAATCCCAATCCTCCGATTGATTTTTCCGTATCAATACCGCCCCCGTTATCGCAAAAACGGACCGTACCTTTCTCAATCACAATAGTAATCATCGGATTTTCTGTATTGCGTTCTATAAAGACGGCAATAGCATTGTTCAAAAGGTTAAGCCATACCTGCATCCACTCATTTTTAATCCCTTCGGCCATTATCGCATCAACTTCGTCGATCGTTACCTTGATTCCGTAATCGCTCAATTTTGTCTCGATGATAGACAAAACGTTTCGAATCGAATCCGCTAATAAAAACAAGCTGTTCCGATCGCTCTTTTTATAAAACTCTAAAAAATTTTGCATCGTCTGGGACATGAATTCGATGGTTGTCTCTATCTCTTTCGTTTGTCGGATTAAATCTTCTTTCGAGATTGTTTGCCCGGAGTGAAGTTTAGCTATCGTCAAAAGGTTAATGGAACTAAGTTTGGAAAGCGGTTCACGCCACTGATGAGAGATATTGGCTATGAGATTTCCGATTTCAGCCTGTTTCTTATTTTGAAACAATCGTTCTGTAATATTCAGATTTTTAGCTACTTCGGAACGTACTTTCCGATGCAATAGATAGTTCCATAACACTACTAAACCGATCACTCCGAATACACCGATTCCGACCAGTGTCACTGTCTTATAATCCAGCCCTTCTTGTACGACAAGTCCGGCATGTTTGTTGACAATCGCTTCGCGTTCTACCGGTGTGATTGTTTCAATCCCTTTATCCAGAATGTCACGGAGAATCGCCTCGTCCTTCGAAACACCTATTCGCAGATGATTTTCATACCCTCCGATCCGGCCTGCGATTTTGAGATTGAACCATCCCTCTTTTTTGATGATATAACCGGCTACTATGAGTGAGCGAACCGTCATGTCGGCTTTTTTTTCCGATACCATTTTCATCGCATCGGGTTCGGAAACCACCGGGATATAAATCAGATTAGGAAAATCTTTTTGCATCTTCTCCAAAACTGCAGTCCCGGAGGGGAGAACGACACGTTCTTGATTTAATCCCCGAACATCGCCGATAAACGGGTGTTCTTCCCGGGTGATCAGGATATTAGGATCGGAAAGAAGCGGCTGGGTAAAAATAAGCCATTTTTCCCGTTCGGGTGTTTGGTTGACAAAACTGAGAATATCGCATTTTTTTGATTTGGAAAACGCTAACGTCTCTTCCCATGTTTTGGTCGGAATCAGCCTGATTTTTACCCCCAAACGTTTTGCCGTCAATTGAATCAAATCGGCTGAAATCCCTTCATGCTTTCCCATTTTATTGATGATCTCAAACGGCTCCCAATCGGGATCGACGCACATCGTGATCTCTTTTTTTTGCTTTAAATACGCTTGTTCTTCAAGCGTCAAATGGACATTGTTTTCAATCGCATAAATGTCAACCACACTAAACAAGAGTAAAAAAAGTGTATAAAATCTATAATTCATCTACCTATATTGCCTTATATTATAAATGTTTTACTCAAAATTTGTATGTCGCCGACAAAGTCAACATATCGTCCGCATATCGGTAATTGTCCGATTGCCGCAGTTCGTACTGCATTTTTAATCCGATAGGTTTACCGATCTTGGCTTTGTAGACAAAATTTACGAGCCGGATATCGCTGTGAGGCATGACCCGCTCATCCAGATCAATCATCGAGTATCCCGCGATCACGGTTTGATTTGCCAATCCCGCTTTTGCCAAATCGTACTTCACACTTAATTTTCCCATCCGGCTTTTGGCGAGAGCGGACACGGAACCATCCTGTGCGAACATATACGGAATCGCGACATACTCGGGATATCCGCCCCAGTTTCCGAACGCAGTAACGGTATGGGCATCGCCCGTAAAAAAATTATAGGCCAATGATGTCGTCAAACCGATCTTTTTATCTTCTAACGAAACTTTTGCACCAAAGAGCTCATAAGAACCGTTCAATCCCAGATTATGAAGAAAATCTTTAAATGCACCCATCTCTCGGACACCGTAGCCTTGGACTTCAAGCGTTGACGTAACATTGGAGTTCAGATCATACGGATAGGCTGCATCGACATAGAATTCGTTAATAACATCCCGGCAATAATAATTCCACCCCTGTATCCTGACTCCATCATCATAAACGATACCGCTCATAATAACACCCTGATCCCCCGAAATCCCGGAGATGTCCAGCGTATCACCGCCATTCGAATCGATCGTTTGCAGGTCGCTCATGGCCAAAGAGGTGTATGTCTGCTGCGACATACTTTCAAACCGTTTGAAACTCACCAGACCGTCCAAACCGGACATTTTCGTAATGTAAGAGAGTGTAATTGCCATATGAGGCAATTTTTTATCGGTATAGGTATACGCTTCGAAAAGATTGGGAATGATCCGATAATCGTAGGTAGAAACGATCGGGGTATCAATCTCTTGACGCCCCAGCAAAAGGGTGGAATCCTCGTTTTTGTATTCGATCGATGCTTCACCGATAATCGAATAGGGCTTTTTATCGACATCGAACATATAGGCATCGGTTCTTTTCGGATTTGAATGACTCAGCCCAAAATCACTCGTCTGATAATAAGCGGCTTTAGCTTTTAGCCCGTTCCAGTAACCTGTATCGAGCGCTAATTTTCCCCCTATGCCGAAGGTCGATTGATCCAGTTTCGGCCAGTGTCGGTCGTCATAGACATACATCATTTTTGCATATCCGGAGATTGTACTTTGCCCAAGTGCATCAAAAAGTTTATCGTCGCCACCGACGGACGTACACGAAAAAAAAGCTAGAAAACCGGTATAAAAAGCTTTCGATTTAAAAACCAGACTGCATCCCTCGCGTCACCATTTCTCAGCTCTGTATACATTTGCTATACGGAATTAAAACGATTACTAATCTATTATAAAATATCCTAATTCATACTGCATTAAGAGCTTCTTAATCGGCATTCTTCAAAAATTTTATTGGATACTTTTAGAGCGAAAACGCGTAAATATTCTCAAATTTAATGCTGCGCGGCTCGCCGTAGACCATATGCAGAAACGTCCCTTTTTGCTGAAAATGGTATTGTTCAAAAAGCTCAACCGCTTTTTGATTTCCCAACGGAATATCGGCAATGACTTTTTTCAGTCCGCGAAAATAGAGAACGCCCTGCATCATTTTCTCCGCTTCGTCCTCAAATCCCTCCCGGCACTGCCACGGCCCGAGATAAACCCCTCGGGAGTTGATAACGCTTGAGTGCTGAAAAGAGTTCGGAAGGGCGAATTTGAGTGAACTGTTCCGTTCCATCTCATCGAGCATAAACTCCATCCGGTCTTCTCCGAACGTTTCCGCATCGATACGGCGGATTGTAGCGTCAAAATTGCCGCTGTCGAGCTCTTTTGCCTGAGCATTGGTAAAACTAAACGGCGGGACTTTGCCGACGTTTAAATATCGCCCTACTTCCATAACGCTCTTAAAGCCATACCCTTCGAAAAAAGATTTAAGCTGCGGATTGGCATGAAGATAAAGTGAAGGATGTTCCTCTTTTAATACTTCCAAAAGCGTTTTAAACAACCGACGTCCGATCCCTTGCTTTTGATGGCTCGGTTTGACCATAAAATATTTGATCATTGCCGATGTCTCAAACTCGATTGCCATCACCGCTCCGACTAAAACGCCCTCATCATAGGCTCCGTAGCATAGATGGGGAGCGTGCATCATCATCAGTTTGACGTGATACCCATCCAGTAGCCAGCCCGTCTCTTCGGCGATTTTCGTCAGTTCGGCAACATCAGCGTATTTGAGCCATCCTATAAACATACCGCATCCTGATAAAGAGATTTTAGCTCGCCGATTTCCAATACCCGCTTGCGAGAGGTGACGATTTCACGAATTTTAGGCAACAAATCTCCCAAAATCGAGTTATCGGCACTGATCCCCATACGGGCCAGATGGTACCGGATCGTTGCGCTTCCCGAGTGTTTTCCGATCGGAAACGAACTGGTTAGCCCGACCTCTTTGGCTTCATACGGCTCATACGCATGCGAATCTTTCATCATCCCGTCCGCATGGATACCGCTCTCATGCGCAAAAATACGCTCACCCACGATAGGGGCATTCGCCGCCAAATTGATATTCGCCGCATCGGCGACACTCTGTACGAGACTGCGAAGCAAAAGCGGATCGATAACTCTGGATTCTCCGTAGAGGTGTTTGAGCGACATGAGGATCTGCTCGAACGATGCGTTCCCTGCCCGCTCGCCCAATCCGATGACCGTCGTATTCATACTGATCGCCCCCGCATCGATACCGCTGAGGGCATTGGCATTTGCGAGTCCGAAATCGTTATGGGTATGCATTTCAATCGGTAAAAGATTAAGATCGCATAACTCTTTTACGGCTTGATACGTTTGCGTCGGCGTCATAACGCCGATCGTATCGCAATAACGAAAACGGCCTGCTCCGCATTCACGACCCAGTTCCATCACATCACGGATAAAAGAAAAATCTCCTCGCGAGCTGTCTTCACCGCCGATACAGACAAAAAGCCCCTCTTTTGTTGCTGCGCTAACAACCCGTTCGAGTTCGTTCAATACTTTGATTTTGCTTCCGCCGAATTTGACTCCGATGAGTAAATCGGAAATCGGAATAGAGAGATCGACCGCCTGAACGCCGCACGATAGAGAAGCGTCCAGATCTTCCATCTTCATCCGGTTCCACGTCATCATCCGGGCTTTAAGATTCAAATTCAAAAGCTCTTTGATATCGTCGCGCTCTTTGGCACCCATCGCCGCAATACCGATTTCGAGTTCGTCCGCCCCGCACGCATCCAGCAGTGTCGCGATACGGAGTTTCTCTTCGGTATTGAACGCAACGTAGGGAGCCTGCTCCCCGTCACGTAAAGTGGTATCGTTGATGAGCGCCATGACTGGCTCCTTTAATTTACTTCCATTTCCTCTGGGAGGTTGAAATATTTACGGGTCGCTTTGAGCACCGATGCCTCGATAGGCTGATAGGCATAGCTTTGATCGGCGACAATCCCCGCAGCCGCCAAATCACCTTGCGGACATCCGCCGATTTTTGCCGTAAGGATCAGTTTGATATCTTTGAGGCGATCCAAAATCGGTTGAAGCGGGTTGGTACCGTCCGGTCCCGCACAGTATTCGGCTTCCACTTTGCGGTGGTGGATAAATCGGATCCCTTTGTCCCCCGCTTCGTAGATCAAGAACTCTCTCACGCTTCCGAAGTGTTGATTAATCATCCCCTCACCCGCTGTCGTTACCGCAACGAGGATCGTATGACCGTCAGAGCTGAGTTCCTCTTTCTCTTTGCGGACCCGCTCGTTGGCTTGATCGAGGAAGAATCGGAACTCTTCGATTTTTGCCTGAGCCGCCTGACGCGCCTCAAGATCGTATTTGATCTGAAGCTCGTCGAAACTGAGTCCCGCGAATGTATCTTTCGTAAACTCCGCTCCACGGTCTTCACCGATAAGACCGACCGCATCGGCGCGACATTGTCGGCAGTGCTGCATCAATTTCATATCCATGCCGCACGCTTCCTGGACTTCCATCTGCTGTTGATCGGTTGCACTCGGTACGCCGTTCAGGGCAAACGCAGTCCCGAACTCCGGTTCGGAAAGGATCGGCATGATGTTGTGCAAAAATACGCCGATCTCTTTTAGTTTTTTAGAGACTTCCGGAAGGTGTTTGTCGTTAATGCCGGGGATCAAAACCGAGTTTGCTTTGATCAAGATCCCTTTTTCAACACATTTTTTCATCCCTTCCAACTGACGCTCCAACAAAATTTGCGCCGCTTCTTTACCGTAGTAGCGTTTGTTGTTATAGAAAATCCACGGATAGATTTGGCTGCCAATCTCTCCGCTCTCATCGACGCTGTTGATCGTAACGGTGATATGATCGATATTGTGTTCAACCATTTCATCGATATAGGTCGCAAGCTCCAAACCGTTGGTGGAAAGGCACAGTTTCAAATCCGGAGCGAACTTGCGAACCATACCGAAGGTTTCAAACGTTTTGCCCGGATTTGCCAAAGCATCACCCGGACCTGCGATCCCTAAAACACTCATGCGCTGAACTTCACCGCCGACGAGAAGGACTTTTTTAGCCGCTTCTTCCGGTGATAAGCGTTCAGACGTTACGCCGGGACGTGACTCGTTTGAACAGTCGTATTTACGATTACAATAATTGCATTGAATATTGCACGCCGGTGCAACCGCTACATGGATACGGGCGTAATGGTGATGCGCCCCCTCTGAATAGCATGGATGATTGTGAATCTTCTCTTTGATGTCATCTGGCATAAAAGCTTCGTTACCGCTTGAGGAACAACTCATGTTAAACTCCTTAGTAAAAAATCCAATGATCTTCTGCCTCATCCAGCACGTAACCATTTTCTTACAGAGTGTTATGCAAATGATGTTCTTCGATTTAAAAAGAGGAGTTAGACAAATAACGACGTTTTTGTCGTAAAGAGGGATAATTATGCAGAAATACCCGTAGGACTACGGGTGAACGGTCGCGGATGGGACCGAAAAGAGGTATCCTTGGGAGTAGTCGATACCGAGTTCAACAAGTTTTGCGTAGATCGCTTCATCTTCTACAAATTCGGCAATGGTTGCAATCCCTTTTTTCTGCGCAAAGTGAAGAATGCTCTCAACCGTTAGCAGATGGTCTATATCATCATTAATATTCTTGATCAGCGAACCGTCTATTTTAATGTAATCGACATCCAGCTTGCTCAGGTAGCTGAAATTCGAATATCCCGTTCCGAAATCGTCGATTGCAATTTTACAGCCGTAATATTTAACCGTTTTAATGAACTCGATGACTTCGCCGAAATTTTCGATCTCTTCCGTTTCAACGATCTCAAATACGAGACGGTTCGCTGCGGATGATTTTTCCAAAGCATTATAAAGAAATGCCCTCGTCTCTTTCGAAATAATGTCATGCAATGTCAGATTCAAAGAAAAATCATACTCCAACGTTTCGAACACGGCAAATGTTTTAGCGATCATGATTTGGGTCAGTTTGTCATAGAGCTTCGATTTTTTGGCATGTTCGAGAAACAAAAACGGGCTTATGACCCGTCCCTCCTCATCGATCATCCGGATCAGGGCTTCATACTTTGTAATACGACGGGTTTTATTATCTACGATTCCCTGGAAATACGGGACGATACGATCATTCTCTATTGCGGATTGAATCGTATTGACCATCATTATATTATTGTGCGTTTTCTCGCTCAACGCTCGGTTATCATTAAAGAAGATCACTTTTGCCCGCTTCTCTTTCGCCTCTTTGAGGGCGATATGGGCTAAATTATAGACTTCCGATTTGGATGCGTGCGCTACGCCGCCGGAGACTTTGACGGAGATATCGTACGTGCCGATTTTAAATTTTCGGCTTTCGAGATTGTTGACGTATCCGATAATATGTTCTTTGAGTTCATTACTAAATTCATCAAAGCAAATAAAAACAAATTCGTCTCCGCTGATACGGTAGAGGTGATGATGCTCGATCAACTCATCGATATTTTTGGCAAATGCCCTGAGCAAATCATCCCCGGCCGCATATCCGAAATAATCGTTGATATTGGAAAAACGGTCAATGTTTAATACGACCAGCGTCGGCTCTTTGGAACTGTTTTCCAAATCGGCGAAAAGCGCGGTACGGTTTTTAAATCCGGTGAGCTCATCGGTGAGCTGGCGTTGAATAATCCGCTCTTTCATGATCAAATCGGTAACATCCATCCTTGCGGCAATGTATTCGACAATCTCCCCTCTTTCGTCAAAAATCGGAGCGATGACCGATTTGACGTAATACTCTTTGCCCGTTTTTGAAAAGTTTTTGAACGTATTTTTCCAGACTTTCCCCGACCTGATAGTATCCCAAAGGTCTTTGAAGATTTCGGGAGAGTTGTCGGGATGACGGACGATATTGTGATTTTTGCCCATCAACTCATCACGGGAATATCCCGAGATTTCGCAAAAAGCTTCATTGACGTACGTTATTATCCCTTTCTCGTCCGTTTTAGAAACGATAGAACTCTCATCCAAAACCATTTTATACTGATCGAGAAAGGTAATGTTTTCATCCAGTTCATGCTGTGTCACATTAATCAAATGGGTAAGTGCTTTGAGCATCGAATGGCGATATTCGTGTCCGTTTTCATGTTTTTTGAGATGACCGCCCGTTTCGGATTCACTTAGTGAGAGGGTCGTCGTTGTGATGTTGAGAAGCTGATTATTCGAGGAAGAATGAAAAAATTCGCCGTAGGTAAAAAAGCCTGCCGTCGGAGCGATTTCATTGATCAGACCGAATTCATAGTTGAGCTGTTCTTGTAAAAACAGTTTACGTACCGAACAGGAGTAGATATAGGTTGCTTCCGCCGGTGATGACGCGACATCTTCCTGAACGTCCACGGCATGATTGAGTATCTCTTCGACATTTCCGATGGCAAAGCGGACTTTCTCACCGTTTTGAAAATGTCCGGCATAGATAAATCCCCCTTCATTGTTCTGTCCGATGATCGATCTGGCGATACGGACACCGTCTTCGATTTTAATCAGAGGAAACTCGATAGCGCTCGCAGGCACCCTCTCAACCGTCTCGGCACTCAAATAATGGGTATAGAGCTCTTTGACAGGGAGATTATCTATTTCGTAAATGACATTTTTGTCCGCTTTGGTTATCGTCATCTCTTTACCGACGGAAGTCCAGTTCAGCGAGTAGGCATTATGTACCTGCAATACGTCACTATCCAGTACCGCGATAACAATTCCGTCCTCATAGATTGTATTTTTATGGAATATGTACGTACGGGTAAAGGTTAAATCGTCCCCGGCATTTCCTCCGGCAATCATGACATCGTTTCGAACCGAGGTGAATCCGTGCAAAAAAGATTCAGAGTCATTGATCAACCCCTCGCTAAAGGCTATACATACCTTTGTACGCGCAGTGAGAATATTCCGCGCCGCACGTTGGCCGTTCTCGAAATCGGATTTTTGAAAATAATAGGTCGATACGTCCGTCGAATCGAAAATCGAAAACGATATGACGATCTGAAAAGAACTCATTGTACCGTCCATGATTTCACCCGCAGTCGTAGAACCGATCAATGAAGCATGGGGAAGCCGTGATACGAGAGTATCCAGAATCGGCTGAATGAGCGACTTGTACATCACACCGCTAAAAAGTTGGATAAAAAGCGAACCGGTTTTCGGAATATGCTCTTGGATGAATGTTTCGAGCTGCTCTAAGTTCTCATATTTATGATTGATTAGACGCATCAACACTCCCTTATTTTACTTGCCTGCTTGCTATTTTATATTACAAAAGCTAATTATATGTTTTTTATATGCATTTTCGAAACATATAATAGTGCAGAACAAAAATTGCATTTCTTTCCTAAATAAAGAGGAGCATGTCGATGATCGTTGCTATTCCGCTGGATGCCAAAAAAAATGTTTACCATCACAATCCTTGTGCATGCGCAATGTTTTCTATGTATGAAGTGATCGGAACCCGCAAGGACATACGATACCGTTATCTCGAAACCAAACTCAATCCATGGGAAAAATATTCCGGAGATATGGTAAAAGACCCGAAAATGATAGCCTGCGAATGCGAAAGTGCTTTAGCTCAAAGCCCGCATCATATCAGTGAACATTATGCCCTTCTGGAAGTGATCGGGAAATCCAATGTCCTCATTGTCGATCAATACTGCCTCAACACGCTGTACGCTATGAAAAATGTCGGTATCAAACTTCATAAAGTTCCCCCTTTTATCAAAACGGCCGTTCATGCGATCGAGCATTTTGTCATCGGTACCGAAATCGCCGAGCATCTTCGCTACGTTCACCCCGCATAAGGCACTTAAGAACACTAAATGCAGTAATAGCAGGATATATAGTTCATCCAAGGAGCCTATCGTGCAGATCACCTATCAAAACTCTACTCTTTTACTCGAAGATTTGCCGCTGGATGTCGGGTATGCATCCGAAAAAGTAAGCCTCAAAAACCGTTCCGGTGAAACCTTCGTCATCGGAGGGCAAAACGGCGCGACACAGCTCCTCATCAGCGTACCGTTTATCGACGATCCCCTCATTGCCCAGCTCAATGAGCTAAACACCCTCTTCTCCCTCAATGCTCTGGGAGGAATTACCAAAGCACTCGTCGTGGCCAACGACAAAGTAGAATTGCCCGCATTAGACGAATGGTTATGCGGATACGACTATGACGAAGCGTACGGGGATTATTACGGTGTACGTCTCTCCAACAAAGAACTGGCGAAATCACTGTTTATCATCTCAAAAGACGGTGCGGTCTTCTACCATGAGATTTTAGATGACCTTGATGCGCCGTTTTCCATCGATAAAGCCCTCTCCAAAATCGTAGCGGCAAACAGCTGCTACACCGGAAAAGGGTGTCACGGGTAACATTTTTGTCCCGTTACCCGATTCACCGTATACAATAGAACAAAATAAGACTAAATTACTCCTATTTACGACAAGAACACATTATGCAAAGTTAGAACTAAAGCTCCAAAAGGGATCACAATGGACACACTAATTGAAACGATAAAGAAAGAGTTACGCAACCAAACCACGATCCCCTACTTCGGTTTGGGTGTGTTTGAAGGGATTACGACCAAAGAGGGAGAAGCGGTTCCTCACGACAGCGATTCTCTGATTTTGGCGATGAACGGCGGACGTGCAATGTCGCCTCGGCTGATGTTCGAATATTCCCGTGCCGCGATGCATCTCGAACAGCGCCGCGGGGTAGAGTACATGACACAGCTCATCAACTTTATCTATACCAAGCCGTTCGATCCGACGCCGATGCAAAAAGCCATAGTCGATATGTCTCCGCGCTATATCATCGATACGAACCGCGACACCAAGTTCCAAGAGCTGCTGGCCTATACGCCTCACTGCCTCATCATCGGAAAATCGCGCATCATGGGCGATCTGAACCGATACGAAGTGTACGAATACGACGTCGAAAACCAAAAATACTTTTTGGTAGACGAAGAGGTGCTGGGTACCGCCGAAAAGATCCTCTTTAAACCGATGGGTTCACCGCTGCCGAACCCGAGCTTCGTGATCAGTGACGCCGACTACGTCGATTGGCTTACTGAAGCGATGGGGGGATTTGCCGTACCGAAGATTCTCAAAACCTACCGTAAAACCAAAAAGTACCTCTTTTTAGGAACCTCGTTCGACCGCGATACCGACCGTATGGTCGCTAACGAACTGAGTCTCGATCTGGAGGGCGGGTACGTCATCACCGACAAAGAGCTGGGTAAAAAAGAGAAGAAGTTTATCGAGAAACACAATCTCGAAGTGATCCCTATGTCATTGCCTGAATTCATCAAAGCATTTATCTAAAGGAGCCACCTATGCCGTTTATTCCAACTGTAAAAGATGTTTCACCGCGTGGAGAGCGTTATTTCGATCTCTTTTCAAAACTGTTGGGTGATCGCGTTATCGTTATCACCGAAGCGATCGACGATCATATGATGGGGGTTATCGTTTCTCAGCTCCTCTACCTCGAAGCGATGGACCCTGACGAGCCGATCCACATGTACATCAGCTCTCCGGGCGGTTCGGTCATGGCGGGATTAGCCATATTAGATACTATGAATCTGATCAACGCACCGGTGCACACCTACGCGATGGGGCTTGTCGCGTCGATGGCGGCGGTATTGTTTACCTGCGGGGAAAAAGGGCACCGATATATGCTCCCCAACGCCGAAGTGATGATCCATCAGCCGCTCGGCGGATATTCGGGTCAGGCGAGCGATATCGAGATTCATACGAAACATATCCTCAACCTCAAACGCCGCCTCTACGTCATCCTCGCCGAAGCGACGGGAAAAAGTGCCAAAGTAATCGAAAAAGAGTCCGACCGTGACAACTACATGGAGGCCAACGATGCGATAGCGTTCGGCCTCGCCGATGAGATTCTCACAAAATTCACCGCTAAGGATGTCTGATGCAACCAGAAAAAACCTGTTCATTTTGCGGCCGCAAACAAAGCGAAGTCAAAAAAATGTTCTCTTCGGAGACGACCCATATCTGTAACGAGTGTGTAACTACCTGCTCTAGTATTTTGCAAAAAGAGGTGCGCTTTGAACAGCGTTCCGCGATGCAGCAGCAGCTCCCGACTCCTGAGAAGATCGTCGAGTTTTTGAACAAATACATCATCGGTCAGGAAGATGCGAAAAAAGTCCTCGCCGTCGCGTTGTACAACCACTACAAACGGATCGAAAATCCGATCTACAATAATGTCGAGTTGGAAAAATCGAACATCATGCTCGTAGGACCGACGGGTAGCGGTAAAACATTGCTCGCCAAATCACTCTCCAAGATCATGCAGGTGCCGTTTGCCGTCGCCGATGCCACAGCCCTCACCGAAGCGGGTTATGTCGGTGAGGACGTCGAGAGTATCCTCAGCCGCCTCCTCGCCGCGGCGAACTACGATATCGATCTCGCACAGCGCGGTATCATCTACATCGACGAAGTGGACAAAATCGCCCGCAAAGGTGAGAGTTCGACGATGGGGCGCGACGTATCGGGCGAGGGGGTACAGCAAGGGTTGCTCAAAATCCTAGAAGGTGCCGAAGTGTACGTTCCCGTAAAAGGGAGCCGTAAAAATTCCACCACCGAGACGGTATTGTTTAACACTTCTCACGTCCTCTTCGTCTGCGGCGGTGCGTTTGTGGGTCTCGTACCCGATACCCACACCAAAAAAACGAACAAAGTAGGATTCAGCAAAAGCGCCTCTGCCGATGCGAAACCGAAAAAAATCGATGCCAAAGCACTCGTCCATTACGGGATGATCCCCGAGTTTATCGGTCGTATCCCCGTTGTCGCACAGCTGGGCGAGCTGACCAAACCTCAAATGATCCAAATCCTCCAAGAGCCTGATAATGCCCTCATTAAACAGTTTCAGGCGCTGTTCGACATGGACGGCATCGAGCTGAATTTTGAGGATAAAGCCCTCGAAGCGGTGGCGCAAAAAGCGATCGATCGCGGTGTCGGTGCGCGGGGATTACGCGGGATTATTGAGGAAGCGATGCTGCCGCTGCAATTTAGCTGTCCGTCGAAGAAGAATCTCCAAAGTGTCACAATCACCGAAGCGGTCATCGACAATCCGGACAATGAGCCTATCTACGTCTACAAAGAAGAGCACGCGGAAGCGTGAGGCTTCTTATATTTTAGAAAGGCACATCCGTATCAGGGAGTAATCGACCTTTATAGACCAAGTTTTTATCCAAAAATAAAGAAAAATCAATGCCGTTTGAACCAATAGGTTCTGACAGACTCCCGCTCAATTTTGTAGGAATAGCCATCTTCAAATGTGTCGATGTTCGTGTAACCCCACTATCAATCACTGTGTAGACGGTTTCCAAATCAAATAAACTCTTTTTAGCATTCGCCAATTCAACACTTAGCAATTGCCCATTAAGCGACACTTTATTGACATACAATCGGTCTTTATAAAATATCCCATCTTTGGTAAAAATTTTTATCCTCTCCCCATACAATTGTCTTGCTTTGTCATCCATAAGACTCAAAAGCGTTTCTCGTTCAGCTTCCGATCTGACACAGATATACTTCAAAAATTCCTCTATTCTCAACTTATCACGTACCAACACCTCTGCATGTCGGCAATAAACAATATGCCGACTGTAAGGGTCAGAAGGAAGTGACTCTCTGTTATAAATGTAGTTAAATTCCAATTTTTTCAAATCGGTAATGTCATCATAGATTTCAGGTTTAGCTGCTGCAATATTTCCATTACTAAAGCGGATGTCTGGCAATGAGAGCAGTTTCACAAAATCAAAGAGTAAAAATACCGGCACTGGGCAATGAGCATTATTTGCTATAGAGGCAAGAGTTTTAATGCCTTCATTACGGTATTGCGTAGGAGTCTTCGCTCCAAAATAAAATCTTACGTATTTTTTTAATTCTTCGTCCGTCCCACTAATCACCGCATCATTTGCATTATCATTGGACATCAACTCTTTTGAAATTGCCTCAGCACGGCTATAAAGAACTCCTATATTGAGAACTGAGGCAATATTATTGATATCGCTGTAATGGAAAATAAAATTCGGCCACCAACTCTGAAATCCACTCGGAAAGTTCGCTAAAAGTTCGCGTTGAAACTCCTTAACAAAATTCTCTCTTGTCATGCGGCAAACGTACCTGACTCATTTTCTATTTTAGGCTGTAAATGGGGAAGCAATCTAAGCCCAATTTCAGATTTATCTCCCTCTCCGATCCTTGTAGTAACCAGAAGATCCATAGAACTCAAAACACTCATCACAGCATCACCATGAACAGCCAAATGTGCAGGCAACATGGCTTTTCGAACAATCCCGTTGGCTTTTAATTCTGACCACAAATTAATCAGTGTATCAGTCGACATATGTACTTCAAAATCTCTGCTTGATATTTTGACACCATCGTCTTCGCCACAATTTTCCCATACAACTTCAAACAAAGAGCCATCCACCCCTTTGATCGTTTTCGGAACAAGAGACTCAAACTCTTTACGTACCAAAGCTATAAATTCATGATTACTTAAAAAGACAGGTTCACTTTTCAACCAAGACTCCATTGCAGAAGCTTGTAAGTGTTCCGGTGTCAAATCGTCTTTTTCCGCAATATGCACATAAACATCAATCGGCAAATTTTTTAAATACCGTTCCATCAAAGGACGTACTTCATCCCATTCAAGACCTCCGTTACCGCAACCTAACATCGGAAAAGAAATCGAACGGATACCAAGCCGCTGATAATGATCAACAAATTTTTGCAAACCTGCCTCAATATACTCTAAGCGAGAAGGTTTGCGCCACTCATTTTTCGTCGGAAAATTTAAAATCCATTTATTTGATGTTTTAAAGAGTTGAAGTTTACCGATACTCAATAGTCCGTTTTCGCAATACTTTTGATAGCTGGAAAACATGTCAGGATATAATTGCTTAAATTTAAGAGCAAGCCCTTTTCCCATTACTCCAACCGTATTAACAGTATTGACCAACACCTGAGCATTAGATTCAAAAATATTTGTACGTACATAAGTAATCATAGACAATCATTCTTCGTATAAAATTTAATTACATTATATCAAGATAGGATGAAAATAATAATAAGTAAGGCATTGTGTCAGTTGTCAAGTATTACTTTACAACTGATTTTTACTCTACTCTTCCGACAGCATAATTTTTATCTTCTCGAACAAATCTTGCATTCTCTCCTCATACTATCCGACATATGAGGACTATCTATGAAACGCGTCTATTTAGATAACAATGCCACCACAAAACTCGATCCTATCGTCAAAGTTAAAATGCAGCCGTTTTTCGAAGAACTCTACGGCAACCCGAACTCATTGCACCAATACGGGATCGAAGTGCGCCCCTATCTCAACGAAGCGATGGGCAACATGTACGATGCTCTCAACGCCCCCGATGCCGATGACATCCTCATCACCTCATGTGCGACCGAAAGCAACAATACGGTCCTCAAAGGGGTCTTTTTCAAACACATCCTCCGCGACCCGTCCAAAAACCATATCATCGCCTCAGCGGTCGAGCATCCATCGGTTCTCGAAACGCTCCACTTCCTCGAAGAGAACGGTGCCGAGATCACGTTTGTCGATGTCGATTCGTTCGGATATGTCAGTGCGGAGCGTATCGCGGCGGCGATCACCGACAAAACAATATTAATTAGTATGATGTGGGCGAACAATGAAACGGGGATGATCTTCCCCGTCGCAGAGGTCGCCGCAATTGCGAAAGAGCGCGGCATCTTGTTCCACACCGACGCCGTTCAGGCGATCGGAAAAGTCAAAGTCGATCTCACCGCAACACCGATCGATTATCTGACATTTTCGGCCCATAAATTCCACGGCCCGAAGGGGATCGGCGGTTTGTATGTCCGCAAAGGCTCCGAACTTCCGAACCTCCTCCACGGCGGGGAGCAGATGGGGGGCAAACGTGCGGGAACCCTCAACGTCGCCTACATCATCGGTATGGGTCTGGCGATGAAACAATCGGTGGGACATTTGGAGAAGATGAACAGCGATGTCAGAGCACTGCGTGATCGTCTCGAAGACGCCATCTCACAAATCCCCGATACGTTCGTCGTGGGTGACCGCGAGCGCCGTACACCGAACACCATCCTCATCTCACTTCGCGGTATCGAGGGGGAATCGATGCTATGGGATCTCAACCGTGCAGGAATCGCCGCCTCGACGGGAAGCGCATGTGCATCGGAAAGCTTAGAGGCCAATCCCGTCATGAGCGCGATAGGACAAGACCCCGAACTCGCCCACACGGCGATCCGCCTTAGCCTCAGCCGCTTTACGACTGCCGATGAGATCGACTATACCATCGATGTGTTTACCAAAGCGGCGAAACGTCTGCGCTCTATCTCCTCTACCTATGCCTATACGAACGAAGTGGGCTGATGCGACCTTACCGTAACGTCAGTGATTCGGAGCTCGAAGCACTCGGAGCGGTGCGCGAGTGGAACAAAGAGGCTCTTCTCTCCCTACCCCTCCCAGCGAAAATCCTCTGGATCCATTCAAGCCGTGAAAAGTTTCATCGCCTCGACCCGCACGATTCTTGTTTAATACGGGTCATTACGATCCAGAGAATACAAGGGGACGTCATCAAAACCGATTTCGGCAGCTACTCGCTCCAGACGGGAAAAAATCTCTTTTACGCCTGCGGATGCAAAAAATTCTGTGACTGCTACGGTCAGCTGTATATACTGAAAAATCCGCATACACCCCTCAAATTGCATTAAAAAAAATGGTATTATTGTGCACTAGGATTCTAAATAAAGGGCATGGATGCATCTCTCAGGAAATGAAAATTATTTACTGACGGAAGATGCTATATGCAGCAAGCTTTTTCAATCGGCCATTGATACCCAAAATAACTTGATTGTCTTGATGCATCAAAACACCCCGATTCTTTTCAATAAAGCGTTTCAAAACTTTACCAACATGCCCACCGTAAAAACATTTCTACGCGAATTCGGTTCCCTCTTAAACCGTTTTGTACCCCATGATGCCTATTTTCATGCCGGTAAAACCGATCCTGAAAAGTGGATTGAAGACCTTCAAAACATTCCCGAATCCGACAGAATTGTCAGTATGATCAACTATCGTGCCGACCCGTTTGCTTTTGCGATCACTATTGATACGCCGGTTCCGGACTACACGATTATCTCTTTTGTCGATATTTCTCAAGAGCTGATCAAACGGATCATGATCGAAAATGATGTCAGTATCGATAAAGAGAGCGGGACGTTCAACAAAGATTATTTTGTCCATACCTCGAAAAGTTTTCAAAATGCGGCCCTGTTCAATGAAAAATCGATCGGTATAACCATGCTTGCTATGGACGCAAGCGATAGCGACTGCGAAAAATACCTGCATGATTTCAGTTCCTGCATCAAAAACCATATCCGTCAAAGCGATATGCTGGTTCGCTGGGATAAAAAGATTTTTATGCTCGCGTATCTCATTGATAATGAGGATAATGCGATGAAATTCAGCCAAAAACTGCTCGGAGTGATGAATGAAGAGCCGTTTAAAAATTTAGACTCGTTCACTATGCGTCTGGGTACGACTATTCAAGCAGGCAGTGAAGAGATTGAGAATATTATCTCCCGTGCCGAAGCGGCACTGAACCGATCCTCGGCGAGTTCGCCGCTTACCCTCCTTTAGAGTAGAGAGCCTCTCTTTTGCTCGAAATTGACCAGCGGTACGTCGAACAATAAAAGTCTGGCGTCTCTATTGACCGTAATCTCAAACGGTTCCTCCCCGATAATTTGCAGCTCGTCTCTGCGTTTTAGGGTATAGCCGCATACATTGACCTCCCCCTCAACTACCATTAACAGCCGTCCTAGTCCCGCTTTGGGCGGATCGGAGACAAGGGTATGCCCGAAAAAGAGATGCGATAAACGTATAGTGACATTCTGATCGATTTTCAAAGACCCTTTTCTGCCGTGTGAACTGGCGATCAGTACCCATCGATTGACTTTATCCAAATCGTAGCGGCACTTTTTATAGCGGGGAAGCGTCCCTTTTTTACGCGGAATTATCCATATTTGAAACAGCTCAGTCCGCTCTTTCGACGAGGGATTAAATTCAGAGTGCTCAATCCCCCGTCCCGCAGAGATATATTGTATTTCTCCCGATTCGATTATCTCCTGATTCCCTTGTGAATCTTTATGTTCAAGCGATCCCTTCGTTACGATCGTAATAATTTCCATATCATGATGGGGATGCATGTCAAATCCCCCTAACGGCTCGATACAATCGTCATTCAGTACACGCAGTGCACCGAACCCCATCCGTTCGCGGTTGTGGTAATCGGCAAAACTGAAGCTAAAACGGCTGTGTAGCCATCCGTGTTCGGCGCTCCCGCGCTCTTCGGCTTTATGGAGAAAAAACTGCATATTCCTCCTTTTACTCATCTCATAGGTCATATTCAAATAGTAAACATGTTTTACCGTATTCAAACTAATAAAATTATTATTTGTTTATCTATTAAGCAAATTCATAGTTTAGGCGTCATATTCCGCAACCAATTCGGAACGTGTCAGCCTGAGTCTCTCAGCCAAAACGGCGGCTAAGGCGTGCATAAACCCGTATGCCGCTTTTTTATGGAGCTTTTTAAACACGTCGAACGCTTCTCTCGTAATGCAGTATAGCTCGGTATCGCTTCCGGCAATCGTATCGGTATAATGGGGAACCCCTTCCAAAAAGGAAAACTCGCCGAAAAAATTGTTTTGTCCCAGCGTACTGAGATGTACGCTTTTTCCGCCGGATGTGGGGAGCATAACCCGAACCGAACCGCGGCGGATCAAAAATATTTCGCCGTTCCCCTCCCCTTCGGAATAGATCACTTCCCCTTTTTTAACGGACCGGCTCTCGACAAGACCTTTTATCTCTTCCAAGGTCTCATCCCGCCGCCCTTTAAAAAGGTCGAAATCGTTCAATTCCAAAAGGTTTTCCCCTTTTTCTTCCACCGAAAATTCTTTGATTATTTTATTCTCCGCCCACTCAATCGCATCATCCAAATCGTTAAACACTTTAATCGGACTCAAGTGTTTGAGCAATCCGACCTGATTGAAGTAGCTCTCAAGATCATCTCCCGTCGGTAGCTTATGCGGCAATCGGCATAAAATCAGGTATCCGTCCCGTTCGTGGAGGATATCTTTGATCTGAAGCAGAATATGCGCTGCCGTCAAATCGACGGTCTGCACCCGTTTCATATCCATAATGATGTATTTTTTGTACTGCAGATCATCTTGCAACATCGTATACAACTGATTGGCCGTTCCGAAAAAGAGACTTCCGTGCAATTCATACACCGAAAACACACCTCCCCTTTCAGACAAAATAGCCTCATCCTCCCGACTTCGGATGAGTTTGCTTCTGGCTTCGCTGCCGTCAATATGGCGGTACACGACTGAAGCACCGATTTGCTGGAAAATATAGAGGACTACCGCCAATATAAGCCCCACCCCAGATGCGGCGATCAGGCTCACCGTAAGGGCGGTTACGGCGACGGAAGCGATAATAAAAAAATCGAGTGCCGTCTGACGCGTTTTCAATAATTTGACACTGTGTCTGTCGATCATCCGAAAACCGATAACGATCAAAATACCTGCCAATACCGAGACGGGAATCCACGCGATGAACGATCCCAAAGCGACAAACGCCCCGACCGCCATTACCCCCTCGATCACCCCAGAGAGACGGGTATTTCCCCCGGCTGAGAGGTTAACCATGGTTGCCCCCATCGTTCCCGATCCGGGCATTCCTCCGATCAATGCGGAGACGATATTGCCTGAACCTTGGGCGATCAGCTCTTTATTGGAGTTATGATAGGTGTGGGTCATCGAGTCCAAAACGATACATGTTTTCAACGTATCGATGGAGAGCAGAGCCGCCAGCGTCAACGCCGGAAAAAGCAAAAGACTCATATCATCCCACTGAAGACGGAATAATTCTTCAAAACGGCCCGTAAACATCTGAAGATAATCAATCCCTCCGCTTCCTCCGAGTTCACCGACGACAAACGGATTATTAGGCTGATAGAGACTCGGGTCAATAAGCCCCAGCAGAAAATAGGCCCCCATCCCGATGAGCAATGCGGTAATAACCGCCGGAATGATCCTAAACATTTTATCGGCATAAAGCATGACTATTATCGTGACCGTTCCCACTGCGATACTCTGCCATTGCCAGCCGTTTATAATCTGAAACGAATGCCAAAATTGTGTCCCCTGAGGGAGTCCCAAAAAAATCGGCGACTGTGCCGCGATAATATACAGCCCGACACCGGTGAGATATCCGCTGACGACCGGAAACGGCATGTATTTGATCAAACGTCCCAGTCCGATTAGACCGAAAAGTACCTGAAATCCGCCCGACAATAGGGCCACGATCATCAGCATGACAAACAACAGATCGGGCCCGAAGTCCTGGGAAACGTATTGCAACGCGAATGCCGACAAAACGGCTGCCGCAGGTGCGCTCGGTGCGGAGATGAGCCGATCCGCTCCCCCCATCATGGCCGCAACGATTCCGACTGCCGCCACCCCTAAAATACCGGCCAATGCACCGTATGCGCTGTATTGGCCGCCTATTGTCGCATAGATCGTTACCCCAAATGCGATAGCCGAGGGCAATGCAACCAGCATAGCTGCCGTACCGCCCCAAAAATCACCCGAAAAATTAGCCGTTTTAACCATCCCCTACAATCCTATGCCCCAACAAATCATTACACTGTTTTATTGTATCCTAAAACCTATGGGTTTCATTTCAAATCCCCCTTTTCATGCAGTTCACATGGTACAATGGCGTTATGAATTTAACCTCGTCCGATACCCGCCGCGGCATATTTTTTATGCTCATCGCATCGTTTCTTTTTTCACTGATAATGTTATTCGCCAAACTTCTCTCTGCTTCCATGGGATCGGTTGAAGTAACGTTTTGGCGCAACGTCGTCGGATTAGCCGTTATCGGCGTTATTACGCTGCGAAAACCGATACGCAACGTCGGGGGCAAGCCGTTTACTCTGGTGTTTCGCGGAGTCATCGGAACGGTAGCCCTCCTCACTTTTTTCTACACGATCAGCGCGACCACCCTCTCCAATGCGATCGTTTATTCTAAGACCGAGCCGATTTTTACCGCTTTGCTCGCTTTTTTTCTGTTGGGTGAAAAGCTCAAACCCTATTCGATCGTCGCGGTTATCATCGGATTTGCGGGGGTGGCGCTGCTCAGCGGGATGGAGATGGGATATCTGCACGTAATGGGGCTTTTAACCGGTTTTCTCTCCTCATTGGCCTATACGAGCGTCCGAAGTCTTAAAACCTGTTATGACGAGCGTACCGTCGTCCTCTCTTTCATGTTTTCGGGGGTGTTTATTCCGATACTTTTAATGATAGCGGCACAATACACAACGTCTGAAATTTTCGCCTTTGCCCTCAGCCCTTTTGTCCTCCCGCATGGGAGCGACTGGCTTTGGATCGCCCTGATGGGAGTCGCCGCCGCATACGGACAGATTTTTATGACCCGCGCCTATTTTTACGCTCAGGCCGGAATCGTCAGTACGGTAAGCTACTCGGTTGTCCTCTTTGCTACCATGTTCGGAATAATGTTAGGGGATATTTTTCCGAGCCCGACGGTAATCGCGGGGGGAATCATGATTATTGCCAGCGGAATACTCCTCTCTCGGCAAAAATGATTTTCTAGAGGTTAATGCGTTTAGAGATCTCATCCCCCAAATGTTCCAACGGCGTGTCCAGATTTTTTGACGAGTTGTTTTTTTCTCCGGCCGTTGTACTTTTATTGGTTTCGGCTTCCCTAGTGTTTTCTGATTCGGTTTCGCTTTGCACCGCTTCAGCCGAAGTGTTAACGTCTGCCGTCGTATTTGTCTCTTTGTTGGTATAGTGCTCGATATAGTCGTCTAAGACAAAAGCTTTTACGATCAAAAATACGATAGCAAAAAGAAACAGGTACATAATTTTTCGCACTTCGTCACCTCCTACACATGATCGATGCCGCAATTTTACCCTATCTTGCTAATCGTTGCAAAAATAGAAAAAATTCACTCCATGTTGAAAATATATTCGAATTTATCCGCTAAAGATTGCTTTGAAATCCGAGTCCCGATAATATGATTGATCGATCCTTGCTGCAGACGTTCGTCATCAATATCGTTTGGGCCGTCAACCAGGAGGATCACTTTTATCTCGTCATAATTGGGGAAATTTTTCAACACTTTGATCAACGTTTTAAAATCGGACTGATAATCGACAAAAATGTATTTCGGAAGGTTTTTCTTGATCATATTGATCGCATTCAAGACATCCGAAGTACACTGAAGCTCTATTTTTACACGTAATGACGACAAAATATTGCTTACCCGTTTGGTAGACTCCATATCGGCGCTCAGATACAAAACAGAAACTTTTTTGAAGCTTTCAAGATAGGAAAGCACTCTTATGAGCGCCCGATGCTCATCCGTGAGTTTTTCTTCATTCAACGTTTGGAGATAATAGCGTAAATAGGTTTGACTCGATATGCCCCCCTGAATAGGCAACTCGGAAAAATATTTATTGATCATGTTCGACTTGCGCGCGTTTTCCCATAAGGCTATATCGAGCATATAGGCGGCTTTATTCAAAAGGGTAATAATTTCCACCTCAAATACTGCCGCCATGGACGAAAACTTCTTTGTAAAGCTCTCTTCATTTTCATTGATGATCATATCCAGATAAAGGGTTATTTGGATGTTATCGTCCTCAAGTCTCCGTTTATGGTGAATGGAGTCTACCGACTTTGCCCGTAAAACTTTCAACTGCTTCATTAACGGAGCGTACTCTTCGGATTCAATGGAAACATTTTTCATCTCAGATTCTACTTGTTCTAACGATGCGTCCGTCGTACGGATCATGATGTCGTATGTGGCGATACTCTCTTTGTTCTCATCACGGCGCTTTTGGTATTTTAAAAATTGATCATGGTTGTCTAAAAAAAGTTCAAAAAACGCTTTTTTTATGTGAAGGGCCCGAAGTTTAAACTGATCGTATATCTGACTCAATTTCAATACGTCGTTACGGATAGGAAACACAGGGGTGTCGGTCAGGCTCATATCGATTTCTACCAAATTGTTATATGCCGTCATCAAAAAACGGCGAAGCAGTAAAAAATCGATTTCATGCGTTTCGTTCTGATATCCCGCAAACCGGCTCACTCTTGTCCGGAGGTCTTCAAAATAGCCCTGAATGGCTTCTTCCGTCGTGATAACTTCCGGCAGTGAGTCATCGGTATCATCAGATTTTTTATTAAGATCGGTGATGATCTCGGTATTAGAATTTGATGTATTCACTAAACTTGCCCCTACTCGATCCAACGACATTGATTGTCTTCGGGTTCTTGTTTCTACCTCTATAATTAATCGTATAGTATCGTATATTGTAATTTTTTTTTTAATTGGTTCTGATTTTGTTATAAAAAGGGGCTTACGACATATGTCGTGCGATAAGAAGCGAGCCTCGGACCGAAGCTTTGAAGGTTTTCATTTTCTCTTTTGTGATAATCGCCATAGCTCTTTCACGCTCATTTTTTATCCGTCCGAATAACTGTGCGGTCGGTGCGTTTCGTCCTTCACGGATCAGCTCATGAACCGATTCGTCAAACATCGCACTCTCAAACGGAGGAAGTGCATCGTACAATGCCATAAACAGTGCACGCTGCTCGTCATCCATCTTGCATGAGTCGTCGATGATTTTAAGGGCTACCGTTACCGCACAATCACAGGCAAAAGTATCAAGATCCCCGGCAACTTTTGCATACGGGTCCATCATCAACCCACTTCTTCCAATGTTTCAGGCTCTTCCTGGACAAGTTTTCCGATACCGCGCTCAGAGACCGCAATATCCTTGCGATACGATTTTTCTTTGTAGATCGGAGATTTTAACATCCCCTCTTTGGTTACGCCGAGTTTGTACATCTCTTCATTTCGGAAATGTTCATCAAATTCTGCGCTAAAGGGCATATCCCAGGTGATACATCCGATACTCGGGCAGATCGCCGCACATTGCGGGTCATCATAGATTCCGACACACTCGACGCACTTGTCGGGCTGAACGTAATACTGTTTTTTCCCCGTCGGGTTAGAGGAATCATCCACAATCGCATTTACGGGACATTGTTGCAAACACGCATCACAGGTGATGCAGGTATCATTGATAATAACAGACATAATAGTTACCCCTTATCTTTGGTAGTATGTACAATACGCAACAGCCACGGCGGCGGATTGCCCAGCAACAGTTCTTGAAGCTTTGTAATCGTCTCATCGATACGATCGTTTTCACCGGATCGAACCGGATAGATTTTCGAAGCCAATACCATTTTAGAAGCGGTCGGACCTATCGCGGAGCAATAGAGGATATCCGCTTCTTTGATCGAGTTTATTTTGTAGGCCAGTTTTTCATGTTCATCGGCTATTTCGTCTTCCGAACTGTCCAGTGTTTTGACGTACTCGGCACTCTCGGAACTCACTCGATAGAGTTCGAAACTCTTCGACCAGCCGAAATGCTGATTAACGGTTACACCGTCGGTGGAAGCGAACGCGATCAGCATCGGATGACCTTTTAAACCGCTACCGCTTCGTGCGCTTCACGAGCTGCGATTGAAATATCTTCTTTGAAAGTTTGAGGAGATACTTCCGGTGTCAATACACCCCGTTTTTTCGATTCGCCGATCACATAGTCTGAGCTGTTGACATAATAATCGTTATACTCAGCAGTGTATGGCATATCCCAAACGATACACCCCTCCGTAGGACATTCAGCCGCACACGCAGGAACTTCCGCATGACCGACACATTCGATACATTTTTCAGGTTTTACGTAGGTATATTCCCAGTCGTCACGCGGTGAATCGCCTTCACTTACAATCGCGCTTACCGGACATACCTCGATACAGGCGTCACAGTTAATACATAAATCGGTAATCATTACAGCCATAATTAGCTCCTTAGTTATTTTAATATAAACCATCTATGCATTTTTTGTACGAGCACATTTATGACAATAACGTTTCGAAGTGATTCCGGAGATGTTATTTATAATTAAAAAAAACTATTTTTGGAATATTTTTTGCTTGTTATTCCAAATACCATTTAGGAACCAGCAATGTCTGTCAACAGCGTCGCATCTCAGTCGGTTTTTCATAATTCAACTACATCCGTTAACAAACGAACGGATACTGCTTCCGATACCGCCGTAACATCGGCAGATGCGATGATCGTATCTGCCGCAAATAGCACAAATGCCGCCATTTCTACCAAGTGGGGATTCAAAGTCGATGAGAACGGTTTCTTCGGAAGCGATTTCAACAAAGCGGCGGGGATTCCAGCAAATGTCAAAATCCACCAAATTACGATGCAACAAGCCGAAGCATTCGAACAAGCCAGTGGAACCGGAGCAGACCCATTAACGATTGTTTCCAAAGTGTGGAGTTTATATAAAACCGTTACAGGCAGTACTCTAGATCCTGATGGTACAGGCTATATGAGTCCTAAACAAGTAGATGCTATGCCTCAATCTTACACATCGAAAGGAAATGTGCTTGAGGGTATCGTTGCGGTTCAATATACCGTTGCTGAATCTGTAAAAGCATCACCCCATTCCGAATCAATGAGTAATCCAGGATTCAGAAGCATGGCTCAGTACGGCACAGGTACCGATGAAGAGATTGTTAAACGCGGTCGTGATTTATACGATTCCTATACAGGCAATGAAAACGATGGTTCATTACCCAAAGACAAATTGTCCATCGGTGAATTATTCGGAAATTTCTTTAGCAATTCTGTGGGGAATGAAACGCAACAATATTTAGACCCGAATCACGAGTATGCTGCACCGGTCAAAGATACGCAAATCTATTGGCAGACATTGACAAATGGTCAAGGATATGCTCAATATATTATAAATGCATTTGGACAAAATACACTCGATGAAATAATAAACTACATGGGAATCGACCATGATGCTCCGCTCGCTGAGAGAAAATTTTCTCAAGAGTTAGCAGATAAGTTTATAACAGAGATGAATAAAGAGATGAAAGCCCAATATGCCCTGTATCAGGCAAACAAATATTCGTCACTAGATACATCGATATCGGAATCGAACGATATTGATGTGTCTAGTCCACTCTCTCAAGGCTATCAAACCGCTAAAAATATCAAATTACCAACAACAGGCACTTTAATAAATATCGGAGCCTAAATGATACTATCCTCTACTAATGTGTCAGCTTCGCTGCACATTGTTCAAACGAGGTCGAATCCAACAACGGAGTGAGTTTGATATCGACCGCTTTTAAAAGCAGCGTTACATTACACCCCTCGCAAAGTTCCATCCGCTCGAACGCATCGGTCGTAATAAGAGAGTTGAGTTGGCCGCAGGGGGTATCGACGCTCACTTCGCTCAACACCGTCCCCTTACGAAAATGTTGCAGTTCTCCGCTAAGATGGTTCTCGATGGAGACACTCTCGTCTTTATCCCCTTTATAAAGGGCAATCGCCGCTTCCTGAACCCGACACTCCACCTCATCGCCGACTCGAAGCCACTTAGGAAGTTCCGTTTTCAGCAATTTCAAATCCGTATCGTTGACGCGAACCGTGATACAGCTGAAAAACTCATCGCTTCGGATATCTTCTACTTTTGCGCTAAACGTATTCATTCCAAACCCCTTACCAGAGATAAATAACGATCTTTTTGTCGATGACATTTTCAAACTGTTCCAGTATCATCCCCGCCGTCGATGTAGGCCCCAAATGGCATCCCGAACAGGCACCCAGATAGCGAAGCCAGATTTCCGGAGTATCCCCGCCGACATAGTTGACGAGTTCTACCCCTCCTCCGTCACTGGCGAGGATCGGCGCGAGATTTTCCGTGATGACCGATTCGATCTTAGCACGCTGTGAGCTTTCATCCATCATACGAAACGTGACATTTATGTCGGATGCATCATGCTGATTGCTGACATAGGTGAGGAGCGAATGCGCCTGCGATTCACCCGCATGGGCGGCACGGATCATCCATTTCATCGAGTTAAGGACGTCATCATTGCGAAGCAAAATCCCCAGTTTGAGTTGAGCCGTCGGCATATTGGCCTCAGCGGCTACCGTGTAATAACGGATCGATTTGTCTTTATCCGCTTCCGTGCCGATTCCGTTTTCATACATACCGCCCAGATAAAATGACGCCACTTCGTGATTTTTTTCCGCCGCACGTTCAAACAAAGAAAACGCTTTGCGTATATCTTTGGCGACACCGTATCCTTTGACATACATTGTCCCCAGATTAACCATCGCATCCGTATTAGACTCGCCCAATGATTCCCAAATCGCTTTCGCCTTTGTGTAATCTTTTGCGTCATATGCCGTAATGGCTGTTTCCATCAATGATTGGGCTTCCATACTCTTCTCCTCGTACCGTTTGATATTTCGTCGTAAATCATCCATAGCTTCATCGTACGTTTCACCGAACCCTTTTACGTCGGGGAGATCACAGCTGTAAATCTCATAGCCGTCTCCCTCTTCGTTGCTGAAATAGTGATAATGGGTACGAAGCTCATCCATCGGAATCTCTTTTTAACTGATTTAGCAGAGGTACTGCAATTGCCGTTCTAACACAAAGAATAATAAATGCATAACACTCCGTATCTGACACAAAGGAGCATCTATGATAGCCATCCCTGTCGAATCCGATAGCCGTGACGTTATGAGCACGAAGCTTTTCGGTAACGCACCGTTTTTTGCATTGGTCAACCCCTCCGACAAGTCCTATACCCTCGTTCCCAATCAGGGGTGCGGCAACGGTATTATGACCGCCAATTATCTGTTGGAAAAAGGGGCTACTTCCGCCGTATACGGATTTTTGGGTGACGGACCGTTTCATGTCATGGTTCGCGGAGGTATGAACGTTTATTGGTTGGGAAAAGAGGCGATGCCCCTCAACCAAGCAATCGATATCGCCTTATCCGACACACTGACGCATGTCACCGTTGAGAATGCAAAACAATTTCTTGATCCGGGTACCGCAGCGGGAGCATGCGAATGCGGGTGTTCCCATGACTGAGATCATCACTTCCGAGATGGGGGAGATCCGTCGTCTCATCGTCGAAACGGTCGCCAAACGCAATACCCTGAAAATCGAAATGGAAAAATGGTACGAGTCCAATACCGGGCGTTTCAGCCGAACCAATGAATTGATCACCGTCGATTCGACCCTTAGTGAACTCGACAGTCACTACAAACGTCTATGGGACTATCACAACGGATCAACAAGAGCTTCATGAGCAGTTTTTCCTCTTCGGCGCGTCTGGTTACCGATATCAGCGAAATCGACCAATACCGTCGGATATTCGATAAAGACCAGGTTAAAAGCGGAGAGCCCCACTGGGCAAGTATGGGTAAGAATACGATTACCCTTTTTCAGGTATTGATCGATCAGGATCTGACCCATCTGGTGATGGTGCTCGAACATTATCCGAAATACATCGAAGCCGTCTGTGAGCATTTCCGCTATGCCTACAGTTACAGCGAAAACGAAGCGAATATCGATGCGACATCGACGCTTCTAAAGATGGGGGAACCCTATTTTACGAAACAGTTTGTCCGAAACGTCATCCGGAAACTGCCCCGTATCGATACGATAGAGCGCGATGAGCTGCAAGAGTTCATCGAACGCCTAAGCGCTCATCAGGAAATTTGGCATCCTATCATCGTCATGCATTACCGTCATGCGGTTTCGCAATACATTAATGCTACACTGTTGCATCCGCTGCAACGGATCGTATTACAAAAAAAGCTCTCCGCTGTCCGGGAGGTGACCACATACGATTACGAAGCATCCGATCGGGATTCCCATCTTGATATACCGTACATGACCTAAACGGTTCAATTTTAACAATGGAGATATAAAACGATGAATGAAAATCTGCGAAGCGAAATATTAAAACACGCCCGAAATGCGTTTGAAAGAGCATGTACTTTACGCGAAAACGAACGTATCGAAGTGTATCTCTACGACGGTACCGTCAAAACAAGCGATGTTCTGGGCGAAGAGGAAAAAATGCTCTACAGCCCCAACCGTATCTTGTGCTACCAAGTGTGGGGACACGACTATCTCGAAGAGGAGATCCGCGCATGGATCGATCAGGCACGGTTGGAAATTAATCCCAAACCGCTCGAAGAGAGTATCCTCGAGACACTGGATAAAGTGGCGAAATCAAAAGGGTTAAGCAACGACGAAGTAAGCTCTTACGAAGTATTCGCCAATCTTCGAATGGATCAGCTCGAGCAGATCGAACATGCCATCATCGAATACTGGTGGGATAACAAAGAGGTAGAAAATGCCAAATCACTGGCTTTGGATCAGATCAACGAAGCACTGAAAGGGCTCTAAGGTTTATCTCCCTGTCGGGAGAAAAATCTTTTACACAAAAAGCCAGATCAGCAATGCCGCACCGAGTCCGAGATTGAACCAGCTTCCCCCCTCTTCAAAGAGCATAACCAGAAAATCAAAATAATATTTATCGATAAAAGAAGGTGCGTGCAGCAATCCCTCTTTGGCATAGGCGGTGATTTCAACTCCCCAGATAAACGCGACGATCTCGGGAAGTATGATAAAAATGACGATTCCTAAAAACCCCCATATCGATTTATCGGGCTTCATGGATACGACCGCTTTTTGGGTTACGGGGCTTTGAACGATTTGGCGAGCTTTGAGATGCAATTTATTATTCATAACGAAATTATACAATCTCTTTACAAATGAAAAATCACCAAAGCTCTTCCGAACGGCACTTTCGCTTTTCGCGACAACGCCCATAACACTTCATAGTTCGGTGGAATACGTGGAAACGACCCCTCCCCGTCGGTAAAATACAGCAGCATCGTCGTCATCGGCAGAGCAGCCTCGACGTAATCGAACGTCGGACGATAATCGGTCCCCCCGCCCCCTTTGAGGGGAAAATCCATCCGGTCACCGCTGATAAACGTATGGTGGGCATGAACCTTTGCATCGGCGATGATGAGTTCGATTTTCACCGAGGGGAAGTTTTGCATGATCGTTTTAAACTCCTCCATAAACGCTCCCAACAGCTGATCGTCGATCGAGCCGCTCGTATCAATAGCGACACAAAGGCTTAGGGTATCGCTGGTCAGTGAGGGAAGTGCAATACCGCGATGAATGTGCTTTTTATTCGGCGGCATAAAAGCGTAGTTGTTACGCATATGGCGGTTGATTGCATTGTAAAGCTCAAAGCGCCAATCCACATCGGCAGGTTTGACTTTTTTTCCCAGCCTCTCCAGCCCCAGCGGCATAGAGCCCTTGCGCTGTGCCACCTCCCCAGCGATCGAAGCGGCGTATTGCCACTGCACCTCATCGGCGGTATCGAGTTCATCCGCAATCCCCTCGATATTGCCGAAACTCTCCTGATCGCCGATCTCTTGATCTTTCGTAACGGCATTAGGAGCGCTATCGCCGAACGCATCCCCTTCGCCCATATTCATTTCGCTTTTGAGCGCTTCATATATCTCTTCGGCGTACATCCCCTCATACTCTTTGTTGTAGTTCGCGCCTACGGGGATGACGAGACCGCTTTTTGAGAGGAGGTTGTTAATGGCATAATCAGTCGCCAACTGCCACAGTTTTCCCCGACGGTTCAACCGCCGCTGCTGATGGGCAAGGACATGGTGCATGACAGCGTTAGTGAGGATAAACATCACCTCCTCGACACTGCGACGCTCTAAAAATTCCACGTTGTAAATAAACCGCTTTCCGTTACTGGCATATCCGGAAAGATCCTCACTCGGCTCAAAATTGAGTCGTGAAGCGAGCATCCCGAAATAGGGGTATTTGACCGTCAAAAGACTTTTGGCTCTGAGGAGAAGTTGTTCGGACGACATTATCGTAGCAATGTGTTGAACTGACGCATCCATAACGGCCAGCACTCAAGATGGTCGAGTTCGATTTTGCGGGCGCGGAGATCCTGAACGATCATTACGGCAAATTCTCCCGGAAGTTTAAGCGAATAGGTGATCAGGTTGCCCAGTTTTTTGCTCCCCGTATAATCGTTGACACGCATCGTTAATGCAGTGCAGAGAATATGCAAAGCGGAAGGATCACTCGGAACATCCGTACAGGTGCCCTCCATGATCGCATCCAAATCGGGCAGCTGTGACGCTACCAGACGAAATCCGAGATACGATGCGGCAAGCTCTTCGCCGATCGCCCCGCTTACCATCGCCATAATGAGATCGTCTTCGGGATTGGAAGCGATGATGTCATGAACGTATTGCCAGGTTCGCGGCGTCGCAAACGATCTGCTCTCAGCGTTAAAGACGAACAGTGCATCGGGACGGTGGGAGATATAGGCGATGATCGAGGGCTCTATCCCCGAGCCTATCGCCCAGTTACGCCAATCGTCGACATTCGCTTCCATCTCCAGATGGACAAACCGGTTTGCCAGAGGTGCCGCCATCCGAAAGACAACCCCCCGATCACTCTCCCGGTTCCCCGCCGCCACGATCGCCCATCCCTCCGGAAGAGTGTATTCGCCGATTTTACGGTCTAATATTAACTGATAGGCAGAGGCCTGCACCATCGGTGCGGCGGTGTTAAGCTCATCGAGAAAAAGGATTCCCCGCTCTTGCGACCCATCGGGCAAAAATGCCGGAGGCGCCCAAATGGCGCTTTCGTTCTTGGAATCGAAAAAGGGGATACCCCGCAAATCGGTCGGATCGAGGAGCGAGAGACGCAGATCGATAAATCCGATGCCGGCTTCCCTCGCGATCTGTGCCACAATCGAAGATTTCCCGATCCCCGGAGGGCCCCATAAGAAGACGGGTACTTTGCGTTCACACAAATGGGCTAGGGAGCGTTTGGCACGTTGAGGGTTCATACTGAGTATCCTTGAGAATAACAATGTTTGAAATACTTATGCATTTATTGTACGAAAAAGGTAGAACAATAATTGTATTGAGAGAGTTAACCAATATTTGAAGGAATACCACATGTCTATCCAAAGCTACATCGCCGATAATAAACTCGAATGGATGATCGTTTACAACGCACCGACCGACGCCTATAAATACGCTTACCGCGGATGTCTCGTCGTAACCGAAGGTAAAGTAATCACTGCCGATAAAAGTCTCCCCCCAAAAGAGATCGTAAAACAAGTTATCCTTGCTACTAATAGCGACAAAATCGACTTCTTGGCATGTGAGCTCACCTCTTTGGATGTTTTTGAAGGTTTCGTAGCGAAATACAAAGAGTTCTTGACTCCTGAGGGAAAATATCTCCTTTTCGTCTCTGACATCATCGGAAAAGGGACATTTGTTTATGAAGGAATTACATTCAATACGTTTGCATTGGATGAAAGTTCTGTATGGAACGACTTGCTCGATCTTGCCGATCTCTCAAAAGGGGATTTGAAAAAGATGTCAGACAAAGAGAAAATCGATACGGTATGTAAAGATATTCTTCGCAGCAACCTCCGCCTTAGCGAAAAAACGTATGAAGAGATCAAAGCGTTGCAACGCGGCGGAAAACTCTCTTTCGGAGCGGTATAAGCGCTTCGTTTTCTCTGCTCAAATGGGCAGAGAGATCAACCTTCCGTAATTAATTTATTCCGCCCGTTATGTTTAGCTTTATACAGTGCCGTATCCACTCTTTTTACTATCTCGGCAAAATTTTCATTATCTCTGTACGTCACCAAACCAAGGCTGACGGTGATTTTTCCGATGCCGTCAAACGTGTGCATTTCGATAGTATTGCGTATTCTTTCGCCTACTTCATTGGCCGCTTCCAGTGTCGTTTTCGGCAATATAATCATAAACTCTTCTCCGCCGACCCGTGCAAAGATGTCACTCTCTCTTAAACACGATTTGACTCTTTCGGCAATCATTCGTAATACGATATCGCCGATATTATGGCCGTATGTGTCATTGACCGCCTTAAAATGATCGATATCAAACATTAAAAGCGAAAAGCTCTCATACCGCTTGGCTCTGGATATCTCATTTTGGAGGGCACTGTTAAAGTAGTAACGATTATAGATCCCGGTCAGGGTATCGGTCAGGGCGATTTTTTCCATCTTCTCATACGCTTCGTTTAATTCGGCTGTCCGCTCTTTGACGATATTTTCAAGTCCGTAGTTTAACGTTGTCAACTCTTTATTTTTTGTTTCGATCGTTCTCGAATAGTTCAGAAATCGTCTGCGAATACTGTCCGATATGATATACGAACCGATCAGAGATACAAAAAGAATCACTCCGGACATTTCAAAGATGTTTTTCAACTCTTTTTGATTGATTCGTGTCAGCTCCATTTTTTTATCCGCTATCTTTCGGTTTACTTCTTCCGTGTAAAATCCGCTTCCGATAATCCAGTTGCTGTTGGGGACTTTCTTGGCATAGGTGTACTTTAGCTCTATCCGGTTATTTGCCGGATTTTTCCATTGATACGATACCCAGTCCGGATCTTTTGAGAGAGCGCTTTTGATAATCTCTTTAATTAAGAATTTGCCGTCACTGTCTCTCAGCTGCAAAACATTTTTACCGATCAGATTGTAATTTTTTCCCTCAGATATTAAATTACCCGACTGATCTATGACGAAGAAATATTCACTTGCCCCTGCGACACTGTTGTTAATAATATCCAAAGTCGTTCTTTCAATCTCATTGATAAATGTATCCAGATACTCCGCCGAACCGATATACCAATGGTAGTGACCGAAATTTTTTACATATACCAATTGTTTAAACTGCCGGTTCGGATCGTAATTCGGCCGCGTAAACGTGTCCCAAACATATCCGCCTCCCGACTTTTTAACCAGCGCTATCTCCTCACGGATCACATATCTCTTGGCCGCATCTTGAAAATCGATGATACTGCGCCCTTCCAGATGCCGCAGATACTCAGGTGCCAAATGAAAAACGCCGTCATAATCCAGAATAAATATAAAACTCTCGCCGCCGTTCCAGACCAGAGGTCTCAGGGAATCGGTTATCATTTTTTGGATGGCTTGAGGAGAATGAGTATTTTTGTTTTGTGTATAAAGATTATTTGCAACCGAGTAGGCCGTATCAACACGTGCTTTCACCTTCTCTTTCAACATTTGCTCTGACATTGAGCGCTGATACCCTATCAACTTTATTGCACTTTCTATTTTTGAAATAATAATATTTTTCTGTGTCTCGATATAGGTGCGTTCCATCTCTTGAATCGAATGTTTATAGCGCTGCTGATTTTGGTAAATTACGACGGAGGATATGAGGATAACAACAAACGGTATAAAGACCAGAGGACCGTACGCGATAACTCTAATAAGATTCTTTTCGACCAAGAACTTCACAATAGGCCTTTATTCAGACAAATAAATGATTATAAAATGAATATATCTTCCCCTTCAAACTATTATAATACATTATACATCTTTATACAGAATAAATTTTATGATATTCTGCTTTTTTCTAAACACCCTTTTTCCATGCAATTTATTTTAGGCATCGGCTCGACATAGCGTTCCAATACTTCGGATACTTTCTTCTCGTCAAAGCCGCACAGTTTTTCGCTCCCGATCACCATTAACGGTCGACGGATCAAAATCGGATTGTTCATGAGCAACTCCATTGCCGATGCTTCATCGAGAGTTGCAGGAGAGATTTCGCCATTTTTGATTGCGGGGGCGGCAGGATTAAACCAATCCGTAACATTTTTTTCTCCCATAAAAGTTCGAAGTGCCTCTTTGTCCAGATCGTGTTCGAGAAGATTGCGTTCGATGATCGTACATCCGCTCGCTTTTAGAATCTGTTTTTGCTTGGCATTGGCGGCACAAAAAGGTTTTTCGTAAAATACGACCAGCTTGACCATCACTCGACCCCTATGAGCATACGCCCTTTTTTATTGAGGTAAAAGGTCTCAAACCCGTCATCCCCGACCGTCATACACTCTCCCAAATATCCCTCATCATACAGTTCTCGAATACTTTCTTCTACCGCTTTTTCATCCATCCGGACATATTCGGCGATATCCACGGCATCGTAAATGTTATATTCGATCTCGTCACTCAGGGTAAAAATTGCTTTCATGACATTTAGTTTGTTTTCAGACATGGGAATCCTTCAATAGAGCGATTTGCTTTGTCAGGACGATCATCTGCAACGGATGAAGTTTCTCTCTCTTCATCCATGTGTCAAATTCTTCGACATAGTACTCTTTGATCTTCGGATGCAACTTTTGTACTTGATCGCACAACTCTACCAAAAGCGCTTTGGCTTCATCGAACGTTTGGTGCTTCAGCGGACGTAAACGTCGTATTACCCCATCCACCAATCTATCGTTGCATAAAGCATCCGAGAGTTCCAGAAACTGCGATCCCCTCAGCGCCGTAGCATACTGTTCGTTCCAGATACGTCCGTTGATCATCTGATCGCATGCCTGATCGATAAACACGGGAAAGAGACTCAAAACTTCCAGCAACTCGGTAAAATCGTTGTCGACGAGAGCGCGAAAGAGCATTCGGCTCCGGTTGCGGATATGGCGGCGCAGATCGGGATTGTCGATCACTGCGGGATTGAGGCGTTTAAACCGCTCCAATGCACCCAGACGGGAGTGGTTAAACGCCATAATCGCCACATCGGTATTCGGATCGCCTACTTGGTGGGGATGGGAGCCGCTGGGACGGTGAAACGCCCACAACAGCCGTGCTTCATCATCCGGATGGTTTAGATAGATCGTATCACCCTGCTCTTCGAAATCCAGATCGTCCTTCAGAGTTTCGATATGTTCACGGTAAGTCAAAGTAGACAACGTCGCCATAACGCTCAAACCTTTTCAAATTTTGTTTCTCGCTGAGTAAAAACAGTGTCTGCATAGAGGGGGCAATGTCAACCGTAAAATAGCCGTCACTCAAAATAACCGCCAAATTTTTCTCCCCCGCATGGGTGTTTAGATACTCCAATACGGGGGTAAACAGCGTCCCGCCGTTTCCTTTGGCAAACGCTATCTGCGGCACTATTCCCTGGGCATCGTAGCTTTTCTTCTCCTCGGCATACACCCTCTCATCGAACGGGATGACGCTTACTTCAAAATCATGGCTCATGCGCACTATGGAGTCGATAATCCCTAGAAACCTTGAAAACACTTCACCCGTGATACTCATAGAGCGATCCAAAAATATAAAAAAGCTCAAACGGTTACGGTCATAGCGGTATCCGGGGAGATAAAGCCCCTGATGGATAAATCGGCGGTTGGGGTGGGAGAAATCAGACTCTTTGTCGAAAAAACTCTCCGACATATAGGCGTGTAGGAGTGTATGTAGATCGATGGAGGGTTTGGTGATTTCATCGAACATCTCCAACAGCGACGAGGGGATATTCCCCTGCTTCCGCGCCGCCCCCATTGCTTGGATAATCAGCGCATCGAGTTCCTCTTCAGCGACTTTGGTGTCCCCTTGGTGTTCGATGATATCCATCTTTTGCTCTTTTGGATTCTCTTCGCTCTGCTGTCCTTCTCCCTCAGTGCTTTCTTTATAGAGGGCATGATACACCTCTTCGACACTTTTGTCGCGAAACGACTCGATCACCATCGCCTCTTCATCGGCTTGACCGACGCGCTGAAAATCGCTGAGCAGTAATCCGATAACGATATCGCAGCTACGATTCCATGTCGGCTTCTCACGTTCTTTCATCCGAAACGGGTGTTTGAGGAGAATATGGAGCAGTACGTGTGCGTAGAGGTATTTGAGACGGGCATCGTCGTATCCCATCGTTTTACTCTCATCGATGCGGATACTCACCCCGTCGGTCTCGAAAAGCATGTGCGGATTGCTCTGGTATTTATGGGGAATCGAGAGAGCTAAAACGCTTAAAAACGGATGGTCGAAAAGAAACTGAACCCGTATTTTTTCCAGACGGCTTTCTATGGGGTATCCTTTGGATATTTATCCAAAAAAATGCATTTTTTGTACTATGTCATAAATTACAACGTAAAATATTATTTTAGGTAGAATAAGAGCCACTTAAAGCGATGCGGGACAATGATGAAAAAATTTGATGCATGGAATGAAATTAAAAAAGACACGGACTGTAATACACGTATCATAGGTATAAAACCACGGGAAATCTTTTGGGCGAAAATAGGTGAGAATGTGGGATATGAGCAAAATGGTAAAGGGGACAACTTTGCGCGCCCCGTCCTCATAATCAAAAAATTAACGAAAGAACTATTTTTAGGGATTCCTCTAACGAGCAGTATTCGTGAAGATAGTGATTATTTTCATCCCTTTGAATATCACAATAGCGCCAATGGTGAAGTCAAAAATACAGCACTGATTTTACAGATGAAAGCATTCAGTATAAAACGGCTGATGAACCGTACAGGAATTATGGATAAACAAAATTTTGAACTGATTTTGGAAAAAGGGAAGAAAATGTTTAGCCCCACCCCTTGAGGTGGGTGTGCCCGAAGGCGAATTACAGAGAAATTATAGTCCATATAAGTTAAAGAAGTATTAAATCTAAAATGCAAGTAAGGTAATCTAAAAGTATCCTATTCCCTTTGTCATATCAAAATCAACACGACATATTCACAGAAATAGTTTTAAGAAAAACACCATATAATATGTATAAATATGACAATATGCCATTTTGAATTCCCCATTATCGAGTGAATTTCTTGCAAAATGGTATATTTTGGGTATGAATAAATAGTTAGAGGACAAAAATATGGTAGATATACTTGAAAAAAATATACAAGAAATCATTAGATCATCTAAGATTAAAACATTTGGCTTTATTATCTATAACAATGACAATCCGAATATAGTGAAATTGTTAAGAGATGAAGATTACTGGAATGCTCTAAACAGTATTTCTGGGGAAAAGTTTTTTATTTTTGCAGTCAAACCTAAACAAGGTTCGATAGGCTACCCCGATATACCGCCAGGTACTATGGGAATGATGATTCCAGTTTGGAAAGAACCAAAAGAGAATGATCAGTTGTTAGAGTTATTCGAAATCAAATCAACTCAAAATTTACCATTGTTTTTTGTATTCACGAAAGTTGGTCCTTATTTATTGAAACACAGTATAAAGATAGACGAGTCTAATGTGGATTCTGCACTATCACAATTAAAAAAGATATTTTATAAAATAGATGAAGTTGCAAAAAAAGTGAATGCAGATTTCGAAGAACCTGCTCAAATCCATGATGCATTTGCTGAAATACTACAAAAGCATAATTTCTTTAAAAATGTATCCAGTCTGAATACATTTTTTGGCGCGGTAAAAAAATATGTCACCGGCTTTTAATCTATCAGAACATTCTAAAATCACAATTCAAAATTATTTAGTCTAAATGAAATCAAGTAAACTATTTATTGAATACTGTAACTCTACAGAACTGCCCGATGGTGTTTGGGGTTATTTAGATTGGTTAACAGGTTTTTTAAGGGTTAATACAGATGAGTCAATGTGGTATCAAGAGAAATGGCCAGATAGTTTTTTAGATACTATTACACATGAACTAGCTCATGCATTTCAAATATCAGTATGTGGCTATATGCATAACTTTTCAATAAAAGCACTAAAATTGCTTAAACAGACATTGCCTCCTTTACCAATTGATAACTTTGATGATCTATTAGCCAACATCCAGCTATTAGATAATGGATCATTGTTGAGACATTTCAATCAACTCGATTACAAAAGTAAAGAAGAAATTTCAATAAAATTTTTGATTGAATCTATGGCATATTTTATACATAAAAAAAATATATACCCTAATTTAACTCACAATGAATATAAAAAACATCATTTAGGGCATATGGGAAATGAATATAAAAAAACTTATTTATTCTTAGAAAGTTTTATTGGAGAATATACATTTATTGTATTTGATAAAGTAATTTTTACCGCACTATGTTTTGAACAACCTGTTATTGTTTTTCTAAAAATATGCCAAGAATTATCATTTATGGAGAACAAAAACAGTAATATCGATATATACCTTGATCTTATAAACAGCTATACCGATGCATTACGCAATGCAGGTTACGCCTATTATTCATCACCAATTATTTACACAAATAGTTTGAATATCAATCCATTTTTTATGGATTCAGTGAAATATTTATCAAAAAAAGTACATGACGAAAAAAAAAATATTTTAAAGGATATGGATGAAATATTTGAGAATTACATACAAGAAGCTTTTCGTCCAGTTTTTTTCAATACAGAAAAATCTTATATTCCGACATTGCTTCCTGATAATTTTTCTAATCTTAATCAAATTATTCAAATAGAAAAAAAAGAAGAAGCGACAGTTATATTGATCATTTTTATAATTAATCTTAAATTACTATCAAAAAATAATAATTTAAATTATTTTGTTGCAAACAAGTCTAATAAATTAGTTACAACATATAAAAATAAAAATATGTCAAAAGTAGACTTTAATGTGTAATTTTCTAACAAATCAAAGGAGACCAATCAAAAACCCGCCCGCAGCTTTTTGATTGCTTATTTTAAACGTTAACTACGAATTAGGAGTATTCTGTTGTATACCATTAAATTTGATCATCCTCCTGCTGGCTATAGTGCAACTGAAGCTAAAGGTGGTGAAAAAGTTTCTATTATCACACGTGAATTTACATCATCTGAAGATGGCGATACATTCATTAATAGATTAGATGGTATCCCCACAGAGGTATTTAATTTACTACCAAAAGATCAAAAAATTCGTTGCTCGACTGTGGATCACATGCTTGCAATATTTCATAAAGATGGAAAATGTGATGTTTTTCTAAATGAGGTAAACCTTATTGCCAAAGCTCGTGTCAAAAAATCAATAAAAGAAGGCGATCTAGTTTTTGAAGATGATTTTGCTGATATTGTTTCTCTAGAATTTGAAAATGTTGAAATACCAAATGACGTAGGATATTTTGTTATATTGTCAAAAGGGTGGAGAAAAGGCTTCTTTTTTGATTTTACGCCTATAGTCGACAATGATTATAAAATTGATTATGACATTTGGACAAGCTTGGGTCACTTCTACAATTATTTATTTTTTCAAGATTTACATAGAATCAGTGATGACACATGGGATAAATTGTATGAAAAGAAATGGTTCCCATTTATCGGACTAAAAAAGAAAACCATTACTTCTCTGCTTAACTATGTCAAAGCCAATTGGGATTGCGATGAACTATTAACAGGAATAGCTACTGAAATTGAAGAAGTTTTACCAAAATTTATAGACAAATGGCGTTATTCTCATATTTTTGATGAGCATATTGATATCCTAGAACGTGCAGTGGAAAGATTTATAGAGAAAGATTATATTAGTTCAACAGCTATTCTTTTTCCTCGTATTGAAGGAGTTCTAAGAAGTGTGAATCAATCTATTAACAGCACACAATACACTCAAATGGATTTAGCAAAAGCACCAATGCAAATGTCAAAAATTCAAAAAGAACGTTATTCAAGAGTCTTACCAGCAAGGTTTAGTGATTATTTGAGCAAAATATTTTTTGCTAACTTTGTTCCTGGAAAACCTGCTGATATATCACGGAATTCAATTGGTCATGGTGTAGCTAATGCAAGTGATTTTTCACTTAAGTCATCAATTATTGGATTCCTAGTTTTGGAGCAACTCTTTTATCATACTCGATCTGATCAGGAAAATAATAATTCAGAAACCTAATGCCAATAAATTATCCCGCGGCTTTTTGATTGATCATTTTAAACGTTAGCAGAAAGGAAAAAAAATGACTCGATACATTATCACCCAAGATGGAGGTGGAATCATCTTCAGCCATGATTTTGATTCCAAGTCCCTTTATACATATGATCTTGAATCTTGTACAGCATATATATTTTATGGAGACAATGCAATCGCATTAGTGCACGATACAGGTCAACTACTGATATCCTCTATTGTCGAATTTGTACAGAAATGCGGACACATAAAGAAAGTGGTTTATGGACAAAATAGAAACCAAATCAGAAGCCTCGAAGAAGATAATCACCGCAATCGGATGAAGAACATTTTGAGTATGCTTAGCTTTAGTGAAGAGGCAAAACCAGCTAATCTAAATGAAGGAGAAATCTTTGTTTCAAACAAGGAATTGATATACAAGAAAAATGACCTTAATAAAGTAAAGGATACTATCAAAATTAATAAATTTCCTGATGCCGAAAAACGTCACACTATTAACTTACTCAATAATCTATTCATTGAGAAAAACGCCCAATCAATTCCATTAGATATTCAATATAATGGAAATGAATATACCACTATGCCTAGGTTAATCAATACTATTAAAGAAATGTCAGAACGTGCAATGCTTGAAAAACTACATGGAGATCTTGATTATGAAAACATACTTCGCGTCGCCATGCAAGATGGAATAGTGTAATTAATACAATTATAAAGAAATGGATTTGTTCTTCACGGATAGAAATGATAGTGCCAACAAATCAGAAGAGCCAATAACATCAATTAAAGAATATAATCCCCATACTTCTCTATCCATGCGTCGAAAAGCGGACTCAGCGCCAGACTCTCATCTTTGACGATGACGTCTTTGACCAGCATCACCCCAAACTCAGTCGGCAAGATTTGGGCGAAACCGAACAGATGTTTCGACGCTTCATCACCTCCGCGATAGAGTTCCACCAATGCCGAAACAAGCGCATACAGCAATGCCGGTTCGCTTTTGTCGATGCTCGGGTATTCGCCGCGGTAAATTGAGCCGACATCGGGAAGTTTTTCGTACACTTTGACGTAGGAGAGAAACTCGATCCCCGCGCCGTATCCGATCAAACCGTAGATGATCGGAGCGATGCGTGAGGTATCCTCAGAGGTTTTTAGGACATTCGAGAGCATATGGTAACTGCGCGGCGTAGCAAAAGCGGGATTGCTGTCATCTTCACTGACAGGCTCTGATGTGAGCAGATCGGGACGGAAGCCCAAAAATCCGATTACGAACGGGTGAAGAGCTTCACGGATAGCGAAAAGTTTAAAGTCTTCAAACCGCGCTTCGACGCTCAGATGCACCATCCGATTTGCCAGCGGAGTCGGAAGGCGGAATACGACGCCCCGATCGGAGATACGGTTCCCCGCACAGATAATCCGCCACCCTTTCGGTAGCTCATACTCCCCCATTTTACGGTTTAGAACCAGCTGATAGATTGCTGCCTGCACCGAGGGGGGAGCGGAGTTAAGCTCATCGAGAAAAAGGATACCGCTCGAATCTTTATCCCGAGGGAAAAAAACGGGAGGCATCCATACCGTCTGCTCATCCCGTATAGCGGGAACACCGCGCAAATCGACGGGATCCATCTGCGAAAGACGGACGTCGACGAGTTCAAGATCATGTTTTTTCGCCACTTCGGCGACGATGTACGACTTTCCGATTCCGGGACTGCCGTGGATAAAGACGGGGAGATCGGCACCGATAAGGGTGTCCAGATGGGTGTAGAGTTCCGTGGTCGTGATCGATGGGGTCTTCACGCGCTTGCCTCCGCGATGATACAGGTAAAGCAGTGTTCCTGATCATTGCAGGTCGCGCAGGCGGGAGCCACTTTCCCGATCGCATCGTAGAGGAATTTCTTCCAGAGTTTCTCTTTGGGTTTGAGTTCGGCGAGACGCGGAAAATGCTGCGCCATGTACGCACCCATCTGAACGCGGCTTTTAAACCCTAAATCCTGATACAAATGGTTCATTTCCAGCGATTTTTTGGCGATCAGCGGTGCGATGACATAACGCGCTTCATCATCCGCGGCATATTTTTTGAGATACCCTTCGATTTCACGGGCTAAAATATCCAATTCGCTCATTGCAGTGTCCTTGAACGGTTTTATTATCTAGACAATGCAATTTTCATGCGCGATGCTCAAGCAAATCTTTTTTCACTCCATTGCAACTTACCATTAGGAAAATATAGGTAGAATGCGCGGTTATGAAACGAACCAAATCTTTTTCTCTTTACGCATTCATCATCGCCCTTTTGGTTCACATCATCATTGTGCTCGTGCTTATTTTGCTCGATCAGTTCAAACCCGCTATTCCGCCGCAGCCAAAACCGAGCGAACCTCACGAAGAGCGGTTCAAACTCTCGATCAAAGAGCGTCCCACTCCCGCAAAAGAGTCTCTGGTCAAAAACGATATTCCGAAAATTATGCCGAAACGCTCTATCCCACGAGGTGAACAGCTGATCAAAGACGCTCAGCCGCTGCCGAAACCCCAGAAAGCGAAAACGGCCGAACCCGAAGTAAAACCGGCACCTCCTAAAGCTGAATCGGTCCCTGAGCCTAAAAAAGCGTATGAGCGCCATATCGCCAAACCGGTTGCCGAGATAGAGCGTAAACCGATGCCGAAAAAAGAGCAGGGATTGTACGATATACTCTCCAAAGCCGATCCAAGCGCACAGGAAAAACCGATTCGAAGCTCTACCAAGATTTCCGACTCTATTCAACGACTTTACGGTGACAAATTCAACGAACTCTCCGAGGGGGAGCAAAAATATATCATTGATAACCAAGAGGTGATGCGCCGTATTACGCAGAGTGTTTTAGATCGTTACGGACACTCCCGCATCCCTGATAATATCCGTATCAACGATACCAATATGGTGGAGTTTTATCTCCATCCCGACGGCAGTATCTCCGATATGCGGCTTTTGAAAAACAGCCAGCTCTCGATCCTCGACGATACGACCCGAGAGGTGATCGAACTGGCGTACGCCAAATACCCGCGACCGCAGCAAAAAACGCTGATCCGCTACCGAGTATGGTACAATCTTACCGGATATTAAGAACCGCTAATGCCCCTTTATAGATCGGCTCGTCGATAAAGCCGTACCGATCATCCGAAAATCCGCTGATCCCTCTCGCGTTGTGCTCTTCAAACAACCGGACGATTTCGCGGCATTTCTCGATCTCCGCTTCGCTGTGCCCGAATATCTCATGGATCATCTCGACCTGAGAAGGGGAAATGCACCCTTTGGCATCAAATCCGATCATCTTCTCCATCTCCAGCCAGTTGCGCAATCCGTCGCTGTTTTTATAATCCTGATAAACGAATGAAACAGGCTTCACACCGCAGGCACGACATGTCATCAGAAAATGAGAAAGCATATACTGCACGGCTGGATTGTCAGGAAGCAAAAGGCTCTGAGAGAGTCCCAAATCGGCGAAAAGGTCTAAAACCCCCAGATAAAACGCTTTGATTCGTGAATCGATCGCTAATGTCGAAAGTGCCAGCCAAGCCTCTTTCGTCTCGATAGAGAGGTGTATTTCTATCCCCTCATCCACCAATTCAAGCACCCTTTGGACATCCTCCGCACTCCGTATTTTCGGAACTCTGATCCCATCGGGCATAAAAAGATTGAGAAACGTAATCTCTTCCTCTCCCCCCTCACCGAGCGGATTAACCCGGACAATGAGCTTTTTGTCGATTTTGGGATTGGAGGCCAATGCTATCGCACACAACGCGAGAGCATACGGTTTTTGCTCCGTACTGACGCCGTCTTCGAGATTAAGCATCAGACACTCGGCCTGCAAAGTCGGAATTTTAGAGAGGTGCTTGATATTATGAGCTGAGATCATCATTGCGGAGCGAAATGAGATAGAGTCATTGAGGTGCCGTTTGGTCGGAACGGCAAGGGCTTTAAGGGATGTGATATCGCCTGATGCGATAAGCTCACTGAGTTTTTGCGGGTTGTTGAGTGACATGTTTAAACTCCTCTCGATGGAGATAATAATAAAGTGTTTGAATCTCGGTGTCGGTAAGATAATAGCGCGGCATTCCAAGAATTCGGCTGTTCAACTTCAAATAAAAATCCCGAAACGGAAGTTTATTGATCGCTTTTCCTGCGAAAATTTTCGCTTCCCCTTTGTCCCGATATCGGGCGATCAATTTACCTTCACCTTCCTCTCCGTGGCACAAATGACAGCCGACTCCCCGTGGATTGTGATAGAGCCCGGCGGCATACTCTTCTTTGGTAATAAACGACTCCGCAAATGAGAGTGTAAAGGTCAAAAATAGTAGAAAAACCCCGCGCACCTGATCCCTTTAACCAAATATTAGTCTTTTAGCGGTATGATACCCAAAAACAATTTGACGGTGGTTAAATGCAGATTCTTGACGGTAAAGCGCTCGCACAAAAAATAGAAGAAAAGGTCTCCTCGGGAGCCAAAGAATTCAAATCTCTTACCGGGCGGGTTCCCGGTTTGGCGGTAATTTTGGTCGGGCATGATCCTGCGAGCCAAGCCTACGTCGGAATGAAAAAGAAAGCGTGCGACCGTGCCGGATTTTACTCCGTCACCCATGAAATGCCCGACGATATTTCTCAAGACGCGATTATCAAAACGATCGAAATGATGAATCAAAATCCCAATATCGACGGTATTCTGATCCAGCTTCCTCTTCCCTCACACATCGATACGACTAAAATTCTCGAAGTGGTCGCGCCGACAAAAGACGTTGACGGGTTTCATCCTTACAATGTCGGACGTCTGACGACGGGATTGGACGGGTTTGTACCGTGTACGCCGCTGGGTGTTATGGAGCTTCTTGCCGAATACGACATCGATCTCAAAGGTAAAAACTGCTGTGTCGTCGGTGCATCCAATATCGTCGGAAAACCGATGGCGTCACTCCTTCTTAATGCCAACGCTACCGTTGAAGTGTGCCACATTTTTACCGATGATTTGAAAAAACACACTCTTGCCGCCGACATTATCCTCGTCGGTGCCGGAGTTATCAATCTGATCAAAGAAGATATGGTTAAAGAGGGAGCCGCCGTTATTGATATCGGAATTAACCGCGCCCCTGACGGCCGCCTCGTCGGAGATGTCCATTACGATGCCGTCGCTCCGAAAACTTCCTATATTACCCCTGTTCCGGGCGGAGTCGGGCCGATGACCATCGCCATGCTCCTTTCTAATACCCTCAAAGCCGCCAAAATACACGCAGAAGAAGAGAAATAACCTTTGAAAAAAAAAATATTTAGCGCTGCACACAGCGCGTACCGTTTTTCCAATTCATGGACAGGTACGATCATCATCGTATTGTTCGTCATTTTTTTCGTTGCCCAAGCGTTCCGTATCCCCAGCGGGTCAATGAAAGATTCTCTACTGATCGGAGATCATCTTTTCGCTAAAAAATTTGCTTACGGTATTTCAACTCCCCATATTCCGTTTCTCGAAATCCCCCTCATTCCGGGAACCGACGGACACATTATCGACGGTGACGAACCCAAGCGCGGCGATATCGTCATCTTCCGCTATCCGAATAACCAACAGCTCCATTACGTCAAACGATGCGTCGCACTGCCGGGCGATGAACTGTTTATACAAGACAAGATACTCTATCTTCACCCGCGCGAAGGAAATGAACACGCCGCAAAAGCATTTCCGGGGTATGAGCTGATCAACATCGACGGAAAAATGTGGGTTAAAGACCCTTATACCAAAGAGCATCCGGGAATTCATCACGATGAGCGTATCATAAATGACGGAATGATGCCGACGGAAATCTTTGATTTCGCCCCTATTCAAGTCCCTGAGAAACAATACTTTATGATGGGGGACAACCGCGACCACTCCAACGACAGCCGATTTTGGGGAGCCGTTCCGTACGGATTGATCGAGGGGACACCGTGGTTTGTCTATTTCAGTCTAAATTCTAACTATGAAGTGCGCTGGGACCGTATCGGAAAAACTCCCTCTGATTTGGAGCAGAAAGAGCCGTTAAGCCGCGCGGTCGCCGAACGGATCCGCGAAGACGCCAATGACCATGAGCTCTATTGATCTGCTCGAAATCGCTGCGGCGATAATAGCGCTGCTCATCGCCATCATCGGCCATGAGATCATGCACGGATGGGTTGCCTATAAATACGGCGATCATACCGCCAAAAGCCAAGGACGGCTCAGTATCAATCCCCTCATCCATATCGATCCGTTCGGTTCAATTCTCGTCCCCCTTATGACTTATTTTATCCCTATGCTGCTCGGAGCTGAGAGCGGATTTTTATTCGGATGGGCGAAACCGGTTCCCGTCAATACCCTCACCGTCATTCGCAACGGCGGATACAATGCGGCAATGCAGGTAAGCCTTGCGGGGATCGTCTACAATATCTTTTTAGCCACCCTCTCCTCCGTTGTGCTTCTGTCACTGGCACAGCCGAGTGAAGCCGACAGTATTGTTTATGTTTTCGCCTACCTGCTCGTTATCAAACTTTTGCTGGTCAATGTGGTTTTGGCGGTCTTCAATCTCCTCCCGATTCCGGGATTTGACGGCGCCCATTTCATCACCTATCTGGCTCTTAAATTTAAAATACGCTCCGTTGCCGAATTTTTCGCTAAAGCCGAACCTTATGGAATGATTGTTATCATCATCATATTGGTTACTCCGCTTAAAATACCGCTGGTTATGTGGCCTATTGAAGCCGTTTTACATTTATTATTGAAGTAAGGAGAGTTATGAAGTTTTACATTGCCACCGATCACGCCGGAATCGATCTAAAAAATTTTACCGTTGAGCTTCTCCGCTCAAAAGGGCATGAAGTCGTTGATCTCGGACCATTCGATAAAGAACGGGTTGATTACCCCGATTATGCGGTCAAAGTATGCGAAAACGTCCTTGCCGACTCTTCGGCACAGGGGATTTTGATTTGTGGTTCGGGAATCGGCATGTCCATGGCGGCAAACCGTTTTCACGGTATCCGCGCGGCACTGTGCCACGATGCTTATACCGCAACCGTCGCACGCGGACATAACGACGCCAACGTCCTCTGCTTCGGTGAGCGTATCGTAGGTCAAGGAGTTGCCGAATCGATCCTAGACGCCTGGATTGCCGGAAAATTTGAAGGGGGACGCCATTGCGGCCGAGTAGATAAAATAGAGGCTATCAAAGGATAAGGTATGTTTTTAGAGTGGTCATTGCTCACAATCGTCACCTTAGGTGCCCTTTTCTTCTTAGTCAAAATGTTCTATTTTAGAAGCATTACCGTAAAAGAACAACGCAGCAGTGAAATGATGAAACTCACCCTGAAAGAGGCTGAAGTATTGATTCGAAAGTATCAGATACAACTTCAGCGTGCATTGGGAAATGTCGACATTCTCAGCGAAGAGTTGAACAATTTGCGTAACGAAGTAAAATCACTTAAACAGCGTAACTCTAAGCACCGCTCCGAAACCGACCGCCTCCAAAATAAAATCAAAGAGCTTGAAGGGCGTATCGACGCCCTTATTTAAGAAAGGAAACCTTTATGAATCTCAGCGTCAATGACAGAGCAGTTTTAATCAACGCGATTCGCGATATCCCTGACTTTCCGAAACCGGGGATTGTGTTTAAAGATATCACGACTCTCCTCTCAGACGGAGAAGCGTTCGGTGTTTTAATGCGCCATTTACATGAGCGTTATGCATCGTATGATCTGACGCACATTGCGGGAATCGATGCGAGAGGATTTATTTTCGGTTCCGCATTGGCGCAAATGCTCGGTATCGGATTTGTCCCCATCCGCAAAAAAGGAAAACTTCCCTACACTACGGTATCGGAAAAATACGTTCTCGAATACGGAGTGGATGAAGTGGAAATCCACATCGATGCGTTCAGTGCGGTTGAAAAGCCGCGCGTTCTTTTGATCGACGATCTGATCGCAACAGGGGGGACCGCTTATGCGGCAGCCAATCTGATCAACAAAGTGGGTGCGGAATGCATCGAAGCATGTTTTGTCATGGGACTTGATTTTTTAAGCGGTCAATCGAAATTGCGTGATATTGTTGAAGTTTATACCGTGATTGGAGTCGATTGATGTACATCCCTAGCCCTTCTAAATTTGATCCGGTTGACGGACATTTCGGCATCTTCGGAGGACGTTATGTCCCCGAAACGTTAATGCCCGCCCTGCTGGAACTCGAAGAAGCCTATAAAGAGATCCGTTTTGACGAAGCATTCTGGAGCGAGGTAGACGGATATCTCACCGATTACGTCGGCCGTCCGAGTCCTCTGTATTATGCCGCCAACCTCTCCGAAGAGTTGGGAGCCAAAATCTATCTCAAGCGGGAAGATTTGAACCATACTGGTGCCCATAAAGTCAATAACGTCATCGCACAGGGGCTGATGGCAAAACGTTTGGGCAAGAAAAAAGTGATCGCCGAAACGGGTGCGGGTCAGCACGGTGTCGCTACCGCAACGATCGCCGCACTTTTGGGATTGGAATGCGAAATCTTCATGGGAGCCAAAGACGTTGCACGCCAAGAGCTGAACGTCTTTCGGATGAAACTCCTCGGGGCCAAAGTCCATGCTGTTGAGAGCGGTTCCAAAACCCTCAAAGACGCGATGAACGACGCGATCCGCCACTGGGTTACCCATGCGCGCGACACGTTCTATATCATCGGAACCGTTGCGGGACCGCACCCTTATCCGATGATGGTACGCGATTTTCAGGCGATTATCGGATGCGAAGCCCGTGCGCAGATTTTAGAGAAAGAGAACCGTCTCCCCGATTACGTCATCGCCTGTATCGGCGGAGGTTCAAACGCTATCGGAACTTTTCAGCACTTTTTGGAAGATAAAGAGGTTCGCTGTATCGGAATCGAAGCGGGAGGATTGGGTGTTGAGACCGACAAACACGGATGTTCGCTCCTCAAAGGGCGACCGGGGGTACTGCACGGACAAATGAGCTACCTTCTCCAAGACGAAGACGGCCAAATCCTCGAAGCCCACTCCATCTCGGCAGGTCTGGATTATCCGGGTATCGGGCCGGAGCACGCCTTTCACAAAGACAATGAGACCGTCAGCTACGATAATATCACCGACGATGAAGCGCTCGATGCTTTCGTATGGCTCAGCCGCCGTGAGGGGATCATCCCGGCATTTGAAAGTTCTCATGCCGTCGCCTATCTAAAAAAGATGCCCGACATCAAAGGCAAACTCGTCATCGTCAATCTCTCCGGCCGAGGAGATAAAGATATGATTCAGGCAAAACAAATTTTAAATTTCGATAACTAAGGCTATCCGTGGAAGACATATTAATTGGGTGGCTCAAAGAATACGGATACATTGTCCTCTTTTTCTGGAGTATTTTAGAAGGTGAGATGGGGCTGATTATGGCCGGTATCATGTCTCATACCGGAGACATGATACTGCCGATCGCTTTAGTCGTCGGTGCGCTCGGCGGTTTTATCGGTGATCAGATATATTTTTATATCGGGCGATATAACAAAGGGTTCATTCAGCGGAAATTTCTTTCTCAGCGCCGCAAATTTGCCATTGCCCACCTCCTGCTCAAACGGTACGGTTGGCCGATTATCTTTATTCAACGCTATATGTACGGGATGCGTACCGTTATCCCTATGGCGATCGGTCTGACCAAATATTCCGGCCGCCAATTCGCTTTTATCAATTTGATCAGTGCTTTTTTCTGGGCTGCCATTACCATGATCCCGGCGTATTATTACGGTGCCGAGATACTGGAATTGCTCAAATGGGTTAAAGAACATTGGTATTTGGCCATCCCGTTAGTCATCACGATCATTACGACGGTTGTCTATAACCTCAACCGATTGGAAAAAAAACTTTTGGAGAAACGCCGTGAACGTCAAACTGTATAATCAACCCCTTGCAAAAATCGGAGCCGAACTTACCTTAGAGTTTGTCAGTGCCGCGGCATTTGAAACGCATCCCCATCGTCCCCTCTTAACACAGGCGGGATTTAAAGCCGACCATGAACAAATCTGTGCTCTGCACGAACACCGTCTTCTCGTATGCGGCATCGACGCTGCACAAAGCGATGAGTATTATCGATCCGCCATGGCAACCGTTATAAGAGCCGCAATGAACTATGGATACAGCTCTCTCAAATGTTCCCAATACACCCCCGAGCGTTTCCGCGCCTTAATCGAAGGGGTCGTCTTGGGAAGCTATAAATTCGAAAGCTATAAATCGGATCCGAAACCCTCCGCACTGAGCGAAGTGATCTTTTCAAGTGAAAATAATGACGGATCATCCAACGCGGTCGATACATTGGAGGGGATCTTGAATCAAACCCTTATCATTTCGAAAGCGACCAATTTTGTCCGCAATCTGGTCAACCAGACTCCTGATGATATGACGCCGCAGCAGATGGCCATCACCGCGGACGCTCTGGCTCAAAACAACAATCTCGAATGCACTATCCTCGACGTCAACGGCCTCGAAGATGAAAAAATGTTTGCCATGCTCTCCGTAGGACGCGGCTCAGCCCACCCTCCCCGCCTTATCCACCTCGCCTACAAACCCGAAAATCCTAAAAAGGTCATCACCCTCATCGGTAAAGGGCTAACTTATGACAGCGGCGGGCTCAGCCTCAAAGCGGCAACCTCGATGGTCACGATGAAGATGGACAAAGCCGGCGGATGTGCCGTTATGGGGATCATTAAGGCGGTCAGTGAGCTGAAACTCGATATCGAAGTGCACGCGTTTGTCGGAGCGGTTGAGAACATGATCAGCGGCAACGCCTACAAACCCGATGACGTTCTCCGTGCCAAAAACGGCAAAACGATCGAAGTACGAAATACCGATGCCGAAGGTCGCCTCGTCCTCGCCGACGTTTTAGGCTATGCGCAAGAAAACGTCAAAGCGGACTACCTCTTCGACTACGCGACCCTTACGGGTGCTTGTATGGTAGCCCTCGGGCCGTACACGACAGGGGTTATGGGACACAACGAAGCACTCAAACAAACGTGGGTAGAAGTAGGTGCTTCTGCGGGCGAATACTGCGGTATGCTCCCGTTCAACCGCCACCTCAAAAAACTGATCAAAAGCGATCTTGCCGATGTGTGCAATGTCTCGTCTAAACCCTACGGCGGAGCGATCACGGCGGCGCTGTTCCTCGATAACTTTATCGATGAGGACATGAAAGAGAAATGGGTTCACTTCGATATCGCAGGTTCTGCCTATACCGAAAGCGCGTGGGATGTCCACACCTACGGCGGTACGGGTGCGGGTGTCCGTATGACACTCAACTGGCTGATGAAACATTGCAAATAAATCCCCGTTCGTGGTGAGCCAAACTTTTTACCCTTCGACAAAACAAGGGTACCGCTCGCGATGCGATGTTTCCTTGAGCTAAGGGCGAACGGATAAAAATACATTGCCTCTCCCCTCAGTCCCCACTCAACAACCCTGCGGTATAATCGCGCCAATACTTTACGCATCGAAACACTACAAGGAAACACTTCATGGGCTTATCAATCGGACTCGTAGGATTACCAAACGTCGGAAAATCGACCACCTTTAACGCACTTACCAAAGCACAAAACGCCGAAGCGGCAAACTATCCGTTCTGTACGATCGAACCGAACAAAGCAACCGTTCCGGTACCCGACGTCCGCTTGACTGAGCTTGCAAAAATTGTAAACCCTGAGCGTATCCAACACTCTACCCTCGATTTCGTAGACATCGCCGGTCTCGTTAAGGGTGCGAGTAAAGGTGAAGGGTTAGGGAATAAGTTCCTCTCGAATATCCGCGAAACCGAAGTCATCTTGCAAATCGTCCGTTGTTTCGAAGATGACAACATCGTCCATACCGAAGGGCGTATCGATCCTCTATCCGATGTCGAGATCATCGAAAACGAACTGATCTTTGCCGATATCGAAGTATTGACCAACCGTATCGAGCGTCTCAAAAAACAGGCGAAAAATGAAAAAGATGCCGCAGTGATGATGGCGTTTGCCGAAGAGTTGGCGGAGTTTTTAGCGGAAGGTAACCTTGCCCGTAACTTTCCGAAAGCCGATTCGGAAATGTATGAAAAACTGATGAGTGAAGTGCGCCTACTCAGTGCCAAAGAGATCATGTACGGTGCAAACGTCGATGAAGACGGCTTAACCTCCGACAACGAATACGTCGTACGTCTCCGTGAACATGCCGCAAAACACGGATGCGAAGTGATCAAACTCTGTGCAAAAATCGAAGAAGAGCTGGTCGGCATGGAAGATGACGAGCGTGACGAGTTCCTCCGCGATATGGGTGTCGAAGAATCGGGATTAGAGCAGATCATCCGAAAAGGGTTCGATAAACTTGGTCTCATGAGCTACTTTACTGCGGGTGTTAAAGAGGTACGGGCATGGACGATCCACAAAAACACCACCGCTCCTAAAGCGGCGGCCGTTATCCACAACGATTTTGAAAAAGGGTTTATCCGCGCCGAAGTGATCGGATATGAAGATTTCATTGCCTGCGGCGGCGAAGCCAAATCGAAAGAGGCAGGGAAAATGCGTTTGGAAGGCAAAGAGTACATTGTGCAAGACGGTGATATCATGCACTTCAGATTTAATGTATAAAAATTCACTGCTACATATCGTTTGTAGCAGTTCTTGCAAGAATATTTTTCATTCCCGATAAATAACCAAGAAACACTATAAGTTATTAATTGTCTTTCTCTTTATCATTATATCTTTTATGATACAATGATAACTTTTATCTCTGAAATCTTATTTGTCCAATGTTATACAATTGTAATTGATTATATATATCATACAAATAGATTATTTATAATTTAGGAATGCCTCATGTCCTCATCCGTCCAAAAGCATCTAGCACCATCAGATTTCATCGTCTCAAAAACCGATATTCGCGGTAATATCATTTATGGGAATAAAATATTTATTGAAATGTCAGGACATGCTGAGCATGAACTAATCGGTTCGCCTCACTCTATTTTAAGACACCCCGATATGCCTGCCATTGTTTTTAAACTGCTGTGGGAACGTATTCAAAAAAAAGAAGAAATATTTGCATTTGTAAAAAATCTTAGCAAAGACGGTTCCTATTATTGGGTTTTTGCGAATGTTACCGTAACAACTGACCATAAAGGAAACGTTAGAGATTATCACTCCGTTCGCCGCAAACCGAGCCAAAAAGCTATGGAAATTATCCCGAACTTATATGAAAAGTTGCTTTATGCAGAGCGTAGCGGCGGTCTAGAAGCATCAAAAAAAATTCTAAATACAATTCTACTTGAAAAAGGAATGGATTATGACCGTTTTATTCTCTCTCTTCAACACTAAGAGATCTACCTTTTTTACCCTTTCTCTACTTACGGCAATAACTTATTTATCTGTTAAAGGAGATTATATTTTTGCTGTTTTTCTCCTCTTATCTCTACTTATCGGCAGTTTTTTAGAGAACCAAAATAAACCTTTGTTTGAAGAAACAATCTTAAATCAACTCAATGATGTTCTTGAAAAAGCGGGAAAAGGCATTCTCTCCGAACGTGTAACCAATATTCCAAAAAACACTCCGTTAGAGAAGATTGCATGGGGAACAAATGATTTACTCGACCAAATTGAACAGTTGATGCGAGATATTCGCTCATCATTGGATACAGCCTCTAAAGGTATTTCGGATCGAATTGTTTTTAGCTCAGGCTATAAAGGAGATTTTGAATCATTAAGCATTGCACTAAATGCCGCCATTACAATGAATGCCAACACTTTTATCGGGGGAAAACGCTCTGAGCTGTCAGATGAATTTGACAAAATCAGCGGAGGAATTGCACAAGTTCTATCAACCATTCAAAACGATATTCAAAAAAACAGCCAATATACTATCAATATTAAAGAGAGTATTTCAAAAACTGCTGCTGAAGTTGTCCAAAGTCAGTCGACAATTCATCATATCGTTACTAGCCTTGAAAAATTGATTGAATTGATTACCCTTTCCAATGAAACTATTATTTCACTCAGTAGACGGATGAAAGAGATTAATAGCATAGCAAATCTGATTAAAGATATTGCCGAACAGACCAACCTATTAGCACTTAACGCAGCAATAGAAGCAGCAAGAGCCGGAGAGCACGGACGCGGGTTCGCTGTAGTTGCCGATGAAGTACGTAAATTGGCGGAGAGAACGCAAAAAGCGACTCAGGAAATCACCATTATGCTATCCACTCTTCAGCAAGAAGCAGGAGAAATAGAGACAAATTCCGAAACCATAGCCAATATTGCTAATGTTTCCCAATCCGATGTCAATCAATTTGAATTGCTGTTAAATGATTTTATCACCAAAACCAATTATTCAGCCGATATGGCAAACTTTATCAATGATTCCCTTTTTGCATCATTAAGTAAAATAGATCATATTATTTTTAAACATATGACCTATGCCGCAATTATTCATGAACGAGATGATTTAACAGAACATTTACTTTCCCACCGTGATTGCCGATTTGGTAAGTGGTATTATAATGCATCAAAACAAGGAAATTTTTCTACAACAGCAGCATTTAATGCCATAGAAAAGCACCATATGGCTTTGCATGATCTGATTTTGAATGTCGCTAAATGTATTCCGTCCAAATCTTGTATCGACACCACCAATACAATACAAATACTCAATCAAATGACTGAAATGGAAAAAAGCAGTGCAATATTATTTGATTTATTAGAAGAGATGGTCTCACAAGCAAACAGTAATGTAAATTTGTCATAAGAATCTCTGTACAACATAAATTACGGTACCAATAAAGCTCTTATTTAATGTATAATTAGTAACTATACCTTTGCATTGGAGGCTTTCATGGCTTTAAAATATGCCGGCCCTAAACCGCTTATCTCGGCTCACGGGGTATCTTTCGATCTGAATAAAGAAGATAAATTCGTTTATCTGAGTATCGTCGCAGAACTTATTCAGGCACTAAACCATGAATATGAGGGGGGTAAACGCTATACTTACCTCGCCTCCAATAAACCGATGGATACCGACCGCATTATTGATCTTATCCGACAAAACGATTCGCAACTGGACCAAGAGATTTCGGAACGCCAAAAGATAGTGGAACAGGAAATTGAAGAAGAGCTCAAACATGCACACGCGAACAAAGTATTGTGCGAAGAAGAGAAAGAGGTCTTGGTTAAAAATATTGAACTGATGCGAAATTACCTGATCAGCCGTTCTATCAACAAAACGGTTTATTACAGCGGCATCACGTCATTGGCGCATATCATCCAAAAAGGGCACATCGATACGATCTTCGCCCCTATGTTTCCGAAATTCCAGCATGTATTTCACTCGATACAGGGGGCGTTGTTTAAACTTCACCCCGCAATTGACAGCAATATCGACATTTACGAGGAAGACGGCCATCTCAGCATCCGACTCGACATCCTCTTTAGAACGTAAGCCGCCCGATCGTCTGGGCGAACTTAACGTTATGTCCGCTTGAAATACCGAATTCGACCATATCTTTTTCACACAGCATCACAATCGTTGATCCCATACGGAAGCATCCGAAATCGTCCCCTTTGCTCAAATACAGATCCCGATAGCTGTATTGGCTCGGAGTTAAAACCGTATTGGTACGGATGCGCGGCTCAAAGCTTACCTCCATCTCACCGACATTCAACGCCCCCACTAAAATCAGGAAAAACCGTTTCCCCTCCGAACTGAGACATTCTATGACAACCCGCTCGTTTTCAATGAAAAGATTGACCTGTTTTTTCAGTGAGGGGATATTGACCGGATAGAGTTTTCCCGGGATATGGACGGCATGAAGCACCTGCATGTCGATCGGTGCATGATAGCGATGGTAATCGCGCGGCGAGAGATAAAAATTGACAAAGGTTCCGTTATGGACACTTTTTTTCGAATCGCTGCTGATCCCATCCCCTAAAACACCGTCAACACTGTAGCTCATCCCCTTGATCTGCAATGCCAAATCGTCTTCGATAGCTCCGCATTCGGTGATAAGCGAATCGCACGGGCTGATCATATCGCGCGGATCGGTTGAAAAAGAGCGTTTATGGCGAAATCTTCGGGTAAAAAGGGCATTAAGGCTCGGATAACTCTCAGGTACATCGAAATCGCTCATATCAAGCCCCATCATCTTAACGTAGGCATGATTGATAACGCTCTGGAACTTTTTTCCATGCGTTTTGGACGCAAAACGTCCGAATGTTTGGGAAATAGCAGAGGTGATGTGTTGTTTCAATGGTTACTCCTGTGTTTCATCGGTTTGAATTTGTCGTTTGGCGATCTCTTCGATCAGTACGGTGGCATAGCACCCTTTCGGGAGGGTGAAATGGAGTTCGAACCACGCATCGTTCTCTTTATACTCCCCCTCGATCTCTTCGGGAAAAATCCATCCGTAGCGGCGTGCACCGTCAATCCCGCTCGCGATCGCGTCATACTCTTTTTCGACATTCTCGGCCGCTCCGACGGCACGCGTCGCACGCTTACCGCTAAGCAATCCCGTCACCGAAATATCCCGTTTGAAAAATCGTTCCACTTCGTTTTCGCTCTCATAATGGAAAATCTTCCCGTACGGGTAATGCATCATCACATCCCCGTGGATCAGTTTAAAAGGGTGTTTTTGGCTTTTCATCGCTTCGATTTCCTCTTTCGGAAACGCCAATACACTGCATAATTCATCCACTCCGAAACTCTCTACGAGTGTCGAAATCTGAACGCGTCGGCTCAGCCAATCGTTAAATAGAAAACTCTGATAGGCATTGACGTAAAACTGCGCCAATTTTTTATTTCGCTCTTTGAGCGTCCCCGCCAAAATCGCTGAGCCTTTTTTATAGTTCTCTCCGTCAAGTCCGAAACGCTGAAATCCGAAATAGTTCGGCATTCCCTGTTTTTTGATCATCTTCAGCGCTTCTTGAATTTTAAACGCGGCGGTCGGATTGACCTTTTTGAGACGGATAAAAAATCGGTTCCCTTTGAGGTGACCGACACGGATTTTATTGTTATGGTAGGTTTTCTCTAAGATTTTGATCCCTTCATGCTCGAAGTTCTCCAAAACAGCCTCATATTTGCGCGGCAGAGAGATATATTGTTTGGTTTGGGCATTCTTGTCTTTGAGCCCCGCATAACCGATATCCCGCCCTTTGATCCCCAAATGGTTGCTGAAGATGTCAATCATCTGCCACGTCGAGAGATTTTTTTTGCGGACGTGCAACACCAAATGTTCCCCTTCTCCGCTGAATGGGTAAAGCGGGATCTCGTCTACGACGAAATCGCGCGGCGATTGGCGAAAGTGAAACTCGATCGGGCTATGCGGAAGATAATATTGACGTTCCATGAAACTCCTAAAAATGGTGCGCTTTGCAGCGATTGGTAAAGCTTCCGCGCACAGCGCGGGCGACAGGTGTGATCGTCGTTCGATTACGTGCCGCGATACGGCGCAGGGTTTGCAGACGACGCGGGGAAAAAGCGATCAGCATCTCATACTCTTCACCGCTGCACCCTATCTTTTTGGGAACTTTTTTTGTAAATCGTACACCCGTCCGGTTGGCACTACAGAGTTTTTCGATATCGCTGAATAACCCGTCAGAGATATCCATTCCGCAGCGCAGATAGGGACGCGCTTCCGAAATAAACGATTGGCGCAGTTTCGGCGCGACGAAGCGGTTTTTCGTATGAACGCTCCCACCCGCCATCAGGTAGCGGAGCTGTTTTGCCGATTTGCCGATCTCTCCGGTATAAGCGATCATATCCCCGCGCTTTAACCCGCGGCGCAGCAGCGGATCGGCTGCATGCGAGATGATCGTAACGGAAAGATCGATCTTGGAATTGCCGATCGTATCTCCCCCGATAATTTCGATGCCGTACTCTGATGCGGCGGCACGAATTCCCCGTGAGAGCTCATCCATCTGATGAAGAGACATCGACTTTGGGATGGCGGCACCGAGCAATGCGTACTTCGGTACCGCATTCATCGCTATCGCATCCGAGATGTTGATGATCATCGCTTTGTAGCCGATTTGATAAGGGGTAAGCCACTTTCGTTTAAAATGGACATTTTCGAAAAAAAGATCTTTACTGTAAATCCACTCGCCCATTGCCGCACCGTCGTCACCGATAGGTGTTTTGGAAGAGCAAAAAGTGGAAATGAAATAATTTTCTGCGTTCACGCTCTCTACCCGTCTTAAAAATACTATCATTATAGACAAAATGAGATTACGGTTCTGTTAAAACGCCGGTTTTCTCTTTTTAAATCTGAATTTATTAGGGCTATCCCCTTTTCGTCCATCCTAAACTGTAACTTTTCAACTCACATGTAGTACCTTTTATCTACACATTGTTACTATTTCGGACAACAATAAAGAGTTTCATTCCTAAGCAAACACTATAATCCTTTTTAATCTTACCCAAGGAGCGGCGCGCTATAATCGTCCACAGATTTTATCAACTAAGGAAGGCGTATGAGTATTCCCATTTATACTTATGATGCGGTGATTGTCGGAGCAGGACTAGCCGGATGTGCTGCAGCTCGCGAGTTGCAAAAAGCCGGCAAAAAAGTTGCCGTCGTCACAAAACTACACCCGTTACGGAGCCACTCAGGTGCAGCTCAGGGGGGAATCAACGCGGCATTCAGCGAAGCTGACAGCGTTGAACTTCATGAGTTCGATACCGTAAAAGGGTCTGACTATCTTGCAGACCAAGACGTTGTTCAGTTTATGTGCGAAAAAGCACCGGAAACGATCCGTTGGGCAGAACGTATGGGTGCGGCATTCAGCCGTAACGAAGACGGTACGATCGCACAGCGTCCGTTCGGAGGACAATCTTCACCGCGCGCCTGTTTTGCAAAAGACCGTACGGGGCTCACCCTCCTTCAGACTATTTACGAGCAAGCATTCCGCGAAGGGGTTGAGTTTTGGGACGAGTGGTATGTCGCCGACTTGTTGTATAACGAAGGAAAAGTGTACGGTGTCAGCGCCTATAACATCCGTAACTCTGAAAAAGCTATTTTCAATGCAAAAGCGGTTATGTTCGCAACCGGCGGATACGCCCGCGCGTTCAAAATCAACTCAAACGCTCACGCAAATACCGGTGACGGTCTTTCACTCGTAGCACGCCACGGTCTTCCGCTTGAAGATATGGAATTCGTACAATTCCATCCCTCAGGACTTTCAGGAAACGGTGTTCTCATCTCGGAAGCGGCTCGCGGTGAGGGGGGGAAACTTCTTAACTCGCTCGGTGAGCGCTTTATGGAAAAATACGCTCCGAACGCAATGGAACTCGCATCACGCGACGTTGTTGCCCGCGCGATCATCCAAGAGATCCGCGAAGGGCGCGGTGTCGGTCCTCGTAAAGACGCGGTATACATCGATCTCGTCCATTTGGGCAAAGAGAAAATCATGGAACGTTTACCGGAGCTCCGCGACCTTGCGATCACGTTCCTCGGACTCGATATGATTAAAGAGCCGATTTTGATCTCGGCAACGGCTCACTACTCTATGGGCGGTATTCCGATGGACAAACACGGACATGTCCGCAAAAACAACTCTGAATTCGTCGAAGGGTTCTATGCAGCGGGTGAGTGTTCATGTTCATCCGTCCACGGAGCGAACCGACTGGGAGCCAACTCAGTGCTTGAAGCGTTGCTTTTCGGACGTTTTGTCGGTAAAACGATGGTCAATGAAGTCGATGCTCTATCTTTGCATGAAGCGACTGAAGCGGATGCACAGCGTATGATCAGCGAAATGGAGTGGGTTCTTACCAATAACGGTCAAGAATCGGTCCCTGTTCTTCGCGAAGAACTTCAACAATCGATGACCGATAACGCCGGTGTTTTCCGTACCGCCGAAACGCTTTCCAAACAAATGGAAATTCTAAACGATTTGCGTGCGCGCTACAAAAGCATCCGCATCTCGGATAAATCGAAAATTTTCAATACGGAACTTCAAGAGGCGATCGAATTCGGTCATATGCTCGATTACTCCCTCTTTATCGTTGCCAGCGCATTGGATCGCAAAGAGAGCCGCGGCGCTCATTTCCGTGAAGATTTCCCGACACGTGATGACGAAAATTTCTTGAAACACACTATGGCGTACATGGATGAAAACGGAAATATCAAACTTGACTACATGGACGTCACGCTAGGCCGCCATGAACTCAAAGCACGATCATATTAAGGAAGAGACTATGGATACGATAAAATCGCAACAAGTAACGTTTAAAGTTTTCCGTTTCAACGAAGAGACCGATTACCTTCCTTACTATAATACTTATACTCTCGACGTAACGCACGAGGAAGTTGTCCTGGATATCCTCAACCGTATCAAATGGGACCACGACGGAAGCCTATCGTATCGCCGAAGCTGCCGCCACGGTATCTGCGGCGTCTGTTCGATCAAAGTAAACGGCAAAGGAATTTTGGCCTGTAAATCCCGTCTGTTTGACCTCGTCGAAACCTTCGGCAACGAAATCACCATCGAGCCTCTTAGCACGAAACGGGCTATCAAAGACTTGATCATCGATAAAAAAGATTTTTGGGACAATCATGCGGCAATAAAACCCTACCTTGTCAGCGACATCGAAGAGCATCCGGCGCAAGAGCACCTGGTCAGTCCGCACGATGCCGAAAAACTTCTCGAAGCCGACTACTGCATCCAATGCGGTGCGTGTCACTACTCTTGTCCTGCCTTAGAGGTAAATGACAGCTTCTTCGGACCGGCGGCATTTGCCGCGGCATACCGTTTCAGTGCCGATGTACGTGACGAGGCTTCAGTTGATCGTCTCCACATTGTCAACGAGGAAGCTCAAGGGGTTTGGGACTGTGTCAAATGTATGGAGTGTGCCGAGGTTTGTCCGAAAGAGGTTAACCCGATCGAAAAAATCACCAAATTGCATAACATGGTATTCGAAGCCAACATTGCGAAAAACAATGTTGCGACACGCCATGCCGTCGGATTCGCCCACTCGATCGAAAAACACGGTCTATTGGATGAGGGTGAACTCGTACGTTATTCTGAAGGGAATATCGGTGTTCTCAAACACGTCCCAGTCGCACTTAAAATGTTTGCCAAAGGTAAAATCGTATTGCCGTGGAATATGCCGAAAGCCGATAAATTAGATGAGATCAAAAAACTAATCAAATCTTCATCAACCGTAAAGTTTTAGGGAGTACTCAATGGAAAAATTAAAATACGCACTTTTTACCGGCTGTACCGCAAAAGAGAGTACACCCGAGCAAATGATGTCGACGTTGGCCGTTGCAAAAAAGCTAGGAATCGAACTTGTAGAACTAACCGAAGCGTCATGCTGCGGTGCTTCGCACTTGCAAGATTACGATGACTTTTTATCTTTGGTTTTAAATGCGCGTAACATCGCGTATGCTGAAAAACACGGTCTTACCATGGTAACGATTTGTAATACGTGCCAGCTCAATACCGCTATGACCAAGCACCGACTCGATCATAATGCGGAGCTAAAAGCAAAAGTAAATGCAAAGCTCGCAGAAGTCGGTTTGGAGTACAAAGGGACTTCACAAATCACCCATTTCTTATATGCGATCATCGATGATTTCGGTTTGGATAAGATTAAAGAGTTGGTGGTTAAACCGTTAAGCCAATTTAACATTGCGCCGTTCTACGGATGTCACAATATCCGCCCTTCTGAGCTTCAAAATGAGACTCATAAAAGTCCTGAAAGCGCTTACACACCGACATCACTCGATGATCTTATCGTTGCCTGCGGCGGAGCAAGCGTGGATTATGTTGAGAAAAACAAATGCTGCGGTTTCCATGCTGAGCTTCAAGCGCCTCGTACAGCCGCGATCCTAACGGGTAATGCTGTTGCGGGTGCTATGGATGCGAATGCGGACTGGATGGTCACTCCGTGTCCTCTTTGTCATCTTAAACTCGATACGCAAACGCATCATGCTTCTGTTGCTCTTGGCCGTGAAGTTTCTCTTCCGGTCCTTCATATGCAACAAATGGTCGGTCTCGCACTCGGATGCACTCCTGCGGAACTCGGGCTAAACCACCACGTAACGAAAGTCGATTTCGTTTAATTCCTCTTCATTCCCCTTAGGGGAATCCTTTACTTCTTAAACTAAAGATCAAAATTATTTCGAACGCATTTTGTATATAATATGTTAATTTTATAAATTATATACAAGTTGGTTAAATGAGTAAAATCAAGATATTTTTAGCATCTTCAGGCGAATTAAGCGCCGAACGAAAAGAAATCGAGTTATTTATAGGCAAAGAAAACAAAAAGTACCATGATAAAAGTATTTTTCTTGATTTGGTGATTTGGGAAGATTTATGTCATTCATTTCATCCTGAAAGAATTCAAAACCATTTTAATGACGAAATGCTCAAATGCGAAATTGTGATTGTATTAATTTTTACAAAAGTAGGGAAATTTACAAAAGAAGAATTTGATGGAGCCTATAAGGCATTTCAATCACCAAAAAATCCTAAATATTTATATGTTTATTTTAAAGATGCAGAAGTCCAAATATCTTCACTAACGAAAGATTATATGCAGGTTCTTGAGTTGAAAGAAGAAATTCAAAAAATTGAACAAATTTACTGTAATTTTAATTCGATAGATAATTTAAAAAGTCAACTACAAAAACAATTCGACCAAATTATTCCAAGCCTAATTTGGACAAATTCTAACTCAGATGAAATTCAATCTAAAAATCCAATCTCTTCAAGTCCAAGTTATTCCAAACTAGATGAAATCAACAACTACATTAAACATACCAGTAAAAAAGAAAAATATTACGACGAAAAAAACAACATTGAAAAGATTGAACATCTTTTAAAAGAGGATAAAACTCTCTCCATTGTAAGTTGTACGGGAATGGGTGGAGTCGGTAAAAGTACATTAGCCATTGAATATGCCAATTATGCGCTTGAAAAACAAATTTACGACTATGCAATTTGGTTGGGAATCGAAAGCGGTGTTGATAGTGCAATTAAGCAGTTTTGTATACGTTATCTCATAGTTAATGATGATGGGAAACAAGAGATATTCTTTTATCTAAACCGTTTTATCGACTTTGTAAATCAAGATCACAAAATCTTACTTATTCTCGATAATTACAGCTCTTCGAGCGTTAGCAAAGAGGAACTAATTGAATTTATCGAGCGCATGAAAAAACAAGATATTCTATTAACTTCACGTGAAAAAACCAATATCGAAAATCAGAAAACTATCGAAGTTGATATTTTCGAAAATGTCGATGACGCACTAGAAATGTTTGAAAAAAATTCGATTAGAAAATATTCTGAGAATGAAAAAGAGTCTCTTAAAAAAATAATTGAACGATTAGGATTACTTCCGCTTGCCATAGAGATTACAGCAATCTATCTTTCAAATTACCCAGATATAAGTGTTACTGATTATTACAATGAATTACAAAAAGAGTGCGTAACAACACTTGAATATGTAGATAAAGATGATATGCCGAAATTGCATAAAGATAATATCCGAGCGACACTCAAAATTGCAGCCAAAGTACAGCAAAATCCTGAAATGCTAATTTATTTAAAGCTCTTTTCACTTTTTGCCGCGGAACCAATTGCAGAAGAAGTTTTAGAGTTTATCGTTAAAGAATTGCAAGATGATTTCAGTTTTTTACGTTTTAAACAAACTCTCAGCGATCTTAAAAGGTTTTATTACATCAAACAAGAAGAAAATGATTATTCTATGCATCGACTTTTACAAGAAGTACTCGCTGAAGAATATGCAAATGATATAGATGAAAAAAGCAAGCTGGTAGCAACAATTTCTTTAGGTATATTTTGGTGGATGAAAAAAGCTTTTGATGAGAATAAGTATGGCATTTATTTTGACAATACTATAGCACATATTGATCATGTATTGAAATATTGTAATGTTATACATGAATCTAAGATGGCAAAAATATGTCTTTTGACTTGTAAATCAGCCTATATTCATTCTAAAACTTCAGAAATTGCATTAGCATATCAATATATTCATCAGGCAATTGATTTATTGGAACAATTTGAAGTTAATAGTGAAATTGAAATTGTAGTTCGAGGACAATTAGCAAATGCAAATTATGCTAAGGGAGACTATCCGAAAGCACTCGAAGAGTATAAAAAAGTGTTTAATCTTCGACTGAATACGTTAGGGGAGAATCATCCAGATATAGGAAATAGTTACGGTAATATCGGTAGTGTTTATTATGGTCAGGGAGAATACCAAAAAGCTCTTGAAGAATATAAAAAAGCATTAAAAATTCGGCTGGATACATTAGGAGAAAATCACCCAAATACAGCGACTAGTTATGGTAATATAGGTACTACATATTGTGCATGTGGGGAATATACGAAAGCACTCGAGGAATATAAAAAGGCACTAAAGATTTTGCTAGAGACCGTAGGCAAGAATCATCCTGATACAGCGACCAGTTATGGTAATATAGGCACTGTGTATTATGAACAAGGAGAATATTCCAAAGCTCTCGAAGAACAAAAAAAAGCATTAAAAATTGAGCTGAATACAGTTGGAGAAAATCATCCAAATACAGCGACTAGCCATAATAATATTGCTACAGTCTATCATGAACAAAAAGAATATCTAAAAGCTCTTGAAGAACATCAAAAAGCATTAAATATTCGACTGAAGACACTTGGTGAAAATCATCCCTCTACAGCAATCAGTTATAATAATATTGGAAGTATATATCGTGTCAAAAGGGAATATGCAAAAGCACTTGAAGAATATAAAAAAGCATTAAAAATTCGATTAGATTTATTAGGAGAGAGTCACCCTGATACTGCATCTAGTTATAATAGTATAGCGCTTACTTATTATGATCAACAAGAATTTTACAGTGCCTTTAAATCATTATATAACGCCATTCTTGTATTATTAAATATCGAAAAAAATGATTTGATTATTTTACGCATAAAATCATACTACAAGTCATTAAATGAATGTGTGAATCATGCACAACGTAAATCTAGTAAAGATCAAAAAGATTTTATGCGAAAAAGATTAAAAGAAGTGCAGGATAAAGCGAAAGAATTAAAAATCAAACTTTCTTAATTTTATAGCAATTATAAAGCAGCGTATTCATTACACTGCTTTTATCGAATTTATTAAAGCGTTATCTGCGTCCCTACCCCGTCCGAAGTGAAGAGTTCGAGCAAAATCGCGTGCTCAATCCGTCCATCGATAATATGGGCTTTTTTAACCCCTCCATCGACCGCTTCGAGACAGGAATCGACTTTCGGAACCATCCCGCCGTGAATCGTCCCGTTGGCTTTGAGGGTTTCCACCTGCGCTTCGCTAAGGGTAGAGAGAAGCTCTTTTTGGTTATTCAAAACGCCCGGAGTATCGGTCATAAAGATCACTTTGCACGCGCCGATAGCCGCAGCGACCGCCGATGCGGCGAGATCGGCATTGATATTGTATCCCGGGTGGCCTACCGCTTCATCGGCTCCGATCGGGGCGATAACGGGGATAAATCCTTCGCGAAGAAGGTTGTGGATAACGTCAGCTTTAACACTCTCAACCCGCCCTGTCAGACCGAATTTGGCTTCGTCTTTTGGCTTCGCCATCAAAAAGTGGGCATCTTTACCGCTGATTCCGATCGCTTTGGCTCCATGGGAGTTCAGCAGCGAGGTGATCTCTTTATTGATTTCACCGCTGAGAACCATCTCGACGATCCGCATAACCTCAGGGGTGCTGACACGCTCCCCGTCGATAAATTCGGTCGGGATTTTCAGGTCGCCCAAAAGCTGGCTGATACGGCTTCCGCCGCCGTGAACGATGACGACTTTTACCCCCACGAGGTGAAGCAGTACGATATCCTGAGCAAATTTGGCTTTCAGTTCATCCGAACTTTGAGCCGAACCTCCGTATTTAATCACAACGATCTCATCGCGAAACTCTTTGATGAACGGCATCGCGTCCATCAAGGTTTTTACGGTATCAATTTTGCGCTGCATGTACATATTCCTTAACAGTAGTTATCAATGTCTCGTCCAAAACGATGGAGAGTTCCAAAACGGAAAAGTTGAATTTTTTATAAGGCGACATTTTAACCAAGTCTTTTGAAGTTACCAATAGGCTTGTTGCGCCGGTACGCTCTATTATCATTTCAAGCTCGCCTTGCGTAAAGAAATGGTGATCTTCGAAATAGATTTTTTCTATGACATCGGGTAAAAAGGGATCAAGCCGCTCAGGACGTGCGATAGCCGTCACCAGCACCATTTTATCGGTCGGATTTTTGACGGATACGGAGCGTTTGAAAGCGACTTTTTCCATTAGTATCATAGAGTTTTTACCGCTCCACAGCCGCTCTCTGTAGGGACCCGAGGGGAGACAGTACGGATTCGGCGTCGGTACCGCGATAACGAGGTCGAGCTTTTCGATCGTATGCTTGCCGTACCCGTCATCAAGCAGTACCACTTCGCATCCCATGGCTTTGGCCTCAGCGATTGCCCGCTCTCGGATCTCACTGACGATGACCACGGCACTCCCGAGCAGCTCGGCGTACAGCATCGCTTCATCGCCGCTTCGGATCACGTCGCACAGTATGGTCGATTTGTCTTTGACAACAACCATCCCTTTGCTTTGGCGTCCGTATCCGCGCAATACGATGGCGGGCTTTTCAAACAGTTTCGCCATCTCGATGACGACCGGTGTTTTTCCGCTTCCGCCGACGGTCAGATTGCCGATACTGATAACCGGTATTCCCAGAGATTTCGGTTTACTGCGCCGATAGCGGATATAGGCACCGAAACAGTAAATCCAGCTAAGAGGTAAAAGCAGTACGGAGAGAATTTTTTGGAATAGCGATGGGGTGTATAGATAGCGTTCTCCCCAAAGTATCCAGAACCGTTTCAAACGCGTGTAGAAGCTACATCCAAAATTGCGTCACAAATCTCCTCGACTTCATCGTCGCTGAGCGCCGCATAGTTCGGGATAGAGAGTACCTGCTGGTAGTTGCGCAGCGCTATCGGGAAATCGTTGACCCGCAGCGAATACTTCGATTTATAATAACTGAGCAGATGCAGAGGTATATAGTGTAATCCGCACTCGATCCCCCGCGCGGACAATTCGCGTGCGAACGAGTCGCGGTTTTTATCGACTTTGATAATGTAGAGCGAATAAGGGTGTTCCTCGTTGGCGATCGGGAGTCGGATATGAGGAGCCTCGGCCAAACGCTCGTTATAGATTTCGGCAATTTGGCGCTGACGCTCAATATTCTCATCTTGCTTTTCTAGCTGAACGAGAATCGTTGCCGCATCCAGCGGACTCATCATATACTGACTGCCGATATCGACGACATCGTAAATGTATCCCAACCCTTCATCCTCGATCACCATCGCATGATTGCGAAGCGACTTTGCCCGCTCCATGATCTCTTCGTCATCGCAGACGAGCATCCCCCCGTTGCACACGTTACGGCGCAGATGGGGACTGAAATCGAAACAGGTGATATCGGCACCCGTCGAGCCGATTTTTTGGCCGTTATAAGTCGCCCCCAGAGCATCCGAAGCATCTTCGACGATTTTGACGTCGTATTGTTTGGCAATTTCATACAATCGATCCAGATCGACACATTGTCCCGCCACATGCGATACAATCACCGCTTTGAGTTTTTTGGACTTGTTTTCGCCCAAATAGGCTTCAAGTTTGTCCAAATCGATCGTAAACGTATCAGGGTTGATATCGATAAAAATCGGCTCGGCATCAAAATGGCGTACAACTTCGGGGATAGAGGGATAGGCATTGATCGAACAAATCACTTTATCGCCCCGTTTGAGATCGATGGCCAGCATCGCCAAATGAAGGGCAGCCGTACCGTGTGACGTTGCCAGTGCGTATGAGGCTCCGACATACGATTCGAATGCCGCTTCTAAGTCTTCAACAATATTCGGCGCTTCTCCGTCGAATACTTCGTCAATCTTTTCGCGCTCATCTCCGCCGACATCGACACGGTAAAATGGGATACTCATATTCTCTTCCTTGTTATTCTATTCTGAACACCAAAAGAATAAAATCCTTTTGGATAGCTGGCCGCTATGGCACTAAAGTGTAATATCTCTAGGATAGTTGAAATCATGGTTAGGCGTTCGTGAAGTCAACTTGGCAATTAAAGGCATTTTGCGTTTAAACTGATTCTTATAGATTCTTGTCACTATCATATCGACTAATTGAGGGTTTTCACCATCTGAAACAATTTCTTCCACCGTATGACGCTCTTCGACGTAACGTTTCAACACACGATCCAAATCGGCGTAGGGGTATCCGATTTCCGCTTCATCGCTCTGCCCCGCCCACAAATCTGCGGAAGGGGGTTTGTCGATAATCGAACTCGGTACTCCTAAATAACGGGCCAGCTCAAATACTTCGGTTTTATATAAATCTCCGATGGGATTGATCGCACTGGCTAAATCGCCGTACAGCGTCCCGTATCCGAGCATCAATTCGCTTTTATTACTGGTTCCCAGAACCAAAGCCCCTTCGCGTGCCGATATATCAAACAATGTTACCATCCGTAACCTTGCCGAGAGATTCCCGACCCGAAGCGGTGACATATCGGAAGATTCATACGCACGAAGCATCGGCTCGATGCTGTGAGTCTCCGATCTAAGGGCGAAAGTGCCGCATAATTCATCCGCATCGTCCAGCGAATTTTGGGATGAATAGTGAGAAGGCATTTTGATACAAAGCAAATCATCACCGAACGCACGATGCGCCAATACCGCGACCACAGCCGAATCGATCCCTCCGCTCAGTCCCACAACAACTTTTTGCAGACCTGTTTTACGGACTTCCTGACCCAGAAATTCGCACAAATATCGGCTTATTAGCTCGTATTTACCCACCGCTTAACCTTACTTTTGTATTAACAATTTGTATTATAACTAATATTTTTCTCAAAGAAGTCAACACTTCGTAAACGAAATACGGTTCAGCTCATCCTTATCAAATCCCGCCCTCTCTCTGGCCGAACAATTGATATTGATTTTACGGGGAAAACTGTTAGGGTAGTGTTTTTCAATGATCTCGAAATAGCACGACGTCTCTTTTTCGGATTGAGCGCAGGCGTACTCGAACCATCGATCCCCTTTGCGGACATGATCGATCTCTTCCTCCAAAATGACATGAAGCGCGGTAATGATTTTCTCAATCATCGCCTCATGGCGGTAAGGGTGCAGTTTGGTCAAAATCTGCGGCGTCGCATCCAGCCCGTTGGCTTCGAGATACCGTGGTACCACCGCCATCCGCTCCAGCAAATCGAGGGTACGCATGGAGGCTTCGAACAGTGCGTCGTGCACCGGATATTCGCCGTAATGGCTCCCGAGTTCGCCCAGCAGCGTCTCGATCATCTCGAAATGGCGCACCTCGTCCTCCGCCACGACGAGCCAGTCACGTTCATATTCTTCTCCGCATTCACGAAAGCGGTACACGGCGTCCAGTGCCAAATCGATCGCACTGTATTCGATATGGGCAATCGCATGAAGCAGTAGAATCTGTCCGTGAGGAGTGTTGAGTTTTGTCCGTCTGGGAACCTCTTTGGGATCGATTACGGTGCAAAAGTCACGGTAAGAGGGGTAGGTAAATACGATCGGCTCGGCAGAGGTCTCCCGAGTGATATCGCCGCGACAATACGCCGCGTAAAAATCTCTGAAAAGGGCTATTTTCTCTTTCGGATCAGAGGCGGTTAAAAGGGTTTCGAGGGTCGTATAGAGTTCCATAAAAGCCATTATATCGTATACTCTCAGTTATGAAATCATCCGAAAAGTCCTACACCCTCTACATCCTTAAATGCAGTGACGACACCTATTATACCGGGATCGCTATTGACGTTGAGAAAAGGGTACATGAACATAACACGTCCGATAAAGGGGCGAAATACACCCGCTATCGCCGCCCCGTCACGCTGATGTATCAGGAGAGCTGCAGTGACAAAAGCACCGCACTGAAACGCGAACGTGCCGTCAAGCGGATGAAGCGAAGCAACAAAGAGGCGTTATGGAACTGTGGCTAAAAATCGCGATCATTTCCCTTATCGCGTTTGCGGTCTATCGCGAAATTCTTAAGTCGGCTAAAACCGCCTCCACACGCCCAGCGCAAACCTCCAAAGCCGGGCTTATCACTTTTATCGGCGTAGGGAGCGTTGTGGGGATGTTCACCTATGCGGGGATGTCGATGACATGGATCGAGACGCGCGACCTGCGAGCCTATCACCCTGAAAATTCTTCACAATTTGTAAGCCTCTATGACCGTGGAGTTATCGAGCTAAACGGAATGGTGATCAAAACCAATCTGGCGCGGGAGGGGGAACTTGCCCCTCTCGCCGAACAGCTTACCCGAGGATGCAGAGGTGATGACGGATGCGAAGCCCAGAAACTCTTCGACTACGTCACCTCCATCCCCTACCGTACCGACTACACGAGCCGAAATGCCCTCTCGGTCGTGAAAAGCAACTGGGGAGACTGCGATGACAAATCAAACCTCTTCGCCTCTTTGCTAAACGAACGGGGGATCGATTACCGTTTCGTCTATGTCCCCCACCATGTTTTCGTCGCCGTTCATCTGAATGATACCGATAGAGTACCGTTTCTCAACGCCAAACTGACGATGGACGGCAAGGATTTCTATTACGCCGAGACGACGGCGAGCGGTGCGAGGATCGGGGAATTTAACGGGCAGTTTCCGTACAGTTTTGAGGGGATATACGATATGAACAGAAATCGTCCCGAAGAGCTATCCAACGTCAAATTTTCGATCGGATAAGCAAGACAAACCCCGTTTTTAATTTATGCTACAATCCGACTAAAAAAGAGTATCTTTATGGAAATCCTAAAACGTCCGATGGGCGACTATCAAACCAACTGCTATATTGTCAGAATCAACGGAAAAGAGATCATCATCGATCCGGGGATGGGGGCGACCGAATGGGTCATGGCGAATGTCACAAACCCGATAGCTATTTTAAATACCCACGGCCATTTCGACCACGTCTGGAGCAACAATGAGCTGCAAGAGAAGCTAAACATCCCCCTCTACTCTCCCAAAGGGGACATGATGCTCCTTCAAAACAGCACGTGGATGCCGGGGCTTCCCCCTTCGACTCCCGATATTGCCGTCGAAGGGGATCAAACTTTCGATATCGGCGGGATCGAGGTTAAATTCCACCATTTTCCGGGGCATTGCCCGGGGTGTTCGATGATCGAGATCGGCGATGCGATATTTAGCGGAGATTTTTTGTTTGAAGGTTCTATCGGACGGTGGGATTTCCCCTATTCCGACGGTGAAGCGATGCGTCAAAGTTTGAAACGATTTGCCGGATGGACGATCGATAAACCGCTCTACCCCGGCCACGGAAATCCGACCTCCGTCGCTGCGGAACAACGAAACGTCGATTACTGGCTTCGTACTATTTAAGACTCGATATTTTTCATCAGATCTAAGCGCAATACGTGGCGTTCGGTGACGACGGTCTTGAACTCCCCTTCGAACACTTTGATCTCGTGGACGAAGCCGCGAACCGTGACGTTACGCTTTCGCCCCTCTTTTTGGTGCTCGGTCGCTTCAAACGTAACCGTATCCCCCACTCTCACGGGTGCCAGAAAAAGGCAGTTGCATGACGCCAATACGACATTGGGTTCATTGACCGCCGCCATTGCGGCAAAATCGGCGGCACTGAAAATAAATCCGCCGTGAACCAGCCCCAAATCATCGGCACGCATGCCTTCAATAGTTTCGAGCATCACTTTTGCGTATCCGGCTTCCATCTTAACGATTTCGCCGCTGTAAACCGTATTGATCCTCTCGTGGGTATTTAGTGCCGTCTGCGGTGTTATTGCGACTTGAATCAGTTCATCGATGCTATCAGAGTGCTCTTTTGCCAAAATTATCCCTTTTTAATCCGTACGTATCCCCGCTTCGGGGCAGGGTATCCCTCTACTGTTTTGGTACTATCGGCAGGATCGAGAAAATCTTCAAGGCTTTGCGATTCAATCCAAGGTGTTTTGCGCTGTTCATCCGATGTTGTTACGATGGTTCCCAACACTTCAAACGACGTAAACCCGGCGCGGACGCACCAATTTTCCAGCGCTTTAAGTGTCGGAACGAAATAAACGTTGGTGATTTTCGAATAGCTTCCGCTCGGACATAGGGCTACCGGCTCGTCCCCGTCGATAATAAAGGTATCGAGATAAATCTCACCCCCCTCTACCAAACCTTGCCCCAGAGCTTTGAGCATGGCAACGGGATCGCTGCGGTGGTAAAGTACCCCTAGACAAAAAATAACGTCGAACTTCTCTTCGTAAAACGGCAGGTGTTCCACCCCCAAAAGCTCATAGACGATATCGCTTTTGACGAAATGGTTGATCAGATCGAACTGCGACTTAAAAAGAGCCGAAGGGTCAAATCCGACCACTTTGGCCGGAGCGTCTTCGAGAAAACGGAACATATAATAGCCGTTGTTACACCCGATATCGGCCACTTTTTTGCCGCTGAGATTGAAATGGGGACGGAGAAAATTGTATTTGAGGTCTGAGCGCCATTCGGTATCGATAAAAAGCCCGAACAGATCAAACGGCCCCTTTCGCCACGGCATCATCAACCGTGCGATACGTTCAAGTTCTTCTATGTCGACGTCACTTTCAGATGAAACGGCGACGGTATTTCCAAGTTCGACCTTTGTCTCAACCTGTGGAAGCTGACTCAACGCTTCTCGCAACGGAGCGATATTTTTCCATGTCATCCATTTTGAGCGTTCTTGGCGTACCGCAGTAAGATCCATAGTTTTTCCTTCGATTTGGTCGTATAATTTTATCCATAATAGGCTAAAATACCCCCATGCGTATAGAAAAAAAAGCCACCCTTATTTCCACTATTGTCGCCTTTTTATTGGTGACGTTTAAACTCACCGTCGGCATCATCAGCGGCTCCGTCGCCGTTTTAGCCTCTGCTATCGATTCACTCCTTGATATGGTCGTATCGCTCTTTAACTATTTTGCCCTTCACAATTCGGACAAAGAACCGGATGAGAATTTTAACTTCGGCCGCCGCAAGCTTGAGCCTCTCGCCGCTGTCATCGAAGGGACTATTATCAGTCTTTCGGCACTCTTTATCCTCTACACCGCCATCTCAAAAATGGTTCAGGGGAGTGTCATAGAGCATTTGGATCTCTCGATAGGGGTGATGATAGTATCGCTCATCATCACGGCTGGGCTGGTTTTCTTTCTCAATCATGTTGCAAACAAAACAGGAAACATGGTAATTGCTGCCGACGCCCTCCATTACAAAACCGATTTACTCAGCAATGGTGCCGTTTTAGTCTCGCTCGTCTTTATCTCTTTTACCGAATACACGTTTATCGATCCGTTACTCGGGATCGGAATCAGTATTTATATGATCTATTCCGCTTTTCCTCTCATCAAAGAGGGGATTTTGATGCTTCTTGATGCGGCGCTCGATTCTGATAGCGTTGCCAAGATTACAAAGCTTTTGAACTCTCAACTCGATATCAGCAGCCACCATGATTTACGTACCCGCCGCTCAGGAAGTGATATCTACCTGAGTGTCCATATCGTTTTTAGTATCAGTACCTCTTTGTATGATGCCCATATGGTGGGAGATCGCATCGAGCTTGGTTTGAAAAATCTTTTTCCTGAAAATAACGTGTACGCACTGATCCACCTTGATCCGTATGATGATTCTGAAGAAGAGCACTTAAGTTAAGAGTATTAGTTAAGAAATAAAATATATCCGATAAAATTATTAAAATCATAATCCAAGGATATAATAATGAGACTTTTTTTCGTCATACCTCTCACTCTAGCTTCCACACTTTTGATCGCATCACCCTCATCAGAAGAGCAAATAGCTCTAAAAGGGAATCAGATTTCAAATGCATTGCTCCAAAAGCTCGGCGGTGAATTAAAAACACAAATGCAAACTACCGGAGCTATGGGAGCGCTCCATTTTTGTTCTCAAAATGCCTTAACACTGACGGAACAAGTAGCCAAAGAGTCAAAAACATCCATCAAACGGGTCAGTATCAACTACCGCAATCCGGTGAATAAAGCAAATGCGCAGGAGACAACTCTTTTACATGAATGGGAAAAACTGGTTAAAAACGGCCAGCCCCTCCCCTCTCATAAAGTCGTTACTGTTTCAGAGAACAGTGTCATGTTCTATAAACCGATTGTGATTAACAATGAAGCGTGTTTAAAATGTCATGGAAATGTGGAGGGGGAATTGGCAAAAGCGATTCATACCGCCTACCCTGAAGACAAGGCAACCGGCTATAAAATGGGAGATTTACGAGGAATGATAGCTATCGAAATGGCACGATAATTATTCTGCCTCGACAGAGGCAAGCGTTTGCTGTCACCTGCGGCTAAGCTTTCCGCTGCGCTACATGTGCCATAGCCTCATGCGTAGCCAAACGGATTTTATTCCTTTGGCATTTAAAATAAACAGCCTAACGGGCGTATTCGACAACTCTGCTTTCTCGGATGACACTTACTTTGATTTCACCCGGAAACTGCACTTTTTGAGAAATCTCATCGGCAATCTCCCGGGCGATCAATACCGTCTCATCATCGTTGACGCTTTGCGCACTGACGATAACGCGCACTTCACGTCCCGCATTGATCGCATACGCCTGCTTGACCCCCGCTTTTTGAGTCGCGATCTCTTCGATCTCACTGACACGTCTCAAGAAACTTTCCAGCACTTCGCGACGGGCCCCCGGACGGGCTGCGGAGAGGGTATCGGCGGTACATACCGCCGCACACTCGATGCTTTTAATATCTTCATACCCGTGATGGGCATAAATAGCATTGATGACGACAGTATCCTCATTATAGCGACGGCACAATTCAACCCCGATATCGACATGGTTCCCGCCGCTTTCTTGGGTAAGTGCTTTTCCGATATCATGCAACAGTCCCGCACGGCGGGCAAGTTTGATATCGCCCCCCATTTCAGCGGCCATAATACCTGCCAAATGGGCCACTTCAAGAGTATGTGCCAGGGCATTTTGACCGTAACTGGAACGGAATCTGAGCCGTCCGATCAGCTTTGTCAGCTCAGGATGAATCCCTTGAATCCCCAGTTCGGAGATAATATCTTCCCCTTCGCGCTGCATCGCTTCTTCGAATTCGTCGCACACTTTTTGGTGTACCTCTTCGATGCGCGCCGGCTGGATACGTCCGTCTTGTATCAGCAATTCAATGGTCTTTACCGCGATTGCCCGTCGATACAGGTTGAATGAACTGACGATAATGGCATTCGGGGTTTCGTCAATAATAATATCGACACCGCTGACCATCTCAAGCGTTTTGATATTTCGTCCCTCTTTACCGATGATTCGCCCTTTTAGCTCGTCATCATCAAGATGGATTACACTGATCAGCCTCTCGGCTGCATATTCTCCCGCAAAGCGGGACGTTGCCTGCGCCAAAATATAGTTGGCTTTTCGCTTCAGCTGCTCTTTTGTCTGTTCTTCTAAAACACGTACTTCACGTGCCAGTTCCAATCGTGCGTTCTCACGTACCTGATCTAATAAAATTGTTTTCGCTTCGTTCACGCTCAATCCGGCGCGCTGCTCTACAATCCCCCTTAACTGTTCACTTTTTTGGCGGTAGTCATCTTTTAATTTCTCTAAAGTTCGCTCATTACGTTCCAGATTAAGCCGTTTGTTTTCAATATGCGATCGTTCCTGAGCAATTCTTCCTTCTTCGCTTTGTCGAAGAATCTCAAACTCGCGTTCTGTACGCGCTATCTTATCTTCACGCGAAGAGAGATCTTTTTTAACTTTTTCATACGTTTCATCGTATTGTTTTTGCGCCTCTTTTTCGATCTCTCGGGAACGCAGTGAAGCACGTTCTAAAATCATTTGTGCTTCATTTTCGATTGCTTTCGCTTTGCCTTTTGCCTGTTCCAGATAAAGATCAAATTGTGCTGCGGTAATCTTTTTTGAAATTAAAAATCCGACCAACCCGCTGGTGAGGGCGACTCCGCCCCCGACGAGTAGTTCGTTTAACATTGGTTTTCCTCATACTTTGCACCCCATGAGGGGTAATGAGCAGGTCTCCTTGCACATCATAATCATCACATACATTGTGCGTCGTTTGACACGCGCAGGATTGAATAAATATCGTAAACGGTTTCGTTTTCAGGGTCGGAAAAAATCGATCATACATCCCTTTACCGAAACCTATTCGGCGCAGTGACCCGTCTACCCCTACCACAGGGACAATTGCTACATCTATTAAATTATATTTTCTATACGAATCCCGAGGCTCATAAATCCCGAAAGCCTTATGTTCCAACGGGTATCTAAATGGTACCATTTTGAAACTGACGCCATCCATAAACGGAAGATATACTTCTTTTTTGCCTCGGAGGGAAGAGAGACTCTTTCGAATATCGGCTTCAAATCCCATCGGCCAATAAAACAGAATTCGTTGCACGGGAAGCCCGTTCAAGACATCTTCGAGTAACGATCGTATTTTAGCGTCACGATAATTTTTAGTATGGGGGCTGAGTGCTTTAAGCCGCTTAAGACAATCGTTTCTAAAATCGCTTTTGGACACTTTTTACCTTTGCTTCGTTATAATCTTCATTATTTTACTCTAAAAAAGGTTTTGTATGCGAATATCTCATTTTTTAACCTCACTATTCGTTTTGGCTTTAACATTTCAAGGATGCAATAAAAAAGAATCTGCAGACGAAGCAATGGTCTCAACCGCCCAATTCACCCTGATGGATACGCAAGGAAAAAGCTACAAAGTTGAAAAAAGGGGAACTAACTTCACCCTCGATGCGGGCGAAGATAAAGTGGTACTTTTCGATATTTTCGCAACGTGGTGCCCTCCGTGTCAAGCCGAAGTGATGCATTTGGGCAATTTGCAGAAAAAATACGGCGACGATCTTATCGTTATGGGTATTACGATCGAAGATGACAAAAGCAATGCGGAACTTGATGCGTTCCGTGAAAAATTCAAAGGGGGCCAATACCTGATCAGCAACAAGGCAGACAATCAAGATCTCGCCCGAGCCATCGCTTCCACCATCGGTGTGGGACAGCAGTTCCCGATTCCGTTGATGGTTCTCTATCGTAACGGCGAATACGTCACCCATTATGCCGGAGCAACCCAAGAAGAGATCATCGATCACGATATCGCTGCGGCACTGGGGAAATAAGAATGTTTAGCTTTATCAAAAAAGGGCTGCAAAAGACGATCGAAGCCATTGCCGCGATCGCACCGGAGAAAAAAGCGAAAATCTCGAAAGATGAGCTCGAAAATATCCTTCTCGAAGCCGATGTCGAATACGATCTCGTTGAAATTATCCTCCGGGAACTCTATCAAAACGATATTACCCGCGATCAGCTGCGATCCAAACTTCTAGCGACGCTCAGTTTCGCCCAAAACACATTGCCGGAAAATCCGAACAAACCGACCGTAACCCTCATCATCGGTGTCAACGGCGCAGGAAAAACGACGACCATCGCCAAACTGGCACAGCATCATCTGGGCAAAGGGGAGCGGGTCATCCTCGGAGCAGGAGATACGTTCCGTGCCGCCGCCATCGAACAGCTCACCCGCTGGGCGGATAAACTGGACGTCCCTATCGTCTCATCTCGTCAGGGACACGATCCCTCAGCCGTTGCCTACGACACGATCGAATCAGCCAAAGCGCGCGGATTCGAGCAGGTCATTATCGATACGGCCGGACGGCTCCATACCCAGACCAATTTGGGAAATGAGCTGAAAAAAATCGTCCGTATCTGCGATAAAGCCCACACGGGAGCACCGCACCGAAAAATCCTCATCTTGGATGGTACGCAGGGAAGTTCCGCTATCGCTCAGGCCAAAGCGTTTAACGAAATGGTAGGTGTGGACGGTATCATCATCACCAAGCTCGACGGAACCGCCAAAGGGGGATCGGTCTTCTCGATCGCTTATGCCCTCTCTCTTCCTATCCTCTACATCGGTGTCGGTGAGCAGCCGGAGCATCTGATACCGTTTGACAAATACGAATTTGTAGACGGTATTTTGGATGCGATTTTTGGGGAAGAAACGGCTCACTAATGGCAAAGAAAAAAAACGTCCTCTTCGAGTGTCAGCACTGCGGATTTACCACCCCGAAATGGATGGGGAAATGTACCAACTGCGGCGGATGGGACAGTTTTGTAGAACTGAGTGAACAGCAGCAGGAAGTGATTAAACTCACCTCTACCTCTTCGCCATCGGGCGGGGCAAAAGCCAAAGAGATCACCCAAATCGTCGAAGAGCATACCGAACGGTTCACCAGCGACGATGCCGAACTCGATATGGTACTCGGCGGCGGTGTCGTACCGGGATCGCTGGTGCTCATCGGCGGAAGTCCGGGAGTCGGTAAATCGACCCTGCTACTCAAAATCGGATCAAACTTAGCCAAACAAAACCGCAATGTCCTCTACGTCAGCGGCGAAGAGAGCGAAGGGCAGATCAAACTCCGAGCCAACCGTCTGGGAGCCAATGTCGATAATCTCTACCTCCTCGCCGAGATACGGCTCGAACAGGTGCTCTCTGAACTGCATGAGCGCTCTTATGAATGCATTATCATCGACTCGATTCAAACGCTCTATTCCGAAACCATCGCCTCGGCACCCGGTTCGGTGACGCAGGTACGACAGATCACCTTTGATCTGATGCGGATCGCCAAAGAGCGCCGTATCGCCATCTTTATCATCGGCCACATCACCAAAGAGGGCTCTATTGCAGGGCCCCGCGTGTTGGAACATATGGTGGACGTGGTGCTCTATTTTGAAGGGGACAGCGGCCATGAACTGCGAATACTCCGCGGGTTTAAAAACCGTTTCGGCCCGACCAGCGAAATCGGGGTATTTGAGATGCGCCACGATGGGCTCGTATCGGCAAAAGACCTCTCATCGCGCTTTTTCAACCGCACCAAATCCCAAAGCGGTTCCGCCCTCACCGTCATCATGGAGGGGACCCGCCCGATAGTTCTCGAAGTACAGGCACTGGTGAGCGATACCCATGCTCCCAATCCGAAACGTCAGGCGACCGGGTTCGAGAACAACCGCCTCAATATGCTTCTCGCCCTGCTGGAGCGCAAACTCGAAATTCCTCTCAACAGCTATGATGTCTTTATCAATATTACCGGAGGGATCAAGATCACCGAAACCTCCGCGGATTTGGCGATCCTCGCCGCAATCATCAGCAGTTTTCGCAACCGTGCCATCTCCAAAGAGACGGTATTTATCGGCGAAGTCTCTCTCGTCGGTGATATTCGGGAGGTGTATCAGCTCGATCAGCGGCTGAAAGAGGCGGCATCGCAACAGATCACCAAAGCGCTGATTCCTAAAAAACCGTTGGAAAAAACTACCGTCAAATGTTACGAAATTGACGAAGTAAGTAAACTGTTAGAGTGGTTTTAACCTAAATTTCGTATAATTACTAAATCAAAACGAAGGATTCTTTATGCCAGTATGTTCTATTGTTGCCGACCACAAATCCGAAGAGCGATACACAAAGCTTTCTCTTGCTTACAGCACCGAAGAAGAACATCAGCTCATTGAAAAAGCGATTTCCGAATGTACTCAGCTGTGTTCATTGAAACCCAATATCTACGGTGGAGCCGTCACTGAAGGCAAACGGATGATCACGATCGAATACCATGACGATTGTGACCGCGAAGGGGGAAAAGTGTACGATGCCATTATTAAATATTTAGGAATTGAAGCGTGCCGTTAAGCAAAAATGCCGCCGATTTGAGTATTCAGCGTCTCAAAGAGTTTGCGGACGGTAACGAAACGTTCCAGCAAACCTACTTTAAAAAAAATGAAGCGCAGCTCCTTACTCTGGTTAAAGAGGGCCAAAACCCCCGAGCCCTCTTTATCGGCTGCTCCGATTCGCGCGTTATTCCCGACCTTATCATCCAATCGAATCCGGGTGATCTTTTCGTCGTCCGCAACGTCGGTAACTTTGTCGCCCCGTATAAACCGGATGAAGATTTTCACTCCACCGCAGCCGGGATCGAATATGCCGTTTTGGTTTTGGGCGTCTCCGAAATCATTATCTGCGGCCATTCTCACTGCGGTGCGATCGAATCGCTCTATAAATCATCGTGCAACACCTCTATGATCCATACGGCCAAATGGCTTACATTGGGTGAAAAAGCCAAATCAATGGCGATGCTTGCATTGGGTGATAACGCTACGCACGAGGAACTCCTGCGTGCCACCGAACGGCTCTCCATCGTAACCCAGATCGAAAATCTTTTGACCTACCCGTATGTCAAAAAATTAATCCAGGAAGAGAAACTCTTTATCCACGGATGGTACTATGATATCGAGACGGGAGCGATTGACTATTACGATCCCGACACCTATCAGTTCCGCCCGCTCAGTGAAGTGGGAGAGTAAGTCGCTCTCCTACCAGTCCAAATACAAAAATAAAGCGGATAAAAAGTAATTAGTGACAAAAATCGCTACCGCCGAATAGACAACGGCGTAGATCGTCGACTGCCCTACTCCGCGTGCTCCGCCGCTCGTATGATAACCGATATAGCTTCCGATCGAACTGACGATAAATCCGAAAACCGCCGCTTTAATCACACCCGTCATAATATCATCTAATTCACCCAGCCGCATCAACGTATCTTGATAGGCGACCGGATTGATCCCCAGAACCCCTATCGAAATAAAATAGGCCGAACCGACAGCAATAAAATCAAACCATATGACCAAAAGCGGCAGCGAGATAACCGTTGCGATGATACGGGGAGTGATAAGATACTCTTTGGAATTGACCCCCAAAATATCGATAGCGTCGATCTGTTCTGAAACACGCATGGTCCCAAGCTCTGCCGCCATAGCACTGATGGAGCGGGAAATCAGCATCAATGAAGCGAATACGGGACCGAGTTCTCTGCTGATCGAATAAAAAATCGTATATCCCGTAAAATTTTCGGCACCGAACTGATGAAATCCGTTATAAAGCTGAATCGCTTCCACCATTCCGGTAAAGAGTGCCGTAAGGGTAATAACCCCCATACATCCCAATCCTATGACTTCGATTTGAGTCAAAACGATTTTATACCGTTTAAATGCCAGCGGATAGAGTCTAAAAAGCTGTAATTGAAATAAAATAAACAGGCCAAAACGCTCTATTGCCTCAAAACCTTGGACAAAAGGGCGTCCGATATAGCCTAAAAGTGTCTCTACCATCAACATGTCCTTCTTTTCATCTGCTAAGTTTACCAAAATTTCGATTATGAGACGTGGCAAATTTCATAAGTTTCTCGCTACAATAAAGAATTAACTTTACTTAGGAGCTACGGATGGCGGAAAAAGAGAAAGACGAACACGAGACGGAAGAAGGGAAGAAAAAATCGGGAAATATGCTCCTGATCGTTATTATCGGTGTTTTGGCTCTGATTTTAATCATTGGAGGAGTTGTCGCCTTCTTAATGATGGGGAACCACGATGCGGAGGCGGAAGCCGGACATGCCAAAACAGAGGTTGCCGCCAATTCCCACAGTGCTGAAGCCGGACAGGCGGAAGAAGGGAGCGGAGGAATGCCGATGGGCGGCGAAGCGATGACCGAAGTGGGATTAATGTTCCCGCTTGACCAGTTTACGGTAAATCTTTTAAGTGAAAGCGGCCGCCGCTATCTCAAATGCGAAATCAATCTTGAAATGGGTGGAGAAGAGCTCTCTCCCGAACTTGAAGAGAAGAAACCAATTTTCCGCGATATCATTATCAGAATTTTAAGTTCTAAATCTCTCGAAGAGATTTCAACCGTCAAAGGGAAAGAAAAACTTAAAGATCAAATCGTTAACGAATTGAATTTACGTCTGAAAGACGGCAAAGTCAAAAATATTTACTTCACCGACTTTGTGGTGCAATGATCGGCATCGACCTCATCAAAACCGAACGCTTAGAACGTACAATAGAACGTTTCGGCGATCGTGCCGTAAACAGGGTCCTCTCCCAAAATGATATCCATTTATACAAAAACAACCGGAACTTCGCAGGACTTTGGGCAGCTAAAGAAGCATGTGCCAAAGCATTGGGATGCGGTATCGGAAGCGAATGCGGCTTTCACGATATCATTCTCTCCAAAACCCCGAAAGGGGCTCCGCAGCTCTCTCTCTCGCCTCGCGTACGAGAGTATTTCGGCATCACCAGTGCTTCTGTCTCAATCACACATGACGGCGATTATACCATTGCTGTCGTGGCATTAGAACAATCAAAAAAATAAGAGTAAAAACAATGCAATCTCCTGAACTTATAACCATTCAAAAATATGCCGCCAAAAAACGTCTCAGTATCCATAATGTCGTGAAAAAAACGATGAACGGAGAGCTTCAGACCGTAGTTAAAGAAGAGAACGGCAAAGAGGTGACCTATATCGTTATCACGCCGTCGGTACAGAACAATCCGGCCGAAGCTTCGAATCAAAATACGGAAGAGACGATCGAAATAGACTATAAAAAAGAGTATGAAGCGCTTCACAAAGAGTATCTTATCTTAAAAACAAAATACGAAAAACTTTTGAAACAGCATTCATAGGGTATACCATTTGAGGGATCTGCTATGCAAACCGAAACAATTGAAGCTGTTTTTATAAATGCCGTCAATAATCATCAAAATCATCATACGGAACTTGCCGAAGAAGGATATTTGACATGTATGGAATCAGAATATAAAATTTTTGATTGTTTGCATAATCTAGGTCTTTTATATACGGAAACAGAAAACTTTCAAAAAGCAGAATACGTATACTTGCAAATGATTGAGATGAAACGTGACCATATGGACGCATATTTCAATCTGGGCAATATTTATTCTAATCTCGGCTATACTGAAAATGCCATAAAAATTTATGAAATGGCACGTGAGGCTAATCCGTATTTTGTTAATATTTACAACAATCTGGGTATCTTATACAAAAATGCCGATAAATATGCGGAAGCGTTTTCAGCTTACAAATCGGGGCTGTTGATCGAGCCGAAAAATGAGGCGCTTCACCATAATTTATCCAATCTTATCCGAGGGAATCCCTTACCATCAGATCAAATGAAACTTGAAAGCACAGAAACACTGCTTATCGAGTTATTATCGTTTTCAAACAATGAATTTCAGGATTTTACAATCCCGATTATGGGATTTTTGTTTGATAAATACGTATTAAACGGCCGTGATTTTGACAATTCAAATGGATATTTGCTTCTGGACAATCCCCTTTTTCAACTTACCCTCAGAACAACTCTTATCACCAGTTTCTACTTAGAACATTTTCTCGTTAACGTACGAAAGAGCTTCTTATTCAGTATCTTTGCTGATAATCTCAAAAATGAAAAACTGCAACAACAGCAGACGTTTATCTATTCGCTTGCCATTCAGTGTTTTTGGACGGAATATGTCTATATTATCGATGAAAATGAGGAAAGATTATTAGATCAACTGGATTTACTGATAACGGATGCCGTTGCGCGAAACGATACGATTGCCATAGTTTATATCGGGGTATACGGATGCTACAGACCTTTAATATCAAAAACATATATTGACAATGATTTTATCCTTCTGGAACAAGAGAATCGTGCTATTTTTAAAGAACTCTATCGTATCTTAATAAAAGAACCCATTGAAGAAAAAAGATTAAAAAAGAGTCTTTTAATTTTAAATCCGATCAATGATGAATTAAGTCAAAAAGTTGCCCAACAATACGAAGAAAATCCTTATCCAAGATGGGTTAGTGTTAGAAAACACCAATCCAGACCTTTAACGCATTTTCTCAAAATGCAGCTTCCTCTGATCACAGAGATAAACTCCCGCTACAGCGTGGAAGATCAAATCGACATATTAATTGCCGGATCAGGTACAGGGAAACACCCTATTGAACGATTGCAGCTTATTTCCCATTCTCATGTAACCGGAGTTGATTTAAGCAGCTCAAGCCTGACATATGCCCTGCGAAAAGCAACAGAACTGAACTTGACGAATATAAACTTTATACAGGGAAATATTCTTGATCTGAAATTACTCGGAAAAAAATTCGACTTGATTGAAAGCGTAGGGGTACTGCATCATATGCAAGACCCATTAAAAGGGTGGCAAGTTTTAACTGACATTCTAAAGAGCAATGGATTTATGAAAATAGGTCTATACAGTGATTTAGCCCGAAAATCGGTTGTGGAAACGATCTCTTTTATAGGAGAAAAAAGGTATAAACCAGAACTTACGGATATTCGAAAATGCCGAGATGAGATATATCACCTAAACACGGCCTCATCTTTATGGAACTTAACAGACTATACAGATTTTTATTCGGTTTCCGGGACCAGAGACCTCATATTCAATATCCAAGAACATCGTTTTACCATACCGCAGATTGAAACATCTTTGAAAATTCTGGGATTAGAATTTTTAGGGTTCTCATTTGCAGACAAAACTATTTATCAAAGATATTTAGAGATGTTCCCGGAAGATAAAGAAGGAATAGTTTTAAAAAACTGGCATGAGTTTGAAATAAAAAACCCCGATACTTTTATTCAGATGTATCAGTTTTGGCTGCAAAAGCAATAGCCGTTTCAGCCGACCGTTGTTAAAGATGCGAATGACAATCCTAATGCCATTTTCTCTTTCTATTCATCCTTAAACTTATCGCGAATAATAAGAAATTCCGATATGTTTTCCAAAAATAGACTCGTCAGTTTCGGGTCGAAATGTTTTCCGCTTTCATTGTAAAAATACTCTAAAACCTCATCAAGCTCCCATGCCTCTTTATACACCCTCTTCGTCCCCAAAGCATCGAATACATCGGCAATAGCGGTAATGCGCCCGAATACATGGATCTCTTCCTCTTTTAGCCGTCTGGGGTACCCTGAACCGTTCCATTTCTCATGATGCTCATAGGAAATAATAGCCGCCGCTTTTAAAATCGGCCGCTCGGATTTCTTTAATATATTGAACCCGATGTCACAGTGGCTGCGCATGACCTCCCACTCTCCCTCATCAAGTTTTCCGGGTTTTGTCAATATACTGTCAGGAATGCCGACTTTACCGATATCGTGCATCGGAGATGCCGCATACAGCAAATCCGCCTCTTCTTCGCTCATTCCCGCTTTTATGGCAAGAAGGCGTGAATACTCGGCAACCCGTTTGACATGATTGCCCGTCTCTTTGCTGCGTGTCTCTCCGATTTCTCCCATTTTGTAGATCACTTCGCGCTGCGTATCTACAATGTCCTCTTGCAGCAAAAGGAGTTCCGTCACATCGTACTGAATCCCCATATATTCGCGAATCTCTTCATTTTTATCCAGAATCGGAACAATGATCGTATCGAGAAAAATACACTCGCCGTTTTTTGTGCGGTTTTTAATAATCCCTTTCCATATTTTTTTCTCCTGAATCGTATCCCACAGTTCTTTATAGGTGGAACTCGGAGTGGCCGCATCGCGCAGCCGTTTGTGGGTTGATCCGATCAGTTCTTCTTTTGCATATCCCGTTAATTGTTCATGCGTATCGTTAAGATACGTAATCACCCCTTTAGGATTGGTACGGATATACGATGATGACTGCTCAATTGCCCTTTCGTACTGCGCCAACAGCGATATCTTCTCGTTTAGTGTCTGAGAGCTGTCTTGCAAATCTTTTTCCAGAAGCTCTTTGAGCTCTTCAAACTCGGTGATATCGTGGCGGATCGCTATGTATTCAACAATTTCACCCTCTTCGTCCTTTTGCGGAATGATGGTTGCATCGACGATATAGGCAGAACCGTCTTTTTTTCTGTTTTTAATCTTTCCGTGCCAAATATCGCCGCCTTGAATAGTTTCCCACATCTCTTTAAAGACCGATGAGGGCATATCCGGATGACGCACGATATTATGATGTTTCCCCATCAGCTCATTTAGACTGTATCCGCTTAACGCTACAAACGCTTCGTTGGCATAGGTAATACGCCCTTTCAAATCGGTTTTGGAGAGCAGCGTAGTTTTATCGACAACCGCTTTATACTGATCAAGCAGCGCAATGGAATGCAAATGTTTACGATAAAAAATCCCGATGATATAAAGAGCAATGATAAGCGAAATGAATTTTAAATACTGCTCGATGTAGATTCTATTGATATCGCCTTCATAGCGTTTTGAAACGACATACCCGGTAAGTCTGTTTTGTGAATCTTTGACGGCGGCAAAAACAAGTATGGTGCTCGCAGGAATAGAGTCCATACGATAGAGCACAAAAGATTCTTCTTGAGGTAAACGGGATTTAATTTCATCTTGAAACGGTCCGAATTTATCCGCATGAAAATCTTTTACGGCATACCAGCTGTACTCTGCATCAAAATTTTCGTTCATGTTCTGAATGATTTCAGTGTTCTTAGCCGTACCGCCGGTCGATAAATTCTTAATTTTATCGTTATACTGAAGCTGCAGATCGTATATTTTTTCTTGAAAATAGATTGATTTTTTGTATTCAAACTCGAGGTACAAAAATCCGACAGAGAAAAGGATTATCAGAAGAGCAATTTTATTAAAGACAATTCTTTGCATTTGATCCCGATTTTATAAACATTTAAATAGCAAAGACAATAAATGACAACCCGACTATCTCGCTTTGAGACCCGCAGCTTTCCGTCCCTGCCTCACAGCAGGTTTGGCTTTGAATTCATTTTTTTTATTCTACTATTATAATTCTTAATAGTATTAAAACGGTTGCAGAAATCGATTTTTTACATCATCCCCCGCCGACAAAATCCAGCAGCTCGATCGTATCACCCTCTTTTAAAACGGCATCGCCCCATCTGTCTTGTTTGACAATCTCCATGTTTAGCGCCGAAGCCATAACCCTCTCTTCCAGTCCGAGAGATCGGATAAGGTCTAGCATGGTCGATCCGGGGTTTACGTCTCTTAGTTCACCGTTTACTTTGATTTGCATAGATTCTCCTACATTGACATTCTGATCAGTTGCGCGATAGCAAAATTCTTTTTAACAATCGCAAAATCATACGCTGTTGCACCGTCGTTGTTTTTAAGATGGGGATCGGCATGCGCTTTGAGCAAAAAGTCGGCTACCGGTTCATTGCCGCTGAATGCCGCCTGATGAAGCGGCGTAATCCCGTCATTGTTTGCCAGATTGATATCGGCACGGTGGATTATGACAAACGTCACCAGCTCCAGATCTTTTTTCTTCACCGCCAATATCAGGGGGGTATTGCCCTGAAAATCCTGAGCGTTGATATCAGCACCGTTATCGAGCAGAAACTGCGATATTTTCAAATCACCCATTTTTATCGCGACATGCAATGCCGTAAGTCCCGCCGCATTTTGTTCATCGACATTTTTTTTCTGACTCAAATACGTGCGCATTTTTCCGATGTCGCCTTCGTATGCGGCGTCATGTAATACACCGGCAAATGCTACACTGATAGCTAAAGATAAAAATATCCACAACCGCATCGTCTATTCCTTAACGAATCGAATCATCTTAAACCGTTCACCCATAAGTGAAGGGGTAATCAAAATCTTCACTTTTTCAAGTTCCTGCATATAAATCTCTTCACCCGCATGCTCTTTGAGAATCGCCAGCAGATCCAGAATCCCCATCTCGACCAATGCCACCAATTGTGTCGCATACTGAGCACACTCAATCCCTGCTTCCGCAAAAGCCTCTTTAACTTGGGTAAAGTTGACATCGTACGTAATATCGGTTTTCCCGTAAGCTTCGGAACGATCCAACGCTTCGTCAAACAGGGGAAACGTCTGGTGGGATTGATACACACGGATCGAAAAATCGCTTCTGGCTTCCCATTCGCCGTAATCAAAACTCATAAACTCAAATTTCTTTGCACACTTCTGCATCGCCGATGCAAACGATTCATATCCTACTGCGATCTCACCGCGGTCTTGCTTATATTTTTCAGCCAATGCGGATATTTTAGGATCGTCTACATCGAAAAGTATTTCATGATTCTCTACCCGAGCGATTTTACCTTTGTAAAAAAGCTCGCAGCCGAAAGCGTCAAAAATCTCGTTGGCGATAAAGAATACCGACGGTTCGTTCAGCTCTGAAAGATCGCTGTAATGTTCCAAAGCAACCGCATTCCCGAACGATTCGTCAAAATACGTTTTTTGGGCGATACGGAGGTTCTCAAAACGCTCCACAATCCCGAACCGAAGCGTCTGCAGTAACTGCGGACGAAGGGTATGGATAAATTCGATTATGTCGGCCAAAAGATAGCCGTGATGGGCGCCGATCTCGCAAATCAGCGAATCAGATCGTAAAAATCCCTCATCAATGCGAGAAATAATGTGCTTTGCAACCGTTCCGCCGAAAAATTTTGAGGTACTGACCGCCGTATAAAAATCCCCTTTTTTACCGATCGGCCGGTACGAGGCGTAATACCCTTCTGCTCCATAGAGCCAGTCATGCATGTAGTCACTAAAGCGCACGTGTTGACCTAGAGGGTTGCCATCGCTTTTTCAAGACGTGCAAACCCTTCATCAATATCGGCTTTGGTAATCGTAAGCGGAGGGAGAAAACGGAGTGTATTACGACCCGCTTTGAGAACGATGACCCCCGCTTCACGTGCGGCATTAATGATTTTACCCAGTGTATCCCCATCAACCACACGAAGTCCCCGCATCATCCCAAGACCCACATGCTCTAAAAAGATAGCCGGATGTCCTTTCGCGAACTTTGCCAATGATGTTTCAAAATAGAGGAGATGTTCATCCAATTCGCCGCTCTCTTTGAGTTCTTCAAGGATATCCAGTACTTCGTTGGCCGCCGCGGTCGAGAGATAGTTTCCTCCGAATGTTGAGCCGTGATCGCCGGGGGCAAAAATATCTTTTTTAGAGGTCATAACTACGCCGATCGGAACGCCGCCGCCGAGCCCTTTGGCCAGGGTAATGACATCGGGTTCGATTCCGTAAAGATTGGAAGCCAAAAACTCGCCCGTTCGGTATATTCCCGTCTGAACCTCATCCACCATCAACAAAACATCGCGCGATTTCAACATTGCCGCCAATGCTTGCACTTTGGCACGATCCTGAGGCTGAACACCCCCCTCTCCCTGTACCAGTTCGATCATAACCGCTACCGTATGCTCATCAATCAGCGATTCGATTTCGTCGATATTTTTAGCGTATACGAATCCGTCCGGAAACGGACCGAAATAGTTGTGCATCGATTCTTGTCCCGTCGCTTTAAGGGCCGTAATCGTCCGCCCGTGAAACGAGTGGTCCAGCGTAATAATCTTGTAGCGTTTCGGTTGTCCGTCTACTTCACCGTATTTTCGGGCGATTTTGATCGCCCCCTCGTTCGCTTCGGCACCGCTGTTGCCGAAAAAGCATTTCATATCATACCCGCTCAGCTCGACTATGCGGCGTGCACATTCGGCTTGAGGCTCGATGTAATAGAGGTTGGAAACATGGATCACTTTGCTCACTTGGTCGCAAATCGCTTTAGTCAGACGCTCATTGGCATGCCCGACACTGCACACCGCGATTCCGGCGGCAAAATCGATATACTCTTTACCCTCGCTGTCAATCAAAACAGCATTTTTTCCTGCCGTAAAATTGATTTTTTGACGAGCGTACGTCGGCAATACATAGTTGTCAAAATTTTTATTCATTTTTTTATTACCTTTATTTTAATTTCTTGATACACCGCACTCTCACCCTCATAGCTAAGGTACGGCGGCGTTAATACATTGACATCCGGAGTTCCCGAATAGATCAGGAGACAATCCTTCCTCAGCCGATTATCATGCCTCACCCTCATCTCCACGGAGCCTGCAGGCGATACGAGCAAAACATCCTCGCCCTCTTCGTATCCCGCCTCAGGATGGAGATACACCCCATCGGCCCTTTTAAACTGAGAATTCAATCCTTTCGGATGCTTCACCGTGATGAGGAAAAACCCGTCCGTATCGTCGATATCCGGATCGACCGATTCCAAGAATTCAAACTCACCGTTTTCAAACCCGTCTTCATAAGGGATTTCAGGAATATTTCGACGATACCCTACTCCGTCGCGAACATCCATTTGCTTTCGGAAAAAATCGAGATAGTGCGACTCGTTCTCCAATTTTACCCCAAAGGCATTACACAAACGGCTCGTAAGATCGTATTCGCTGATACCGCTTTCGCTCTGAACTATTTGCGGCATTTCCTGAAGGGTATAATCCCCGTATGAACTACGAAAATCATTTTTTTCCAAAAACGTTTTGGCCGGAATCACCAAATCGGCCGAGCGCGAGGTTTCATTCTCATACAGCCCGAAATAGACCGTAAAACCTGCCGACGCAAAGGCATGTCTTACTCCGGTAGAGTTAGGCATCTGAGCCAAAGGGTTGGCACCCTGAACGAAAACACAATTATACTTCGAAAAATCGGCAGTCGGTTTACTGATACGATGAGCCAATGATTCAAACGGCAGATCAATCCCCGATAAAGAGTCTCCCAGATAACTCACGCCGCATCCTCTTTTACCGAAAAGTCCCATCACGGCGCCGAAGCCGTCAATAGAGCGAAGCACGTCGGCGCCGTTTCGGTACTTTTGAACACCGACGCCGACCAAAATCGCACACTTTTTCCCTTTCACTAATTCCAGCATTGAGCCGATCTCTCCAAGTGTGACATCGATGAGATCAAGGGTCGCTTTGATCCTTACACTCTGGGTCAATTCATAAAAATCGTTATATTCGCTCGCATGCGTCAGCAAAAACGCTTCATCATGAATCCCCTCGATAATCGCAAAACGGCTTAACAGCAGCGCTAATTGCAAATCGCAATGGGGTTTGATCTGGATATGCAGATCGGCGCTCTTAGCTATCGATGTTTTAACAGGATCAATAACGACAATCGTTTTACCTTCTAAAAACGGCAAAAGGTGCGAATGGGTCGTATGGGGATTGCGTCCCCAAAAAACGACTACTTCGCTCTCACTGATCATTTGAGGGCTCAGTACTTCATTTTTTCCTCGCCCGAGTAAAATCCCAGCCTCTCCGGCACCGTCACACAGGCTTCCTGACGTTCCGACCGCTTTGATAGAGGCAAAAAAATGCTCACATGACCGTTGCATCAGCGAGACATTACCGCTCCCCCGATAATAGAGAATCTGATCATTTTTTGAGTTTTTCAATGCTTCAATCAAGAGTTCGAATGCTCTATCCATCGAAATTTCATCACCGTGAAGCTGCGGGGAAAAAAGTCTGTTTTGTTGTGCGAAATGGTTAAGATTCGGACACAAGTAGCCCCGTGTTACCGGATGAGACTTATCTCCTTTTAGCTTTCCGTTCTCATCGACGACAATACGGCAGGCATCATAACAATCAAGCGGACAGGCGGTTGTCGGATTCATTTAACTCAACTTTTCATTCATACACTGAATTTTTAAACATCTTAAGCGCATTTTACCCTTGACACCCTTTAGTTTTTAGTAAAAAAAACCCACGAATTGGATATCATTAAAGAATATAAATAATTTGAGGTCACTATGTCTCTTTTAGAACACGTCGATGCGGCAACAAACTTAGCAAGAAATAACGAAGTACAGCTTTTGGTTTTTAAAATCGATACCGCCGAAGAATCGCCCTATTACGCCATTAATGTATTTAAAACTCGTGAAGTTGTTGAAGCTAAACGCCACCACCTCACACAGATTCCCGGAGCCCATCCTCTTTTGGAGGGGACAATCGTTTTACGTGAGCTCCAAATACCGATTTTGAATCTTCCGCGATGGCTCGGAATTGCTATGGAAGATGACAAGAAAAAAGCATCTAACCTATTGATATGTGATTTTAACGGAATCATTATCGGCATTCGGATTATGTTTGCGTACCGAGTCATCAAAAAGAACTGGAATGAGATGCACTCACCGGATAGTTACCGGTTGGGAGATGACGGCCTTGTTATTAACGATACGAGACTGGATGACGGAAGTCTATGTCTGATCCTTGATTATGAAAAACTATTGGCCGACGTCATTCCGCAAGCGATGGTCAATGTTGAAAATGCAACAAAAGCTCTTCAAAATATCTCTATTCCCGAAAAACTTAAAAACGGTGTGGTTCTCATCGCCGAAGATTCGAAAACGGCTCAGCGCCATTTACGGCAAATTTTTGAACATGCTCATATCGGATACCAGATATTCAACAACGGAAAGGATTTGATTGATTTCATTTCCAAACACCCGAACCCTTCATCCATCCCGGCAGTCATTACCGATATAGAAATGCCGGAGATGTCGGGCTTTACCGTTATTCAACGGCTAAAAGCCAAAGCCGAGACTAAAGCGATCCCGATCATTGTCAACAGTTCTATGACCGGGGAAAATAATAAACGTGAAGCGTCCAGTTTGGGTGCCGACGGATTTATCGATAAAACAAAAAGTGAAAATATTTTAGCGTTGATTATTGAGAAAATGGGAGAATCGGGGACAAAACTTCTCCCTAGATAAGGGAGAAGGAAAAAATGAATTATTCGACAACCGCCAAAACTTGACCGGCTTCGATTTTATCGTTGACATTTACATTGATGGAAGTTACTTTCCCGTTACGCGGAGCAACAACATCAATCTCCATTTTCATCGCTTCTAGAATCATGATCTTGTCACCTGCATTAACACTGTCACCGACAGAAGCAACTAATTTAAACACAGAACCCGGAAGCTCCGCACAAATAGCGTTTGGATTTGCTGCCGCAACTGCTGGAGCTGCCGCTACCGCCGCCGGAGCTGCTACCGGTGCTACTGCTGCTACTGGAGCCACGCTTTGAACGGTCGCATTGCCGCCTACGATTTGTACGTTATATTGTTGTCCGTCCACGATTACTGTGTATGTTCCGTTTGCCATAAGAAGATTCTCCTGTTGTGATTGATTTGATTGAGTTGTTTCTGCCGTTTTAGGGCCATTTTTTCGGACGTTAACGGTTGCTTCCCCTTTGAGGAATGCGATACCTTTTACATCACATGAAGCGGCGATAAAAATATTTTCATCCGTTGCTTCAATACCTTCGTCGCTGAGCTTTTTGGTCCAATACGCGATCGATTTGGTTTCATCACGATCGGCAATATCGATCGCGTGTTCGGTAGTTGGTTCAAGCTTAAGCTGTTCATGCGCGATACGAACTACCATAGGATCAGGTTCAACCGGAGTTTTACCGAAATAACCTAAAACCATTTTTCCATAGCCCGGAGCAATTTTTTTCCACGGTCCCATAAGGGCATTATTAAGTGCTTGCTGGAAATAAAACTGAGACACCGGAGTCACGGAGGTACCGTATCCCCCTCGCTCAACCACTTCACGCATTGCACGAATTACCTCAGGATAGCGGTCAAGCATATTGTTGTCACGCATCATTTGGGTATTCGCGGTTAGCGCTCCCCCCGGCATCGGAGAGAATGGAATAAGCGGAGAAACCTGAGTCGCTTCCGGCGGCATGAAATAGTCTTTCAAACAATCGCCCAACACATCTTCGTATTGGAGGATTTTTTCAAGCTCTAGTCCGCCGAGATCGTATTTCGTCCCTTTTACCGCATGAAGCATCGTCAAAATATCGGGTTGTGACGTACCGCCGCTTACCGGAGCTGCCGCCATGTCGATACCGTCTACCCCGGCATCAAGCGCCGCAAGATAACACGCGACACTCACCCCTGCCGTCTCATGAGTATGAAGACGCAAATGGGTCCCCTCGGGAACCAATTTACGTGCCATTTTTAGCGTTTCATATACTTTATGAGGACTCGACGTTCCGCTGGCATCTTTAAAACAAATTGAATCATACGGAATACCCGAATCTAAAATCTCACGAAGCGTTTTTTCATAGAATGCGACATCATGAGCGCCGACGCATCCCGGAGGAAGATCCATCATCGTAACGACGACTTCATGTTTTAACCCGTGATGCGCGATACGTTCACCGGAGTATTTAAGATTTTCGACATCATTCAAAGCATCGAAATTACGGATCGTTGTCGTTCCGTGCTTCTTAAACATTTTGGCATGCAAATCGACCATTTCACGGCTGCCCGTATCGAGCATTACAGTATTTACCCCGCGTGCAAGGGTTTGAAGATTCGCATCCGGCCCGACGATCGCGCGAAAACGATCCATCATATCAAATGCATTTTCATTCAGATAGAAAAAAAGGCTTTGAAAGCGTGCTCCGCCTCCAAATTCGAAATGTCGGATTCCCGCCTCTTTGGCCGCTTCGACTGCAGGGAAAAAATCTTCCATCAACACCCGTCCGCCGAATACGGACTGAAAGCCGTCACGGAACGTAGTGTCCATCACATCGATGTATTTTTTTGCCATTTACGTAATCCCTACTTCTTTAGATTATTATGGTGGTGAATTACTGCAGCTAAAGCCGCAATTCCTAACAAACCGCCATTTTGAGAATTTTCCAGTTCATGATGATGGAGTGCGGCTGCAATGGCAGCTACTTTTGCTCTTACATCATTGGACTCTTGTTCATGATGGTGTAATGCTGCTGCAATCGCCGCTACTTTAGCGCCTTGTGCACGATCACTTGATGATGCGACGGCAACCTCACCTGCAAAGTTTTGAGATTCCGGGGCATTCTTGGATTGAAACAGTGTTAAATATTTCATTACTTTATTCAGTAATTCCATTTGCTATCCCCTTTTTAGTTTGCACGCGTAATCTTTACACGATGCGTGATTCTAGTATAAAGTTCATTAAAAAAGATTTACTGTCCACTCTTTCAATGAACCTTTTAGTTTCTTTCGTTACAATCCGCCTCATTATTTTATACACAGAGGTGCCCTATGGATCTAAGCAAAATCGGTTACGGCGAAAATCCCGATAAAGTCAAAGCTATTATTGAAATAGCCTGCGGATCAAATATCAAATATGAAGTTGAAAAAGAGAGCGGTGCGCTCGTCCTTGATCGTGTTATGCATTCGGCCATGTACTATCCGGCCAACTACGGATTTGTCAACAAAACGCTCTCCCAAGACGGCGATCCGGCTGACATTTTGATCCTTACCGAATATCCTATGGTTGAGGGATGTGTAACCAACTGCCGTCTTGTCGGTGTTTTAATTATGGAAGACGAAAGCGGTATCGATGAAAAACTGCTTGCCGTTCCGACATCAAAAATCGATCCTACATTCGAAGAGATTCAAGATCTTGGCGACATCCCGAAACATACGTTGGCAAAAATCAAAAACTTCTTTGAAACCTATAAAATGCTCGAACCGGGTAAATGGGTCAAAGTAAAAGGGTTCGAAGATAAAGCCTCAGCGGCTAAAATCCTCGAAGACGCTATCAAAAATTATAAAGAGTAATGACCTATGATCGACTTCGATTCAAATGATATTTTTTCCTACGCCATATTCGGATTGATACTTAATTTTGTCTTTTCGATTGCGTTTGGTCTATACTTAAGCAAAAATATCGGAGTCGAAGAGATGATGCTCTCCAAAGGCAATCGCGAACAGCCGTGGTGGCTCGCTCTCTCATTGGCCATTCCGTATGCCAAAATGATTATTACTTTGTATCGGGTTGCTATTTTGCAACTCTACTTTCTTGATCAGGGAAAAAGCCATAGAGAGTTCTGGATCTATCTCACGACAAACGATGATCAGCGCTGAGACTATTTCTCTTCTTTAATACATAATTTTTGTATCTGTGTATCGTGCATTCCCTTTTTCTGGTTCAATGCACCTTGCATTGCACGTTTTAACTTCATATTCCACTCTGCATTGTCAAACGCCGGATCGATCACCGCCAATCCCTGACGCAATAGCATCTCACTGTAACTCTCCGGGCCGTTGCCGTAGAGAACACACCCCTCTTTAATCATCTCATAATGGTAAGATTGTTGTATATACAAATATTCTTTTGCAAACTGTTTGTCGTGAGGATGTGATCTATAATAATTCTCAACGGCATTTTTACACTCAGTCGGATTTACACCGTTTGCCGCCATTTTTTCCAATGTCATAATGCCGAACGGTTCACATGCAAAATATCCATTATTATGTATCAGGTGAAGCTTTGAATTATTTTCGATCGAACTCAGCAATCCGACGGTAATTTCACCGTATAACGGTGTCATGCAGATCACAATCGTGAGTAATCGGACAAAAAATGTTTCATTTTTACTCATAGACTACTTTTTTAACCTTTTTTTTGATAGTTTTAGAAAACTTTTTACCTTGAAACTTAAAGTAACATCAATATTTTTCATAATATTTAACATTTTATACCCGTATTTTAGCCCAATCTTAATCACAGCTTTCCGTCAGGTCGGTAGGATACACCCTATTTCTATTACTTTTTCTTAACTGATTCATTTAGAAAGGACACACCATTGTTATATGCTTCCCAGTACCCTAAAATTTCACATTCCATTTTACGAGGTATATCTTTTGAAATTTCTTTCTATAATGCTACTACTTTCTCTGTCACTTTTAGCTGACGCAATGACACCAAAACAACTCCGTGTTTTACAAACGGTACGCGATGTAGCCAAAACAATTCCCGATAAAAACGGTCGTACCTATGAAGATACCGTCAGCGCTATCTGTATAACCGAAAGCAGTGCCGGAAAAAATACCATAGGTGACTTTAAACGTAAAAAATCATTTACAAAAGCGTCTCTCGGTCCGATGCAGATTCAGGTGGCTACCGCTCGACATGTATCCCAAAACGTCAAAAAACTGCGCTGGCTCAACAATCTTAACGATGTACAGCTTGCAGCGCGATTATTAGGAGACATCCGGCTTTCAGCCAAAGTTGCTACTCACTACCTTGTTTTGCTTCAAAATCAACGACTGGATCATTTTTACGCTATCAGCGGCTATAACGGCGGAACCGTCAACCACACCTACTACAACCGCGTTATGAAAAATATGAATATCGTCAATCGCCTCGTCTCCTCAGGTAAGCTGTCATAATTTTTAAGCTATAATACTTCGAACAGAGATTCGGAGGTTTTTATGAATGATGAAAAGCTTAAAATCGTTTTAGCCGTTCTAAGCGGCATCATTTTTAGCTTAGTATTTATTCTACTGGCATTTATCCTCCCAATCACATCTTCTAAAGCTCCTCAAAAAACAATGAATACGGGTCTGCAAAAACTGTCGAAAGCGTATAAAGAGAGCCAAGTCAATCGTCCTCCTGAACCACCGAAACACTAAACGTTTTAGACTCAACCGAAACCATATCCTAAAGGAAAACGAATGAAGATTGCCGTTTCCGCATGTTTATTAGGGGAAAAAATCCGCTTTGACGGCGGTCATAAACATGAGCATTTTGTTACCGATGAATTAGGGAAATTTGCCGAATACGTCCCTTTTTGCCCTGAACATAGTGCCTTTGGAACCCCAAGACCCTCTATGCACCTTCTCCGATACGGCAGCACACTGCGAGTTCGATCCAATAAAGATCAGAGTGATCTTACGGCTCGACTGAGCGAGACATCCGAACAAGAGTTCTCCAAAATATCCCAAGAACCGCTTTGCGGAATTATTTTCAAATCCAAATCTCCCAGCTGCGGAATGGGAAGCGCCAAGATATATTTAGAAAACGGTTTGTGCGAAGGGAAAGATGACGGTATTTTCGCAGCAATATGCCGCGAACGTTACCCTCTGCTGCCGATGGAAGAGGAAGGACGGCTTCAGGATGCATGGCTGAGAGAAAATTTTATCATGCAGCTTTTTGCCTTTGACGCGTATGAGCAGTTTAAAGCCCAAAATCCGACAATCGGCGATCTCGTACGATTTCATACCGTTAATAAATTTATGCTCCAATCCAAAGATGAACGGCTGTATCGTGAGCTCGGAAATATTGTCGCCAATCGGGACAATCACATTTTGGATGTTGTATTTTCCATGTATGAATTAGGATATAAAACCGCTATTTCACGTAAAAGTTCCATCAAAAAATCACGCAATGTTTTAGAACATTTAGCCGGATTTTTCAAAAATGAGCTCACGAAAGAAGAAAAAAAGATTCTCCATACCCATATCAGCGACTTTGCCGATAAAATAGTTCCCCTGATCGTTCCGGTTTCCACGATTTCCCTGTACGCTGAAAAATACAATACTGCCTATCTTCTCGATCAAACGTTTTTAAACCCTTATCCCAAAACGCTGGCATTGCGTTCGCATCTCGATGCGGGAAAATAAGATATGAAGCGGATTTTATGGTTTCGCCGTGATTTGCGAATTGACGACAATCCACTTCTGTCGTTAGAAGGAGAGGTCCTCCCGATTTTTATTTTTGATAGCGATATCCTCTCATCATTACAAAACGACGATCGGCGTGTCACCATCATTTACACTGCATTGCTGAATCTAAAATCCTCTCTTCAAGAGCGGGGGCTTGATTTAGCCCTCTTCTACGGAAAACCGGTCGACGTTTTTAAATGGCTCCGCTCCCGTCATCGCTTTGACGAGGTATGCGCTTCAGGAGATTATGATCTCTACGCATTGGAACGGGATCGGGAGATATCGCATCTTTTGCCGTTCAACTACATCCACGATACCTATATCTTCCGTCCCGATGAGATTCTCAAAAACGACGGAACCCCCTATTTGGTCTTTACCCCGTTTTATAACCGTGCCAAATCGCTTTTTACCCCCGAGCATATGAGAGAGTTTTTCCCTGCAAAGCAGCAATTGAGTGAATTTGATTATACCTCTTTGTATTGTATACACTCATCCGATCACTCCCTCAAGCCTGTAAAACTCGAATCGATCGGATTCATCCCTCAAAAACTCTCCCCAGAACAGCAATCACCCCCCGCTCAGAAACTAGATCATTTTGCCTCTAAAATCGCTCAGTATATGCAAAACCGCGATTTTCCGGCATTGCACTCAACATCGGGATTAAGCACGGATTTACGATTCGGAACCGTCTCGATACGTGCGCTACTGCGATGGATACTCGCACAAAAAAGAGAGGGGATTGATACCGAACCGTTTTTCAGACAATTGATCTTTCGGGAATTTTATGCGATGCTGCTTTACCACTTTCCCCATCTGTGCAAACGAAATTTCCGTTATCCGTTTGAGGGGATTGCCAATGAAGAGTATTTTAAAGCATTTTGCACCGCACAGACGGGGGTGCCGATCATTGATGCCGGTATCAGTGAGTTATTAATGAGCGGAGAGATGCACAACCGGATTCGGATGATATGTGCCTCGTTTTTTACCAAAAACCTCCTTTTGCCGTGGCAGTGGGGGGAGACTTTTTTTGCCCGGCACTTGAACGATTATGATGCGGCCTCCAATATCCTCTCTTGGCAATGGAGTGCGGGGACGGGGGTCGATCCGCAGCCTTATTTTCGTATCTTCAACCCCTATGCCCAAACCGCGAAATTTGATGCACATGCCATTTATATTTATAAATGGCTTCCTCAATTAACCGATATTCCACCAAAAACTCTCCATAACGAAAATATCTTAGCAGAACTATCGATCAACACATACCCTCATCCTATCGTCAATCACAAAATCAGTTCTCACGACGCGTTAACTTATTTTAAATCCATTCAAAACTGATTAACTCACGTATTTGTCAGTTGTAAAAGTAACTCTTCGATATAATTGCAACAAAACTGCAACAATGGGAGTGTATATGAATTTTTCGACAATCAAAGGGAAGTTAATTACGTTAATGGCACTTAGTTTTATCACTTATTCAACTTTGGGCTATTTAGCATATTCCAATAATAAAGATGCTAAAAAAACGGCTGAACGTATGGTATTACTCGGCGAAATTCGATCCTATACGAATAAAGCAGCTGTAGAACTTCGCGGATATCAGCTTCTTTATACTACAGAATTATTAGATAGTTACACCGACGCGAATAAAAAACTTGATGAATCCATTAATAAACTTTTAAAGATTACCCGCTCAGAAGAGAACCAAAAACGATTAAATAAAATGATTTCAGATCACCAAGAGTGGATCAAATTGAATGAACCTCGTATCCAAATCATCGGGGACAATGAAAATGAAATCCATACCCATGATTTTGCCTTAACCGAAGATGGCAAAAAACTTAAAGAAGTCACAAAAGCTTCAACGGCTCTTTATCACAATTTCACTGCACAGCAAGAAGAGTTAGTCAAATCAATGCAAAAGAAAAATTTGGAAACACTCGATTCTAATGCCCTAACTGCAGAAATTATTACCGGTGTTAGTGCGACTGTGATGATGGTAATTTTTTACTTTATCATTCAAAATATTATTACTTCAATAGGACGTCTTGAAGAAACGATTGAAGCTGTAGCGAAAAATAGGGATTTTACACGAACGACAAAAATTGAAGGAAATGATGAGCTTTCTAATATGAGCCGTAATTTAAATGAACTCGTCAGTGTTTTGCGCCAAGCATTTCAAGGTATCCGTTCCGCTTCAAGCGAAAATCTTTCGGTATCCGCAGAGCTTTCCGCCACAACGCTCGCCATCGGAAGAGCAGCCGAAGAAGAGGCTAAAATCGTTACGCAAACAACGGTAGAGTCGGATAAGATGAAAGAGGCGATGAAAGCTTCCGCGGCGGAAGCGCAAAGTGTACGCCACAAAGCACTCGGTGCACGTGAAACGCTTCAAGAAGCTCAATCGGCTCTTCATAATACAATTGAACAGCTCTCCATTACCGTCCAAATGGAAGGGGAGATCAACGAGCGTCTCAACTCTCTTTCGCAGGAAGCATCTCAGGTCAAACAAGTCCTCACCGTTATCGCCGATATCGCCGATCAAACCAACCTTCTTGCTCTCAATGCAGCGATTGAAGCCGCACGTGCGGGTGAACACGGGCGCGGATTTGCCGTTGTTGCCGATGAAGTGCGTAAACTTGCCGAACGGACGCAGAAAAGCCTCGTAGAGACCAATGCAACCGTCAATGTTATCGTTCAATCGATTACCGATATTACCGATCAAATGAACCACAATACGAAGCGGATCGAATCACTCTCGGAAGCCTCCGCAGAGGTCAATCATCACACCAAGACGGCTGTTGATGCATTAGCCGATACTGTCAGTGCTATTGAAAAACTCTCAACCGATACGCAAAATAATGCATCGACTACCGAATCGATTATTCAAAAAATCGGCAATATCAATGAACTTTCAACTTCAAATGCCCGCAGTGTCGAAGAAATCGCCGCAGCGGCTGAGCATCTGCATCAAATGACCGAACAGCTTACGGCTCAAATTTCTGTTTTCAGAACATAAAAAACGTTCTAAGCGCTTCCCTTTAATTTTGGGAAGCACTTTATCCCAGGACACTCTAGAATCTCATTTAAATTATCTCATCTTTGCAATCTATACTAACTTTAATTTTTCCTTACATATAATTCGCTATATTTCAATAGTTTATAACGAAAAAATTATTTATAATTATAATTAATATAACAAAATAGAGGAGCAAGTCATATTACGAACCTTGAATACTTCTAATAATAAAGTTCTGATTATTGAAGATGACCCCATTGTCGCTTTAGACCTCAGCCTTTTCCTCAGTGAAGCGGGGTGTGACGTCATCGGAATTGCAAAAGATAATGAAACCGCTCTTGAGCTTATGGAAGCTTCACCTGCTCATATTCTCTTATGTGATATAAATCTGCAACTTACTTATACTGGGATCGATATCGCCAAAACGCTTGTTCAGAGATTTAATCCTGAAGTTATCTACCTAACGGCACTCGAAGATATTTCTACCCTAAAGGCAGTCGTTAAAAGCGGTCCATGCGGTTATTTGATAAAACCTTATCGCAGTGTAGAACTAGGCGTAATGATACAACTGGCAATACAGCGGTCGTCCAAGAGTCCTTTAACAAAGAAATCAGAATTGTTGGATATAGGCGGAGGATATCACTATAATCAAGAGAATGGATTTATTTCTAATGGTAAAAAAAATTACTATCTCACCAAAAATGAACAAAAGCTACTAACTTATCTATCGTTACATCGCCATAAAATAGCCCCATTTGAGCATATTGAACACTATATTTGGACTCAAAAACTCGTCGGCGAGGGGAGCCGTCGAACATTAATTTATCGTTTACATACAAAACTAGACTATCCGATTATTACCGTTATCCAAGGAAGGGGATGTTATTTCACTCATTATCCTCCAAAAGTACACTAAGTGTATCTACCTAACCACGTTTAATAAGATACCGTGACGTCTTTGTGACGATATATTCCCTATAATAGAGAAGAGATTTTTATTAGAATCATCGAACATATTTTATAAAGAATGGAAAAGTATCTCATACGCTATCTGCATCTAAAAACGTCATACTGACTAAAATATACTATGTGTTAGAAATTAACAAAAAATTAGTTACACTCGATTATAGAAGCCATAGGCTAGAAAAAGGTATCAAAAAATGCCATCGTTATCATCTGAACCTTTATCATTGTTAACTTTGTTATCGTCGAACTACTGTATTCCGGAAGCATTAATTGTATTTGATCCTACAGAAGGAAAAGTCGTATTTGCAAATAAGTATGCATCTCTTTTACTGGGATATGAAAGCACTCAACTCTTAAAAATGCGGATAACAGATATCGACTTGCATACATCTGACCTTCTTTCATGGCAGGGACAATCAAGCTCATTGAAGCGGAATGGACGAATAGTCTCCAAAAGCCTTTATCGTAAAAAAAATGGGAAAATATTTCCGGTTGAAATTGCCTCAAACTATTGCAATAATGGATTAGAATATGTTATTTGTATTATCCATGATATCTCTCCTTATACCGAACAAACTGAAAAAATTTCAATTTCACTGCAAGAAAAAGAGCACCTTTTAAAAGAAATTCACCATCGTGTAAAAAATAATCTCCAGACCATCTCTAGCCTCCTCTCATTGGGACGTAAAAAAATAAAAGATGAATCCGTCGCTAAAGTACTTCAAGAGAGTCAAAATCGAATTCACGCAATCGCAACTGTACATGAAATTCTGTATAAATCCGATCGTGCAGGGCGGGTTGATATGTCAACCTATCTTCGATTTCTAACCAATTCATTGGTGGATAGTTTCGGTGCTCTCGCCTCTGAAGTGACTATTGAACGGGACATAGAACCACTTTTTTTTGTAATGGACACTGCAATGCCCTGCGGACTGATTGTTAATGAGCTGGTTACTAATGCACTGCAACACGCTTTTTATGAATCCCAAAATGACAAGAAAATTACTATTGCTCTCCATCAAGACAGTGTAGGTTCAATTATTCTAAAAGTGATTGACAACGGAAAAGGGTTTAACAATGATGATCAAAACAATACCTCTTCAGTCGGTTTGAAATTAGTCAATATTTTGATCAAGCAACTTGATGGAACTATTCAGGTCAACACAAACAAAGGAACCATTTTTGAACTCATTTTTAATGCACCTGATATGATCGAAGGTGAAAAAAAATGAAAAAAAAGATTTTAATTGTCGAAGATGAAGGAATTGTTGCACTCGATTTACAAGATCGGCTTGAATTTCTAGGGTATCAAGTTATAGGTATTGCCGATACCGCGAAAAGTGCCATCAAGATGGTAGCTAAAGAAAGTCCTGATCTAGTATTAATGGATATTGTAATTAAAGGAGAAACAGATGGAATCGATACTGCACGTCAAATCCATGACCTTTTTTCAATTCCAGTCGTATTCTTGACAGCGTATGCAGATGATAAGACATTAGCACGGGCTAAATTGAGTAACCCACATGGATATATTGTCAAACCATTCAATGCCCAAATGCTTCACAGTAATATCGAAATGGCACTTCACCGTCATGAGGTGGATAGAGCATTGGAGAGTTGCTATTCAACAACACTCTCCAGTATCGGTGATGCAGTTATCTCATTTGATCACGAAGAAAAAATACGTTATCTTAATCCCATGGCAGAAGCCCTAACCGGCTGGAAAGCCAAAGAAGCGATCAAAAACGATTTACATCATGTTTTTATTCTAATTAATACCCAGATAAGTGAAAAAGAGCCTATTAATCCTTTAACATTGATGGATAAACAAATTCTCTCCTCCCTTCCAAGTGGCTTTGAATTGAAATCTAAATTCGGAACACTTATCCCGATCGCGTTCAACATTATACCTCTGCACAATTATGACAAATATTCTGAAAATGAAGCCGGGATTATTATTTTTTCTGATCAACGTGAACATATTGTCAGTGAACGTCAAATCAAAATGGCAGAAAAAATTTTCGATCATAGTGTCGAAGGGATCGTATTGACAGACAGCGAAATGCGTATTCAGCAAGTCAACAAAACATTTACCGAAGTGACAGGATATGAGTTCTCAGAAATTGTAGGTAAAACCCCAGCTATATTAAAATCAGGACATCATGAGAAAGATTTTTATAATACCATGTGGGCGATGATAAAACGAACAGGTATGTGGCAAGGGCAAATTTACAACAAACGAAAGAATGGGGATATTTACCCTGAATGGCTGAGCATCTACAGTATCAAAAATACCAAAGGGGTCGTCATTAATTATATTGGTTTGTTCAGTGATCTCACCGAAAAACGGATCACCCAAGACCAAATCTATTATTTAGCGCATCACGATGCACTGACTGGATTACCAAACCGTTTACTGTTTATGGATCGTCTAAAACAAAGCATCATGATCGCTCGAAGAAAAGGATTACAACTTGCCCTCTTTTTTATCGACTTGGATGGATTCAAAAAAATCAATGATTCTCTCGGACACGATGCGGGGGATCTTTTACTGCAAGAAGTATCATTTCGATTAAAAAAATTTTTGCGAGAAAGTGATACAGTATGCCGACTCGGCGGCGATGAATTTACCGTGATTATCGAAGGCTTTAATCAAATCGGCGATATTATCATCATCATAAAAAAGATCCTAAAGGAGCTTTCCAACCCCGTCAAAATTGGAGAGCGTATCGTTTATATCACAGCTAGTATCGGTATCAGCATCTATCCAGACGATGGAAACGACATCCAGAATTTAGTCAAAAACGCCGATACGGCAATGTATTCTGCTAAAGAAAAAGGGAAAAATCGATATGAGTTTTATGATCAAGAGATGAATCGTAAAAACTTAGAACGTTTAACTCTAGAATCATGTATTCATCGTGCCTATGATAATGAAGAGTTTATGATTTACTATCAACCGAAAATCGATCTTCTCAACAATAAACTCTTCGGCGTTGAAGCACTAATACGCTGGAATCACCCTACATTAGGTTTTGTTCCGCCCATGCAATTTATACCTCTAGCCGAAGAAACAGGGATGATTATCCCCATAGGCGAATGGATTATACGAAAAGTTTGCCATGATATACAAAACTGGGTCGAACAGGGACTAGAGCATTTAAAAGTATCCATTAACCTCTCCGCAATCCAATTCCGAGATCCGAATCTGATTAAAATTATCGGTACTATCATCGAACAATCGGGGCTTGACGCCAAGTATATCGAAATGGAGATTACAGAAAGTATGCTTATGCATGATGTAAAAAGAAGTATCGAGATGATGAAACAACTCAAAATGATCGGTGTTTCCATATCAATCGATGATTTTGGAACAGGATATTCATCCCTTAAATATCTTAAACATTTTCCCATTGATATTCTCAAAATTGACAAATCTTTTATCGATGAAATTCCTTTTAATAGCGATGATTGTGCTATTACTAAAGCAATTATTAATTTGGCACATAATTTAGGAATAGAAGTGATAGCGGAGGGGATCGAAAAAGCTGAACAAATCAATTTTTTAATCCAAAACGGTTGTACAAAAGGACAAGGATTTTATTTTAGTAAGGCTGTCGATTCACAAAAGCTTTATGAGTACGCAATAGAACAAAGAATTTCAATTGTGACATAATTGTCACATATTGAGTTTTATAATATTTAGATTATTGTCTAAGGATAGTCAAAATGTTATCGAACTTCAAATTTTACGGGTCATTATTAATATTTATTGTAATCTCACTATTAGTCTTACTCTATTTTTCTATTCCGGAAGCTCTAAATTCGGTTAAAAAACACTCAGCATCCACCGACAAAATAAATGAACTTCAAAAAAGTGAAATATTGAGTTCTCTAATCCATGAGTTCCAACAAGAACGAAGACAATCTGCAAAATATTTAGATGAATCAGATTCTAATCCAAGTATTTTAAACAAACAACGCATCGCCTCCAATATAGTGCTTCAAAAATATATAACAATAACTACTGAAGATGTTATAAGTAACGAATTATATATACTCAGAAATAAAATTGATAAAAGAGGCTTAACATCAGTCGAATCAAATAAAGGATATACGATCATTATTGAAAAATTAATGGAATCATTTCGAATCATTATTTATGGTGCCGTTTTACCGGAAATAAAGAGTATTCTTCTCGATCGATACTGGATAATTGCGAACGAAGAATAGATTGACTACAATTTATATTAATTGTTTGATGCGTTTAAGCAAACATTCTTGTTTTCCTTCTACTTAATCTTCACGCCTTCTGCTCGTATTCCATGCCGACCCAAATCGACGGAATTAACGAATTAAAATGTGTCTAGCCTTTGAGTTTTAATGTGCATGCATCCGGCAAAAGCTGAGTTTTTCACCGAGTTCATACGATAATGAATTTAAGCGACTGATCTTTTGTTCCATCCGTTCCATAATTTCAATATTACTCATCGAATCTTGGTCGATATTCGTCATCTGTTGTGATGCTGATTCACCGTGTTTTTGAAGCGTTGCATATCCTATCTGTGCTTCATTGATCGCTCTTATTGCATTTCGCATTGCCTCTGCCGCATCGCCGACAAGTTCTTCGGAGGTTTCAGAGGTTTGTGAGAGGGCAATAATCCCCTCTGAAGAGGCAATCGTACTATCGGCAATATCACCGACCGACTGGATTATAATTTCGGTTGTTGCACGAATATCGGTCAAACTTGATTGCGTTTTTTCTGCAAGCTTTCGTACTTCATCGGCAACAACGGCAAATCCGCGTCCGTGTTCACCCGCACGCGCCGCTTCGATGGCGGCATTCAGCGCCAATAGATTCGTCTGATCGGCAATATCGCCGATTATCGTGAGAATAGAGCGGATTTGCGCCGCTTCACTTTCCAATGAACGAAGCTTTTGAGAAATAATCGTTCCGGCAGATGCACTCTCTTTTGCATTTCCGGCTACCGCATGGATACTTTGTTTCGTCATTTCAAGTTGACTGTCAGCTTTATTCAAAGAATCGACAACACTTGCCGTGAGACCCGACATTGTGTGAAGCTGATCACCGATGGAGCCGATTACTTCAAGGTTTTTATGAACCAAACTTCTGGTATTCGTCACTTTCACCATTACGGCACCGGAATCCTGAACCGTTTCGGATGAAAGGGCCACATTTTCTTTAGACACATTCACCGCTTCAAAAATAACGGTACGAATGGTTAGTAGAAATTTTTTCAAGGAGTGTGATAACCGTGCAATCTCATCATTTCCGTTTTGATCAAACGATGTCGTCAAATCGAGGCTCTCAGAGAGAATTTCCATCTGCTGCGTCAATTCACTCAGCCGACGAGTAATAAGGGCTGATATCCACCATGCGATTGCTCCTGCGATCATCAAAGCCACTAAAAAAATCAATAGACTTTGGATGAGTAGCGCGTTAAGTGCTGTTTTAATATTATCGACCTTCATATCAGCGCCGATCATATACAATTTCCCTCCCTCCGATCGGTTGATCTGCAGATAGGAGCGAAAATTCCCGTATTTATCAGAAGTGTCTTCGTAAAAACGGTGCCCTTCCTGAAATCCCTTCCGGATCCCTTCACTGGCATCGTATTCGGTAAAGAAAGGATCATAATCATTGGTTTTAAGCTCTTCAGCCGTAGCACTGCTTACTACCGTGTAGATTTTATCTCCCTCTTTGACCATAAGATAGATATACTCTAAACCGTTTTCCTGTGCATACGCACTCAATTTTTTGACCAAATCAAGATGCTGATCAGAACTCATCGGATGAGACTGATCAAACTTGTCCACGATATCGTTTCCTAAATACAGTCCGCCCGCTTGCGAAGCTACTTTGAGTTTGTTATCTACATTCTCCATATAAATAGTTTTTTGGACGGTATAGATAAAGAACATAAATAATAAACTGGCTATCGTTGCTATAAAAAGGGTAGCCGCAATTATCTTTAGACGCAAACTGTTGTTAAACATAGGATATCCCCATTTTCTAAAATGTGATACGGATAATACATCATTTTGTTTAAAAATATTTTTATTTATATAAAATTATATACATCTAAGTTAATATGACACTATTTCTTCCGCTCTCTTTTGCCCGATACAGTGCCGCATCCACCCTTGCGACACATTCATGCACCTCTTCGCGATACATAAATTCTCCGACACCGATGCTGATAGTAACAGGATATAACTCGGTAAAAGGGAACTCATTGACCGTATGACGGAGATGTTCAGCCACTTTTGCCGCTTCGTCCAATGAAGTATGGGATAAGATAACCATAAACTCTTCTCCGCCCCATCGTCCGATCATATCGCTCTGGCGCAGCGATTTTTTCATCACCTCCGCCAATTTTTGCAATACTCTGTCCCCTTCTTGATGGCCGAACGTATCATTGATATTTTTAAAATGATCGACGTCGATCATCATTATCGTGCAATGGTAACCGCGATATCGATTCACTTTATGCTGTTCATGACCCAGTTTTTCATCGGTTTTTTGACGGTTGAATATCCCCGTCAGTTTATCGGTCGTTGAGAGTTCAAGCAAACGGGTGTTGTACCGCTTCAAAATGGTATATCGCCAGATAAACACAGCTGCAACCAAAAAGAGTGCAAGTAGTGTTTTAACAACCAAAGCACGATCAAACCATCCTACCTGCTCAATCGTCGATACCCACCGATTGTAACTTTTCTGCATTGTGGCCTCATCCATTTGAGCCACTAATTTTTCGAAAATCTCATATAGAAGTGCGTCATCATTGCGAACGGCTACTCTCAATTCATCTTTTTCATTCAGTCGGGATGAAACTTTCAAACTTCCGGCATACTCTTTTTGAATATAGGAAGTAGCAACGACAAGGTTATCGATATAACCGTACAGTTGTCCGTTTTCAACTTTTTTCAATCCGTCACGGATCGATGCCACCTCAACGATATTCAGTTCCGGATACAGCTTTTTTAATCGGTTTTCGATTTCGTACCCTTTAACGACTCCGATTTTTTCCCCGTGTAATTGATCTATATTTTCAATAAAAGGTTTTTCCATCGTTGTCACCATAACATACGGAAGCGTCAAATAGGTTGCCGTAAAATTCAAATAATGTTCACGATCCGGCGTTTTTGAAGCCAGAGACAAGATATCGCACCGGCGGTTTTGTGCGTTGAGAAGTGATTCGCTCCACGACTCTGTTTTTACCAGCTCTATGGGAATACCGATTTTAGATTCAAAGCTTTTCATAATATCCGAAGCGATACCGATATGTTGAGCGTTTCGAACGGCTTCAAGCGGATACCATTCGGGGTCGACACACATCGTTATTTTTTTCTTTTGCAGAAGATGGTTCTTTTCGTTCTGTGTCAGCTGCAATGTATTTTTCGTGCTCGCAACCACGTCTTGAAATAAAAACGGCCCTAATTTCTGATCTTCACGAATCATACCGGCGTGAAGAAGCTGTTTATATAGACGCTGTGTAAACTCGCTGTTTGTTTCACCGATTGTATACAAATCGGTCATCATCAGTTTTTTGATGACTTTCGCTTCGTACGCTAATGCTTCATTGGATTTTTTTACTTTATATTTTTGTTTTAGAATAGTGATGATTTCATCAGGATGATCTATCGCATATTGCCAACCCCGATTGGTCGCATCGATAAACTTCTGCCCCCGCATTGAATGTTCAACCGCTTCTTGACGAGAAGTGAAAAGATTGCCGGCGTTCACAACAAATCCGTACTCCAACGGATCGATTATATTATAAGGGATTTTGAGTCTATCCAATTCATACAGCTGGTTAGAGCGATACGCGCTCATCGCATCAACCTCATGCCGTACAAAAGGAGCGATATTGAACGTTTGATCTACAAAGCGGCTTTTAGCGGTTGTAATATCAAAGTGGGTCATTAGAAGCGATAAAGAGCTGTGATTGAGTTCATTGCTCGTTGCCATGATCGTTTTGCCGATCAAATCGGCGGGATTCTTGATCCCTTTTTGGGTTACAAAAACCAATGGGGAGTGCTGAAGGTAAGTTGCCATCAATACAATCGGCTGAATACGGCCGTTTTCGACCACAACGCTGCTGTTGTATATTCCGTAAGTCGCTTTGGAGTTCAAAACATCCTGCACGACATCCGTACCTTCCCCGTATTCGCGCAACTCTACATCTAATCCGGCCTCTTTATAGAACCCTTTTTCTTTCGCGGCAATGTATCCCGCATATTCAAACTGATATTTCCAATCAAACTGTACCGATACTTTTTCCAGATTCGCACCGTTAAGAACAGTGATCAAACCTATCAGAAAAAGAAAGCTCCGAAACACCATACATTACCCAACTTTCTATACTATCAAGAGTGACTTTTAGTTATTGTACTGTGCCAATGATAAAAGTTTTCCTTATGAACTGTTTTTTTTATCGACGGCGCTCATTGTTGCGGTGTTTCGGCTCATGCCGTCCGCCGTCACGTTTTTGAGTCGGCTTACTGCCACGCTCCCCTGCGCCTCCGCTTCCTCCACGGTTTCCACCGCCTCCGCCTCCGCGACCGCGTTGAATCGGTTCGGCTTTGATGGAAGGATCGGGTTCATACCCCTCGATAATACGCACGTCAAGCTTTTTATTGATCAATTTTTCGATCCCTCGTAAGTAATCGGCTTCATCGACACAGACCAAAGAGAGGGCTTCCCCTTCACATCCCGCACGCCCCGTCCTTCCGATACGGTGGACGTAATCCTCCGCGATGTTCGGAAGCTCAAAATTCACAACATGCGGCAAAGCGTCAATATCGATTCCCCGTGCGGCGATATCGGTTGCAACCAATACTCTGACGCTGCTTCGTTTGAAATCATCCAGCGCTTTGGTACGGGCGGACTGACTTTTATTGCCGTGGATTGCGGCGGCGGTGATACCGATTTTTTGAAGATATTCAGTCAGTTTGTTCGCCCCGTGTTTGGTGCGGGTAAAGACAAGAACCTGCTCCCATTTATGCTTGCCGATCAATTCGCCCAAAAGAGAGCTTTTACGTTTGCAATCGACAAGAATAACGCTTTGTTTCACCAATTCGCTGGACGTGTTGCGGCGCGCCACTTCAACCTCGGCAGGATTGCGAAGCAGCGTATTTGCCAATGTTTTGATCTCATCCGAATAAGTTGCGGAAAACAGGAGGTTTTGACGCACTTTCGGCAAAATGGTGATGACACGGCGGATATCGCGGATGAAACCCATATCGAGCATCCGGTCGGCTTCGTCCAGAACAAAGATTTCGACTCCGCTGAGATCAACGCTCCCCTGCCCCACATGATCCAGTAAACGTCCCGGTGTCGCAATCAGGATATCGACTCCGTTGCGCAGCATCGTAATTTGGGGATTGATCCCGACACCGCCGAAAATGACGGCACTTTTAAGGGGAAGATATTTTCCGTAAAGCTTCACGCTCTCCCCTACCTGTGCCGCCAATTCGCGTGTAGGCGTGAGAATAAGGGCACGAATCTTTCGATGGGTTTTAGGCTGCTTCCGATCGCTGAGAATTTGAAGAAGAGGGAGTGTAAATCCGGCCGTTTTTCCGGTTCCCGTCTGTGCACCTGCGAGCATATCGCGCCCTTCCAAAATAAAAGGGATTGCCTGCGCCTGTACAGGGGTCGGCGTTGTGTAGCCCTGGTCATTAATTGCTTTAAGCAACGAGTCGTTTAAGTGTAAATCGGTAAATGTCATAAAAGAGATTCCTTTGGTGGTTCGGCCCAACCAAAGTCGTAACTCAGGACGGTTTTAGGCAAGGGGGAAAAATAAGGGTAGAAAGTGCAGTTGAGGGCAAGTTCGCCGTTGCACCAACCGTAGGTGCAAATATAAGGAAGTATTTTATCATACCTCTGCTCTATTGTATCTTCAAGCAGCCATATAAGCGCCTTTCTTCAAAATGCAACAAAAATGCGACACTAAACAACTAAGATTTTTTCAATATTTTAGAACACAAGGAATAATATGGTCCCCAAACTGACGTTGGCCTCTTTAGCGTTGACATCTTCGATTTTAGCATCCGTACCTATACAATCCATCGATTTTAACGGGAATGTCAAAATTTCATCCAGCACATTGAAAAAAATTACGCACCATCATATAGGACAAATTGCCGACCTAAACCGAACCTGTGCCATTGAACACGACGTAGAAGCCTATTACCGTAAGTACAATTATGAACTCGCCTATGCCAAAATCAACCCCTCGGATGAGGGTAATGGAACCGTTTCCGTCCTCATCGGCAAATACAACGATTTCAACGAACGTTCCATACGTGAAATGCAGCGCAGAGAGATTAAACCGGGGCTAATCAATCAGATTTATTTTGTCGGTAACGAAAAAATATCAACCAACCGTTTGATGAATCTCATCGCTCCCTCTCTGGGAAAAACAAAAAATGAGGCCAATCTAAACGAAATCGCTCAAAACGTCCAGAATTATTATCGTAATCATCGATATGAACTGGCATATGCTGTCGTAAAGAGTGTTGACGAACAAGGGATCGTGACCGTCGAGATCAAAAAATATCCTGATTTTAAAGCACTCTACGCACGCGAGGGAAAACATTGATGCCGCGTGAGATATTTTTCGATGAAAAAGCTTTTATTATCTCCAAAACATGTACAAAAGGGAAAATCACCTACGGAAACGAATTGTTTTTTGAAATGTCGGGATATGTGCCTTCTGAAATCATGGGTGCACCGCATAATATTTTGAGACACGGCGATATGCCCTCTGCCGTATTCAAACTGCTATGGGAGACTATTAGACGTAAAGAAGAGATTTTTGCCGCGGTCGTCAACAAAACTAAAAATGATGATTTTTACTGGGTTATGGCACATGTCACTCCGAGTTTTGATGACCATGGAGAGATTATAGGCTATCACTCCGTACGGCGCAAGCCCTCAACGAAGATGCTCGATATCATCAAACCCATTTACAAAACCGTTTTGGAAGCCGAACGGGTAAGCGGAATTCACGCCGGAGAAAAAAAACTGATGGAAATATTACAATCAACGGGGAAAAGTTATGAAGAATTTATCCTCTCTATCTAAACTGCAATATCTGAATATTATTTCGATTGTTGTTTTTTTAATTGCCCTCGTCTATGAAATCATCACCATCGGATTTGACTGGATCCGATTACTAAACCTTATCAACTTTGCTATCGCATGGGCTATTTTCGTCAATATCCGCAAAGTTCAAAATACCATTCATACTGTCGCAGAAGTTATGAACGAGATCGAAGAAGGGAAACTGGAATCGCGTATTGTTACTATCAATGAGCACGGAGAACTTCGAAAACTTTGCTGGAATACCAATGATATGGTTGATCAACTGGAAGTTTTCATGCGTGACACTTATGCCGTTATCGAAGCCCTCAGTAAAGACAAGTTCCACAGGAAAGTTCAGATCTCCGGCTTAAAGGGGAGGTTTTTACGCTCAGCCGAATACATCAACCAAAATGTCGATAAAATGAAAAATGCCCATGACGCGCTTAAATTCTCTGACCTAGAGGCAAAACTTTCAGTGGCCAGCCGTTCGACGGGGGGGCTTGATGTCATTCAGCAAGACTTGGTCGGCTCACTCGACAAACTCTCGGAGATTGTTTCCCTCTCTCAATCAACTGCCGAACAATCGTCGAAAACGGTCGGAGAGCTTGACAAGGTACTGGTCAATTTTTCGTTGCTGACCGAAACCATTCATTCGTCCAACACTGCGATAGAAACATTAACCGGACGGGCTGTCGATATCAGCTCCGTGGTCAATCTTATCGAAGATATCGCCGATCAAACCAATCTGCTTGCGCTCAACGCCGCCATCGAAGCGGCGCGTGCGGGTGAACACGGACGAGGCTTTGCGGTCGTCGCGGATGAAGTGCGTAAACTGGCTGAAAAAACCCGAAGCGCGACGGGTGAAATCTCGATTGCTATTCAGACACTGCAGCAAGACACTCATGAAATACAACAAGGGTCCGAAACCATTAACGATATCTCGACAAAATCGAATGCGATGATAGTGGAATTCTCCGAAACGCTCCACAGTTTTAGCCGCAACGCGCTCCAAACGGCTAAAGTTGTCGGAAACATCGAACTGACAACCTTTATAACCCTGGCTAAAATCGATCACATGCTCTTTAAAGGGAGAACCTATAACTCCGTATACGCAAGATCTCTGATCGGAACGTTTGACGATCATCACAATTGCCGGCTCGGCAAATGGTACGACAGTGAAGAGAGTAAAAAACATTTTGCTCAGACCGAAGGGTACGGTAGGCTTAATGCTCCGCATAAAAATGTACATGATTCTGCCATAACGATAGCCAAAATGATCGAATCTGAAAATACGATGCTTTCTCATAAAGATGATATTGTGGAACTTTTTCAGGAGATGGAGAAATCATCAGGAGAAGTATTCACCCTTTTGGATTCCATGCTTCGCGAAACATTGCAAAAGCGTATCTAGACACAGGTTAAAGCGGTCATTTTAAATGACCGCTTTGGCATGCGATTTGCTCTGCTCTATTTAACTTAACTTTAGTAGGAAGTTTTTTATGTTTGATAATTTACAGTTTTTCATTGCGATTTCTCTGATAGGTCTCATGGCTGTTTTGCTATACGGCACACGTCCTCAATCATTAAAATAACGCTTCATTTCACCCCTATTGCGACACATTTGCAACACTAAATGTTTATAGTAGCGGTATGAAAACTGCCAATGACCATTTTATTGCGTTTGAGTGTCTCAACTCCATCGGAAACTCGTTAGAACTCGAAGAGATGCTGAGCGAAGTTATCTCTACATTTATGCGTTGGAGCGGAGCAATCGCAGGAAAATACATAGAACCTGAATCGCTCAACTGTGTTCTCAAACACATCGGCACAGATTTTTCAACTCCCGAAATGCTAATCGCCGCTGATGAACCTTTCGGTCTCCATCAAACATCTGAAGGAACCATTCTCGATGTTCCTGTCGACTCGGGTCATTTTCTTTTTGTATTCCAAGAAGATACCGCCGTCGAATCGTTCGGAATAATGCTTTCAACGTTTAAAATCAAACTTTTTAACGCAATCAATGCCTGCAAAAATGTTGAAAATCTTCGTACGTTAAATTTTTATCTCGAACAGCAATTAGATGCCGAGAAAAACAAAAATACAATGACCGAAAAACTTATGATTTCACAATCACGCATGGCCGTCATGGGTGAAATGATCGGTATGATCGCGCATCAATGGCGCCAGCCGATTACCGTTATCGGCATCATCGCCAATAATACGTTGCTGGATATACAGCTTGAAAATACAAATTTCAAACAGCTGACCAATGATTTGAAATTGATCGATAAACACATCCATTTCCTTTCACGGACAATCGATGATTTCCGGAATTTTTTTCGTCCGAACAAACTTCCCCAATCGGTTACCTTCGGCGAAATTGCAAAGGATTTAACTTCTATTGTAGGTAAAAGCTTTGACAGCTATCAAATTTCTCTCTCTTTTGAAGGAGATAGCGAGATAGCATTCACCACCTACAAAAATGAGTTATTGCAGGTTTTTTTAAATATACTGAACAATGCAAAAGACGCATTCGCCGAAAATATAAACGAACATCCTGCCATTCGCTTTCATCTTAGCGAGAATGGAAAAAGCTCCCTTTTATTTCTGATTTCAAATAATGCCGGAAGTATCCCCGCGCACATTTTAGAACGTATTTTTGAACCGTACTTCAGTACCAAAAGCGAAAAGAACGGAACCGGGCTGGGACTATACATGTCATCGATAATCGTCGAAAAACATTTAAACGGTTCCCTTCGCGCCTGCAGTGACGCCAATGAAACAACCTTTGCCGTTCTTGTTCCTACACATACCAATGAAAAGCAATACAATGTCTACTAATTCTGAGAATTTCGGAGCATCATTAGAAGCACTGCTAAAAATCGGACACAATATCACCGTACTGTACGTTGAAGACGATCCTGTCATACGACAAGAGTTTACCCATTTTTTAAACCGTTTCTTTTTCAAAGTCGATACTGCCGCAAACGGAAAAGAAGGATTAAATACGGCATTAGGCTATGAGTACGATCTGATTATCAGCGATATCGAAATGCCGTATATGAGCGGGCTGGATATGATCGAAAAAATCAAAGAGCAAAAACCGCGTCAAGCCACCTTACTCGTATCCGCCCATCATGAAATAACAATGATGCAGCGCAGTATCGAAATCGGGGTAGACGGCTATTTGTTCAAACCTATCCTCCCACACCAAACGATCGAATTACTCTATAAAGTCGTATCGCACATTGAGCAGGAAAAAGAGAATACCCGCTATAAAATTCATCTCGAAAAACTCGTAGAGGCTAAAAGCCAAAAACTTCTTCAACTTTATACCATCGACCGGATCAGCGGACTTTATACACGGGGAAAATTTGAAGAAGATCTCTTAAGCCGCTCGGATGTTTCACTCGCCCTATTTAAAATTAATGACTTCAAAAGTCTTAACGATTTTTACGGCTACGAGATAGGTGATTCGATTATTCGTCAATGCTCCGATTTTTTACGCGAAAGGTTTTCAATACTTGATCATGCCGATCTCTACCGAATCAGCGGAAGCCACTTCGCCCTTCTGACCCCTATGCCGAGCGATGATTTGGATCAATTTGCCATATTGACCAATCAAATCTTCGAAAATAAACAAATCAAGATTGAGAACGAATTGATCCATCTGCAGATGGCGATTGCAATCGTTCCTCACAACGAAGCCGTATCCCTATCAAAAGGGGATATCGCGCTCAGAGAGGCTCAACGTACCGGAAAAGTTGTTGTTTACCGGCAAGATCCGATCAAAGACCAATTACGTTCCAAGAAGCTCAAATACAAAGAGGAGATCAAGCGGGCATTACGGGAAAACCGCTTTGTCCCTTTTTATCAACCGATCATCGACAATATCTCAAAAAAAATCATTAAATACGAAGCATTGGCCCGTTTGATTCTGCCGGATGGGAAGATTATCACACCGGAACATTTTTTAAATATTTCCAAAGAGACAAAAACCTACGGCCAAATCAGTCATATGGTGATTAAAAAAGCGATGGATGATTTTAAAGACTCGGAATGCAATGTGAGCATCAATCTCTCAATCGACGATATCAAAAATTCCTTTACCCAAAAGTTTTTATTTGCTCAGATCGAAGCATTCCCGGAACCGAATCGGTTGGTATTTGAACTTCTCGAATCGGAAGGGATCGATTCGTATGAAGAGATAGGACTTTTTTTAAACCGGCTCAAACACTACGGATGCCGAATAGCTATTGACGATTTTGGATCGGGATACTCCAATTTCGAGCATTTGGCCAGACTGAACATCGATTACATTAAAATCGACGGCTCTTTGGTTATGGATATTGAATCCGGGATTCTTTCACAAACCATTGTCGAATTGATAACGTCGTTTGCAAAAAAAATGGAGATAAAAACGATTGCGGAATTTGTTTCAAACCGTTCCATAGAATCGATGATTGATTCGTTGGAAGTCAATGAGTCGCAAGGATACCTCTTCGGACAGCCTGTTCCCTACGACTTATCCATGCGATTTATCCAATCTCTCTAAGAGTTAAGTTATAATCATCTAATAAGAGAGGCAAAATGGAAAATCCGGTTATCACGTTAAAAAAGCTCGGGAAAAACAAAAATTTGCTGATCGTCGAAGATGACGCAAGTATTATTGAGAGTCTTGAACGGCTCTTATCCCATTTTTTTGAAACCATTTATACCGCTTCTACCCTCGACGAAGCGCTTACTTTATACCGTTCGCTCCAAGCGTCGATGATACCTTTTATTATTATCAGCGATATTCATTTGGGCAAGGAGAGCGGGATCGATCTGATCCGCCATGTAAAACAAACCGATCCGCATCAAAAAGTCATCGCCGTTTCCGGGACGGAAGAACGCGAAATTTTTATCGAATCCATCCGCTACGGCGTAGACCGCTTTATCCTCAAACCGATCGATCAAAGCGATTTGTTCAATGCCCTCATCACGCTGCTTCAAAGGATTGATTATGACCGTGAACTCGAAGATTCCCGTAAACTGCTCGAAGATTCAAAAGAGTATGCGCTTAAGCTTTTAGACGATCAAGACCAGTTTTTAAAAAATGCCATCCATGAGATCCATACACCGCTTGCCGTCATCATCGCCAACATTGATCTGCTCAGAATGGACGGAATCGATAGCGAGTATCTCAATGCGATCGAAGCGGGCTCACGGATCATCCAAAACAGTTATGAAGACATGACGTATCTGATGAAACGGGACCGTTTCAGTGAGCAAAGCAGCTTACTGAATATGGCCGAGTTTATTCATGAGAGGGTGCGGTATTTCACCTGTATCGCCGAAGTCAACGAGCTCAAACTTTCCCTTCGAGTAGGACAGCCCAATCTCCCTTCCATTCATTTTAATGAACTTAAACTCTCCCGACTTATCGATAACACGCTTTCCAACGCGATAAAATATTCCTATCGTCCGGGTGACATCAATGTGACGGTCGGAATCCGAAAAGGGTACCTCTTTTTTGAAGTTCACAATCACGGTCCCCTTATTCAGGACAAAAAAAAGATTTTTCACCGTTTTTATCGTGAATCGGATCATAAAGGGGGATACGGATTGGGCTTAAGCATCGTCGCTCAAATTTGCGAAGAAGAGAACATTGACATAGAGATTTCATCGACGGCATCGCGGGGGACATCGTTTCGCTATATATTTAAAAATGCGACACTCTTGCAACACAACGTCTCTACAATAGTGCTACATCAGAGTGACGGAGAGCGTGAATGAAAATTCTATTGCTGGAGGATGAATTCATGCTGGCCCGCTCCATCAGAACCTATCTCCTCGCGCGCGGTCATCTTGTCGATTATTACGATAACGGTCAAGAAGTACTGGAAGCAATCAATACCCAGACTCACGATTTTTACATTCTGGATATCAATACCCCTCTCGTCGGAGGGTTGGAGTGCCTAAAAGCCATTACGATCAAATACCCTAATATTCCAAAAATCATCATCAGTGCCTACCACGACGTTGAATACATTTCCGATGCCTTTTCATTCGGATGCAGCGACTACCTGAAAAAACCGTTCAATCTCAAAGAACTCGATATACGGATTCTTCATCTTACCAGCATAGTCCAGCACTCTTCAAACGCCCATTACGATCCGCTTATCCATCTGAGCGATCATTACACGTTTAATAAGGAGAGTAATTTTCTTTATTACGACGGAGAGGTTCAAAAATTCACGAAAAGGGAGCTCTCGTTGATCACCATGTTCGTGAGCAATCTGGGGCAGATTATGACCGATGAGAGTATCAGGTCGTTTGTATGGGACGGTGAAGAAACGGAAGCTTCTACGATACGTTCTTTGGTCAATCGGGTGAGAAATAAGCTCAAAGAAGAGCTAATCGAAAATATTCGCGGGTTTGGCTATACGATGAAAAAGGCAGACCATGCCTAACGATATCCAAAAACTCAAAATCGGTTCCGAATCCCGAAGTGTACTGGTCGTAGAAGATGACAACGAACTTGCCCAATCGCTTGTACGGATACTCAACGTCTTTTTCAAAGAGTGTGTCATCGCCTCCGACGGGGACAAAGCGTATTCTCTTTTTACCGAAAAAGAAGAAAAAAATGAGCCGTTCACCCTTATCATCACCGATTTAGAGCTTCCTAAAATGGGGGGGCTCCGCTTGATCAAACAAATCCGTGCACGAAGCGACAAACAGCCGATTCTTATCTTATCCGCCCATGATGAAGCCGAATATATGGCAGAAGCTATCCGGCTGGATGTCGAAGCCTATCTCATCAAACCCCTTGATATGCCGAAACTCTTTGAAAGTTTGGACAAGATTTTCACCTATCATCCCAAAAATGATTCCCCTCTTTTGTTCGAAAACGATCCGGTGACCGGATGGAAAAGCTTCCAAGAGCTTGCCGATCGGATTCATACGGTAGAGTCTCCCCCTTTCACACTGTTGCGAATCCGGGTAAACCATTTGAATAATATTTTCAAGTTTGTAGGAGAGCTATTCGCCAATGAGTACATCACCGAGCTTTCGGCTCTGTTGCAAAATATGACGCTCGATGCGCAAGGAGAGTTCTACCGTATCGGCAACGACGAGTTTTGTTTCGTCATCGAAGATAAAGCGATTGAATTCGCCAGTACTATCGCTTCCAACATGGTTTCCGTTGCACGCTATTTTCACACATCGGAAAAAGGGATCATCCTAAATTCCAGTATTTCGATCGGCATAGCGTATGGAAAAGAGCACATCCTACTCAATTCGAAACTGGCGCTCGAAAGCGTAGAAGACCACATCGGGGGAGGCTACGCTGTTTACACCCTCGACGATCAGGATGAAAACTCTGCCTTCATCAAAAGTCATGAGATCCTCAAGATGATTTTCGATGCCCTCTACGAAAAGAACGTCGTCCCCTTTTTCGTACCGATCCGCGATACCCGGAATAATGACATCTTCGCCTATGAAAGTGTCGTCAAAATCAGATATAAAAATCAGCTGTACGGATCTGAAACGTTCCGTTCAATCGCGATCGATATGGGTCAAATAGGAATGATTACGCGATGGATGATACGCCATACTTTTGAATTAAGCCGTATTTTAGTACCTCAGAAGCCGATTGTCTTAACCCTGAGCGCTATTGAGCTGAGTGATGAATCTCTCTTATCGTATATCGAATTTTGGGCCGAACGCAATCAAATCAATCCCTCTAATCTGTGTTTTCATATCATCGACGGGCTGAAAATACTCAAAAACGCTACCCTTTTCGATCATGTAAAAATACTCCAAAAAAACGGATTTAAAATCATGATCAGCCATTTCGGAATCGGTGAATTCAATCTTTTGCTTTTACTCTCTCTTCGTCCTGATTTTATCAAATTGCATCCTGACATCATCACAAAAGGGAAAAACTCCGATATGCATTTCATCCTCTCTAAAATTGTAGAAATCGCTCATAAGATAGGTTCCGGGGTAATCGCTACGGGAATCAACGAAACAGCAGAGTTAGAATGGCTACAAGATACGAATATCGATGGCTATAACGGTTCTTTGAGCGGAGACATATTTGAGGTCAACCATGCAAAATAACACTCCTCATTTACTGCATCTTTACGATACGGAACCTCTATTTGCCCCCAATGAGACGCTCAAAAGTTTTTTCTCTATCAAATCTGCCCCCTATCATACGGATTCGCTGAATTCCGAAGATTTTGTCGCTCTTGTTTTGGAGACCGATACGTTTGACAAGCACCATTTTGAGGCGTGTAACATGCTCCGATCGATGGGAAAAAAACCGGTTATGATCTTGTTATGCAATGGAGAAAAAGGGGAGTATTTACGTTCACTTGCCTTAAGTTTTCACACTGTTGCCTTCCCACTTTTGACGAAAGAGTCCGAATCCGATGCTCTGTGTACCATGATCCTCCCCATGCTTCGTGAACATCTCGATGCGATTCGTTATACGGATGCATTAAAACTACGTTCCCGCCGATCAGGGATGGTTGAATCGCTTAATGTCGTCGCTCACCAGTGGCGTCAGCCGATCAACCTCATCAGTATGGAAGCCATCAATCTATCGATCCAATCCACTCTCGAAGAATCGGTCCCCTCCGCGTCGATCCAAAAAAGCGCAAAAATAATATCCGACCAGTCTCAACGAATGGCCGAAATCTTAAAAAGCGTCCTGAATATGGGAAAAATACATCGAGGCAAAGAGCCGTTTTCAATTAATGCGATGATGGAACGTATTAAACTCTTTTTTGCCGATCAGCTTCAGCGTGATCGCATTGAATATCGTACAATCGGTTTGGAAGAGGATAAATTTCTACACGGATATGCGACTGATCTCGAAGAGGTTTTGGTGAATCTGATAGCCAATGCCAAAGATGCTTTTAAAACTATTGCCCTTGATTATCCCAAAACGATCACCGTTGAAGCGTACAACACCGATACAGAAGTATTATTTGCAATTAAAGACAATGCAGGAGGAGTCCCCGAAGCAATACGGGAAAAAATATTCGAGCCCCATTTTTCCACCAAAGGACAAGGAGAAGGATTTGGAATCGGTCTGCACATCGCACGTCTCATTATCACTCAGGAGTTTAAAGGAAGCCTCCGGCTCACGGTATCTGAGAATGAAACCGTATTTACCATTACGCTCCCCAGAAACGATACCAGCCAATTAAAATTCATCTATTCCTAAGAGATGAAACTCATATGAAATCCTTTTTGATTTCATTTTTCACACTGCATCCCTTTGAATTCCCGGATTAATACCATCTGTCTTTTGGCAATATAGTCAATCAGGCTTTTATGATCCTCTCCATGCAAAACATACGTAAACACCACATCGAAATGATGCGGCTCTTCATGAATACGATAGACTTCAGAGGGTGTATTGATAATCAACGGGCGCACACCGGTTGTCAGGACAATATCCAATAATACACTCTGTTTAGGTGCAAATCCGGCCGGCAGAGTCGGAAGCTGCAGCCGGACGGAGTTAATCGAAATGTCCATAATGACGATATCCGTTTCAAACTTATGCCCTTCATACAAAAGGGTAAGCGTTAGTTTGTGATCGGGAATTACCCGAATCGACTGTCGGCGCACCGGAGAAGTATTGACCATCTGATAGTGTGTAAAATGGACACTTTGCTCATCAAAATTAAAATTTTGTATATCATTGCATAAAATGACAATCGGAAACAGCTCAGACGTCAGAAAAAACTCTTTTTCAAACTGCATCGCTTTGAGTTGGACATACGGTGTTTTAAGAACAATTCCATTCTCATCGACTTCCGTAACGATCGCATCGTTTGTTATTCCGATACCTTTATAGAGATTGTGAGCCCGGATTTTTGCTCCGTTTCTCATTGCCATTTCGAGCAGACTCCGAACCGTTTTCTGATCTTTAGAGAGACGTTCCCGTTCCACGGCAGGGGCATCATACAGCTTAAGAAGTCCCAGCTCGCTTACATCATTCAGAGAAAGAACTCCATACCCTTCTTGATCGGGAATACTCTGAAAACGGAGAATAAAATGGTGATGTTCTTCATCCGCGCCGGCAATTTTTACATTAAACAATTTTCCGGGATTTTTCGATATTTCAGCAAACCAATCGATTCCGTCATGATTGTATAAAAAGCCGTTGTGTTTGAGCAGCAGAGCTCCGAATTCTTCAAATCTCTGCTGTAACGGCTCAACACTCTGCACGGCAAAGAAATCAAGACACGATTGGTTCGCCATGACAATTTTTTGCCCCTGAAGCAAAATAACCAAGTCGTTCTGGTAGTTAAAAACCGTATGCAGATTGGTATTGAAAATTTTGTGATGGAGCGCCTCTTTCAAAATATCGGAGCATCGGGTGAGGGTTTCGGTCAGATTTTCGATACGGATCGGTTTAACCAAATAATCGAATACCCCGACACGGATTCCCTTGTGCAGAAGTTCCGGATCATCATGCGCCGTCGTGATAATTACTTTTACTTCGGGATCGATTTTTACAATGGCTTCGGCCATCGCCAAGCCGTCCATTTTAGGCATAGTAATGTCCGTAATGACGATAGAGGGGTGATGTCGGTTAAATACACTTAACCCCTCTTCTCCATCATACGCTATATAAACGGTTTCAAATATTTTTTGAAATAGCGTAGCCGCTTGACGGTTTAATCCTACATTATCTTCCACATACAACAGCGAGTAGGGTTTTAATGAGAGTCGAAGCTGCTTTAATGTATTGGGTTCAACCATTCCGGTTCCTTTTAGTTTCCGGCTAAAGAATAGCAAAACTATCTTAAAGTCGAACTAAAAACGATAGGCTTTATAAATAAAAACTATACGTTAAATAGATGATCCTATGCCGTTTTATGAAGCGCTTCAAATTCACTCAAAGGGACGGGCCGGCTAAACCAATACCCCTGATACGAAAAACATCCGATCTCTGAAAGGGCATGATGCTGTTCTTGCGTCTCTACCCCCTCCGCTATTACAGAGAGCCCCATGCTCTCTGCCAGAGCAATCGTCGATTTGCAGATAATAGCATCGTTCGGATCAATCAAAAGATCACGGACAAAGCTTTTATCGATTTTCAGCTGATCGAGAGGAAGGCGTTTTAAATAGGACAAAGACGAGTAACCCGTTCCGAAATCATCCAATGAAAAACTCACCCCCTCATTTTTCAGAGCAACCATTTTCTCAATCACCTCTTCTACATTTTGGACAAAAAGGCTCTCGGTGAGTTCCAATTTAAGTTTTTGAGGATTGGCGCCGTTTTCATGCAGAATCGATAAGACTTGCTCGACAAAATCATTTTGACTGAACTGGCGCGCACTGACATTGACCGATATCGTAATATCTGCCATCTCCGGAATACGTGACCATGCCGCTAACTGAGCACATGCCGTTTTCAATATCCATTCCCCCAAGGGAATGATTAGTCCGGTCTCTTCGGCAACCGGAATAAACTCCATCGGCGATATGATCCCCCTCTTCGGATGTTCCCAACGTACCAATGCCTCGGCACCGGCAATATGTCCATGATTCACGACTTGAGCCTGATAATAGAGAATAAACTGTTTTTCTTCGATACCGATACGAAGATCATTTTCCAAGAGCGCACGCTCTTTTAGGGTATGTTCCATATTCGGATCAAAGAAACTAAGACAGTTGCGTCCGGCATCTTTGGATTTATACATTGCCAAATCCGCCTGCTTCATCAGATCATCGATTGACGTATCGTCACCTTTGAATAACGTAATCCCTATACTAGCAGAACTGCGGTGATTTATCCCGCCTAAAAAATAGGGCTGATTTAAAGAAGCAAGAATTTTTTCCGCCACCAATTCACCTGCCGTCGCGGCATCCGTTTCGTTGGTGCTAAGCCCTTCGAGCACGACAACAAACTCATCCCCTCCAAATCTGGAAACGGTGTCCCCCTCTCGTACGCATCCGCTCAAACGCTGTGCAACAAGTTTTAAAAGGCTATCTCCGATCTCATGCCCAAGGGTATCGTTTAGTGTTTTAAAATTATCCAAATCGATAAAGAGCAGTGCCCCGTAATTTCCGCTTCGTGAACCGGCCGCCATCGCCTGCTTCAAACGATCCAGCAGCAGCGTCCTGTTCGGAAGCGCCGTTAATTGATCAAAAAAAGACAACCCGTTGATTTTTTCTTCTGAAAATTTGCGTTCGCTGATGTCCGTATTACTGCCGCGATACCCCAAAAACGTTCCGTCATTACTTACCATGGCGATACCGTTTGTTGTCAGCCAAACGGTTTCACCTTCACGGTTGACAGCCAAATTAGTGAAATTCTCAAACGACTCTTTCCCTTCAAAAACTTCGCATACTGTTTTTTTAAACGATTCTTTCCCTTCCGTCGGATGAAAGTCATAAAAATATTTTTTACCAATGAGTTCTTCGCTTCGATACCCTAAAACTTTTTCAACCATCGAGCTGACATAAGTAAGCTTTCCTTTGTTGTCCACTTCCCATATAAATGTCCGACTCTGTTCGGCCAATTGTTCAAAACGCTCTTCACTCTCTTTTAGATTCCTTTGCTGAGCGCAGATATTACGATCTGTCCGGCGCAACAGCCAAAAGACCGATCCTAAAAAAGCCCCTATCAGAATAATGCCGAACGTCGCGTTCATAGCAATAAAACGGGCGAACTTGTCATTATCTACACTGATATCGTTCATCAGCATCATATCGCCGATCTCTTTGTCCGATGCATCTTTTACCGGGATCATCGTTACCCGCCAATCTTTTTCATCGTAAGAAATTTCTATATCGGTTACTCTATGGAGGAACCGCTCATTCTTATTAGATCGGACTATTTCCAACAATGGTTCCGGCATCTTTTTTTGAGAGGCGTAAATCATAGCATCCTCAGGAAGCTGATTCCAGTTTGATTCACGTCCCAGCATGCGCATCCCCTCTTCCCACGCATGACGTTTTAAATATTTTTTATGAATCAATACAGCGATATTATCCGTTGTACGTTCATGGAGCCCTTCCAATACATCTTCGATCTCTTTGCCCAGTTCAATGTAGCCGATCAATATTTCATCATCATAAATCGGCTGAACGACACGCAGCGTCAATGTCCCTAACGGTCCGATTTCAATTCCGGATGAACGTTTATGGGACCATTCCGCTTTTTGCGCCGTAAAACGATCTATCAAATCACCATACTTTTTCGGATTGTGTACCCGCAGCAGACATACCCTATTTTTATCCAGAAAATAAAAATGGGTCAGACGGTTTTCTTTCTTCATCGTCTCAAATACGCTCTGCCATTCATTCAAAAGGCGGTTACGGTCTCCTTCCCGCAGCGCTGCTTTCATCCGCTCGTCTGCGGCGATAGGCTGAATAGCCAAGCTTAATCCCGCCGTCTGCTGCTCGATAATTTTTTGTAAATCGCTGGATACTTCATCGATTCGTGTCCGAAAAGTGTCATTTAGAAAATTGCGCTGCTGCTGAACCAAAAGGATAATGACACCGACCGCCCCGATTAGAATCATGACGGATAGAACCATCATTAACCGGTTAAGCACAGGTGCTGCCGAAATATCCTCTACCGATTCTTTTTCATGAATCTGGAGACGACTTAATTTTTTCAAAATCATTAAATAACCTTAAATTGTCTATCGATTTTGCATTTATTGCATTTTATATATATTTATTCTAGCCTTTTTACTTATAAAATGGTATAAAGATTCGGTTTTTATACCATATTTACGATAGACTGATTACGAACAAAAAATGAAGAAGAAACAATGATTTATAACGTCAATCTACGGGAAGTTTCCTACGCACTTTCCGAAGCGCTTGATTATGTCGGAATTGATGACACGATGCACGGCAAACGGGTCGCGTTTATGTCTGCCGAAGTTGCCAAAAAGCTGGGTTGGAGCGAGTCTCGCATCGACGATATCATCATGTTGGGAATGCTGCACGACTGCGGCGTGTCATCGACCGACGTTCACAGCCATCTGGTCAATGAACTCGATTGGAATAATTCTCAGGTCCATTGTCTTCGCGGCTCTTCATTAGTGGAAAAGGTAGGTATCTATCACCGGTATGCTCCCGTCCTTTTATATCATCATACCCATTGGGATCAGTTTACGATCGATATTGCGGATGAGATTAGAGAACAGGCCAATCTGATCTATCTCACCGACCGTGTCGATGCGCTGCGCGTACAGCTGGGCGATGCGAGTAACGTTGAACGCCATAATATCGCTTCGGTAATCCAAAAATACAGCGGAACAATGTTCTCGCCTGAACTGGTGGATGTTTATCTGGAGACTTCCTCATCCGATTCATTTTGGTTTTACATGGAAGCCGAAGCGTTGAATGAATACTTTAGCGAATGGATCGCTGCGGGGAAAAATGATTCCGTCCCCTTTGAGACGCTTAAAAATATAGCAATGATGTTCGCAAGCGTCGTCGATGCCAAAAGTACCTTTACATCCGAGCACACTTACGGCGTCGCCTCTTTGGCACGATATCTCGCAAAAAACTGCGATCTACCGATCGAAACACAAGAAAAAATCGAGCTATCCGCTTTTTTCCATGATTTAGGGAAATTGCGCGTAGCCGATGAAATACTCCACAAAGCCGGACCGTTGAATGATGAAGAGCGTTCGCATATGAATCGGCACGGATTTGATTCGCAGATGATTCTTCGAAAAATCAAAGGATTTCAGGATATTGCCAAAATCGCCTCGATGCATCATGAGACGCTTGATGCCAAAGGGTATCCCTACCATCTCAAAAGCGACCAAATCCCTATTGAAGCACGTATTCTAACCGTTGCCGACATTTTTCAGGCTCTGGTACAGGATCGCCCTTATCGCAGCGGGCTAAATACGGCAGAAGCATACGGCGTTATTCAAAAAATGGGGGATGAAAACAAGCTCGATCGTGAGGTCATTTCTGTCCTCTTTCAACATTTGGAAGAGTGCTACGACCTGGCGTTGCATCCCGTCATTCATCTCAATGACTAGAGTAAAAAACACTCACGAAGCGCCTACTCATATTGAATTAATCTGATACTAAAATATTTTACAGCAAAAGACACTTTAAAGACACTTTTTGATTACAATAGATTTATGAATACTCACCATACAATAAAACTTTGCGACCGATGCTACTGGGACACCCTTTCTGAAACCGTTACAATACAGCACGAAATCGTACCATTAACTGCCAAGATGAAAAAACTGCTCAAATTGATGATCAGCAATTACAATAAACCGATCAGCAGTATCGATATTTTTTTGCACATTTGGGATAGCTATGAACAAGAATATACTCCGAGAAATATCCGAAACTTAATCAGCAACCTGCGTAAACGTCTCCCGTGCCTCAATATCGTCAACTATTACGGCGGAAGCTATATGTTGAAGAAAAATCGCGAAAGCCATCCCGTCTTTGCCGATCATCTGATCGAAATCCTCGACCAATCTAAAAACGGTATCACCATCTCTGATCCGAATCAACCTGACAATCCGGTTATCTACATCAACCACGCGTTTGCTAATGCATTTGGCTATTCTCCTGATGAGATTATCGGTAAAAACTGCCGATTTTTACAAGGGGATGATCGGGATCAACCCGCTCTCGAAGAGCTGCGCAAGGCGATGAAAGAGCAAACCGATGTGACGGTAATATTGCGAAACTACCACAAATCAGGCGAGCTTATCTACAATGAAGTGACGATCAGTCCCGTCTTCGATAAAAAAACACACAAGTTGAAATATTACATAGGGGTACAAAAAGATGTCACCTCTGTCCAAAAATTAATCCAGCAAATCAAAGGGATGATTTAACGCGATGGGGATCTATGCTTAAACAATTTTCACTCCTCTATATCGAAGAAGACGAAACAACCGCCCACGCTTTTTTAAGTGAATTCGAGAAGTTTTTCAAAAGCGTTTTTGTCGCCCGTAGCGCTGAAGAGGGGATAAGTATTTTTGAAATCTCCCATCCCGATATAGTTGTCACCGATCTTCAGCTATCGAGTCTAGACGGTTTGGAACTCATCAAACGATTACGTGCAATCGAATCAAAAGTTCCCATCATCGTTAACTCCGCTTTCAGCGACACCCATTTGCTCCTTCAAAGTATCGCACTGAGTGTAAACGACTATATTTTAAAACCGACCAATACAAACCTGATGCTTCAAGCGTTAAGAAAATCGGCCCGTATTTTAAGTTATGAAAAATCGCTGGCACGCTCCCACAAAATGATGCAGACTATTATTGATGAGATTCCCGATCCGATCATGTATATTGAGCTCGATATGCGGGTAAGCATGATGAACAAAGCGGCCAAAGCACTTGGGGGAGAAGGGTTAACGGAGCTTTACCCCAAATGTAACAAGATTTCAGATGAAATCAGCGGCGGATGTTCGAACGGTTCTCACCCTTGCCCGATAAACGATATTATAAAAACCAAATCCCCTTCCACCGTACGTCACGTACATACCGATAAAGAGGGGAAAAAACACCATATCGATGTCCACGCAAAACCGATTTTCGATCATGACGGAGCAATTGTCGCCTATCTTGAAATCAGACAGGATATCAGCGCCTATCTCGATGTCCAAAAGCAGTTGATCCTCGAGACCAAAAAACTCACCCATCTCTCTATGCACGATTCACTGACCCAGCTGCCCAATCGTCGCCTTTTGGAAGATCGAATCAACCATGCTATCGAACAGAAAAACCGTTCCGGCGGAGGGTTTGGGATCTTTTTTATCGATTTAGACCATTTCAAAGAGATCAACGACTCGTTAGGGCATTTAATCGGCGATGAGCTTTTAATACAAATCGCTAAACGGATACAAAAAGTGATCCGCAAGGCAGATACTATAGCCCGCAACGGAGGCGATGAATTTGTCCTCATTATCGATAACGGAGCCTCCGATGCCCATTACTCGACGGTAGCTGAGAAAATACTAAACCTCTTTCAAGAACCTTTTCGCATCGGCGGATATGAGATCAACAGTGCGTGCAGTATCGGCATCAGTGTGTTCCCTAAAGATGGACAAAGCGTAGAAACCCTTCTCCATCATGCCGATATTGCCATGTATGCTTCCAAAAAAGCGGGACGTCAGCAATTTAGTTTTTATTAATCCTATGAATCTAAACAAATTTATCCTATGATTCATGATTGAACTCAAACAAATATTTATTAGGTATGACCTTGATGAAATCCGATATTCCGAATCACTTCGATACCATCGCCGAGGTTTTTAATCGGATTTGGTATTTTTCAGAAGAGTATAAAAACTTTGTTATCCGCCATATCCATCATGATCTCGCACTTGCTTCGGACGATACCCTCGTCGATATCGGCGGAGGGACAGGAACCTTTACCCGCCGCCTGCAAGATGAATCAGGGGCCGCAAAAGCGTATTGTGTCGAACCTTCCGCTCCAATGTGCGATGAGGCACAGAAGCTGGAAAACATTACCGCCCTTTGCATGGATGCCCATACTTTTATGTCGACCGGAACCCCTTTTTCAAAACTGCTCCTCAAAGAGGTCGTTCACCATATCGATCAGAGAGAACGTTTCTGGCAAGCGGTATACGATCAGCTTCCAAAGAGAGGAAAACTCCTCATTATTACCCGCCCTCAACATATTGAATTTCCCCTTTTTGCTTCGGCAAAAGCTGCGTTTGCACGTAATCAACCGCCGTATGAACTCTTTGAATCCCAGCTCAAAGCGTGCGGTTTCGATGTTGTGAGCGCAAAACGGAGCCATACGTTTACCCTCCCGAAAGAGCACTGGTACGAGATGCTTCGCCACCGTTTTATGTCTGATTTGGGGAGATTCAGCGACGAAGAGATCGAAGAGGGAATAAACGAAATCGGCGAAAGCTATAGAGAAGAGAGTATCGATATTATCGACAACCTCATCTTTATTACCGCAACGAAGCAGAACGATAAACCGGCTTTTTAATCTTTGTATTCAACAACACGGTTTCGCCCGTTCTTTTTGGCTATGTACAATGCTTCATCCGAATGTTTCAAAACCTCTTTGAACGTTTCGTCGTTTAAATCGAATACCGATACTCCGAAACTGCAGCTTTTGTATCCTATGACGTCAATCGGATGCGTTTCAATCGAAACTCTCAGCTTCTCCGCCAGATTATAGGCTTCAAGGCTGGAGGTATGGGGACAAATAATTAAAAACTCTTCTCCTCCCCAACGCCCCAAAATGTCAGTCTCTCTGATATTTTCCGATAATATTTGAGAGATGGAGACCAAAACGTTATCTCCCACATCATGCCCGTAGGTGTCGTTTACCTCTTTAAAATGGTCAATATCAATCATAATGACCGCAAAAAGGTGATGATAACGTTTTGCCCGCTTAATCTCTTTGGTAAAACTGCTTTCGAGATACATCCGGTTATGCAGCTGCGTCAGCTGATCGGTTACCGATATCTCTTCTACCCGCTTTTTATCGGTGATATTTTGACTGATAGATGTATATCCGATTTGATTTCCCAAATCATCGACTATCGGATATATCAAGGTGTCAACCCAGTAAAACGACCCGTTTTTACTCCGATTTTTTATCTCTCCCTGCCACGTATCCCCCCGGGTTATCGTTTCCCACAGTTTTACGAACAAAGAGGCCGGCATATCCGGATGCTTTAAAATACGGTGCATTTTCCCGATAATCTGCTCTTTTTTGTACCCCGATATCTTGCAAAACGCATCGGAAACGTCGGTAATTTTCCCTGCTAAATCCGTATGCGAAATAATAATATTTTTATCGATAAGAGCCATTTGGCTCTCAACCGTTTTAGCGTATTTTTGACTTTTTTCCAGCGCACGGTTAAGCGCATTTTTCAAATTGAACATCTGCAGCGTATTTTTTATCCGGGCAAGAAGCTCCTCTTTTTGAAACGGCTTGGAGACGAAATCTACCGCACCCGCGTCAAACCCCTTTATGATACTCTCGCTGTCATGTTTCGCCGTTAAAAAAATAATAGGGATTTGAAAGGTTTCAGGGAGTTCTTTAAGCCGTTTCGCAACTTCAAAGCCGTTCATTCCCGGCATCATGATATCGAGTAATATCAGATCCGGTTTCGGGTCTAGAGAGACGATTTGGAGTGCTTTTTCGCCGTTGGTCGCGACCAAAAGATCATATTCGTGATTTAAGATTTCGGCAACAATGGAAATATTTAAAGGCTCATCGTCCACGATTAAAATTTTTTGTCTGTTAGTGTATTTCATCCGATTGAACCTACTATATTTTGAAGCATACGCAATGCATTATCGTACTGATATGAATTCAAATATTCTATCACTTTTTTACGTGAATCCGCATCGGATATTCCCGATAACATCCGCTCAAGCAAAACAATCCGTTCAGAGTCAATGACTGCGGATTGAACCAAATCCTCCATCACGGAATGGATAGTTGTTTTAATCTCTTCGAGAGGGTAGGATTCATTGATCTCATCCAGACCTCTCTCCCGATAAAAAGAACGTATCGCTTCAATCACTTCATGAACGGCGGCAATAAGTCGGAAAGTCAATCCTTCGATCTCTTTCGCATCATCGGAATTTTCAATATCGTTGACGAGCGCATAAACGTTGAACATCGAAAGGTTCCCGCTTGCCCCTTTCAGAGTGTGAATCAAATGTTTAAAAGGCTCCGTCTGTAGGTTTGAAATGTCAATACCCGATTCGAAATTCTCGTATTCGTTGCAAAAATAGAGCAGATACCGCTTTATCTTCTCGCCGTTGTTCCCGATACGATTACTTAACTCTTTCAGATCAATCCCCTCTATCGTCCCGGAGATTTCGTCATGATTCGTCACGTTTTTCTTATGTTCGGGAACATCATAGATATTCTGCCGCGGTTTTATCCAACGGATAAGCACCTCTATCAAAGCATCATAATCGATAGGTTTGCTCAAATGTTCATTCATACCCGCCGCAGAGGTAAATTCTTTGTCTTGCTGCATTACAGCGGCACTTAACGCTATGATGGGGACCTCTTTGTACTCCGGAATCGCTCTAATCGCCTTTGCGGCTTCAAATCCGTCCATTACCGGCATTTGCAGATCCATCAATATCAAATCGTAAAGGTGCGATTGAGCCTGTTCGACCGCCTCTTGGCCGTTGGCCGCAACATCTACGAACATATCTGCATTTTCGAGCATTTCCACGACAACGATCTGATTAATCGCATTGTCTTCGGCAAGCAAAATTCGTGCACCCCTGATATCATCCACATCCGATTGGGAACAAGCCGTTTTTTTCTCAAAAGATCGATAGAACGCTGATCTTATTTTTCCGAAAACCGTCGTAAAGATAAACCTGCTCCCTATCCCCTCTTCGCTTTCTACCCATATATCACCGCCCATCATCTGCACCAGCTGTTTAGAGATGGCCAGCCCGAGCCCTGAGCCGCCGTATTTACGGGTAATCGACGTATCCGCCTGCGAAAACTCTTGAAAAAGTTTATTTTTCGCCTCGGCGTTCATCCCTATTCCCGTATCCTCCACGCTAAATTGCAGACGGATACTCTCTTCATTTTCATCCGTTGATATCACCCGGATACCGATTTGTCCCGATTCGGTAAATTTGACGGCATTACCGACCAAATTGGTCAAAATTTGTGTCACACGGAGCGCATCACCGATCATGACACTCTCATTTAACTGAATATCATAGGTGAGTACAATCCCTTTTTGAACCGCCTGAAATTCAAAAAGGCTCATGATATTTTGGATAACGTTATTTAGCTCAAACGGTTTATTTTCCAAATCGAATTTTCCCGCTTCAATTTTGGAATAGTCGAGAATATCGTTAATAATATCCAGCAAAGCATGGGAAGAGAGGTTTGATTTTTCGAGAAAATCGCGTTGTTTCGGTTCCAAATCGGTTTTTAGAACCAATTCGGTCAATCCGATAATACCGTTGAGCGGCGTTCGGATCTCATGAGACATATTGGCCAGAAAGTCGGCTTTCGCTTTTGCGGCCGTTTCAGCCGCCTCTTTGGCTTTTTCCAGCTCCAATTGGTGCTCTTTTTGCTCCGTGATATCAATACCGATCGTCGTTACATACTGCATTTGCCCTTTTTCATCCAGAACCAAAGCGTTTGACCACTCGAACATCCGTTCTTTCCCCTCTTTGGACACCCATGCATTTTGAAAACTTTTAGTAATTGTCCCCTTACGTGCATTGTTAATGATATTGACGACTTTGTCGTGCATATCCGGTGGGAGGAACCTTGCCCAAAAATACGGTTCTGAAGCGATCTCTTGTTGTGTAAACCCGGTAAAACGTTCTCCGTAAGGATTGATATTGATCATTACCCCGTCTCGGTTCATAATCGCGATAATGGCATTAGCGCTCTCTACCAATGTTTTATTGATACTTTTTTCAAAAAGCAATTTATTTTCAAGTTCATTGCGCTGTACGATGTCCTCTTTGAGTTTTGTCACCACTGCGTTTAATGTCTTGTTCCGTTCCAGAATACGATCATGCATATGATGCAGCGTTTTGGAAAGAACCGAGATTTCATCCCCTTTTATTTCGTTATTCACACTCTGTGCATCTTCATCTTTCGCAATTTTTTGAGCATAAAAGGTCAATTCATTCAACGCATTGGTCAGCTTGTGTCCGATAAGGTAAGAGACGATAGTACTTATCATCATCTCTATCACAATCAGTAATAACGTCAAATCTCTATTATCATCGATAATCTTCAGGCTCTCGGTTATTTCAAAGAGAATCTTCGCCTCGCCGATTTGCTCGTTATCGATCTTGATCGGTGCGGATACCAGCCTGAATACCCGTCCGTTTTTCTCTATATTTTTCGATAAGGTATCAAATCGGTCAAAATTGATTTGCGAATCGGTACTGACATTACAGAGCAGACGCTGTTTTTTATCGAAAATTTTGACTGCGACAATATTTTTCAACCTTACAAAGCTATCTGCTTGATTGTCTAATGCTCCCAAATCATAAACGATCAACGGTGTTTTGGCCATTTCGGTAAAAAGTGCCGTTGCCGTTTCGATTTTCTCTTCTATTAACGAGTGTGAGAGCTTTGAAAGCGACATAAAGTTGAAAAAAACGATCAAAGAGATAAAAAGAAGCTCTATACTTAAAAAAGAGAGGATAAAACGGTACCGGAAGGATAGACGCATTAATTACTCTTCAATAGAAGAGATGGATTGGGCAAGACCGCGCACGCTGTCATACTCGCCGTCATCCGTTTTTTTCAAACGCTTCATACTCAATGAGATAATAAGCTCCTGAGGCATTTGCAAAAGTGCGTTTTCCATTTTTTTCTTCAGATTCTTAGAGAGAGAACGATGAAACGCGAACGGATGGCTGGGATAGGATCTGGTTCTATAGATTATGAGGAGAGAGTCTTTGGACTTTTTGTCCTGCAAATCCTCAAATGTCCGCTCGATTCCGCCTCCGGCATCTCCGATTTTCCGTGCAACGCCTTTATAAACCGACTCATGGGAGTTTACATAGCGGTAGTGTTTCTCTTTATTAATGTCAATGTTGTATTTGTTGAGCAGCTCATATTTTATAAGAAGCGTTGCGGCAAAAGCATCGGGAGCCGGAAACAGAAACTCTTTCCCTTTTAACATCAAAATATCGCGTATACCGTCCTCTTTTCGAACAACCACAATTCCTTCCACATTTTTCTCATCGCGGATTAGTGCATCGTACCCTTCCCGTTTATGGGCGACTACATAATGGTATGGACTCATATAGGCTATATCATACCCGCCGTTATACAATACTTTCTCAAACTCGGGAATCGAGTGTTCGACTTTCAGAGCTATTTTCTCTCCCGTGCTCTTTTCAAGATAAGTGATAAAAGGCTGCCATTTTTTAATCACTTCCATCGAACTTTGCTGAGGAACGACACCGAATGTCAATACATTCGCATAGCTGATGCTCATAAAAAAAGCGTGCATAAAAAAAAGTGCGATAGTGCGCATCCATGCCTCTCTTTATCTCTAACTATAATGATTATATCACGCAAAAGCCCGATCTAAACGCATATCGTATAAGAAATCCATTTTTTTGCACGGCTGTGTTATTATTTTCCCTATGATACATTTGTCTCCCGAAGCACGTCTCAGCATCATCCTCCCCAATACCAACAAAGCCCTCTCGGAGGCGATCAAAAATGCCACCCCCGAACAGCTCGAAACGCTCAAAGAGGGAAAAGACATCAAATCCCTCCTCACCTCGGTATTTCAGGACAAAACAACCGCTTCGAAATCGGACCAGAGCCTCCTTGATCTGCTGAAAAACTCTTCGGCGTTTAAAAATATTGGGAATTTCAGCGACAGCCTGCAGACGCTCGTCAAAGAACTTAAAACGTCTCCCGATACGGCACAGAAAAGTGCCGTTTTTGAAAAATTCCTCAAAAATATAACGATCATTGATCCAAAAAATCTCAAAAGTCAAATCACATCCAGCGGCGTGTTCATGGAGTCCAAATTTGCTTCGGCCCTGCAAAAAATGCCCGATCTCATCCAGACACTCGAACAGCTAAAAACAGTGCTCGCAAAAATTCCAAAAAGTGACGCACAAACTCTGTTGAGCAACATTACGGCCCTTCTGGATAATCCCGTTTTGTCCAAAGCCGCCACCCATCCCCAAAGTGCCCTCCAGCTCTCTGAGGGGCTGAAGAGAGTGACCGATATCCTGCAGAACCTGATTGCCAAAAAGGATCCCCTCTACTCCTCGGAAGTCACAGCCCTCACTCAAAAGCTTGAGCAGGCAACTGCCCTACCAGAGATCAAAACTACCCTCTCACAGCTGTACGGAGTACTGTTGTCGAGCAAAACCCCCGATACCGATGTGCTTCTGGATTCGATTGAAAAACTTCTCAAAAATATTAACAATTCCCCTGCCGAAGAGGTTAAAACGTTTGCACAGCAGCTTCGCAATGCGCAAGAAGGCGATACGGCCAAAGAGCTCCCGCCTCTTATCACCAAACTCGGAGAGTTCACGAATCCCAAAGAACTTGTTATTGAAACCTTTCTCAAAGAATCGATGGCGGATGATTTAAAATCCAATCTTCTCTCTCTGCACGAAGAGTTGAGCAAATCGGACGATCCGTCCGCTCAAAAACTATTGGAACATACCGACAAGCTCCTCACCCAGATCGATTACCATCAGCTCGTCTCCCATCTAGGCTCATCCAATTCGATCTTTTTTCCTTTCGCATGGGATCAGCTCCAAGAAGGGACATTAGCGTTTAAAAAAACGAAAGAAAAAAAATTCTACTGTGATATCCATCTGAAACTCAAAGAGTTCGGCGAACTCGATCTTATGATGGCCCTATATGACGATAATCAGCTCGAAATTCAGGCCCATACCGAAAAGGCGGAACTTAAAGCGCTGATACATGAAAATATCGCCGAACTGCGTTCCCTGCTCATCAAATCGGGTCTTACCCCCCGTTCAATCCGTGTTTATGAGGCAACGGAGACCAAAACTCCGCTCAACGAGACGTATCACTCTTCTGAGGGATCGGATATGGGATTTGAGGTGAAAGTATGAAAAAAGCGGTGGCCCTGCGCTACGACCGAGAAAAAGAGGATGCTCCCCGAGTGATCGCCAAAGGAAAAGGTGCAAGTGCGGAAAATATCATCAAAATAGCCGAGCTCCACAATCTCCCCATCCACAAAGACGAAGATCTGGTCGAACTCTTAAGCAAGGTGGAACTCGATAAAGAGATCCCTGAAAAGCTCTATGTCGCCGTTGTCGAAGTATTCGGCTTTATTTATAAAATCACCAATCCGCGCTAAATCGGCTCAGCGTTTACGCACGGAAACGGCCCAGATTCTGATTCAGCCCCTCCGCCACTTTATACAAATGCTCTGCCGTCGTCGCAATCTCTTCGACACTCCGTGCATTAGCTCGGGCCAGTTCGTTGATTGCCGCGAGTCTTTGCGAAATTCCTTCAATCTCTTTTGTATTGACGTCTGCATCCACGACCAGTTTTTTAATCGCTTCGCTCGTTTGATTCACGACGCCGGACGTCCGTCCGATCCGCTCGCCGACTGTATGCGATTTTTCTCCGAGTTTTTCAATACTTTTGGCATTTTTCTCCATCTGTACCGCCGCTTCTTCGATAGAAGAGACGATTAGGGAAATCGTGACATCGGTTTGGGTCAAACTGCCCTGCGTCCGTTCAGCCAATTTTCGTACCTCATCGGCGACAACGGCAAAACCTCGACCGTGTTCTCCGGCCCGTGCCGCTTCGATCGCCGCATTCAGTGCCAATAAATTGGTCTGATCGGCGATATCGCCGATAACGGATAAGACTTCCCGTATTTGGCGTGCATTATTCGCCAGCTCGTGAATTTTGCTTGCAAATTGCCCTTCTACTTCCACGCTGTGATTGATCATTTCTATCATTGCAATCAATTCATCCCTGGATACACGAAGCATTTCACTGGCCTCAACTACCTCATTGCATGTCGTTTCGTTATCGCGTTTTGCACGAACCAAATGGGAAATGATTTGCTCCGTAGTACGATAAATCGCATCCAGTTGGCTCGACTCATCCTCCATACGGCGCCCGATAGCCGTAGAGGTATTTGAAAGTTCGGTCGCCACCGACGCATTTTCATCCGATGCCCCTTTCGCATTTTGAACCATGGTTTGAAGCGCTGCGATAAAAGCGTTGATCGATCCGGCGGCTTGTGCCGGTTCGTCCGCTCCGTTGATCGCCAAACGTTTGGTCAAATCCCCGTTCCCGCCGGCAAGCTCTTCGGCCATGGCCTGCATTAATGAGAGTTTATTCCCGATAGAGCGCTGTATCGCAATCAGTAATCCCGCCATAATTATGATTAACAGAGCGATTCCGATCCCTTTTTTAATCACCACGTCCAGAAATTCATCGTTAACGTCATCGACATACACGCCCGTTCCGACAATCCATCCCCATGCACTAAACGCACGGACGAACGTCAGTTTCGGCAGCGGAGTCTCCGAATCGGGCTTCGGCCACATATACGAGACGTACCCCTCTTTCTCCTCTTTGGCAACCTGAGCAAATTCGACAAAAAGATGCTTCCCCTCCGGGTCTTTTATATCGGAGAGATCGGTATTGTCCAATGCGGGTTTAATCGGATGCATGATCCCCTGTACCTGATTGTTCAGAATAAAAAAGTACTCTTTTTCGTTATAACGAAGCGCTTTAATATGTTCTTTTGCCGCATCCTGTGCTTGCTGCAGACTCATTCGTCCCGCATTTACCTCATTCTCATAATACGACAAAAGGGAGGTGACCGTATCGATCTGGGTGGTAAGCATCGTCTTTTTGGCTTCCATCAGTTCGTGTTTCGTTGACACAAACGAATCAATCGAAACCACCAGCAAAGCCAAAGAGACAATCACTGACACCAGCATCAATTTGGTTTTAATCGTTATCTTATCCATACCTAATCCCTTTTCAAGAAAAATTGCATAATTTTTCGCGAATTATAGACCTACAGCATAGCACCAGTATAGCAATTATGGCAAAACCATAAAATAAATCATCAATAAGAAAAATTTATTTTATATCGGATTTAAAATCTTATTCTTCGACAATATAATCTTCCAGCTCAATATCCTCATTATCCAGCACGGGATTCAGCGCGTACATCCCGTGTGCTCGGGCAGAGTGAGGATCTTTCGTTATCAGAGGATGCCATGAGGGGAGAGGTTTGAGCACATAGCGCAGGCGATACGCACAGGTCTCCGGAAGCCAGTCGTATTCGGCAACCCGCTCGACGGTAAGCCTCATGCACCCCTCCACTCTCTCGTGACGATTTGTATAATCGCTGCACCGCTGTGCTCGCAGGTCGTAACAGTGGCACGCGACGCGGGTCAGATAGATAGGGGCTTCGTCATCGTCCGCATCCTGAAGCCGGTTAAGACAGCACAGTCCGCATCCGTCACATAATGCTTCCCACTCCTGAGGGGTTAATGCTTCGAGTGTTTTTGTTTCCCAGAATGGGGCGATTTCAATATTTTTCATAACGGAAAAATAACATAATAAGGGTTAAAATACCACTTGGATTAAAATTGATCACTTTTTCATCACATTTGTAGTTAAAACGTAATTCAGGTCATGTACAATTTTAACATGACGTATATAATAAATTTTTTATCATCTAAACTGAGTTTAACGGCTTTGTTGCTTTGTATGCTTATCACCCAAAGCGATGCGGCTGAATACACAAACCGTCAAAAGATCGCATTGCTTCAGCCTATAGAACACGATGCAATCATTTATGGGGAGGGGGAGAAAAAAGTATATGTCTTTGTAGACCCGAAATGCCCTCATTCACGTGATTTCATGACCATGATAAATGAAAACACGAAAATGCGAAACATCTATCGGTACTATATCTTTTTTTACGAACTTAAACGTTTCCGTTCACATGACCTTATAGCGGCAATATATGCTTCGCCTTCCCCTTTGCAGCGTACTTTAGAAGTAATGGTGGGTAACAAAGAGATACCGACTGATACCCGAATCGATCCGAAAATCGAATCAAAAATAGAGGATATAGCACGCGTCGCCGATACTATCGAGATTTCGAAACGCCCTTACCTGATTATTATGAAAGAGAAGAATTAACCATGTATTACCATACTCCAGACACATCACGATACATCCGATTTATTCAACGATTTAGAATATTGATTATTATGGTGTTCATCGCCCTCTCAGCATTTGCTTTTAATTTTCTCAAACCCGAATTAATCTCTTCTGATACCGTCTTTTGGCTGAGCGAGTCCAAACAACTTGAAAAAAATCATAAGCAATCGTATTCCGCATCTTACCTAGGACATCTGCGTATCGATATTCCTGCATTTAATGATGCTTCAAAACATTCCCTTCAAGCACTTCAAAGCGAACTTGAACATATTGAAGGGGTTGAGCGGGTTGAATCTCTTTTTTCGGCGTACATGATTTTTAATGATCGCACGTCTGATGAATCGGCTCTGGTCAAGGCGTTGCCGATAGCACCAATGCCCGCAGATAAAATCATCTCTTTTGTTAAAACGCTCCCCGATCCATACCGTCCGTTTGTGAATAACAATTTCCACCGATTTCATTTTATCATTCACTCAAAAACACCTATCCAGCTCGATCATTTGCAAATCCCGTTTGATTACAAGTATTCTGAACCGCAGGTTGAAGCCAAACTCTCCCATTATCTCTGGTATATCGGAATCATTATCTTAGTGGTAATGGGGATGTCGTACATTGTATTTAAAAATTTCATTGCCGGATTTGCGGCTATCAGTGTTACAGTGATTACCCTCATTTGGACTTTTACTTTGATTTATCTCTTGATCGGTACCAGAGAAATTCATATTGCTATGAGTCTCATGGTTGTAAGCATCGCTATCGGGCATTACCTTTACTTTTACTATCGCTGGCATGTCTCCCAATTTAAAAGTGACCCTAACCGGGCACTTGAAAAAAGTATTAATCGCAATCTACACCCCGCAGTTTGGACATTACCGGTGTTATTTATTAGTTTAGGGTCACTTTTATTTGCCGATTCTTCCATTGTCACAATGATGAGTCTAAGCCTGATGATTTCATCCATCGTAGCCTATGTTGTCAGCATAGTATTTTTACCGGCTTTGCTCAGTTACTTTTCGGTTTCATTCCCAAAAATTTCTCTTGCCCGGATATGCTATTGGTTTGCCAATCAAGAGGTGCACTATAATCCGAAACTGCTCCAAAAATTTATGCTTTTCACCTTGCTCATACTCCTTTTTATCGGCATTCGGTTCTACACATCTCCGAATCTGTTTGAACGGGATGTGTCGTATGAGACGATGACGCTAAAAGTTCCGTTTAAAGAGATCGATTTGGAGATGCTTCAAAAAATCGAAACCTTTGAAAAAGACCTCAAAAGTCATAACAGCGGCATAATCAAAGTTAACTCGATCAACAATATTCTTAAACAACTTAATTTAGCCAATATTCCGAAAAATCCTTTGGATGAACAACGTCTTTTACAAGCGCTGTTTTTTCTGGAACTCTATGACCTTGAAAAATTATACATGGATCAAGATTCTCTCAACATTACTATTACATTAAAGAATGCGGATCAATCAGCCGTTATCCGTTATATAGAATCGTACAAAGAACTGCCGATCTATTTGACCGATATCAACAGTCTCTCGCAAAGTTCGAAAATGGAGAAAATGCTCCTATTAATCTCTTCTTTGATTTCGGCACTGCTCATCATTGCTCTGGTTATGGGAATTATATTTCGCTCTGTTGCCATCGGATGGGTCGGATTTGCGTCCAATGCTATCCCTATCATCTGGTTTGTATTATTTATGATTTTGTTCAAATTTGAACTAACTATTGAAGCGCTGATCGCCATGACCATCTCCGTGGGATTAACTTCCGATACGATTATTCATTTCGGATACAAATATTTCAGAAGCCGTTATTTCGGACGCACACGAAAACATGCTCTCGAAATTATGTTTTTTTATGCCGCTGTTCCTGCAATCATCAGCGCTACCGTTTTAATGGTTGTATTTGCATTGTTAACCTTCACTCAGCTTCAGTCCCTGCAACTGATCGGTGCGTATGGAGCGATTTTGATGTTTATTTCGCTTCTCAGCGATCTGTTTATATTGCCGGTATTATTATTGTCCGTAGATAAGGCGAAGATGACAACAAACGCCCATTAGGGCAAATTTGGATATCATTTGCAAAACCAAAGGATATTTTATGACATCTGAGCAACCATTGGATCAACTGCTGCGCGAATGTTCCGAAGCAGTCGGCGGAAAGAACTTTTTTCTTACCCTTGCCGAAACGATCCGCACCACCCGTGAGGGGATCATCGTCGGAGAAAAAAAACAGATCAACTACACAAACGGCATCATGACGTGGAACAAAACGCTCCATGCCGATAACTGGCGGCTTTTGGTCGAATCGGCAAAAGTGCGGACGAAAGACGGCAATATTCTCCTCCCCATCGAAGATAAACGACACAAAAACATCCTCAATATGATCCGTACCCTCAAACCGCTCACCTTTACGGTCACACCGAATAATGCTTCTGACGGAGAAGGGTTTAGTTTTAATGCACTGGAAGTGATCGATGATAAAACGACGCGTGTATCGCCGCTCTTTAAAGCGATGTTTGTCATGCCGATCGATGTGTTGAAAAAGAATATGGGGTAATTGAGGCTTATTCTTTAAGCCTATCTATATTTTTATAACAGTTTGTTTATATTGTGCTATAATACTTTCATAAATCGCTTTATGCGCTCCCCCTGTTTTCAGGGGGTAACTTCCAGCAATATTTTCAACTTCCCTTTTAGCAGTTCAAAATCATCTTTATTTATCATCCCTACACGATAGTGTAATCTTTTTGCATCAAACAACCGTATCTGGCTCAATAATGCTGTACTGTTGATACCTTCTTTAAACTCAAAACTATGATAAAAAATACCTTCTCGTACCGTCTTGGTCAACGGGATACCTAAAAAGAGCCGCGAACTAAATTTTTTGTAGACCAGTACAGGACGCAGAAACTGCTCACCTTTACCGTTTTGCTCAAAACCGACATTCTCACCGATATTAGTCACAAAAATCTCTTTTTGCCGAAAGTTAGCAATTTTTTCATTACTTTCTGCCGTCTTTTTGATTTCGTTCCATTCATCGAATCGTTTGTTCATTTTAATTCAGCCCTTTTGTCGTGCTGAACTCGATTCAGCATCTTAGATTCCGTATCAAGACCTAAAGAATTTCCTACGGTCATACGGAATGACGGAAGAAATTCTGACTCTCCCCATTTTCTACCGTACAAATAAATACCAAAAGATCAAGACAAATAGAATAATTGGAAGAATAAATGATAAAACTGCTGTTTTTGCAAGACTCACAAAATAATTCATACTTTCCTCTTATAGGTATTTTTCTACTGACATTTTTCTTTAATGAATGATTTGACGTTATCAAAACCAATTACAGAAATGACGGTAGCAGCAGTTGAAACTATAGTTAAGAAAAGAATAACAATAGTCATGTATTTCATACTTTGTTGCATTTTTATATTTGTATCTGCTAGGTGATCAGAAGTAATTAGTGTATTGATTTCTCTGACAGCACTAGACGTTTCCTTCAGTATTTTTTGATTTTGTGATAAAAGATCAATACGATGTTTTATTGTTTCTCGCATACCAGTAAAAAATTTACTCCTATGCCAAGATTTATCCATGGCTTCAAATTCATAAATATTACGCATGAAAAAGACTTCATTATCCGTATACTGTTTCATTTCATGAATAAAACTAAGAATATTTTTTTGAGATTTCAATACTTCTTGATCTAATGCTGTTATTGTTGAAATAGCTTTTTTTCTATCATGTATATCTGTTTTTCCGAATAAATCCCTTAAATCGGCAATTTTATATATGTATGATTCCAATAATACATTTAAAACCCATGTTCCAAGTGTATGATCCAAATCTTGTAAATAATTTAAAACTCTACTTTCTTTTGTAACTCCATAAAACTTTAAATCTTCATCCTTCAACATTTCATTGATATTCCCTGATAAGATTAAACTTTTTCTGATGGAATTCTCTTTTCTTGGAAAACTCAAATGGATTCCTTGTAATTTATCACTTGTCCAAACATTGAAACTATTGTCCATATCAAGTATGGACAAGTAATCTCTTTCAAATTCCTTTTCCTTGAAAGGGAACCCTTTTTCCAATGTAAAAAAAGTACAAGTCGGGTGTTCTTCTTTGATACTATCTGATGCATACAATCCTGCGAAATTTTCTTTCATCCACGTAGCACAAAGATTATTTAAAAACTCTATCTCAAAATTAATTGCTTCTATTTTTTGATGTTCCACATCCATAATGCGGTAACCAAATTTGTTTTTTTGTTTATACGTTTGATAGTTTGTTCTTAATGATTTGTCAATAACATCTGATAAATCATCGTTCAAAAAGAATTGACATATTAAAATTGTAGTACTAGGTATAGGCTGAAAAATAGCAGCTCTAATGGATTGAATTCCATTCGGCAGCTTTGCTGTTCTGGAACGATGAATAGTTCGTGGTGCTGAATCATCATGAATATAACCAAGATTGATCCAACCACCACCTGTTAATCTATGCCGCAAATCATGTAACGTATCTTGAAAATCATCCATTGAATCAATTTTTTCATCAAGCCATTGAAGCTTTTCAATACTATCATGAAAATTTTCTATGAATTCAGGTGGAAATACTTCAAACGCCCAAACTGTAGGTATCTTAATTTTTTCATCAATAGGAGGCGTTGTTTCAGTATTAATCTGTTGATCTCTTTGAGTGTGATAATAATTTAGATCTTCATCAATCGTTTCCACTATTATTTCTCCTCCAAAATCGCAATTTTATCCTCACTCAATACATACACATCGATTTTTTTAAAGTGATAAATTCTATACTTTTAAATTATGAAATATAAAATATTATAGCGGAAAAGAGGTGGGGAGGAAAAGAGCTGGATTCCCGATCAAGTCGGGAACCTCGTAGAGGTTCTTGTACCCTTTGGGTATGACGGATGATATTCCGTTACCCTTCGACTGGCTCAGGGTGAACGGATAAATACAAAATATTCAGTTCTGATATTTTAAAAATGTTTTATCAGTTCCCTAGACATAAATTATTTCCTTATAAATATAGGGTTTTAGGTCACTTTTGATAGTTTCGGCTCTGACCAAATCGACTTTATGATTGAGATATGTTTCAAGATCAGCCAAATATTTGAGATATTTAAACATCGAAAAGGTTTTCCCTTTTTCGATCTCATAAACGATATCGATGTCACTCTCACTCTTCTCTTCACCGCGCGAATAACTGCCGAACAATCCGACAAGTATCAAACCGTCTTGTTGATAACGGGGTTTTAGAGTTTTGAGTATTTCAAGAATTTCGTTTTTGTTCATACAGAACGTTCCCTTTGTGTCTCACATCATACAAGAATTATTATATCGGAAAATTGGTACGAGGTGTAAAAAAGTAAAAAAAAGGATTGTTTAAAAAGAGAGAAGTGGAGCGGGAAACGAGACTCGAACTCGCGACATTCAGCTTGGAAGGCTGACGCTCTAGCCAACTGAGCTATTCCCGCATCACTGGCAGAATTCTAACACCAAAACGCTTAAAAGTTCATTTATCAATGGACCGGAACGTAAGCATAACCTTTATTCTGCCATTTTACCAATCCGACCATCGCCGACTTGATCGGTGTGACGAAAGGGTAGATATCTTCGCTGAGTATCCCCTTTCTGTGCATCCCGTTCATACAGATTTCCATCCGGATGTGATATTTTTTTTCGATCTCTACAAGCCGTTTACGGATAGCGTCTTGGCGTTCGGCAAGCGCTTTATCCATCCCGTACTGGGTATTGTCGAGGTTTTCCACAAAAAACTTATAGGCTTCGCCGTGTATCACTACGGCTACTTCGACCTTGTCTCCCTGCGCCGTAAAATAATCGATCGTTCCGGGGACGCCTACAAGCAATTGATTGTTAAACGACTCCATATCACCCGTTTTCAAATCGATCATAAATTTTTTCGTATCGGCAAAAGCAAACGTAGCCGCCAACAATAAGACTATCAAAGAAAATCGCATAAATTATACTCCTCTTACACTATGGTGAGTGTATCATGTCCAAAGTATGTAAAAACAATGTAAAATTTATCTGTATAATTGTTCATACTTTTTATAACTATCTTTTTACAGACTATCGGACACCCTAAATGAAAACGCAACGCGTCCCTTTCGGACACACTTCCCCCCATAAAAAAAATGCCGTGTTCCTCGCCATCTATGTCGATGCGATCTCTCCGTGGAAATATTTTAAAGACGATATGCAGCATTTCAAATGTCCGGCGCTCATTATGATCGATCGATGGGACGGACGGATGGGATTTCCAGGAGGAACCGTCAATGAGGGGGAAGATCTTCTGGAGGCACTGGTAAGAGAGATCAAAGAGGAGATCGGGATCACGATTAAACCGGAAAAAGTCCACCCGATCGCGAGTCATGAAAACCGTATCATCACCCACCTCTACGGGCTAAAAGTCCTCGAAGCGGAGTTTTTGCATATCTACTACCACATCCTCAACAACTTTTCCCGCTCCATCCTCCTGCACGCCTATGAAGAGGGGGATAATTCCCATTTTATGTCGGAAATCACGGGGATTAAAATCGTCCCGCTGGTACAGCATGAGAACAAAGGGATCAACCGTTTTATCGAAAACGCTTTTGCGGGAGCGACACGGGAAGATTTGGACGTTCTGCTCAAAGAGATTTTCGGTATTGAACTCTAGCGAACCCGCAATCCGACAACATCGCCGAAAAACAGTACATCTTCCAAAATCGCTTTGTCGCAGAGGCCGTCACTTCCGAGGTTAATCAGCAGCTCGCCGTTGGCACTGCTGAAAATACGGTCGTTCAAAATCACTTTCAAAAAACTTCCGCTCTCCGTCTTCAGTTTCTTTTTCATCTCGGACAATGAGCCGCCTTTCGGAAAATTGACATCGATACGGCCGTCTTTTTTATTGGCGCCGACGACATAAAACGGGCGGTCTTCCTGATTTTGCATATGGCTTTTAACATTAAAAAAGAGGCTGAGAATATCGTCTGGAGCATAAAAATCATTTTTGACTTTATCCCATTCATCGCTGTCAATGCTCTCTCTCCAAACGATTTTATTCGGGTGGTCAAACGTATATATTTTTATTTTTTTACTCGCATCGGTACGACGGACTTTAATGTATTTTTGGGGAACCAGATGCCCGTTGACGATCGAACCGTAGCTCTCATACGTCTCGATACGGTTGTTGGTGAGGACTTTGGCAAGCCCTTCGGTTCTGGCTTCGATCTTTATACTGTAGGTTTGGTCCTCTTTGGTCTCAAAACGTGCCTCGGCCGTGCCGAGTCTTTTAAATATTCCGTACGAGACTTCATACGTCGCGCTGAGCACTTGTGCGCCAGCGATCTGTGACAGCAGCACAAGCATCAACACGATTTTTTTCATAACCACTTCCTCTTTTTTTGTGCAAAGACCCGTCGATCAGAGTTTAAGCAAAAGCGATCCCGTCCCTTTGGAAACGATCCCCAGCGGAACCTTGATCCCCTCTTCCATATGGTCGGCAAAAATACGGTTGAGCCAAGTACGGTTTGTCTGGACTTTTTGGAGGATAAGATACTCCTCTTTATCGATACTGAGGGTTGAATATGAACCGATGGCGACACTTAAGGGCTGTTTTTCCCCCTCCGGCATAAGGGTAAAAGCAAGCGTCTTTTTCGTGGTATCGACGGTGACGTTATCCACCTTGCCGTACCCTCTGGCAGTGAAATAAAAGGATACGGCAGAGGTGAGGATTTTGGATCGAAACGCATCCATCGTCGAAAGCTCTGCGGAAGGCAACGAAGTAAAAAGTAAAAAAACACTCAAAATCAGCCGTCGAACCATCGTTTTCTCCCTCTTTATCTAAGGATGCGATTATACCAAAAGGGCGCTGATACTCGCGATCTCGTCGGGGCGCAATTCGAAGGTGAATATCTCCAAATCTTCGTCCATATGACGTTTCGAAGTCGACCCGATCAGCGGAACGATCCCAACATGCGAGAGATAGCGGTAAAGGATCTGCGCTTCGCTCTTATTGTACTCCTGCGTCAGGGCAAAGAACTCTCTGCTCCCCAGTATGTGGGGGTTGGCGGTAAGCGACCAAAAGCTCTGATACATGATCCCTTTTTCACTGCACCACCGCCGCAGTTCGATATCGTATCCGCTGTCGGCATAAAAGCGGTTTTGCACGACCGAGGGTTTCACGTCGGCATCGTTGTAAAGGCGCACCAGAAGTTCGAGATCATAGCAGTTACTGATACCGATGCGAAGCGCTTTGCCGCTATGATGGAGCGATTCCATCGCCCTCCATACTTTAAGAAGATTGGAATAGGGAAAAAGCGGCGAATGCAGTACCAGAGAATCGACGTAATCGCTTTTCAGATTATGCTGTGAAACACTAAAAGACTGTTCCACCTGTATCTCCAAAGCGGCATTGGGATCATAGGGGATTCGCTGCGGATCGTGACCGGAGAGAGGGGTGAATTTGGTCTGTACAAACAGTTCGTCGCGTTTGAACCCCGCTTTTGCCAATCGCATCAGCGCTTCGCCTACGCCGGCCTCATGGTAGTGTTTAGGCTGGCATGCCGTATCGATACCCCGGAATCCGCTGAGTATTGCCGTCTCGACCAAATCGGCCGTAAGTTCTTTTTTCCATGCTGTCCCATACATCAGTAGCGGCATTTTCATAATCTACCCTTCTTGACATCTTATTAGTGTCATTATAGCCAACCGAAAACTTCCAGAAGTTACTTTTTATGGATACACTATCGCTTTATTTTTAGTATCAGGATTTACAATGACGCAAATTTTTCTCCTAGCCTTTGTCATCGTCCTCTTTTTCTGGCTTTCCAAAAGCTATTCCTCCCATCAGCACGCCTATTCACGCAAACAGTTTGCGGGATTTAAACTGAACAAAGAGGCACTCTCGCATAGCGAACTGGGGCTCTTTGTCGCCCTTGTCGCCAAAGTAGCCAAAGCCGACGGACGGGTTGATGAGCTCGAAGCGGAACTGGTGAGCAATATGTTCAACGACATCAGCGGCCTCTTCCCCGATCCCGAAGCGACCAAAAAACTTCTCAAAGAGATTTTTGACGAAGAAAAAAATGCACCGCATAATCTCGATCTTGTAGCCCAAGCGCTCTATAAAACACTGGAAAAAGATGAGCACAAACGTCAACGGATGATGGAGTTTCTCGTCAATCTCTCCTATATCGACGGAACCCTCAGCCACTCCGAAGAGACGATGCTTCATCAAATCGCCGCCCATTTACGTTTCAGCACACAAGCTTTAAATTCGATGCTGGAGCAATTCGCATCCTACCATCGCCACAGTGTCAAAGAGAGTTCCATCTCTCACGCCTACACCATGCTGGGTCTCAGCAGCGACGCGACTAATGACGACGTCAAAAAAGCGTACCGTGCCCTCGTTCGCGAACATCACCCCGATATCATCAAAGCCCAGGGGGCATCGGATGAATATCTCAAAGCCGCTACCGAAAAAGTACAGGAGATCAATGCCGCCTATGAGATGATTAAAAAATCACGCGGAATGTAATAAAGGAAACGTATGACTAAAAAACAACTTCTAAATGTTGCCTATTGGATTTTAATTGCCCTCATGGGGCTTTATTTCGCCTATTCAAAAGGGTGGATTCTTACCGATTTCAAATCGATTTCCCCGAAAGAGGCCTATGAGCTCATGAAAAGCGATGAAAAGATTACCGTCTTGGATGTCCGTACGCCCGAAGAGTTTGCTCAAGAGCATATCGAGGGCGCGACGCTCATTCCGTTACAGACATTGGAAAACAATCTCGGTTTAATTTCTGATGCCAAAAATCAAAAACTCATCGTCTATTGCCACAGCGGCAACCGAAGCGTTGCCGCTTCGCGTATATTGACCAAAAACGGCTTCAAACCGCTGAATATGCAAGGGGGAATTACGGCCTGGAAAAGCTCCGGACTTAATGTAGTGCAATAAGCCCTAAAGGCTTATTTCGCGCAAATGCTGTTTTTCCCGTTGTGTTTGGCATGCAAAAGCTGAGAATCCGCTTCATTGATCGTCTCGTTGATCGAATTGTCATGTTCCAATGCCGCACCGATTGAAACGGTTGTAAAAATCTCCTGATCCGGTTCAATCGTATACGGAGTCAACGATACCCGCTGGCGTATACGTTCCAAAATCTCGAGTGCTTTTTCGCGAGTCGTATTTTTGAGCACCAGACAAAATTCCGCTCCCACAAAACGGGAGAGAATATCCTGATACTGGACGTTTGAACGGATAATCTCCGCAACATGAATAATCACTTCATCCTCAATGTCATGCCCGTACGTGTCATTAATCACTTTGAAATTATCGATGTCGATCAACGCAAGGACGAACTCTTCATCCCGATTGAGCGCATCAACGAAATATGTTTCCATAACACTGAAAAAATGACGACGGTTATACAAACCGGTCAAAAAGTCACGGCTGGAGTAATGGGTTATCGTGTCGATATTTTCGAGCGCTTCAATCGCATTGTTCAAGCGGCACGAAAATTCCTCTTTGCTGAACGGTTTGTTGATAAAATCATTCGCACCCCGTTTGAGAAACATCGCCGAGACATCCGAATCATCCGTCGAAGAGAGGACAAAAATCGAGAGCTGATTTTTCGTGTATTTCTGACGAACCGCTTTGGTCAGTTCCAGCCCGTCCATCACCGGCATATTGTAATCGGTGATAATGATTTTAATATCAGGGTTCTGTTCTAAAATCAGCAGCGCTTCTTCACCGTGCGCCAGTGCGTAAACTTGGAAAAAAAGGTTTTCCACCATCTTTTTCATCTGATTACGAAACACCGATGAATCATCGACGACCATCACTTTATGATGGCGGTTTTTAAGAAGCCTTTTAATCATATCGATTACATAATCGATATCGTGCAGCCCCCCTTTGTGAACATAATCGATGATATCTTTTTTCAGCATTGCTTTGCGAAACTCTTTATCGACGCTTCCCGTTAAAACGATGGAGGGGATATTTTTTTTGAGCATGACGTCGACTATTTCACCGCCGGGGGCGTCCGGGAGATTAAGATCCAAAATAGCCAGCGTGTAGCTGTATTTTTTGGTAAAAAGTTCCGCTTCTAAGAGCGAATAGGCAATGTCAATCTCTACATTCAACTCACTTTTGACTTTTAAACTGATCAATTTTGCTAACGTTTTACTATCATCTACCAATAAAATTCGCTCAATTATTTTTTTATCTGTCATACACTATCTTCCTTTTAAATTCAACGACATCATACCGAATCAATCTATATGATTAAATTTTTCATGCATCGCTTCGACAATATTATTGCGTCCTGAATGTTTAGCCTCATACAGGGCGTTGTCCGCAAGCTTGAGGACTCCTTGCACGGTTGATGATTTCCGGATATCAGGATGATAAATTCCTCCGCTTACGGTACATTGCAATACTTGATTGTCAAATATAAACTGATGTTTTTGAATATTTATCCGAATCTCTTCAGCTTTTTCGATCGCCTGTTCTTTGGTAATACGGTTAAAAATGATCACAAACTCTTCGCCCCCCGCACGATAGACACTGTCTTGAACCCGTACGTTCTCCAACATAATCTTTGAGATTTCGCACAGTACAAAATCTCCCGCATCATGACCGTAGCTGTCATTGATCTTTTTGAACCAGTCGATGTCGAGCATCAATACGGCATATGGGAGATGATGTTTGTCAAATTGCGTAATCAACTCTTCAAGATCCCGTTCCATATTCAGACGGTTTTTGAGCCCGGTAAGAGGATCGTGCGATGCCATTTGAAGCAGTTTGGTATTAGCATGTTCCAAACTCATGGTTCTGATAGAAATTTGCTGCTCTAGATTTTCCTGATTCCACAATACTTCTTGAAATAACTCCCGGATTTTATGTGCCATCGGCTGAAATATAAAAATCACCTCAAGAAGAAGGGTGATGAGAGTGACTATCCAGACAAGCGTTTCAAGCTGTTTAACTTCGGCGATATTCTTCTCACCCTCTATTTGATACTGTAAAACAGCAGTATTCAGATCTTGCAGCAACGTATTGGAGATATGAACGATCTCGCGCAACAGTTCCGCAGACTCATCCCGTGACGGTGTCTGACTCAAACGTTTCGCACGTTCCAAATACTGTTCTACCCGCTTTTTAAGAGCGATTTCACCGTAATAGATTTCAAGTATTTCCGGACTAAGCTTAACTTCCACTCCCTCTTTGAGTTTGCCCGAAGAGAGGGCGGCATTGGCACGAGCCATCTCTTCAATAGCCAATAGCAAATCGGCCCGAACAGCTTCCATATGAGCGTTTTTGCTAGTACTATAAAAATAATACTGCTGGGAGAGAGAGGCGACCCGCTGAGACAACATCCTTTGTTTCCCCGACATATTAACGATCAATGCCGTCGAAGCACTGGTTTTCAGCCCTAAATGGAGAAAATAAAATGCACCGCTTGAAAGAAGCGCGATGAGAGAAATCGCAATAACATAACGTTTAGTGAAACTCGCTTTAAGTTCTTGCGCCTGCATAATCCCCTAATCTATAAAAAAATTGAATTAATGATAACGTCGCTATTCTTAAATCACACTGACCCTGTTTCTTCCGTCGGCTTTTGCTTTATAAAGGGCATCATCCGCTTTTTTGAGAAGCGATTCTTTCATTATTTCCTCTCCCGCTTCTTTAAAAGCCATTCCGATACTGATGGTAACATGATCGGCTGTTGAAGAGTACTCGTGACTTATATTTAACCTTTCGACCGATTTGACCAAACTCATCGAGACCTGTTTTGCCCCTTCAAAATCGATATTTTTGAGCAAAACGACAAATTCTTCGCCTCCGTAACGGGCAATAACGTCACTCGGACGTTTGAGAGACTTTTTGAGCACTTTAGCGATTGAGATCAAACATGTATCCCCTTTTGCATGCCCGTAGTAATCGTTATAGCGTTTAAAATAATCGACATCTATCATGAGGATCGCCAACGTTTTATGATCGCGTAAAATCTCTTTGTAGCTCTTCTCATACATTTGGTCGAAAAAGCGGCGATTCGGAATATGGGTAAGCCCGTCTATCATCGCCAGCTCTTTAAGCTGATTATTTTTGTGTTTTAAAGCGGCATTTACGGTTTCAAGTTTAGATTTTGTTTCATGTAGTTCTTGATTGATTAATACCTGTTCGGTGATATCTTGTACCGTTCCTCTGGAAAGAATGCCGTTTCCTTCACTGTCGTATTCCGTGTCTCCCACTTCTCGAACCCATTTAATCCGCCCGTCCTCCATCAAAAGGCGGTGATCAATCGTATATTTTTGCCGATTTTGGAGCGAATACAGATAGGTTCTATTGACATATTCACGATCATCAGGATGGATGGCATTCAAAAAAGCTTCATACGAGGCTCCGAAACGGAGTTCATCAATCTCAAAAATACGGTAAATTTCATCCGACCAAACCAATTCATTGGTAATAAGATCGAGTTCCCAGCTCCCGATGTGGGCTATTGTCTGGGCTTTTTTCAGATTTGATTCACTTGTCTGAAGCGTCTCTTGAAGTTTTCTTTGCTCCGTTATATCCCTAAAAACTACGATTGCCCCATCCTCCGCCGAAGCTACGGTCAGGCTCACGGGAAAAAAAGTGCCGTCACGGCGTATAAAATACTCTTCGCTCATGCGGGTTTGACGATCTGAGAGAGTGATATATATAGGACATTCGGACTCATCATAGGCTTCACGGGTTGTTTTATGGTGATGAAAAAGGGTGTGCTGATTTTTTCCCAGTACCTCTTTTTCTCCGTATCCTATCATTTTGAGTGCCTGTGCGTTGATCCAGGTGCAGCTCCCCTCTTTATTGACACCGTAAACCCCGTCTCCGATATTGAACAGAAGCGATTCAAACAGCTTCTTTCTTCGCTGTTCGCGTGTATAATAGATCAATACAAGTAATAATGCCCCTACGGAGACAATGATAATTGTTTTATAGTGTGCCCAGATATCCGAAAAGGTGATTTCGGGCGTTTGATCAAAGGGAGGGAGACGCAAATGGCGGGCAAGCTCTTCGACCTTCAAATAGTCGGCCGGAAGCGTATAGCCGTAGATGTCAGAGCGTTTCGTTGCATTTAACGTCGGAGGAAGTGAAAAGAGAGCCGCTACAACCTCTTTTGCATCCGATTCTTTGGTATGCGGCAGAGAGAAAACAGGCCATTCTGGATAAAGCTGCGTGGAAACTTTGAAAGGGTGTCCCGTGGTATGCTGTTCATTGATTACACGAACATCATCTGAACGAATCTCACCGTGAGCGATCATCTCTTCCAAAATTCCGTCACGGATGAATCCGACGTCGGCTTTTCGCATGAGGACATCATGCACTATATCCTGATGAGAACCGTGATTTTCAATAATCTTCTTACTCTGTTTTAAAATATCGATATCATGTTTATGAAATTCGTAGGCTTGTGCGCGAAATCCCCCCATATGCTTTAAACTAGGAGCTTCAACCCTCTTTCCTTTGATATCCTCGAGAGTATAGATAGAGCTTTCGGGGCGAACGATAATGACGCCGCCGAGTCTGCTGGCAGTTTTCCCCTCATCACTGACACTGATAAGTGTCGCAAGAGCGCCGCTAAGGGGATATTGATGTCGGATAACCAGAAAATGGGTAGGGTTGGTGGTCGCGATATCCAACTCCCCTTTGGCAATTTTCTGATCCATCGCTTCTTGGGTTAAAACATCCAATACTACCCGATTATCCAGTTTGGTATTCAAATAATCGACTAAAGGCTGATATTTCTCTCGGGTCTTTTCAACCCCCATATAGGCAAAGACACCGAAATGAATTGCCTCTTTGGCAGAGACGGAAGTAAAAAAGAAAATGAGGAATAAAAGGGGTATCAACCGGTTCATTATTTGAAAACTTTTTGTGGATATTAGAATATATAATTATATCCTACTCATACTTTGGCACTCTTTTTTCTACATCTTTAACGATTGCAGTACATTTGAATACGGTTTTAATAGCGTGTTTTATTTCAATGAAATAGTTCAAGCTCAAAGTGGGATTTTTTTATGAATAACCGTTTATAATATGTTTATGATTCAAAAACTCGTAAATCACTACGGTGAACCTTTTCTAGCACTCCTCGATCACTTGAATGAGGGAGTTATTATCCATCGGTGCGATACCACCATTCTCTATGCCAACAAAGCCGCATCCTCTCTTTTGGGCAGTAGCCTAGATCAGCTCATCGGAAAAAATGCGGATGACCGAATGTGGCGCATGGTTAACGACAAATTCGAACCGTTGACGAGTGAAGACCATCCGGTCAAACGTCTTCTCGCTTCAAATGAAACTATCGTCCATCAACTTATCGGCATCTATCAAAACGACGGAACGCTCAAATGGTGTGATGTAAACGGATCGCTCATTATTGAAGAAGATGAGGAGAAAATTGCTCTGCTGTTTTTGAGCGATGTAACCGATCGAAAAAATGCCTTTGATGAGGCGGCGTTGTTTAAACATCTCGTGGATATCGTCGATACGGGAATAACGATTACCGACCCCTCCCTCCCCGATAATCCTCTTATCTACGTCAACCGTGCATTTACCGATATCACGGGATACAGTTTTGAGGAAGCCGTCGGACGAAACTGCCGATTTTTACGGAATTTAGAGCCGAAGCAGTCGGGGCTTCCGACCGTATACGAAGCACTCAAAAATGTCCGATCGTGCGAAGTGGAGCTTCGCAACTATACCAAAGAAGGGGAATTGTTTCACAATCTTCTTAATATCACCCCCATGTTCGACAATAACGGAAAACTCAAATATTTTATCGGGGTTCAGCACGACATCAGCCGCCAAAAACAGAATGAAGAGAAGCTTGCGGAACAGGCGCTTTATATTCAATCCATCCTTGATGCCCAGGAAAACATCGTATACGTATCCGAGCACGGTTCTATAACCTATGCCAATCAACCTTTTTTCGACTTCTTTGCCAGCACTTCACTGGACGATTTTTTACAGCATGAATCCTGTATATGCGGACGTTTTTTGCGCAATGATCTCAGTTTTACCCCGTCCTCTTTGGATGGAAAAGCATGGATAAATGAGCTTCTGGCCTTGGAAAAATCAAAACAGATTGTAGCGATGAAATCCTCTACAAACGAGAAACGGTTCTTCAGCATCTCGATCAAAGAACTTGATAGCGAGCGATACATCATTACCTTAAATGATATCAGTCAATCGCTTCTTCGGGAACTTTTTCTCAAAAATAAAGCGTATCATGATCCCCTTACCGGGGTACTGAACCGCCAATATTTCTACGATTATTACGATGAAAACCGCCGTAATATCGCTGCCTTGGGAATTATCATGATCGATTTGGATTATTTCAAAAAAATCAATGATACGTATGGTCACGCAATGGGCGACGAAGTCCTTAAACGGAGTGCCGAAGCCATACAAAATTCTATCCGTAATGATGATACGCTGATTAGATGGGGCGGAGAGGAATTTATCGTACTGGTCAATACCGCCAAAAATTCTCAGCTCATCTCGGTCGCCGAGCATATTCGTCACACGGTTTCGGAGATACTCTTTGAAACAATCCCTTCTATCACGACAAGTGTAGGGGCGACCCTCCTTTTAGAGGGAGAACCCTTTAAAGCAGCCATTGAGCGCGCCGACAAAGCGCTCTATGATGCTAAGGCAAACGGACGGAATCGGATCGAAATCACCCTTTAGAACTCTTTCAAATCACTTTCACTGAGCGGGAAAACGTCATTTGGTGCAGCCTTGCTTTTTTGAGGTGCAGATACCGCTTTACGCGGTGTCGGGGCTTGAGACTTCATCTCGATGTGATGAAGGTTCATCTTTTTGACTCCATGGGCCGAAGGTGCATTATTCTCCATCCCTACCATTTTCGCAAGGATTTGGACAGTTTCCATCATAGAGGTCGCCTGTGCGTTCAGCTCTTCGGCTGCAGCAGCTGCTTCTTCGGAGTTGGCGGCAACTTGTTGGGTCACTTGGTCGACTTGGCCCATCGCCTGATTGATCTGACCCATACCCTCTGCCTGCTCTTTTCCGGCAATAGCGATTTCTCCGATCAGGTCGGATACTTTTTTGGATTGTTCGACGATCTCTTGGAATGAGGTGTGGGTCGCAAGGGCGA